>JAAGKN010000639.1_pt1 | contig 130176 bp, 144 predicted proteins | sample 6206371 | NCBI WGS metagenome assembly JAAGKN01 (sample SAMN11533720, study PRJNA540317) | gut metagenome | isolation source: fecal pellets from male and female animal of same cohort | host: Peromyscus leucopus | place: USA:CA | collected 2017
CCTTGGATGCCCTGTTCTCCTTGTGGTCCTGTTGCCCCAGTTGCTCCAGTTGCTCCAATCGGTCCTTGTTCTCCTTGGATGCCTTGTGGGCCTTGTTCGCCAGTGTCCCCTTTTTCGCCCTTTGGTCCTTGGATGCCTTGTGGACCTTGTTCTCCTTGGATGCCTCGAGCCCCTGACATATCGACTAAAAATGCATAGCCTTGAGACGTCTTAACAAAGAGCTTCGCATTATCATCTTGATTGATATCGGAAGCAATCGCAACTATAGCTCCAATTTCTAAGTCGTCAATTTCATAGCTTAACTCCATTTCCTCTATGCTAGCATATGTCTTTGCAATTAAAAACGGCTTGCCTTGTGGGCCTTGTTCTCCAGTATCGCCTTTTTCTCCTTTTTCGCCCTTTGGACCTTGAATCCCTTGTGGGCCTTGGATACCTTGTGGGCCTTGATCTCCAGTATAACCTCTAGGAATAGCCATTGAAAATCGATATGGATTTATTTCTGATCCATCTCCAATCAATTCAACTGATGCTTCCTGCCCTTCATCTAAAGTTACCACATCTATTTTATTTGATATAGGCACTCTAGAGGCATAATTTAGATTATTCCATGGGGTTATACCATCACCTACTTTTAGCAAGTGAGTATCACTTTCGAGACCTAATTCTCCTTGAGATAAAATAGGATTAACTTTTTCCCACGCTGATTTTGTATCATTTCTTAAAAGTATTCTATCTAAAGATAATGATGTTTTTTCCATTAAGCAGCACCTCGATTCACTCTAATCTCTTTTATTTTGATTTGGTTTGTGGCTTGTAGGATATAGCCTATTTCTGTATCATAGGTGTAGATTCCACTATCACAAATATAAATATTTTTAGGACTTCCAATATCCGGAAAGTCAGCTTTAGTATCCTTGATTATTATTTCAGCTTTGTTTTTCATTACCTCAGTAAAGGTTGGATCTGAATCATCATCCATTTCCATTGTTTCCTTAAGGTATAAGTTGAATTTTTCACTCTGCCATGTATCAGTCGCCCCTGTAAATACCAGCTGCAATTCTAGTTCCTCATAGGAGGTCATAGGGCTTCTAAGCGTAAGATAAATCGTAATTGTGCCATCGCTTGATACAGTGTTATCTAAGCTTGTAAATACGTCTCTATACGTTCCATCATTGGATTTAACTCTTACTTGTGGTGTTAATTCGGTAAGATTGTATCCATCATGATTTGAATTTAAAACAAACTCTAATCTATCTACATTTTCATTTCCAATAACGGAATAGGAATAATAATAGCTATTAGGTTTTGATCCTGTAAAATATATTTTCATTTTTACACCCCACCTTATCTTTTGATAATTTCTGTTAGTAACATTTTTTTATAGCCAAGCTTTATTTGACATGTTCTACCGCTACTTGATAAAGCAATTGTTTTTTCTGCTAGCGGTAGCGTATATATGAATACTCCATTGTGATATATATTAAAAAGAGTGCATAGCCCTTTAGCTTCTAAATTGATAGGATCTAATTTAGAGTTAGCCTCAATAGTAATATTATCAACATAGCGATTGCATGCAAGCTCATAGGCTGCATTAAATTGAGCTTTAGACAGATACTCATCTTCATACCATTTCGCAACGACAGGATAGATTCTTTCCTCGATGTCTAGGTTAGGGGAAGATGATTGTATTATCTGATTGTCCTTTGTCAAATAATAATAGATAGTAGCTAGATTTGATGGTCTAGGTCGTATCGTAATAGTTCCATCTTCATTTTCGATTTTGGACTCGAATTTTATAGTTGCAACTGTCTTATTTGTGGATATGGATGAAGTGCTTCTTTTATACTCGAAATCCTCTAAACTCAAATCGGATGCTTTCTCACCTGCGTAAATCCTTAATGTCAATCCCTTTGTATTTATCAAATCTAATTCAATTTGAATATAATACTCATAGATTCGTAAGTATGTTTCAATAAAATTAGATATATCATTGATGATATAAGTCCCGTAATAATCAGCTACCATACCTTTTGTATCTATGTCTTTAAATTCATTGGGAATAGTATAGCTAATAGGCATTAAGTTATAGCAAGCATCATCACCATCAAACAAAACATCAAATGCTTTTTTTAACACTCCATAGAGGCTTGAATCAAATGAGGTAGTAAAATCCAGTAAAGTTTCTGTTTTAAATAAATACCTAAAATCTAGTCCTGTAATTTTAACCTCTTGATTCGTAAACTCCATGCTTTCAACAAAGCAACTATATTCTGCTGTGCCATCGTCTTGACATAGCCTCAATACCTTTGCGGATGAAATATCTCCTTGATAAAGTCCTTTTGCAGAAAAGGTATCTGTTCCATATACTCGCTTTGTTAAATTAAAGGTTATCATATCTACATTTGAGATATGCTCTATCTTGTGATTATAAAGTTCTATATACATGTGCCCTCCTAATCCAAAATGAAATGCGTTATAACAAGCTCTACGCTCCAAGAAGTAGATTGTGATAAGTCTGTTTCTATCGTAAATTTTCCTTTAGGTAAAAAGATAAAGGATTGATACCTTTTATCTATCAAATCGTATCCATTTTCTGCGATGTTGTTTTTCACAAGCGTTACTCTTTTACCATCAGATGGAGCAATGATTAAATACTGTGAGGCAGTATCCTTAGGCTTCCACAATATACGTTGCACAACTATACCTGCTTCATTTTTAACTAGCAATGAAGCAGTTGCAACTCCTGATACTGCATATGTAATATCAATAGGAATTGCCTCGTTAAAATCATTAGTAATTGAAACACTAGCTTTATACGGATTTACCTGTCCTATACGCTGGATTTCAGTGGTATACCAATAGGTAATTCGATCCAGAGATAATTTTTCTTCTAAGTCATTTTCTTGAGTAATTTGACTTTTAGTAATGCTTTTAAAAATAACTTTAGCCAGTCTCGTTTTAAAGCCATCTGAATACTCTAAAATCATTGGAGTTGCAACGTTTTTACTTAAGAAAGTTGCTAGTCTAGTGTAATTTCGATACTTATTTCCACTGACTGCAAAAGTAATAGTTAGCTTAATTGTCGGAAACGAAACTTCTGCATTATTTAAATACTTGCTTTTTTCATTTTTAACATAGCTTAAGGAATAATCATTTCCTAAACCTTCTACATCTGCAACAAATAAGCCCTTGCTTTGTAAATCAAAAGTATCGCTATCAACTAAACTTGTAAGTTTAAATGTTCTCATATCAATACATCAACCCCCTCAATTTAAGATTGATCTCGTTTACCAAAGCATCCGTATTTACTTCTGCTGCATAATTCTCAATAGTGACTGTAACGTTTTGAGTTGTATTATTTGTTGAGTAATCATAATTATTTGTAGTATTAGCAACATTTGAAGTATCAACAGAATCATAAACATAACTATTGCTTGCACCTGCTGCACGTGCTTCTATATCATCATCTGATACACTACCACCAATTTGCAAGCTAACTTTGTCCAATTTAGAAATGTTTACTCCTGGAATCATATTAAGTCCGCTTATTACAACATTGACTTTATCTATGAGCCAGTTGATAGCCGTTTCGACAACTGCTAAGGCTTTATTTATCCAGGAGATTATCCCCTCAAATACTCCTTTCACCAAAGTAGAAAAAGCAGTAAATAATGGAGATAACCATTTCAACAAAGCACCTATGGCTTGTAGTGGAATTTGTAGCATTTTGAAATGGATTTGCAACGGAATTAAAGCAAGGCTAATTAAAGGCTGTAAGATAGACATCATAAAGCTAAATTGCTCAATTACAGGAGTTAAGCAAGCCGTTATAATATTTATAATTGGAGCTAGGGTATTACCTAATACAATCGCTAAATCACTTATAATTTGAATGATGGGTTGTAATAAAGCCATGAGTATTTGAAGTATCGGTGTAAGTGCTCCACCTAATACTGACATTAAAGCGTTAATAGATTCTCTAAAATTCTCACACCTGGTGTATAGCAAAAGTAGTATCCCTGCAATAACGCCTATAATTGCGATTATAGGATGAGCAGATAATTTAGTTAATTGGGTATTAAGGCTTGGAAGTATCTTAACAATTCCTCCAATTCCTGTAGTTAATTTACCTAACAAAAGAATTGTTGGTCCTAAGACAGCGACAATCATACTAATTTTAGATATCATATTGAGTTGCCCCTCGCTTAGTGAATTGATCCAATTTGCTAACGACTCTAATTTGGGTGTTACTTTTGTTTCTATAATTGTCGCTAAGGTTTCTAATAAAGGAGCTAGGGCAGTTCCTATTTGCATAGCTGCATAGCTTAGACTTTGCTTAACCTTAAATAAAACATCATCTAGTTTTGCAAGTTGTGCGACTTGCTCGTTTGTAAGATATGCCATGGATTGAAATTCAGTCTTTAAAGCATTGATTTGTTCTGCTCCTGTATTGACATAAGGCAAGATTTGATTTGCTATCTTATCGCCAAAGATTTCATTTGCATAAGCTGCCTGTAAGGTGGAATCCTTAACATTTGCAAGGGCTTCTAAAATACCATCAAACATTTCTTCGTTGGAGTTAAATTGATTCATTGAAACGCCTAAGGAATTAAGAGCTTCAACTGCTGCATTAGTTTTGCCTGATGCCATATCCGCTATAGATGCTCGTGCCTTAATAAATGCCTTAGATAGAACTTCAGACTCTACTCCAGTCTGCATGGCTACGTATTGCCACTCTTGCACCTTCTCTGCCGATACTCCAAATCTTAAGGATAAGTCGTCGAGCTCTGCTCCTGTCTGAGCTGTTTTAGTTGTCAATGCTCCTATGGCAGTTGCTCCCGCTATAGCAGCTCCGGATAAAACACTAACTCCTTTTCCTACTTTAGTAATTTGATTTCCTACTGTTTCTAATTTACTACCAATAGAATTTGCAGAACTTATGCTATTGATTTTTTGAAGCTGTTTTTCTAATTTTTGCCCCGTCAATTCTGCTTTGGCAAGTTCTGCTTCTAGTTTCTTATATTCGGATGTATCAACATTTCCTCCATCCTCAAGATACTTTAATCTTTCTTTTAAAATCTCTGCTTGATTTGCAGTTTGATCTAAAGCGGATTGACATTTTTTTTGTGCCTTTTCCATTTTAGAAGAATCAAAGTCCATCTCTAATGATTTAACAAGTGAATCTACCTCTTGCTTCATGGAAGAGGTGCTTTTTTTCATTTCTTTAAAAGACTTATTAAATTTCGATGTATCTGCTGATATTTCAATAGATAATCCTCTTGTAGCCATAAATTAAGCACCTCCTTTAAGCATTTTCACTGCTTGATCACTAGATATATCTTTTACACTCCTTTGAGTTTTCTTGGATGTAGAATTCATCATTTTTATCGCTTGAATTAATTCTTGAATGTCTAGCTTCATTAGTAATAGCAATAAATCATTGAAATGCAAATTTTGAATTACAACATCATTTAATTTATGATGAATGCATTTTGACATAATATTGATAAATCTAGGCACAGCCAAACTATCTACATCAACATTATCTATTTGATTCATATACTGCTGATAAAGAACTGTTAGCTTTTGACTGTGCTCTATTAGTTTTTTGGGGAAGATGTTGAGGAATTAAGTGCTAAATTTAAAATATACTTTAGTCTAGTTACTACTTTAGTTAGGTTTTTTTCATCTGCCAAATTAAAGTTCGATGCAAAGCTTTCAAAATCAGGAAAACTACTAGATTTCATTAGACAATATAAAGCCTTAAGACCACTTAAAACGTATGCAATGCTATTCTTATTTTTAGTTTTAAGAATTCTTGCGATGTAACTTGTCAAGGTTTCTTTTTCTGCTTGTTTTGGGAAATTATCCTCCCATCTTTGCTCGGCAAAAACAGAGGTATCAACAGTTACTTCTATTGTTTTTTCTGTGGTGATTAATTTTCCCTTTACTTCTTTTTGCTCGAATATAGGCATTGTAGTTTTAAACATAACTCATACCTCCTATATAACTTTTGGAATAGGAACGGTTTTTTCGAAATCCTCATAACCATCATCGCCTGGAACTTTAGTTACTTGTAAAGCGATTAGTTCATTTCCATCTTCATCAATGTAATTTCCCGTTCCCTCTGCATTCTTTAAATTAGTGCCATTTACGGTAAATGGTAATTCAAAGGATGATTCATTAATGTCAGTTGTAGTTTGATCGTATGCCTCAGATGGTCTCGCAGTAGATACACATCCGAATAACCATGTCTTGGCAACTGTGGTTTTGATGATATCCTCATCTGTTTTAGTGATATTGCATACTTCAAAATAAATATTATGTTCTACCACTTTTGTTTGCTTAATATCTGCAAGTCCAGCTGAGGTATTCATTTTACGCCCCATTGCAATTTCATAAACATCACAAATGTTATTTAAAGTTAAAACTCCTGTTTTTCCTCTTTCATTTATGAGCGTGCAGATGATTTTACCATCACCATAAATTTGCTTAGTTGAAGTATCCGTTTCTAAGGACATCTTAGTTGCTGTGCCGAAAGAAGCTATCTTCGTTCCTAAAGCATACTTAGCGTTTTGAATGTTGAATCTAACAAGATTTACATTTTTATTTTCACTCATGTTAATTTCCTCCTAAAATTGAATTTTTTATAATTTGAAATATTGCCTCTTCGTTTGAATCAAACGTAGGTCTTATATGAGCATGTCCAGTGTATTCTAAGATATTGGATAAAGGGATATTATTGCTTGATGGATCCTTTACATGCTTGGTATTACCAACGTATTTATGATCTCCATACTTAGCCTCAATCACGAAACACTGTTTATACTCTCCTGTATTTTTGGGTGCTGCATCCTCTAATTTTTCTTTAAGGAAGGTGGCGCCCTTCATTAAAGCCTCTTGTCTAACTTCGTATGATTCTTTTAAAAAATCATTTAAAATATTATCTATGGCATCAGGCACATCCTCCAAAAAAATATTTTTTATAGCATTGCTATTTCCACTATTGTCTTTACCACTCATCAGGTGCACCTACATATATAAATTCCAAGTTTAAACCCTTAAAATCTCCCATACTATCATAAATATCATGTTCGCCGGTTCTTATAATAAAGCCAACTTCTTTAAGGGCTTTTTTAATTGCAGATAATATTGTAGACACTATATCATCTGATACCTGATTTCTTTCGTAGTAGAAATTGACATCAATGCTATATTTATTTAATATGGGGTTGCCATCACCGAAATAATTTACTGTTGATACTAATGAATAAACAACATAACATTCTGTTTTATCCTCTGTTTCAACTTTACGGAGATGGAAAGACTTAACGTTATACTTGTGATATAGGGCATTATCTAATACTTCTTGTATCTTAGAATATAATTTCATTATTTATGCACCCACCTTTTAACTTGGAACTCTAACTCCTTATGATTTTCCTTGATATCATCCACACTAGAATTTAAAATAAAGGTATGTGCCTCATCTTTTATTCCTTCTTTATAAATAAAGAGTTGATCCCTACTACGCATTGCATCTACAATCTGCTTAACATATTTCATTCGCACTCTTGCACCCTCTAATATGTTTTGGGAATGTTGTTCTATTCCTAATGATCCATAATTCGTTGTCCAGTTGCAATGAAAATCCTCTGTTATAACTCCAGGAGCTATTGAGGCTGTTATCATAGTGGTTTTAGAAATTGCTCCACTACCTGATATATACTCATTGGTAATAATTGCAAATTTAATTCTAGTGTTATATCTCATTAAGCTCCACTCCTTAATTGGTCGATGAGTGTATAAATGATTCTATGCTTACCATTGATATCTATCTCAATTCCTGCATCACGTGCTTCTGCCCACATCGTATGAATGGCAGAGGCAGAAGCAGATACAAGCTGAGCTTTACTAACTCCTGCATTTTGCATAAAGGCATCTGCTTCTGATATCCATGATTGAATTTGCATTCGTTTGACGGAATCATCAGCATAATATCCTAATAGCAAAAGAATTCTATCTGCTTCGTCCACCTAAATCACCCCTAATAGTTCTTACTCTGTTGCTTTCTTTTTACCATATACAAAGGCATTTGGATATACTGCAGTAGAGCACATTTCTTTAACTACATAAGTAGTTATACCCTCAACAGCTTTTCGCTCTGTTTCAAGTGATAGTCCTTGAAGTAAATTTGCCTTGAAATACTTACCAATATTACCGATAATGAATTCTCCCGCCTTTAAGTTTTCATCAACTGCAATATGAATACTACCGATTGAAGTTACTCCATTAGGGTTATTTAATACTGGATACTTAAAGTTGCCATTCTTATCTACTGCAAAGAAAATGTCATCGTATACATCCTGTGCACAATAGATTTTAGCTCCCCTTCTAAAATGTCCTTTGCATGCTTTAATACCATCAATAACACCTGCCATACTATCTGTAAAGTCCTTTGCAGTTAAGCCTGCTATAACTCCCTTAATATGATTGTTAGTTCCTGTGCCGTAAATGATGTCTTCACTCCAATCTTCAGGTAAGTCTTGAAGCATTTGATTGACAACATACTCTCCTAGTTCAATATCAGATAAAGCAAGCACTTCATCAGTAACTTCCATAACACTTTGCAATGTTCCACGTGTTCCAGTTAATTTTCCCCATTTCCATGAGCCTGACTTTGTGCCTTTTCCCTCAGCTTTTGCCTCTGCTGATGAGCTTGATTCTCTATAAGGGAAATCAATTAAACCCTTAATGTGAGTAAATAAAACGTCTGCAAATATTGGGCTTAATTTGCCATCTTCTTTTAAGAAGTCTAATACCAATTTTGTTGATATAAAAATACCTGCATTATTTACTCCGTCTGTGGATGCTGTAGGTTCCACAAATTCAGTTGCCGTAGTAGTTAATGCTTTTCCTAATGCACGTCTTTCTACATTGGTAAATGGACGCTTTCTAGTTTGTCTACCGATGATAAATGCTAGTTTATCTCGCTTAGATAAGTTAGATATTCTTCGTTCTACTTCAGCATCAGGATTATTTGCAGGTGGTGTTACTTGAGTGCCTGTTGCTTGTGCAAAAGCTGCACGTGCTTCTGTTGCTTCCTCTGCAACTAATCTTGCCCTTTCTTCAATAAGCTTGTTTGTTTCTGCAGTCAATGCTTCAATAGAGTCCACATCTGCAGCTGTTCTTAGCTCTGCTTCAATTTGAGCTAAGCGTTGATTGATTTGTTTAATTCTTTCTTTACGCATTTTTCTTTTCTCCTTTTAAATTTTTAATTTTAGCTAAAGCAATACTTCTAGCATGTTCGAGTCTTGAAGCCTCCACTTCTTTAAGGCGCGCCTCCACATCACCTTTGCGACGTGCATAGATATACGTATTATCGTATGCTGGAATCTCTACTGCTGCAACATCATACACAGTCCCTATTTTTCTAACTGTCCATGTATGAGTTTCCTCATTAAAGGATTCCTCGTTTATACTAAAAGCGAAACTCATTTTATCTATGAGTCCTGCTCTAACTGCTTGATATAAATCTTCACACCATCTTAGCGACTTTTTAAGTCTTGCAGTGATGTAAACTCCATCCTCTCTTACATCTAATGTAAGTGTGCCGTTTTTAGTTCTTGCAGCACCAATCCAGGATGACTCATGATTGAATTTCAAAAAAACATTGGAAATGTCTGCACCTTCAAAAGCTGCTCTATCAATGATTTCTTTGTATTCAATGCCATTTACTTTAAATAGCACTGTAGCTTCATCAAAAGTGACTGCTTTACCTTCTAAGACATAGAATTCATTTTCTTCTGTTTCTGCTGCTCGCATTTCAATTTCGCGCCTATAATCTAGGTGTCTAAAATTCAAATCAATTGCTGGTTGCATTTGTGGCATTTTTATTCTCCTCCTTTTCTTTTTCTGTTCCATCTTGTCCGACTTGATACTCATTTTGCTTGTCCGTTTGGACATAATTCAAATTACTAAATTCTTTATCCCCATTTTCGCTTTCAGGCAAAAATAGGAGTCTTGCTACTACGTTAGGAATGTAAACTGGTAACTTCTGATACATGGCTGCTACCTGAACTCTTGTTTTTAAGGATGCAGTTTGAAGTCTATCTGCATTGATAAATATGTGATATCCTCTTGATATTTCTTGTGCCGAGAAAATCTTACTTGTAAGTTCTGTTGCAACCTTTAATACAAATGGCTCAATAGCCGATTCATAATAGGCTTGCCACTCATCCTCGTTAAAGCTTCCTGTGGTGATTTTCTCATTGCAATTCAAGTATTCATAAACATCCTTTTTAAGCAAATTCATCTGTTCTGCATCAATAATTTTAGGGCTTGTAGTTACTTGCTGTAGCTGGGATGCCTGCTCTAAATAAACTACACCTGATGAGTCCTTACCTAGATAGGTGCTTTTAAAATACTTCGCTCTTTTTTCTTTTTCAGGGTCTGATAGCGGAGTTGTTGTAGTAACTATAAATCTTATAAAAGCACTTGTTCTAACTGCTTGCTCAATTCCTTCATAATTCGTTTTAAGCACCTTTAATACTTGCTTAATTGCTTCATTTGATTTGCCAAAAAAATTATTTGGATCAACATTTCTTGATATAACTGCAACATTATCAATGCTTGTATATCTTTGCTGTCCATTCAATCTAAAACTCATAAATAATTGATTACTTTCATTTGTCTTTAGCTCAATTGAATTTTTATCAGGATCTAATATCCATAGTGCTTTTAAAGGCTCTTTGAAATCAAGATGATTCCACTCTAGGAAAATAAAAGCATTATTATACATGTAATAATTTCTACCTAATGTTTCCCAAAAGGTAGGAGCATTCATATAGGGATTTGGTCTAATGGTTAAAAGCCTAACTATGTATTGATGCGATTTAGATACTGTATCTTTTAGATAAATCATCGGTTGCATTTTGGAAATATGACTCGCATGAGTTCCACATATACTCATATAAGTTGAATTGTATTCAAAGGAATCATCGCCTGAGAAAAACGGAGTAAACAAGTTGATAAGATTGTTTGTGTTATTCTTTTTTAAATCCTTTTTTCCTTTGAACATAAAATCTAAAAATCCCAAGTTATATCAACTCCTTTACATAAATAAACTTTGATTATTGATAAGGGCATAATAACAATTTAAGATAGTTGCAACACCATCTATCTTACGTTTATAGTTATCATCAACCTTTTTAGGCATCAGATTTCCATTTCTATCTTGGACCAATTCCACATTGCTAAAGCACCATTTAGTGACTGGGTTATTTTGGTATACCAATCTTTTTTCTTTCAAGTCGTTCTCTAGTGTCTGCATGGGTATGGAAAGGGATTTAAACCCTTGAATTACAGGGATAAGGCAATGCCCTTTTTGATATCCTGCGGCTGCAAGTTCATCCACTAAATACTGTGCTGAGTAGGAATCATAAGCGATAAACTGATACATCAATTCTTCTACATGAAACTTCGATTGCACCCATTCGGTAATATCATGATAATTTATTGAATTAACACCTGATATCCTTACAAGCCCACGCTCTACCCAAGCTCGCCATGGCACTTTCGAGTTTTTATCAAGCTCCGATTCATAGAAATGCTGAGTAATCCAATACATCGTATCGGCTACTATTTTTCCTTTTTCTCTATCAAAATAGAGGGTGCTATAAGCTGTTAAATCTCCTGTTCTGGATAAATCGAATCCACCTATCACTAATCTTGAAAGCTGTTTTATTTGCTCCTCTGTATAGATTTCTTCGTTGTTAAACACATCAAATGGAAGCCATACTTTATTTTCTACTCCTCGAATATTAAAATCCTTAGTTTGAACTGTATGCTCTAGGTTGATGTCTGTAGACATTCTCTTAACTAAAATTTTTAACTCATATCTACTTTTAATTACATCTATTCCAGGGTTAGCAAGTATCCAGTATTTCTCATCCTTAATTTGACTCACATCATCCATATCATAGATAAGCGGAAAGAAGGAATCATCCTCTGCTATTCCATCTAAGACATTGATTGCATATTCGTAAATATCATCGTATAATCCACCTCTTAAGAATCCAGCTGTTGAAATCATGTGCAGTAGCGGTTGTTTACGGGATGTTGATGTCTGCGATTGTTTTAGCAAGTCATATATGTCACGATATAGGACATGGACCTCATCAATGATTGCTGTAGATGCGTTTAGTCCGTCTAATGCTTCTAAGTTAGCAGCTAACGCTATTAAGTGGGCATCCCTATCATCAATGTATATCTCAGATTGTGGAAATGTTTTCCAGTTATAAACTCCATGCCCTATCCTTCCACGCTTAGGGCTTGTATTCGCAGATAAATCAGGATTTCTTTTAACCATTGATTTTGCCTCATCCCATAAGAGCTTGGCCTGTTTTAAAGTGGATGCAGATACATACACCTCAGCTCCCAGTTCCTCTCTTACAAGATATAAAGCAACTGCCGCAAGCTCAGTTGTTTTTCCATTTTTACGCCCTCTTACATCGAATATCTCTTTAAATCTTCGATATCCTGTTTTTCTATCTAAGATTCCCATAATAGCTTGCCATTTCGCTTTTTGAAATAACATTAGCTTTAGAGGCTTATCCGCGTATACGCCTTTTCTTTGACGACAAAATTTTTCTATAAATAGAATTATCTTCTCACCTTTTGCCTCATCATAATAATACTTTTCATTTGTCCCCTCAATAATTGGCTTTATGTGCTCACAATACCACTTCCTAATTTTACGATTTACAAGTATTTCTCCGCTTTCGATTGCTCTTATGTATTCACTAACATAATCCATGACTAATCATCAAAGAGATAGGCTGTAGGATCCTTATCCTCTTCTTGTCCTTTACTTACACCTAGCATGCCAAGATTTGCACGTGCTAGCGGAGATAAGCACAATTGATCGACTAAAGCTCTAATCTCTTTTGAACATTGATTTTGAATTTTAATTTCATCTGCAACCATATCTAAACGGAATAATTCTTTATTTTTCCTACATTGGCTTTTTACACTTTTTATAATTTTGGTGCATTCCTCAAATGTTGCAACTGCTTCACAGTAGGACCTTAAGATTTGAAAATCTAAATCACACAACACTTTAGTAGGCAATTTATCATAGAGTCCTATGATTCGATTCCATTCGTTCTTGGCAGCTGCTCGCATTCCTGTAGGTGGCTTAAATATCTCTTCCGATTTAGAGATAAGAGATAACTCAACTTTTTTTCGTGCCTCAATCTCTTTATTTGATTTGTGATTCTTGGTAGTATCAATCATGGCTGCAGGTTGTGGTTTTCTACCACCTTTATTGTTATTTCCTTTTTTTGCACCCATAAAATCACCTCCATTTTTGATAAAAAATCGCTGTTTTTTAGCATTTTTTTAATCTTTTTTGAAAATTTTAATCAAAGATTAAGTCCTTAATTTACCCCTTAAAAATAAATTTAGAAAAGGGGGAATATATTTCACAAAACTTCCCGCTCGGTCTTGGCTTGAATCAGTTTTTCAATGTCAAGAGGGGGGAGTCTTACTTCTTAATGAGATTTCCCATCTCATCGAACATAACATCTTCACGAACTGCATCATATTTTCTTCTTTCTGCATCATGACATGAAGTGCAAAGCAATTCGAGATTGGATTGAGCTAAGGCTATCATTGGATCATTTATGTTATCTAATGTTAAAGGGATTTTGTGATGGACCTCTTTACCAGTCTTACCGCAACGCTGACATAATCCATGACAACGTAGAATACATTCCCATCTTGCAGCTTTCCAGGCTTTAGAATTCTTATAGAAATTCTTTATTATCAAAGGAGTTGGCATCTTATCACCTCTTGCACATACGCCTTATATATCAAAAATAACACAAAAAGAGTAAAAGTTTGGTATACAAAAAGTATACTCTTTTACTTTTACTCTTGCTTTCCTTTTAATTCTTTTGATATTTGAGCAGATATTTTTTTAACATACACTAAAGAATAATTTGTGAGTTTTGCTATATCTTCTAACTTATATTTATAATAATAACGATAGATATAAACTTTAGTCTTAATATCCTCGTTAGATAATGACTTATTTAGATATTGTTCTATCCTATCTATTTGATTCTTAGTATTCTCTATCTGCTTATTTATTATTTCCAGCTTCTCTTCTATGAGATGCTTTTGTTTTTGCAGATGAATTAAATCACCTTGGCATTGGATTAATTGTTCTTTATAATCCATATTTTATAACCTACTTTAATAATTCATTAAGACTAGTATTGATTTGCTTTAATTGCTGTATTTTCTCTGCATTATTTACTCCGTATTGAGAAGCATCATCCGCAAGCCCCTTTATTAAGGCTTCATTGCGTTTGATGTCCTTTTTGATAGCCTTAGCTCAATCCTTTGAAATAAATTCTTTCATACCTCATTATCTCCTTTCCATTTTAATTATTTTAAGTCCTAACATCCCATGTTCCTTACAAGCCTTTTTAAATTTCTCTGCTTGATTTTTAGATGGAAATGTTTGTATAACATGTCCTTGAGCATTGATTACTTGATAAAGTTCCAATGATTTTTACCTCCTAAAATTATAATTTCAACTCTTAAAACTATGCTTATAAAAATTATCTATTTTAACTTAATTCTGTTAAATTTTTTATAACTTATAAGCACATCTAAAATATGGCTAAATATCAACGTATTTTTAACTTTTTCTATATTTAATATTAAGAAAAATTTTACCGTGATTATTAAATCTCGTTATTTAGCCATTTTCTTACTAAAATTAAGGTATTTCTTCTATCCTCTTAATGTGTGATTTTTTAAATCCACAGGAACTATAATGAGGACTATTAAAACTGAGAAGATGATATCCTTTTCCACACCATCTATCGCCTTTATCGAAATCACCTTTACCTAGAAAACCCTCCAGGTAAACTTTACAAGTAAATACAATCCTTACCTTCTTGCCTACAAATTTATCTATTTGTTCTGATTTCATAATCTATACCTCTTGATGTATGCACATACTTTTTGCAAGTCCCCTTTATTACGGATATAGGTTTCTTGTATCTTCTCGAAAGGAATCAATGCTCCCTTTTGCAATATCAAGCAGTGCTTAGGACAATATCCATCAGGAACTGTAGTGCATTTGTTGCAGCAATCAGTGCAAAAATCTTGATATGATTCTAAATAATAATTTCTATGTTCTTTCGTTATTCCCATATTTTTTTCCTTTAATATTTATCATTTGCAAAATCATACTGTCTTCTAACAATAAGATAGATTCTTTTGCCTTTAACTAGAATATACTGACCGTATTTTGATTTGCGGATAGTGACTGTGTGTTTCCTACCATTTGTATCTCGATACTCAAACTGTTTAGTTTTTTTCCATGCATAGTGGCACGTTGATTTAACTCTTGGAAGTCTTGGATCACCATAAACTGTGAAATGGTTTTTGTATCTAATTGCTAATTCCATTTTACCTACCTCACACCGATATAGAATGCTTTACGGTCTTTGCTGATATCTTCATTTCTCCACATAACATAACGCAGTGTTATCTCAGGTTTTGAATGATTATACATAGACATAAGTGTTATAAGATTGCCACCATTCTTAATATAACGATATCCGAATGTCTTACGTAAGGAATGAACTCCAAATACAAACCCAAATCCAAGTTCCTCTCCAGCTCTTGAAATCATTTTATAAGCCATTTGTCTTGTAATGGGATAATTATAAGGTTTTCCATCTTCCTTGCTTTTCTGCCCTAAAAACAAGTATTCTGACGGCTTCAAATCAAACATCTTAACATACTTAGATATTTCATTAGACAATTGACTTGTCATCTTATAATTTTGGATTTTCTTAGTCTTATTCTCCTGGATATGCACATAGCCATTATTTATATCCTTTACTCGAAGCTGTAATAAATCTTCAGCTCTAAAGGCTGTATTTAAGCCTATCAAGATAATCATGTAATTTCGATAGGCTTGATACTGTTTAGCTGGAGTCTTTGCTTTCTCATATTTAGTAAGCATGTGATTCAAGAGATTTTTTATATCTCGTTCTTCACGTATTGGCTCTGTTGTCTGAGCATTAGCAATCGACTTAATTCTCCTTGAATTTACGGTCTTTATATCTCGTGCCATCAAGTATCAGCTCCTTTCCTAAAACCTTTTTAAATCCCTCTTGCAATCGTTCTACATCAAAAAATGATTCTGCTGAGTATTTATAAATAGCTAATCTTAAATTTCTGCTGTAATTATAAATTCTACAAGAAACATTAGCCATTCCTATTTCTTTTACATAGCCTGCTTTAGCAAGTTTTCTTAATTCCTTAGGCTGAATTCCATACTCTTCCTTAAAGTCAATTGCAAGGGCAAATAAATACTTTTTAATGTATTCCTTTGCAACTTTATTAAGCCTTTTTACCTGGTAATATTCTTTTTTACCACATAGCTTAGCAACCTGTCTTAATTCCTTAGCATAAGGTGAAGTATATCCTATATTGTAGCCGAATCCATCTCCACAACCGATTCGATAATCGAGAATGATTTTTGCTTGAGCTAAAGTAATCATTTATATTTTCTCCTTTGGACCTGGTGGGCAATGATAAGCACCTTTTTCTTCCGCAATACTTACATACTCAGGAGAAGATGGAATATTAACAACATTTATAGCTTTAATGGCTAATATGCAATATTCGGGATCTAAGCCATACTCAGAAACATTACTCAGTTTGTATGTTATTTTATAAATATTCTCATCTAAAATCCTTCTTACTCGATGATAAATCACTCCCTCAGGTGTTGCCATGTTTGGACGATTTACCACTTCAAAAGCAATATAATCTCCTACTTGGAAGTTTCTATCATCTTTCCTTAATTCAAAGGTTTTTTCTTTGCTGGCAATAGCCTTTGCATATTCGTATTTGATTTTTAAATTATGCACTATCATTAAAATACCACCTCTCCATCTTTAACAAAAACAAAATACTTTTTTAAATGATGCATCAATGCTACTATTTTATCATCGACAATATCCACACGAACTGATAAACCTTCTAGTTCGGAAACATATTCCTGAAGTGTTGCAACCCCTACAGGGCAATGCTGCAAAGTTATTACTTGATGGACTGCATCAATTAGTAATCTACCTTTAACAAGTATTACTTTTGAATCTTCTTGACCTGGAATTTCAATTTCTAATTCGAGTGTTTCTACTTGATACACTCCTTTTTTACTGATATAAAAATCAGCTTTTACTACTTTTGCTTTTTCAATCATTTTCTACCTCTCTTATAAAATCAAATAAAGTGATTTGATTTGTTCTTGTATTTTCTATTACAAACTCATTGTATTTTCTTGTATATTCATACGAGTCACCAAAGATATTAAATACTGCTTTGTAGAGCTTAGGCTCATGCTCCTGGATAATTTGTAGTTCCTTTTCAAAATCCTTTGCAAAGGGGCATCCAGCACATCCAGTCCTACTCATTCCATATCCGCTATAACATATGGAATTAACAATATCATAGTGATGGTTATAGACTTTCTTATCTGAGTCTTTATACCAAAAAATAGGACGAAATTCAGCAGATTCCTTACCGTTGCTATAGCAGGATTTATAAGCTACAGATCTTATTCCTCCCTCACTTTTCCTCACACCTATAACGTTTAAATCAATATGATTCAAAGTCCTATATCGCTCTGATACTTTTTTCTTTGCGTATTGGCAGCATTTATTTGATATTTTAAATTTTGGTGGATTTATGATAAGAAATTCTTTTAAAAGTTTATTTCTTTCGATATTGAAACTACTACCTTTACCATTCAAATTACACCACCATAACAAAGCTACTCTGCATGCTGGATATTCTAGCAATAATTCTTCAAATGACTTATCCTCAAATTTAAAGTTATGCTTCTGCAAGCGATATATCATTTCACTTACATATTTACTTATGAATGGTTGTCCATACTCTTTACAAGAGACAGGTATAGGCTTTATGGCCTTAACTCTCTTAATTTCAATGGAATATTTATTTTCTAAGTAGTCTAAGTGATTCCTAGTTGCTTGATATTCAATTCCGGTATCATACCATACCCACTCTATCTCTTCAGGAGTATAAAGCTGCCTTAGTAAATCTATAACGATATCACTATCACTGCCTCCGCTTACCGCTGCTAGCACCTTTTTATAGCTAGAAACTACTGAATTAGTTTTGACAAAGGAATCAAAAATAACTATGTTGTTAGGGCAATTGTTTAGGGCTATCTCTAACTTATTCACTCACTTAACCTCCAAATCTTTAATAAAAAAGAATTAAAAGTATCTGGGTATTAACTATCCCCCCCCCATCATAATTTTGTATAGTCGCTTTTTTGACATTTCGCAATAATCAAGATTGATGTCTATACCTATAAATTGTCGGTTATTTTTTAAAGCCACTTCTCCTGTAGTTCCGCTTCCACAAAACGGATCTAATACAACGCCATTTTCTCTTGCTCCTGCTAAAATACATGGCTCTATTAAATCAGGGGGAAAGGTTGCAAAATGTGCACCTTTAAATGGTTTCACAGTAACACTCCATACATCCCTTTTATTTCTCTTTTCATAAATAGAAACAAAGTTAGATTGTAACATTTCTTGTTTGATTTCTCTATTGCCACGATAATGTAATCTACCAAGTCCCATTCTTCTATCTTTAATGCTGACAGCTGGCTCTTTGATTGCTTCAGCATCATAGTAGTATTTTTTAGATTTTGATAATAAGAAAATATATTCATGTGATTTAGTGCATCTGTCCTTGACTGACTCAGGCATTGGATTAGGTTTGTGCCATATAATATCTTGCCTTAGATAAAAACCTGCATCTCTTAAAGCAAAAGCTAGCATCCACGGAATACCAACTAAATCCTTAGGCTTGCAATTGCCAAAGGAGCATTTAGCAATATTTGCTTGATTTAATTCCCCTTTATTAGAGGCTTGAAGTTTAGTCGCAGTGTTAGGATAAGTTGCCGCTCCTTTTCCACTTCCAGCATAAGAATCAGAAATATTGATCCATAACGTTCCATCTTTTTTTAATACTCTTTTAACTTCTATAAAGACATTTACAAGTCGTTCTATATAAGCATTTGGAGTCTTTTCTAATCCGATTTGATTCTCTACACCATAATCTCTTAAATTGAAGTAGGGAGGCGAGGTGATGCAACAATCAACGCTTTCTGATGGCATTGATTGTAAGATAGATAGAGCATCACCATTTTTTATTTCATAATTTATCAATGATTGTATTCCTCCTTATTTTTGTATCTTCTTTCTTGATACGAAAAAGGTTAATTTTTCTTTTTCATACTTGATATTTATTTCATAATTGGATACATAAAATGTCTTAGTTCGTTTACAACGTTTTTGAAGTTCTGCTTCAACTTGAGGCATTATTTTAACTACAGCATTTAGTATTGAAAAAATAGGAATCCCTCTTGGATTTTCAAAAACAATTTGCTTAATCATCGCTATCTACCTCAATGTCAAACAAGGTATATGCAGCTGTATTGCTTTCTGCTTGTTCTAAGAAGTTGCAACCTACTTTAAAATAGCTTTCTTTTAATTCTATTCCTATTCCATAGCGGTTTTGTAAAACGGCTTGATAAGGAACTGAGGCAATTCCTGCAAATGGATCTAATACTATTTCTTCCTTGTTTGTAAACCATTCGATTAACCAGTTGATTAAATCGAGTTGTAAAGGAGTCATGTGTTTTTCATCCTTATCCTCTTTGGCTATCTTTGCATTTAAAACATTTGTCCTAGAAACATTTGGAGTGATTTTAGAATCTGTTATTCCCCAGCATGGAGATGCGAGCTTCGTCCACAGGTTAAATGTTTCATCGTTATGCTCATGCTCTACATGCTCCCACTCTTCTTCATGTTCATTCTTCTGCATCAAAATAACATAATCAGCCATACCTGTTCTTGTTATCTCTGCATACTTCTTGTAGGAGTTATATAGAATGGAAGCTGACTTTGTTCGAGTTGCTTCAATCTGTGGGTCTGTAAATACTGTGATTTCTCCATGATATATCCATTTATGCTTTTGGAATGCCTGAATCAGTTTTCCCCTAAAATCAATAAGGTCCATTGCTCCATCTCTACCTTTAAAAGTTGGTAGTTGTTTACAATGTAGGCAAATGATTCTTCCTGGCTTAGTTACTCTGTATAATTCAGGAATTAAATAATCCATCTGCATAAAGAATTGGTCTAAATCCTCTACATTGCTAAAATCTCTAGGGTCATCTGAATATGTATAAAGATTTGCGAATGGAACTGAAGTAATTGTTAAGTGGATTGAATCGTTTGGAAATTGCTTTAATATCTCTACACAATCACCTAAATAACTTGTATAATGCTTACCTTCTTTTTGCATTATGCTATACCTCCTATAAATTTTGGTAGTTGAATGGTTGCCACCTTCGTATCAAATACTTTATTTTCAAGAGTCAAAGAAGCTAATTGTATGTCCTTAATGCTTTGTTTCATCTGATTCTTGATTTCTGTTTGTCTAGCAGCTTTTTCCATAACTGTATCAAGAATATGCTTTTCTGTAGTCCCTAAAACAATATCAATAGTTACTTCATGAGTTTGGCCGAAACGGTGTATTCGTTTAAGTGCTTGATAGTAATCTTCATAGGAATAAGAAAGTCCACAGAAAATAGCACGGTGGCATTTTTGAAAATTCATACCAAACCCAAAGATAGATGGCTTAGAAATAAGCACTCTTGTTTTACCTTTTTTGAAATCATCTATCGCAGCTTCTTTATAAGATGGAGAATGACTTCCCCTTACCTCTACTGCATCAGGAATTGCCTCCTTTAATAAATCAGCTTCATAATTTGTTTCGCACCATATTATAAACTGCTCATCAGTAGCAGATACGATGGATTCCGTTTCCATAACTCTATCAACGGCAGTAAGTTTTTTCTCCTTGTGATAGGAGGTAGCAGATAATTCTACATCTCTAAATAATCCCAAAGATGGATCATCGACATTCGTTATATCAACCTCTATCATATGCGTATTTTCAATCAACTTAGGCAGTATATACTTTTCATCACTAAATCCTATATCGCTTGGCTTTTCCATTATGATTGCCCAGCTACAAACCCATTTCCAAAATGCATCTGTAGCATGTCCTTTTAATCTCCATTGTCCTGATTTCATATCATTTATAAAGAAGCTAGCAAGTGCTTTGCTGGTATCCATAATATCTAGGAAATCAGCTTGATTTAAAAGTTCCATAAACTCATTAGGGGCAGGTGTAGCACTACAGCATAGTTTATAAGGGGTATCCTTAAAAACCTCTTTAAGTAAGTTTCTAGTTGCTCCTGTAAAGTTTTTTAAGATGCTTGATTCATCTAGCACTACTCCTGCTAAATCAACATTATGAAAATGCTCTAGCATTTCATAATTTGTGATATTGATTCCTTCTTTTAAATCTTTCTTATCTCTGCATATATTAACCCGGTAATTAAACTTGATGGCTTCCTCTGACTCTGTTTGCTTTGCTACTCCTAAAGGAGCAACAATCAATACAGGTTTATGAAGATAGGAGCATACGTTTTTAGCCCATTCAAGCTGCATAAGTGTCTTTCCTAGTCCACACTCTGCACCAATAAGAAACCTACCTCGATTAAGAGCAATCCACACAATTAGTCTTTGATAATCGAACAGTAAAGGATTTAACTCATCCTTTCTTACTTCTATTCCAGGAGGCAATTGAGATTTTAATTTCTGATTGATAAAATCTTGATAACTAATCATTTTTATCCTCCTTAAAAATATTTTTTAATATCTTTTTTGCGACATAAAGATTTTTAGTCGATATTTCGCTTTCTGATAAATATTCAAAATATTGAATTGTATTTGAAAAGCCTTTAACATCGCTTAATTCACGATGACTATAAGGAACATAAATAATATTTTCTAATGCTTCTATTACATTATTATCTTTAATGCCTCTTGGAGCTGAGCCTATACAAATCTGATTTCCTGATAATTTGTTTGGCATCCCATATTTATATAGCTTGGTATTTCCACCTTTCCATTCAAAATACATATAGGCTTCGATGGAAACAATGCTATCATTCTTAATTTCCACCAAGTAAATTGAATTAGGAAAATTGATATTAAACGCTCTATTTTCATTTGAATTTGAATAAGTAATAACTCTTTTATGAGCTGGTTGATTGATAAGCACATAATTATCATATTTTAAAAGATATCTATCATCATATATGATGTTTGGCTTAGCATTTAGATTTTCTTTAATGTTATACCGTTTTAATATTTCAATCATTTTTTCAATAGATATAGTTTTCTCTATGAATTCTTCTAAGTTTCCATCATTTACTAAAACCTCAATATCAGGATTAGCTGGTCTAATTCTAAGTATAGCTTCCATTAAAAAATTACCTCCGTTTTAGTATCAAATGCTTTCTTGATTGCAACAGCAATATTATTCATTATTGGATATTCCCAATTCTCACAATTTAGTAACTCAATTAGTTCATGATTTTCTGGATTGTTTACTTCTTGATAGTGAGATTCTAATATGTTGATTATCATATCCCAGTCAAATAGATAGAACGTTTCATCATAAGAAATGTATGCACCCATAGCGTGAGTTTCATCAATCATAGCCACGTTCATCATTAAACGAAGTTCATCCAAAATATTTTGATCCAAATTCCGAAATTGCTCTGATTCAATAAATAGATATTGAACCTCACAGCCTGCATGACCATCTATAAATTCATAATAAGATTGCTTTTCTTCATTTGTTATTTTGCATCTGCTAAATAATCTAGTTAGATTGTCATGATATTCGTTAATCTGAAGAGCATTTACAACCTCAACCTTCCTGAAATATCTTTCTGTATCATCCTCTATGTCATTAAATATATCATCATCAAGTTCTTCATCATAAGAGGCATCGACATCATCTAAATAAAAATTATCTGCTTCAAATGTATAATTTCCTGCACCTAATAAAGCATCTAAAACAATATTGATACTAAAGTAATCTTCCATACCCATATCTATCAATGTTGGCGAGTCAGCCCATCCACTATCAACAATGTCATCAGAATCCATGCAAGCATTTAAAACATGCTCCAAATATAATTGAGGGTTGAAATCATATTTCTTATGACAATACTTTAAAATGTTTGCATATATAGATTTATATTCCTCTGATGGCTTATCATTAGTAATGTATTGTCTTAAATCTTTCAATGACAGTCACCCCCTCATATTTTTTCTCCTCTTGAATTAAAAATGGAAATATGTGTTCTAAGATAGAAGCTGCAATTCTATTATTGGTAATAAGATATTGTGTTTCCCCTCTAGCAACTTGATTCTCGCAACCTGCTAATCCTGGATTAATGTCATTTGATAGCTCATACACTTCACTTCTAGTTTTTCCATGCTTAATTCCATCCTCTTTATAGGAAACATAGACATTTCCCTCAAATTCAGAATTAGCTCCATCTATATAAACAGCATCATCACATTTGTAAAACGCCATCTCAATTAGTTTTCGTGTTGCATCATTATCGACACTGCCGATAAAGAAAGGTATATAACCTTCATTTGTGTTAACAATTGTATCTAGCTCTTGATTTGTGATGTAGGAATCATAGTATTTGCATTTCACATCATAGAAAGAATTGATTTTTCTTGCTAATACTCTAGCTTTATTTAATTGAATGTCCTGATTTTGAAATGGCTGTCTTTTACAATTCTTTTCTTCCACCATATCTCCATCTATAAGCAAAATTCTATGCTTTGTATCAATAAGGAGCTTAGGGAGGTCACGGCAGACATTTCCGCCGATTCCTCCTGCACCTATTAAAATAAATATAAATGGTTTATCTAGCATATTGACTACCCCTTTTTATGCTGCTGAAATATTGGAATCAATACATTTTCCTTTTGCAGATACTCATAAGATACTGTGCCTGCAAAATCATAGTATTGATGTGCTAGCATACTTGCAGTAATCTCTTTTTCTGTATATTCCTTTTCGGTTTCAAAGATATGATCCGTTTCAATATTTCTCCCCGCTATATGCATAATAAATGGATATTTGTATTTTTTATCCACCTTTTCTTTTGCAGGAGATAATTGCTTTTTATACTTCTTTTCTAAGGCTTGTATTTCCTCTAAAGTAGCATCATCAACGCTTTCAATATCTGTTTGTATTTCATCGGCATTTTCAGGCATATCCTCTTCATTAGAAATTAATTTTTCAAGTCCTTCTTTTAATTTTTTCTTGGATGCCTTTAACTTTTGCTCGGCTTCCTTTTTAGCTGCCTTTTCCTTTTCAGCGGCAAGTTTCTTTTCCTGTTCTTCTTTTTCCTTCCTTTGAAGTTCCTTTAATTCCTCTTTGGAATAAACAGGATTCCCAAATAAATCTTCAACTGGCATGCTTTATCCCTCCTTAAACAATCTTCCTAATTGGTAAGATTAAGAATTCATCATTGATAAAAACAGGTGATGTTGGCCCTTGATATTTGAACTTTGCTTTTTCTTCCTTGATGTCCTTTAGCACATGTAGGAAATGCTCAACGTTCAATTCAAATTTGCTGTCCAAATCAAAATCCTTAAGCTCTGCCTCAAGAGGGACAGTTCCAGCGATTTCAAATTTATTTTTAGATAATATAACTGAGTCCGTTTTTTCTGTAGAAAAACTTAGGTAATTTAAGAATTCTTTGACATTGAATTCTATGCTTTTGCAATTATCCACCCTAGCATAGACCTTTTCTAAGGTAGGATACTTACCATCTATTAAACGACCAATAATTGTTGAATCACCTATAACAGCTCGAACATTATTCATATTGGATTGAAGTTCAAGTTCTCCATCAATTCCGGATAATAATGAAATGAATTCTGTAGATATAATTATGTTAGCCTCTGAATCTGCTGTCGTTTGAAAGGCATGAAATGCATCTGTAGCACACACAACATTATTACCTAGAAATACACCTTGACATGGTAGTTGCCTTGTTGAGTCCGCAACATATTTACATGCTGTTTTTAAATCCTCAACGTTTACCGTTGATATAGTGGTATTGTCTAATGTTGGGATGGTTAATACAGCATCACACGTTTTTAGATTGACCTTAACTTTTCCCTCTTGAACTTGAAGAGTTTTACCTAATTTTAATGTTGGAGCATTGAACTTTAGGTATGTTTCCATCATTTTTTTATCCAAACAAAACTCTAATTGTGGATCTAATTTAGTATGGGTGATAACAAAAATATTGTTATCCTTATCCCATTGATAGCAATTGCCATCCTTAAAATAATTCATAAAGTTAGCTTTCATTTTTAATGGACTCCTTTCTCTTTTTTTCTTCATCACAGGCTTCTGCCATACCCTTAAGGATACCTTCAAAAGAAATGTCTGCCAAAAGTTCTATTGCAGCTTCTTTTAATTCTTTATGCTTTGATGAAAGCAAACTTACTCTCTTTCCCAATTCATGCAACTCATCAACTTTTAAAGCATGAGTTTTAAAATACTCATCATAGAATGATAGTTGCTCCTGTGGTGTTTTTAACTCCTCAGGTGGAAATGGAACTTTCTCATTCACTTCTGTGATGATGATTTTTGTAGGAGCTTCATCTCCTATTGTTTCAAGTGCAATTTCTTCTGCAACTGCTTCACTTGCTGCCTCTACCATAACGGCATAGGCTAATTTAACTAAATACTTCATTTTTTCTTCCTCCTAAAATGTTAAAGGCTTAACTGCCCTTATTAAATCCTTAATCGCTTGAGTTGCATCCTTATCGGTTGCAATCTCTAATAACTCTTGAAGCCTATCCTTAACGTGGATAGCTTCCTGATGATTTAGTTTTCTTGTTTGTATGACTTCATCATAAAAACAAATCTTTTCACATAAGCTGCTATTTTCTCTAGCAGTTAGATTTTCACTTCTGAATGTTTTCTTCATAATGCCTCCGTTTGTTTAATTTCTAAATTTATGCAACTTCACATATAAATAACATCCTGACACGTAATCACTTGTCTTAACCTCGCAAGTATTAAATTCGTATCCTGGATATAATTTTTTGAAAAGCTGTATAGGATCCAATCGACCTTCAGCTATCTTTCTAGCTTGAGCTCTTGAGATTTTATAATCCGATACAGTCACTTTAGGTTTAACTAGATTCTTTGAGCAAATATACATATGTCTTTTCTTTGATGCTGCCTCTTGCTTCTCTTCTAGTTCCTCTTTCGTGATATACCTTGCTAGTCCCTCATAGCCGTTGATATCTTCCTGTAGTCTTCTTGTTTGCTTTCTCGCCCCTCCTCTCCATAAGCTCTCTAACACATCCCTATCCCTAAAATTAGTGACAAGGTGATGATGCCATCTTCCTTTCTTCGATTGTTCGATACTATGAAAATATTTCAACTCATCATAGTTATGCTTCTGTGCATAATACTTCAATCGTCTTATGAACTTCTGCCCTTCTTTTAAGGCAGCATCATAGGTTGGAGGCATCGAATTATCCGAATACGTTAGAGTGGCCCACATGTCCTTATCTGTGAAATTCGCATTGATTAAACGAATTGCAGCAGACTGTCTATTTCTATGATTTAGTTTCCTTTGACCGGATGTAGATATCTTAGATTTGGCTTTTCTAATTTCAGAGCAGGTATCCCATATCGGATAGGATTGCACCTCCAATATATCACCTGACTTAATAGTCTTAGTTCGATACCTGATGATATTCCTATCTCTTAGGTAAGCCTCATCTATTACACCATTCTCATCATATACCAGTTCTAAATCATCACTGTTGATGCTATGTCCTCTCATTTTAAATACTCCTAATATCTTGAATTTAAAAAGATAAATAATAAATTATTTAAGTAATAATACATTGTTGTTTTCTTACTACTTATCACTAGGACGAATATGCCAAACTTTCGGCATATTTTTTTGAGCATTTTTATTGACTTTTTACCTGTTTTTTGGTAAAATAAAAATGTCTAGTAAAGGAGTCAGTGTTTGGCGATGCGGCTCCCTTTTTTATTGCCTTAAATATTCGTCTTGTCATAAAATCCTAGTCCTCTTTTTTAGAGGATTTTTCTTTTAGTCTTTTTATCCTGCTATCGATGTTATTTAGCATATCTCTAAATAAATCCGTTTGATTTTTGTATCCAAGCAGTTGCAGATTTTCTTTTGTTAAGATTCTATTTTTCTGCTCAATAGTGATTTGAATATGTATATTTGTATAGCCTGTCGGTGTGGATGCTTTTCCATTTTCTTTTTTAGGAAAAGTAATTTCATCCTTTTGATATAGTTCCGTCATATTGCAAGATAAAGACTCACATAATACAGTTGCAACTTTTGGAGTTGGCAAACATACATAATTAGAGAATTTGGATATCATAGACTCATCGACTCTAGGATCAACTGCTCTTGTAGCAACAGCCAGTTCCTTTTGAGTCATTTTCTTTTCTAATAATATCTGTTTGTAATTCGGCATTTCTTTCCTCCTCTTTCTTAGACCTTAATCTCTCTTTAGCTTTGCTGAGATATCCCCCTCCAGTCAAGATGTCTAATAAACTGTTGAATGTTAAAGACTCTTGTGAAATAGGGATTTCCTCGACTTCAATAGTCGTTCGTAGATTATCCACATTGTATTCCTGCCGTTTCAATAGACAGTAGCATGACACTTCTTACGTTATCGTAAAAAGGATCGTTGATTTGTTCTAGGATTGTATCTGCAAATCTTCTTGGTAATAATGTGCTAACTTTCTTACCTCTGTTAAATGTGAAAATTACCTTTGTATCGACCTTAGATTCTAGCTTGCCGTGTTTCTCTGTTTTTTCCATTTTCTTTACCTCCTATAAATTTTAGCGATGTGTTGTATTCATTTTCAACAAAGTTTACTTTTATTCAACTTTCTTGGTAAAAAAATAAGGCTTCAAGTTATCTTGAATTCCCAATAGGTGTCCAGCGAGATACATTTCATCTTGATCCCATGTCCCTAAATTGTTTATTTTCTTTGACACAGTTTGAATAGACAAGTTCATGGCAGATGCAAACTTAGTTAAAGATCCATACACCTCAGTAATTTTCCCTTTCAATGCTGAATAATCAAAAATTGGTTTTGACATATTATGACTACCTCCTCTTCTTTGGTATGGCTACCAATATACGCCTCGATAGTTCGATTTTATGAGTAAATTGGGGGATTCTCATACTGTTTATTTGCTCTATACAGACGGCGTATTTCGACTCCTGCCAAAGAGTCATCATCAGTTGGCTTTATGATGGGCACTCACTTTCATATATAATTTCTAAGGCTCTTATTGATCTTTCTTCTAATATTTTACGAGTAAATTTATTATTTGTTTGATGTTCTAAAATACATTGAATTAATAATTTCTTATATTCTTGAATCGTTTTTTTTATTTGACATTAGACCACCTTTACAAAGTAAACCTTTCCACTCCACACATAAATATGATAATCTCCATCTAAAACTATACCTGTATCACACATATCAAATTCAGTTGGGAAATCATAATCTAATAAATGTGCATTTTCCAAATGAAAGAAACTAAAATATGAAATATAATCTCCTACTTCTTTATTAAAATATTTCTTATGACTTTCTTCATACTCTTTGAACTCTTGTTCTGAATCCATTAAGTAAATGCAACTACTGCAATCTCCGTATCTATTTGGAATACGAATGATACTTCCTCCACAGTTTAATGCCATATTGTCCTCCTTATTATACAGATTAGCGATGTGTTGTATTTATTTTCAACAAAGTTTACTTTTATTCAACCTAATATTAAAATATCACTTATCAAACAGAATGTCAATAGAAAAATTAAACTTTTTTTCAACTTTTTTAAATTTATGTTGAATATTTTTAAATTTTAGTTTAAAATAGTTATGGTGATGAAAATGGAACAGTTTAAAGATAGATTAAAATTTGCGATGAATTATAATAAAATAAATCAAGTTGAATTAGCTGAAAAAACTAACTGTAGCAAAAGTTTAATTTCTAAATATTTAAAAGGTGAAACAAAAGCTAAGCAAGATAGGCTTTACATGATTTCTTCCGTTCTTGGTGTAAATCCTGTTTGGCTTATGGGGTATGATGTTCCAATGATAGAAAACAAGAATAAAAATCTTAAGGATCAACTAAAATCAAAAATCGATTCACTGGATGACAGTCAAGTGGAAAAATTATTAGTAATTATAAAAACAATGTTTGAGTAGGGAGGCTTACATTATGCAAGAGATATCCAAAAGAAATAAGGGAAAAGTTTTAAGAGATTGGCAAAACAATTATGTAGTTATTGATTGTGAAACTACAGGTCTAAATCCTGAATATGATGAAATTATCGAATTTGCAGCCGCCAAAATTAGAAATTGTGAAATAGTAGATACATTCACTACTTTAATAAAGCCAAAAAGAAAAATTGATGATTTTATAGAGGATTTAACTGGAATTACTAATGAAATGCTACTAGGTGCGCCGACTATTAAAGAAGTAATAAATGATATCTCTTCTTTTATAGGCAATGATATAATTGTGGGGCATTTTGTTCATTTCGATATAAATTTTCTTTACGATGAATTATTGAATAATCTATCTATAATGTTTGATAACGATAGAATGGATACCTGTTTTTTAGCAAGAAAAATATTTCCAGAATTTAAAAATCATAAGTTATCAACATTAGCAGATAATTTGAATCTCCAATATAAGCCCTCTCATCGCTCAATGCCAGATGTCCTTGCCACTTATTCTTTATATGAATATTTAAAGCATGTAAGTTTAGAGAAAAATATTAGTATTAAAAAACATAAGATTTCTTCCTGTAATATTGATATTTCTACTACAAGTTTTTTTGATGAAGATAATATGTTTTATGATAAAAATATATGCTTTACTGGAACATTAAATATACCTCGAAAAGATGCTATGCAAATTGTTGCTAATATTGGAGGACATCCAATTGATAGTGTAAACAAAAACTGTGATTTCTTAGTTATGGGAATTCAAGATTATGGAAAAATCAAGGATGGGTTTAAGAGCAATAAACATTTAAAAGCAGAGCAACTAATAAAAAAAGGATATGATATTAAAATATTAACTGAGGATGCATTTATGGATGCAATTAAAAACTAATAAATAAAAAAAGCTAACAGTTCGCACCTGTCAGCTTCACATGAAATATACAACCACATCGCTAAAAAATGGAGGTTTTTTCACACCTCTATTATAGCAAAAATTTATAAACAATGCAAACATAATGGAGGTTTTTATGAAAGAAATTAATAATGTAGTAGCATATTGTAGATACTCATCAGAAAATCAAAGAGATGGATATTCAATAGAAGCTCAAAAAAAGGCAATAAGCGATTATTGCAAACGAATGAATTATACTTTACTTAGATTTTATGTCGATGAGGCAAAAACAGGTATGAATGATAATAGAGAGGAATTCCAAGCTATGATTGCAGATTCTTCTTCTAAAGAGTTTAGTGCGGTTATTGTTCATAAATTGGATCGATTTTCTAGGGATAGGTATAATTCTGTTTTTTATAGAAAGAAATTAAAAGATAATGGAGTTAAGTTAATTTCTGTTTTAGAAAATATAGATGATGATAATCCTGAAGATTTGATTCTTCTTTCTGTATTGGAAGGTATGGCAGATTATTATTCAAAGAATTTAAGCCGTGAAGTTAAAAAAGGAATGAATGCAGCTGCAAGCAAAGGATTATCTACAGGTGGCATTCCTCCATTTGGATATAAAATAAATCAAGAAACAAAAAAACTAGAAATTATACCGGAGAGAGCTGAGATTGTAAAAACTATGTTTAATATGTATGCTAAGGGATATAATTTAGTTGATATAGAATTAGAGCTAAATAGTTTAGGGTATAAAACTATTCATGGCAATTTATGGGATAAAAAACAAATTAGAAAAATTTTGCAAAAGGAAGCATATACAGGAGTTAAAGTATATAATCGTTATGCTTATAAAAGTGCTTCTAGCAATGTAAAATCGCCCTTAATTCGAGTTGAAGATGCATTCCCTAGAATTATATCAAATGATGTTTGGAATGCCGTGCAAAATAGATTTTTAAAAGATAAACGAACTACTAATCCGAGAAAAAATATGATTGATTATTTATTTACAGGTCTTCTACAATGTAAAAATTGTGGTGGAAATTTAACTGGATGCTCCAGCTTCAAAAATCAAAATGGAAAGCGTATATATCATCATTATTATGTGTGTAGTGGAAAGCAAAAAACAAAAATTGGCAAATGTTCAACTCCTCGATTTCCAAAAGACTTACTAGAAGATCATATCATAGCAACTATAACTGATTTCATTTTTACTGATGAGAGTATAGGACTGTGGGCTGATGCTATCTTAAAATCTTACAACACAAGTGGAGAGATTAAGGATATAGATACTTTAAAACTACAATTATCTAAAGTAAAAAAACAAGAGGAAAGACTGCTTGATTTGTATCTTAGCGGTGATATTGAAAAAGATAAATACAATACTAAAATCTATGAGTTGAAATTGCAAGCATCTAAATTAGAAACAGATATTTTATACACCTCTTCTTCTCATAGTTTCACTAAAGAGGAACTATGCCTTGCTATACGACTTATGATGGAGGACTTAAAATCTGATGCAAATATAAAAACAAAAAAAGGTATCATCAAAACCTTTGTAAAAAAAATATCAATCGACAATAAGTCGATTGATATTGAACTAACGCTCCCAAATTTAGAGGGTGCGTATAAGGGTCTAAATGGCGGAGCAGATGGGATTCGAACCCATGCACCAGTTACCCGGTCTACTTCCTTAGCAGGGAAGCCTCTTGAGCCTCTTGAGTACTACTCCAACTACCAAGCGCTTTTACATTATATCGTAAAACATAGCGCTTGTCAAATGATTTTTGCCGTTAATCTATGGCAATTACCTTTTCTTCAATCTCTTTTAAAACCTCTGGATTATTCTTCAAATATTCCTTTGTATTCTCTCTACCTTGCGCAATCTTTGTTCCATTATAGGAGAACCATGCTCCAGACTTATTGATGATTTCATATTTTACAGCCAAGTCTACTACTTCACCTAATCTTGAGATTCCTTCTCCATAAATGATTTCAACCTCTGCAGTTTTAAAAGGAGGGGCTACCTTGTTCTTAACAACCTTTACATTCGTACGATTCCCTAAAATATTGGTTCCATCCTTGATGGCCTCACCTTTACGGATATCTAAGCGCACAGAAGCATAAAATTTTAAAGCACGCCCACCAGTTGTCGTTTCTGGATTTCCAAACATAATACCAACCTTTTCACGAATTTGATTAATAAATACTGCAACACAATTGGTTTTATTGATGATACCTGCTAGCTTACGCATAGCCTGAGACATCAATCTTGCATGAAGTCCTACATGAGAATCTCCCATATCCCCATTCAGTTCTGCTTCAGGAACCAAAGCGGCTACGGAGTCTACAACGATAATATCTACACTTCCAGACTTAATTAAGGCCTCAGCGATATCTAAAGCCTGTTCTCCATTATCTGGCTGAGATAAGATAAGATTCTCAATATCTACTCCCAACGCCTTTGCATAAACAGGGTCTAATGCATGCTCCGCATCAATGAATGCAGCAAAGCCACCATTCTTTTGAGCATTAGCAATGGCATGTAAAGCAAAGGTGGTTTTTCCTGAGGATTCAGGACCATAAATTTCAATAATTCTCCCCTTTGGATATCCACCAACTCCTAATGCCTTGTCTAACGCTATAGATCCACTGGAAATGACTTCAATCTTTCGATCAGCCTCATCTCCTAAACGCATAATGGATCCCTTTCCAAATTCCTTTTCTATTTTCTTTAAGGCTTCCTCTAAAGCCTGTTCACGACTATCTGCCATATTTCCTCCTATATTGATTCAAAAATTATTTTTCTACTATTCCAGATATATTCAATTCCAGAATACAAAGTTAGTATTACGGATATATACATCAAAGCTAATCCAATGATGGCAACCACAGTATGTAGGCTTGCCAAGAATAAAACGATAATTGCCAGCATCGTTTCAAAGGTCTTTACCTTACCAGCCCAGCCTGCAGCGATAACCTCTCCCCGCTCAGCCGCTACCAATCTGACTCCTGATACTGTCAATTCTCTCAACAAAATGATTGCAACTCCCCACATTGGAACAAGCTCCAGTCCAACCTCTCCAAAGAAAACAAGTCTATTTTGCATCATCAAAATTAAAAAAGAAATCAATACCAGCATTTTATCAGCCAAAGGATCTGCAAACTTACCAAAGGTTGTAACTAAATTATATTTTCTAGCAATGTAGCCATCTAAAAAATCTGTGACAGAAGCTAAAGTAAATAAGACAACATTGATTAAATTGGCATAGGATATATAGTTTCCTAGCAATGTCTGATTTAAGTAGGGAATACAGGCTACCACAATCATCACAGGAATCACTAGAATCCGGCCCATTGTAAGCTTATTTGGTAACGTCATTTCTAACACCTCATTGTTTATTATAACATAAAACCGCCAAGTTTAAAAATAAAATGACAAAAGTTTAAAAAATAATTTTTTAAGAAAAAAATGCCTTTTATATTTAAAAAGCATTCCCAAAATAACACCTATTCCTTTTTTATTTCTCAATTACCCACCTAATATAGAGCTAAATACACTGCCTATTCCAGATATCACAATATCCACCACATAGTAACAGCATTTATCTAGCATCTTAGCTGCTTTAATAAACAGATTCCCGTTATCCTCAACATAGTAGGCAGTATCATACTCCTCACTGCCAACCTCTTTACTATCCTGCATAAAGCTAGAGGCTATTAAAAGTACTCCAATCAAAAGTCCTACAACTAAAACTGGCCATAGCTTTTTCTTCATTTCCTTATCACCAACTCTACTATACTAAAAACGCCTGTCTAAATATAGAAAAAACTGTTAGTCATCCATAGATTTTGAGTTTTCCGTTTTTAACTCCTGCAATAAGAGAAATTCTCTTCTCTTACAATCTGCCTCATAGAAGGCCTCTGCCTGCATTTGGGCAACCTCTTTATAATAGGTTTGAACCGCACCTGAATATTCCTTTTCAATGCTTGCCTTATCCTCTTCTGATAAAAAGTCACTGCCCTTAATATTACGGATTGCCGTATAAATGATTTCAAAAAATTCTTCCTTAGATATCTCTGTAGTGATCAGTCTATCCCTACAAACCGTATCCTCCTCAAATACACAGCCACAGTTATGACAGATATACTGCTGGCAGTCCTTGAACACGCACGTATTATAAGCATCATAAAAACTAATTTTTTTTGATTTACAAAAAGGACAAATTCTTTTCATATCTCCCATACTCTCTTCCTCCAAACGGAACGATTTTACCATATTTAGAAATAAATTTCCATAGCTTTGGCATTTATTCTTTTCTTAAAGCCTTATTGATACTTTCGGCAACAATACCTGATAAAATATCCATCGCCAAATCAATATCCTTAGGAGTGACAAAATAATTGTCATCCATTTCAATAAAGCAATCAATGTCACTTACTGTAGGTATGCCAATTGCGAGAACATCGACCCCTAAAGATTTCTTAGATATCTCTCTACGGAAATTATAGATTCCGGAGCCCGGATTGATGCCAGCTGTAGAAATCTGGATGCTGTTACACATACGAGAGGCATGATTACAAGCTAAGGCATCAACGACAATTACCAAATTCGGATGAAAATCATCAACAATCGCCTGAATGATATCCTTACTCTCCATTCCTGTTTGGCCCATTACTCCTGGACACATCGCACTTACAATATACTGATCGGGATTATCCTCTAAATGCCGGTTTACCTCTATTTTATTGATGACTAGTGGTCCTAAGGCATCTGGAGTAACAAAATCATTTCCTAAACCCACAATTAAAATCTGACTTTTCTTTTTTAAATTCAACTGATTTAAGCAGTCATAAAGCGTTAAAGAAAGGAGCTTGACAATTTCCTTTGCCTTATACCGATAATCAATATTATCAATATTATAATAAATACCCTCGCGCTTCTTAATCTTTTTAGCTAGGGCAGCATCCACTGTTATTTTCTTAAAATTCATTCCCTGAATAATCCGATCTACATCATATTGAAAATCCGCTTGCATATTTTCCACAGCCATATCCGTTCTCTGATTCATAAGTATCACCATTATTTAGTATCAATGAAAATAAATTTCCTATGCATATTTTTATTTTTTTCTTGCAATAAATAAAATGAAATGATATAATGTTTTATGCATTTGATTAGTGGAGGTGAAACTATGGCAAACATTAAACAACAAATCAAACGTGTTGGAACTAATGAAAAGGCAAGACAAGCAAATATGGCTTTCAAATCATCTTTAAAAACTGCAATGAAGTCTGTATTAGCTGCTGTTGAGGCTAAAGATTTAGAAAAAGCTACAGCTGCATTATCTGTTGCTTACAAAAAATTAGATAAGGCTCAATCTAAACATATCGTACATAAAAATTATGTTGCTAGACATAAGTCTGAATTAGCTGCTGCAGTTAATACATTAAAGTAATATATATTTTTATAGATAACAAAAAGACACTGCGGTGTCTTTTTTGTTTTTCCTAAAAAAAGATGCCCCCAAGGGGGCAATCTTCTATTCTAAATTTAAACGATTTTTCATTAAATAAATTACTAAGAAATAACCACCAACACTCACACAAATACTTTCTACCATCGTAATGGCTAAAAAGATATTGATATTGCCAAGCGCTGCGTTTTGTTCTAGTACAATACCTGCAACCGTGTTAAAGATTGCAAAAATTATACTTAGGCCATAATTAAGACCAATACAATAGACCACCGAAAGAATGGTTTTGTTCTTTGGATGCGCATGTCCTAAGGCAACGCCAGTATAGACTACAAATAAGCTCTGTAAAGAACCAAAAATCAAAGTAAAGAAAACTAAAACCAAGGTTCCCATAATTTCAGAATCTGTAACGGCAATCTCAAAAATCTCTGCAATAAATTGCTGAATTCCTTTAATAGTATCTCCTGTAAAGTAGGCAGTCACTATACAAAGACCAGCCACTACAATTGCCAGCAAGCACATCAATACATCTGCTAAGATTTGCGAAAGCAATAGCTGATGCTTACTAACAGGAAGCGTATGGGTTAGATATCCTTGATCTCGGAAAAGAGATTTCACATACCGGACAATACATATGATAATGGTATATAAAATCAAAAACACACATCCAAAAACAAATAATGCATTAAATCCACCAATCACTAGAATCAAAAAGGCATTATCTGTTTGAATCAAATTGATGAGTCTTACAACAATAGACAATACAGGAATGATGGCCAGTAAAGGTATAAATTTAAAGAAAATAGACTTAAAATCATATTTAAAAACTTTTAAAAACATCGGAACGCCTCCCTAAATGCATCGTTGATACTTCCATTATATTCTGCTCTTAGCTCATCTGCATTTCGGTGAAGAATAATCTTTCCTTCATTGATGAAGACAACATCATCTAGGATAGATTCAATATCCGAAATTAAATGCGTACAAATCAGTAGAGAAGCATTTGGATTTAGGTTTGTAACAATCAGATTTAAAATCAAATCTCTAGCTGCAGGATCTACACCTGCAATGGGTTCATCTAAAATATATAAATCCGTATTACGGCTCATCACTAGCACAAGCTGAACCTTTTCCTTGGTTCCCTTAGATAGCTGCTTCATCTTATCCTTTGGATTGATATGAAGACGCTCTAAGAGCTTTAAAGCCTTCTCTTTATCAAAATCCTCATAGAAATCACGGAACATATCTACACATTCCATAACCCGCATATCCAAATTCAAATAAGTTCTTTCTGGCAAAAAAGAAATATGCTTTTTGGATTCCACGCCAACTGGGTAATCACAAACAGTTACAGTACCACTATTTTTGCTGAGTAATCCATTGATGATTTTTATCAACGTTGTCTTTCCACTACCATTAGGTCCTAATAGACCAATAATCTTACCTGGTTCTAAGCTTAAGCTTACACCTCGGAGTGCTTCCTTGTTTCCGTATCTTTTATAAAGGTCAACACACTCTAATACCATACTACTTCCCCTCCTTTAAAAGCTGAATCGCTTCTTCCTTTCCATAGCCGATGCCCTCCATCTGCTTAAGAAAATCCTGACAATAAATTTCTGCAAAGCTCGGTTTAAGACTGGAAAGAATTTCATGATTCTCCGTTATGTAGTACCCATTGGTACTTCTGGCCTCAATCAGACCCTCCTGTGCCAAAATATCATAAACCTTCACTACTGTATTAGGATTAATTCCTAAATATAATGCATATTCTCTCACAGATTTTATTTTGTCATTTGGCTTATATTTTCCTAGAATTATATCTCGTTTAAAAAGCTCTATGACCTGTAAAAAAATAGCCTTATCATTTCTCCATTCCATTCCATCACCTCTTTGTACCACATTAATAGTACATCAATTTTTACCAATTGTCAACATATTTTTCCTAAACTTAAAAAGGAGACTTATATAAGCCTCCAATCTATTTAACTTAAGAAATATAATTCCAGCCCTAAATTTTGATCCATCTTTCCTGTTTTAATCTGATAATCCAGGGTATTTAGCCGCTCAAGATGCCCCTTTATGGTAGAGAGGGTATGCTCCTTTGCGTTCTTCATCATATAATAGGCTCGTCCTGAAGAAACCTGTAAAAGCTCAGCCAAGGCAGCCTGATTGATTCCCGATTTAATCAAAATGTTTACATTATAAAGCTCTTGAAATTTATTAATCAATAAAGAGACCAACGTAGAAGCCTGCATACTTTTAAGCTTCATATCATAGTATCCCTTCAGCATCAGCTTTTTATTATTCGAAAGCACTGCGTCAATCAAGGCATAAACATTATCATCTAGAGGCTGAGAAACAAGATGCGTCACATCATCCTCAGTAATCCTTCGTTTCTCATAGGTATAGCATTCTAGCTGATCCATAAAGCCTCTTAGCTTGGATAAGGTATCCGCATAGCTAACTAAAAGCTTAATTGTAGACTCTTCTACCTGAAAGCCATCCTTTTCAAAATTAACCTTTGCATATTCCTCAAAATTAATATTCTTTGTTTTTATCTCAATCACAGAAGAAAACCGCTTCAGCTTTTGAAAGGCTTCGCTGGCATAATCCACAGAATTCATAAAAATCAAAAGAAGTATATTGCTGCTAGACTGATCATTCATAGCCTTCAAAAGCTCTACAAAGGCCTTTTCTGATTTTCCCAACAATACCTCCGCATTTTTAGCAACGACAAATTTAGTTTCATCAAACAAGGAAATGGTCGTAAGCTCATCAATCAGGGCATAAATCCCCTCATCTCCAAGATTGTACTGAATAGTTTCAGATGTCACCTCAAAGCCCTTTTTAATTTCCTCTATCTTTTGTTCTAAAGCCAAATAATCATCGGCAATAATTATGAAATTCGATGCCATAACCGATCACCTCGCAAGCTATATTCCCATTATATCACATTTTGAATGGATTTAAAAACATATCCATCTTTTTTTAATTGCTGAATAATCAATTCTAAATCAACCGCATTATCCTTAGAAACCGTATGCATTAAAAGGATGGCTCCATTATGGATTCTTTTCATAACCTGCTTATAGCTGTACTGATTTCCATTAAACTTATCCTTATGCCAATCCACATAAGCCAAGGACCAAAACACGGATTTATACCCATTATCCTGTAATAGCTTGAGGCTTCTTTCATCAAACTCACCTCTTGGTGGACGAACATAGGAAGACATTTTTTTTCCAAACGTTTCATAAAATTTATTTTCTAATTTTTTAATATCCTCTAAAATGGATTCATTACTAGATTTAGTAAAATCCTTATGGGCATACGTATGGTTTCCTATGATATGTCCCTCATCCATCATTCTTTGAACTAAATCTGTTGCTGAGGTGAGATAGTGCCCTGTAATAAAAAATATAGCCTTTGTATCCGTATTCTTTAAGGCATCTAATATCATAGGCGTATAGCCATTTTCATAACCACAATCAAAGGTTAAATAAATTTCCTTTGTATCCTTTCCTATATAAACTCCTCCATTATTATTAATAATATCTCCATATTTACCAGCATTAGGACGTTCATTCCCATGGTTTACTAAACCAAAGCCGTAGGCATTTCCTCGAAGAGAAAACAAGGAGAACACAGCCAGCATTATCAATAATAAATACTTCTTCATTCTTTCACCTCCTCTTCTATAGTTTTAAGCAAATCATGTCGTTTTATGTTTAAATGATTAAAATTGATGCCCAGTAACAATCCGATACAAAGCACATAGACATAGAAAAAAAGGATGATAAAAAAGGAAAGAATTCCATACACAATTTTAAAATTAGAAAAAAGCTTCAGGTAGATGACAAAGCCAATAGTAAAAATGATAAAGTAAATTGTCGTAAACAAAATACCCTTATAAAGCCTTTTAATCTGATAGGTTTTTAAGCTGACCACCTGAACAACATACACCGTCACCACAAAAATAAATAATACCAACAATAAGGATAATCCCATATATAAATAGTTCAATTGAAGGATAAGTTCACTAGCTAATAAAGTGATGATATTCAGCCCTAGTAAATAAAGAATAGTAATTCCAATAGCCAATAGACGCTTGGAAATCGTAAAGGTATAGGTCGTATCTGTAATATACTCTACAATTCCCATTAAATGATAATATAAAGAGGAGGCAGAATAAATACTGGTAATGACTAATAGGATAGAATAAGAAATATTATTCTGATAGTCAAAAAAATAAGCAATTAAATCCTTGAGCTTGCCATCCTCAAAGGTATTTAAAATGACCTCCTGGAAGGAATTAGAAAAAAGCCCAGACAAGATGATAAATAAAAATAAAAAGGAGCCTCCATTCATAATTAAGCTAAAGGCAATTGCGCTCGCCAGGGTTGGTATTTTTTTATCCATAATAAAATGATAGATTCGTGAAATCATTTCATCCTCACCATTCATTAGTATGAAGAATCCCCAAACAATTCATACGAAAAAAGAACCCTTATTTAGGATTCTTCTCTACTTATAATCAAATCTAAAAGCTCTAATACCTTTGCCCTGTATTCTCCCTTCAAATAGAAGGTATAGGCACAGACATATGGATATTGAGAAATTAAAATCAAATTCCGATAGTTTTCAAATACCTTCTGTTCTACAAGATTTAAAGAATAATTTTTAAAAATTACTTTGAGGGCTTCGTCCCATTCTAAAATCATCTTAGAAAGAATTTCTGAAGCAGAAAGATGAACAAAATCTTCTTCCTCTAGCTCAGGGGCTGTCTCAGAAAGAAAGCAGTTGATGTTGACCTCGTTTCCAGCCATATTAAAATCAATAAGGCCAAAGAACTTTCCTTCCTTCATCAAAATATTAGAATCGTTCAAATCTCCCTGAAATACACAGCGTGGTAGATCCTGAAAGACCTTTTGAATTTCATCTCGATTTTTTTGATTAAATTCCTCTATTCGCTTTGCCAGAGGTTCTTCTGAAATCTCCTTTAAAGAAGAAATTAAGGTATTACAATTCTCCTGTTTTTCATCCACGTCTTCATCTAAAGGAGCCAAATCTAAAATGCTCCACATAGAACGAGTTTGCATCAAATCCTGATTGGTATACCTACTCGCAAACCTGCCCAAATGCTCAATCTTTTGATAAAATATAGTTTTTCTATCCATTTGAATATTTGAGGCCAATGTATAATCTGCATATTCTGTAAGATAATAAATTTTATCTTTAGCTGTAACTATATAATTTCCTCTTAAGGTTTTCCTAAAGCTAGGGGCATAAATCCCGAAGGAGCGATATCTTCCAATTAGCTGATTCAGCTCAGATATTCGTTCCTCCGTCATCGCAGTTAAGCTGTTGATTCGAAGAACCCATTGCTGATCAAAAACTAATGTTTCTCGGTAATCTCCTGGACGAGAGGTAACCTCTCTATGGGTTAATTTCTTATAGCTAAGCCCATATTCCTTTAATATATTTATATAAAGCTTTTTCCTCATAGGTGTTCCTCTTTCTTAATCTGCTCAAGAAAGAAAAGCTCCTCTTTGGTAAGCTTTCGGTTTTCTAAAAGGTCTGGGCGACGCAATAACGTTTTTCGTAAGGCTTCTTTCAATCTGAACTCACGGATAAGCTTATGGTTACCATTCACCAAAACCTCTGGAACGACACAGCCTTTATACTCTAAAGGTCTAGTGTACTGTGGATATTCCAACAGTCCGTCAGAAAAGGAATCATCCTCACTGCTTTCCTTACGGATTGCATGATCTAAAAGACGAACCACACTATCACATATCACCGCCGCAGCAAGCTCTCCGCCCGTTAGGACATAATCCCCAATGGATATTTCATCATCTACATAACTGCGGATACGCTCATCAAAGCCCTCATAATGTCCACAGATTAAGACAAGCTCCTCCTTTGAGGAAAGCTCTTTGGCAACCATCTGTTCAAAACGACGACCCTGAGGAGTCATTAAAATTTTATAGGAATTGGCTGTAGAATTGGCAGCTATTGCCCGGTCTACCACATCACAGGCCAAGACCATCCCTGCACCACCACCATAGGGGGTATCATCTACATGATGATGCTTATCTAAGGAATACTCTCGCATATCAATAAACTCTATACTACAAACCTGCTTCTCAATTGCTCGTTTCAAAATAGATTCCTGAAACAGTCCGGCAAGCATGTTAGGAAACAAGGTTAAAATCTTAATTTTCATGGAACAGTCCCTCAATTTCTTTTACAATAATTCGGTCAGAAACCTCCAAAATAAATTCATTTAAGAAAGGAACATAATATCTCTTCCCCTGATAGCTGATATAAAGATAGTCACACTGAGGAAGCTCTTTTACTTCTTCTACCACTCCACGTGCCTCTCCAACCTGATTGTATACGGAAAGTCCAATCAAATCACTATAGTAAAATTCATCCTCATCTAAGGTCTCTAGGCGATCCTCCTCAGATACATAAAGGTCATCCAAATGATATTTTTCTACGAGATTAATATCCTCCAGCTGTTCAAAGCTAACCAATAAATAGTTCCCAAAGGAGCTTGCCTTGGAAACGATAACAGGAATGTATTCCTCCTTATGCTTGATATAAAGGCGATTGCCCTTTTTAAATCGATCAAAATCCGTCAGCACCTGTACCTTCAGGTCTCCCCGTATTCCATGTGTCGTCATAATTTTTCCACAGCGATAATACTTCATACCTCTAATCTCCTATTCCTAAAGCGAAATTATTATATCAAAATTTGAGGGAAAACAAAAGTCTTCCCCTCAAAAAAGCCATTTCTTCCACTGAGCTGTCAATTCCTCTAAGGATACCTTCGCATTGGCAGGACTCGTAGAAGGAAGACAAACTGCCATCTCTAGAAGGTCTGGATATTCCCTTTTAAATAACTCATATGCCTTTTTTCCATTCAGCAAAATTCTTTTTATGGGGTAAAGCTCAACAATCCTTTGAATATCCTGCACCTCGGCAAAGCGGATGCTTTGATCACTCGATTTATGGATCTGACATGCAGAGATCACATCAAATAAGGCAAGCTGATGACGGAGAATAAATTCTCTTTTTTCTTCAATACCCATAGAATAGACATCCTCTTCATATAACCGAGATAATACCTTCCAAAAACGATTTTGAGGATGCATATAATAAAATCCCTGTTCTATAGAGGCTACAGATGGAAACGTCCCCAAAATCAAAATATGAGAATTAGAATTTATCACTGCTGAAAACGGGTGATGCTTCTGTTCCATTTATAGTACCCTCCGAACCTCTTGATTTAATATAGATAATAAATAACAATAAACAGGCTTTTTGGATTTAGAAGAAATGTATGCCTTATAGATGCTGAGCTGACGAATATACTCCTCACTATCTACAGAGGCAAGCTTATAATCAATGATATCTATATGATCCTGATATTCAGCAAATAAGTCGATAATACCATGATAGCTTTCTCCTTCTGCTTCAAAATAAAATTCATGTTCATGATAGGTTTTAGCTTCTGCCATATTTATAAATACTTCTGTTTTAAGAAGCTTCGTTAAGGTTTCCTTTATAAAGGAATCTACTGGTAAGGCATCAATTTCAGGATTCTTAAAATCTAAAATTTCTAAACATTCATGAAAGCTTTGTCCTAGCTGAATTGCTGTTTTGAGCTTGCGATCTGTAATCTGCTTCAGTTCTTTAGATATATTCTGTTTTACGATAGCTTCGCTTTCATAAGCTTCCTCTTGGTAGGAAATTGGGGCCCCCTCAAACTCAGAAACGGAAAGCTTATTATACCTATACTGCTTCGACAGACCAATTTCCTCACAAGAAATAAGCTTGGTTTGTTCCTTTACAAAGTGTAAAGACTGAAGCATTTGATTAAAGCTTGAGATAGTGCTTCCCTCCCTATACTCCTTCTGGTTAGAAATCAAATAGAACTTCTCTCTGGCTCTTGTTAATGCGACATACAATAATCTGATTTTTTCAGATAAATCAGCCTTGCGAATCTCTTCTGCAGCCAAAGCCTTGACAATCGTATTGCTGCTAGTCTCATCTGCATAGGGAATATATACTCCATACGTTCTAGATAAGCCAAAGGTATCCTTCAAATCCTTCTTATTAAAGCTGCTCCCCAGCATTGGAAAAAAACAGTATGGGAACTCCAAGCCCTTTGACTTATGAATCGTCATGATATGGACGCTATTGCTAGAGGTTCCTGCAAGCTTATATTTGAGGGCAATGCCCTGCTCAAACAGCTTTGCAAAATAAGAGCTGGCCTCTACTACAGACATTCCTGTATGCTTCATGGTTTCAAATAGAGAATGAATATATTCTAAAACGACACAGGAGTTATTCACATCTCCAATGGTAGGAAGCTTCTCATAAATATGGAAATACTCTGTAATCTCATAAAAAAGCTCATCCATAGAAATACTAGAAGCTTTACTTGCAAGGCTAGCTACAATTTCCTGAAGCTCATTTTTTTCCTTTTTACACACCATACGATAAACAGTGTCCTCATCATAGCTAAACAAAAAGCTTCTTGCAATACTCGCTAACGCATGGTCATAGGTCTTGTCAAAGCATTGATTCATCTGACCAGTAATTAATATCAGGATATTGGCCATCAGTTTTGGCAATATAGAATCCTTTAAGTCTAAATCAGCTTCAATGGAAAGTGGTATTCCCAAATACTCAAATACCTTTTTAAAGGTTACAAAGCTTCTGGTTTTGTCAATTAGAATGGCTATATCAGAATAACATACCTCTTTAAAGGTATCCTTTTTTAAGCATTTCAGATGACTAGCCATCAGCTTTTTGATTTGATATCCACAAAGGAAGGCTTCCACCTCTTCTTCAGTATACCCATCTGGCAATTCATAGCCTAAAACCTCCATAGTATAGGAGGTATCCTGTAATAGCTCCTCATATTTCTTTTGACCATACCGCATCTGATGCTCATAGCTATAATTGGCATCCCCCTGCTCATTCGTCATTAAAAAGGAGAATATAGAATTTATGTCATCTAAAACCTCCCGCCGAGAACGGAAATTATCCACCAAATCTATTTTTAAACCACCATCATTTTGGGCATATCTTTCATATTTGGATTTAAAAATATAAGGGTTGGCATTCCGGAAACGATAGACGGACTGCTTAATATCTCCAACCATATAACAGTTATGGTTAGAAATGGCAGAGATAAAAGCCTCCTGTAAATCCGAGGTATCCTGATATTCATCAATTAGTATCTCTTGATAGCTCAACTGAAGCTCCTGATGTACAGCATCATTTTCCTTGACCAAACGAATAGCAAGCTTGGCAATGTCTATATAATCAAAGGCCATAATCTCATACTTATAGGCAAGTAGCTCATTTAATAGTCGTAAGGAAAGCTTCAATAAATAAAGAACATCCTCCTGAATAGAATAAAGCTCCTCTCTTGCCTCCTCAAGATGAATATACTTTGAAAAATAGCTCGTCTTCACTTCCTTCCATAAATCCGCACATTTTGTTTTTTCTATTTTGACAGACTCCTCTGCCTTTGAATTTACTCTTGGAAGACTCATCATCTGGAGGATAGTAGCCATTTCATCATAGGAGGTACAATCAAACTGGCTAACCAAAGCTGTAACCTCTTCAGATAGCTTTAAGCTTTCTGGATCTCCTCCTGCAAGCAAAGCCAGCTGTTCTAGCTTCTCCTTCAATATGGAAGCCTTAGAAAGAGCTAGGGTCTCATATTCCTTTAAAAGAAAATCTAGAAATTGAGGACTATAATATTCCTTTTCATATTCCCGTACAAACACATGCTCATCTACGATAAGCTCCAGCTTCTGAGCCAAGGAGAGAACGATATTTTTAATATTTTCATCATTCTGCTTCGCATATTTTTTTAATAGTCGGTAAAATTCTGGAGAGTGAGCCTGATAAAGCTCCATAAATATCTGATCTAATAGCTCTCTTTTTTTAAGCTCCAGCAAGGATTGATCTAAAATCGTAATATTTTTATCTACACCCAAGTAAAAATAATACTTTTTGACTAACGCAAGGCTATAGGCATCAAAGGTTGTAATAAAGGCACTATCGATTAAACTTGCAGCCTCATCTAAATGATGCTCTAAAAGCTTAGAACGAATCCTTTCCTTCATCTCCTGGGCAGCCGCATTGGTGAAGGTTAAAACAAGAACCCTTCTGATGTCATTTCCCTGCAGACAATACTCTAGAATACGTTCCGATAATACCGCAGTTTTTCCAGAGCCAGCACCCGCTGAAACTATGATGTTTTGTCCTCTTGTGTAAATTGCTTTCTTTTGCATTTCCGTCCAGGCCATCTCATTTTACCTCCTTTCCAAAGGGTTTATAGGACAGCTCTACGATATCCCGTTCCTCATAGAAGCAGATATCCTTATATTTACAAAACTGACACGATTCATTTTTTCCTCGTATCATCTTAGGAGCTATCTCAAAGCTTCCCTGCTTGATATTATGAGCAGCAGTATCCATTAAAGTATCGACCATCTGAATGATTTCACCCTGCTGCTCCTCCTTAAATATTTTAGAATAGCTTCTGAACCCATCACGAGTTAAGCCTAAAGATTTAATATAGGTACTATTGGCAAATGTTGGATCTAATAGGGGAATGAGACTCATATTAGAAACGGTATACCCTTCTAGCATGAACTTCTTTGCCATCTGAGCCTCTACACTTGATTTATTATCAAAAATGACTATGTTCACCTTTTGTAAATAAATGCCAATGATATGAAGGTTAAGATTTAAAAAAGGCTCATAATGGGCAAGCAAATACATATAGGAGGGAAGCTGTAAATGAAAGCCATCCTCAATATTATCCAAGCTTACAACATCCGCTCCTGTCTTGTAGTCAACAATCGCTGCATACACATCATCACCAACAACTTTATACATGAGCTTATCTATAAAGCCCTCAAAGGTATAGCCATCTCGTTCTACCACAACATGCTCTTCTCTACGGATTTCCTTAAGCTCACTTTGATGCTCATGAAGCTGATTAAAGGCTAAAATATTTCTCAAAACCTCTTCCATCTGCGTAAAGAAAAACTCATCCTTTGCGTCTGTCGCATACTCCTTCCTATTCCTTGAAGCGGATGCCTCAAACTGGAAATCGGGAGCATAGCTATCCTCTAAAACGGCATGAGAAAAGGTTCCCAACCTAGCTGCCATCTGAGGCTTAAATTCATTTAAGTTTAAGATACGGTCGGCATAATAGCTAAAGGGACAAGCAAAATAGAGCTTCACATTGGAATAGGCCAGCTTCAGCTTTTTATCCTGAAAATGAGCCTGCATCAAATCTTGAGAAAGCCCCTTATATTTATGCTGATAGGAGCGATAAGGAATCGAACGGATTCCATAATCTGTAAGAGCCTTAGCTACATTGCCATATTTTAAATACTCATCATAGAAGCCTGTCAAACGAAGCTCATCCTCTAATTTAGCATATCCATAATCCACCACTGGTCTTACCTGCTCCATATGAAGCTTTTGAACCAAAAGAGAAGGCAAAAACTCTTCTGTTTTCGCAGAGCACTTATAGCTGATTGTTAAATTCTTGGTACTGCCGAGGAAATCCTCCAACTGCTGATAGGCCTGTTCATTCCTCTCATAGGAGGCTGAATAGCCTAAAAATACCAGGTCATTATCATTTAAAAATCCCTGTTCCTTATAAAGCATCGGAGAAGCTCCCAAATTAAAACCCACATAAAAGCCATACTCTGTATCCTCCAGCATTCTGTAATCTGAGACTAAAGAAACAGCCTCCTTATATCTTTTTTCAGAACAGGTGGCTTCCTTAAATAAGGCTGTAAGTAAATCAATACAGGATCTCGGCTCCTCTTCTGCTAGCTCATAATCATTGATAAGCTCTATAATTTTAGAATATAGCTTATCCTCTACATTTAATCCTTTGAGTGCTTCCTGAAAATTAGAGGCTGACTGACAGTTTTTCAAAAAGCTTTGAATCAAAGGCAGAGATAAAATATTTTTATTAGGAGGAAAATTGAGACTAATTTTAAAGCTATTTGCCAATCTTCGAAATAAAAACTGGTAGGACTCATCGGCATTAAAAATAAAGATACGTTTTGGAGAAATTCCCTCTCTAAGAAGATTGGTAATCTGGTTAAAGACATAAAGACATTCCTCTAAAATCGTTTGGAATTCAAAAACCTTATGTTGATACAGGCTTTTTCTTTGCTGATACTCATAAACGGTCGTATATTGCTTTACCAAAGCCTTTCTTCTTTGATGTTCCTTTGATTGATCTGGATCAATAAATGTAAGGGGAAACTGCTTCAAAAAATAGGGAAATAAAGGAGTACGCTTTAAATAGGAATGCTCTTCTAAAAAACAATACACCGATACAATACTATCCAGCTTTGGATGATTATAAAATTTATTTTCCAATTTTGGAATGGCTTCTAAATATTCCTTAGCTAAGGCATAGGAAAAGCTATATTTTTTCATTATAGCTATAAGTGCACCCTTAGAAATTGTAAAGGTTAGCTTTTCTTCTAATTCCTGAGGAGTAAGAAATTTATAATTGATAAATCTCTGTTGTTCCCGAATTAGCTTTTCTTTATAAGCCGCGTTTGTAACTATAAAGCCCTCTTTTATTTCCATATTCTTTCACCTCTATCCTTATTATCGCATCAATAGATACATAATTTATGTACCATTTAGAAAAAAGCTATATTTCTATAGCTCCTTTAAAAAAGTTTTTGTATCATCAAAATCAATCCGTTGTTCCTTGTATAAAGCCCCATAAGCTCTTTTAAAAGCTTTTCTAGACATATTAAAAATTTTTTCAACCTCTTCACTGCTAGATTTGGCAGTCAAAGGTAGCACACCCTTATGTGCTTTTAAATATTCTAATATGGTAGCTTTATCCTCATCCATTAAAATTTCCTTATGCTCATTTAAGGTTCCATAAGCTTCTTTAGAAAGCATTTTAGTGATGGTAACCTCAATTTTCTCGCCCAAACGATACTGACGTCTAAGCTGTGTATTAGGAACAAAGACGTAGACACGGTCCTCTGTAATTAAGCCAAGACCCTTTTCTAAGATTCTTTGAACATAGGCTATGACCCTTTCATTTTCCTCATACTGCTTAGAGGAATGACAGGCTAAAATATCATATCTTCCCAAAGGCTTTGCCACTAAATAATTTTTTTTAAGCTTTAAGCCGCAAAATAAGGTATCCCCTACTATTGGCCATTGTTCCTGACGATATGGTAAATTATCCTTAGAAATAAATAAATCCTTTGGGGTTCCATTATCTACGAATATTCCTATATCTATACCATTTACTACGGTAACAAAATTTGGTTCCTCTAAAAAAAGCTTAGGCTCCTGCATCGTAGCTGTTTTTCGATTTTCCTTATCCGTATACACATAAACGGTAACCTGTTCATTTTCCTCTAGTTCCTTTAAAGACTCCTTATAATGCATCAAGATTTCTTCTTTCCCATCTGTAAGCATAAAGCCTAAGTCGGACTTACGAACCATCTGCAATGTATTTCTTTTCCCTATTTCTATCAATTTCGATCCCCATCCTTATAATTTCTGTCCGTCTGTTGCTGGTACATTTCTTTCTTTTTTTGAAAGTCCTTTTTTTGAACTCCCTTTTCAATTTTTTTAATTAATTCCTTTTCTTTTGTTGTCAATTCTTTCATGACTTTAGCTCCTTAACGCCACGCTCCTCTAGCATAGCTATGATATCAGCAATATTGACCTCAGTTTCATAGGTATCCTGACTTTTCGTATTATAAAAGATTTCTAAGAAATATTTTTCAAAGGTATATAAGGTTAAGCAGTTCGTCACTAAGTTTTGTTGTCTAAGATGATAGGATTTAATGCGAGATAAACTCAAGGTAAAATCCTTTTCTGGAAGCAGTTTTTTTGTAAAAAGAGAAAGTCTTTGAAAATAAAGATTTTCTTTTCCTATCGTCATAATAAAGTCTGCCTGTCCCTTTGTATAAATTTTTCCAACATTGGCCTTTAAATAAACAACACCTGGCCGATGTCCCTTAAGCTGATGACTGGTTCTATAAAATAAAATGATTTGTTTTCGATTCAAAACGACCACCTCAAATCCTATTTTTCATTATATCATTTCTCCCTTACTTTTACAATTCATTTAAAAACAAGGTGAAAAATAAAAAACATTTGACAAGCGCTTACATTCGTGGTAAGATATAGGTGTAATAAATAATAACTTTTCAAATAATCTCTCCCAAAACACGGAAAAAGGCTTATCTCTAATGGTAAGCCTTTTTCTATTCCTAAAGATATTTTAGAATTTCATTGACAAACTCAAGCGTATTGGCAGAGCCTCCTAAATCTTTAGGAAGGACCTCTTTCTTCTCTAAAACTATATCTAATGCCTGGCGAATATTTTGGGCTGACTGGATTTGTCCTAGCTCCTGTAACAGCATGAGAGCTGCTTCTAAAAGAGCCGTTGGATTGGCAATTCCTAAGCCTGCAATATCAGGAGCGGAGCCATGGACAGCCTCATATATCTTAACTGTATCACTCAAATTGGCACCTGGAACTAAGCCCAGTCCTCCAACTAACCCGGCAATTAAATCCGATAAAATATCTCCATATAAGTTTGGAGCCACAATTACATCAAACTTTTCAGGATACATCACAAGCTGCATACACATGTTATCAATAATCTTGTCATCCGCTTCTATCTGAGGATACTGCTTGGCAATCTCCTGAAAGATAGATAAAAATAAACCATCACTCTTCTTTAAAATATTGGCCTTATGGACACAGGTTACTTTTTTTCTGTTTTGAGATTTAGCCAATTCAAAGGCATAGCGAATGATTCTTTCACTTTTAGCTTTAGTAATCCTTTTGATTGCTTCAAAGCCATCTGGAATTTCCTGTTCAATACCTAAATACAAATCCTCCGTATTCTCACGAACAGTTATGATATCCACATTTTGAAATTTGGATATTCCTGGTATGGATTTGGCTGGACGAACATTCGCATATAAGTCAAATGCCAACCGTAGCTCGACATTGATGGAACGAAAGCCAGTACCTATCGGTGTTGTGATAGGACCTTTTAAAACATATTGATAGGTTTGAATGGCTTCTAGAACCTCCTTAGGAAGCAATGCTCCGTATTTTTCATAGGCAGTACTTCCTACATCATAGGGGTGAAACTCAATATCTGCCCCAGAAGCCTTAATTATTTTACATACGGCATCCGTAATTTCTGGGCCAATGCCATCCCCCTTTAATATAACAACATCTAACATTTTACATCCCCCACATATTTTGTAGCTGGTCTACATATTTTATCACAATACAGGATTCCTTCCATATTATGGGCAATCCAGCCCGCCGTTCTAGCACACGCAAAAATTGGCAGAAATAAATCTCTAGGAATACCCAACATCTCATATATTAAACCTGAATAAAAATCAACGTTGGCACAGACCTGCATTCCTTTCTTTTGGCTCAAAATCTGGACAGCTAAGACCTCAAACCGCTCAAAAAAAGCGAACTTCGTATTACCTTTACTTCTCGCAAGAACAGAGGCTTTCTTTTTCAAAATTTCACATCTTGGATCACTCTTCGTATAAATGGCATGCCCAATTCCATAGACTAAACCCGATTTATCAAAATAGTCCTTGGCAAGAATGCGCTCAATTCTATCTATTAATATAGCATCGCTTGCATCCTCCTTCACATCCTCAAGAATCGTATTCATCATATCTAAAGCCTTTTGATTGGCACCACCATGCTTAGGACCCTTTAAGGAGGCAAGGCTAGCTGTCAGCATCGAATAAAGATCTGTGTGGGTAGAGGCAACCACAGTTCCTACAAAGGCGGAATTATTTCCACCACCATGGTCGGCATGAACCGTAAGACACATATCTAATAGTTCTGCCTCTAACGCCGTAAATCCACCATCATTTCTAGATAAATAGAGGAGATTTTCTGCAAAGCTGTATTCCTTTTTAGGGTAATGAATGCTAAGCGTGTCTTTATCTAAATAATGTGTTTTTGCCTGAAGAGAATAGCTCACCAGGGCAGGCATTTTAGCAATTACGGCAATTCCCTTTTTTAATAATTCTAAAGGCTCTACACTATCTGGATTCTCATCATAGGAGTATAAGGATAACACACAACGCATCAAATGATTCATAATAGAGCTACTAGGATTTTTTAAAATGATATTTTCTACAAAATCCATAGGCAAAGGATAAGCATCTGATAAAATTGCTTTAAAAGATTTTAGGTCCTCTTCGGTTGGCAAATCCGAAAATAGCAGTAAATACATCGTTTTTTCAAAGCCAAAGGTTTCATCCTGTTCTATTATTTTTTTTAAATCATAGCCTCTATATAAAAGAATTCCATCCTTTTCCTTTTTTTCCTGCTGAACCAACTTATAGCCATCTACCTCTGCCACCTTGGTAAGCCCCACCAATACCCCGGTGCCATTTGCGTTTCTCAATCCTCGTTTGACCTGATACGTGTCATAAAGCTCAGCATCAATTCTTCCCTTAGTCAAAAGCTCTTGATATTTTTTCTCAATAAAGTCCATCCCATCACTCCTTATAGCGTGTTCAATAAGCCACCACAAAGGATTAAATGATACTCCTCCTCTGTCAGTAGATTAGGCACAATATATTCTTTTTGTCTTGTCACATTAACAATCTTTATTTCATCTTTTGAATGCGTGATTTCTAACTGGTCTAATACTTCTGCCTCAATATCCATCTCAATAGGCAATATTCCAAAATTTATTAAATTCTTCTTATGGATTCTAGCAAAGCTCTTCGCAATGACTACCTGAATGCCTAGATATCTAGGCGCAATAGCGGCATGTTCTCGAGAGGAGCCCTGTCCATAATTTTCCTTAGCAACGATAATGCCACCACTATGAGCCTGACAGCGTTCGTAAAATTTTTCATCAATATTTGAAAATACAAACTTAGAAATTTCTTCTATATTACTGCGGTAAGGTAGAACCTTAGCCCCTGCTGGCATAATATGGTCGGTTGTTATGTTATCTCCTAAGGAGATGACAACTCTACGGTCATAGAATTCTGGTATTGGGAAAAACTTAGGCAAGGGCTTAATATTAGGTCCCATCACAACCTCTTTTTTATATTCTGGATAACATAAAAGACTGTTTTCTAAGGGGTAGGAAACATCTAAGGAAAAGGCATCTAACGCTAGTCCTAGTGGCGAGGTTATGTAGCCCGTAATACTGGATATCGCTGCAACCTCTGGAGACACAAGATAGACTTTCGCTGAATTCGTACCACTTCTACCGTAAAAATTACGATTGAAGGTTCTTAGGGAAACCGCATCAGTAGCAGGAGACTGCCCCATTCCGATACATGGACCACAGGCTGCCTCTAAAATTCTAGCACCAGCCTTTAACAACACCTCTAAAATTCCACTTTTCGTAATCATTTGGAGCACCTGATTTGAGCCAGGAGTGATTCCTAAGGACACATCCTTATGCACCTTCTTGCCCTTTAAAATGGAGGCGACCTTCACAAAATCTGCATAACTAGAATTTGTACAGCTTCCTATTAAAACCTGATTGACCTTAATGCTTGTTAGTTCTCTTACCTTTTTCACAAAATCTGGAGAAGATGGACAAGCAGCTAAAGGCTCTAGAGTAGATAAATCTATCTCATAATTTTCATCATATACAGCATCTAGATCTGCCTTAATTTCTTGATACTCTTCTTCTCTTCCTTGAAGTTTTAAAAAACTAAATGTATTTTCATCTGAGGGAAAAACAGAAGAGGTAGCACCTAGTTCAGCTCCCATATTACATATTGTGGCTCTTTCATAGACGGATAACGACTTCACTCCATCCCCATAGTATTCTATAATTTTATTGACACCGCCGTGTACCGTAAGCATCTGTAAAAGCTTTAAGATGACATCCTTGGCTGCCACACCAGACCGAAGCTGTCCTGTAAGCTTAACTCCAACAATTTTAGGATTTACAAGCTCAAAAGGAATTCCAGCCATCGCACAAGCCACATCCAGTCCACCTGCACCAATGGCTAAAGCACCTAAGGCAGAGGAGGTGGGGGTATGAGAGTCACTACCTAAAATGGTAACACCAGGCTTAGCAAATCGTTCCAAATGTACCTGATGACAAATCCCATTTCCTGCCTTGGAAAAAATAATGCCATATTTATCTGCAACCGTCTGTAAGAATACATGGTCATCTGCATTCATAAATTCATTTTGAAGGGTATTATGATCCACATAGCTCACTGAAAGATCTGTTGCTACACGTTCTACTCCTAGGCTAATAAATTCCAAATATGCCATCGTTCCTGTCGCATCCTGCGTTAATGTTTGATCAATTTTAATCTTTATATTATTATCTTTTTTAGACTGCAAATGAGCATCTAAAAGCTTTTGTGTCACTGTCTTTCCCATACGTTTCTCCTTACTTTATATTTTTCTATTATATCACAGAATGAGAGTTGTTACCAAATATATTCTCTACTTTTTTATAAAAATAAAGAAGGCAACCAAATTGCCCTCTTCCCTTTAAAAGCGAATTAATGCATATAACTTTTTGCCACGTCTTACCACAATAAATTTTCCTTCAATAGCTATATCCTTAGATAAAGTAAAGCCCTCTTCTGTAATCTTGTCCCCATTGATGTTTACAGCTCCATTGCGGATAAACTCTCTAGCTTCACGCTTAGAGGATGCTAGCTTTAGCTCGATTAAGGCATCTACTAAAGATGGGTGTTCTAAGGTGACAGATGGTAAATCATTAAATCCCATTTCAATTTCCTTAGCAGTTAAGGATTTAATATCTCCACTAAACAACGCATTAGAAATTTTTACAGCCTGCTCATAGGCCTCTTTCCCATGAATGAAGGTGATAACCTCTCTGGCAAGAGCTTTATGAGCCTCACGTAAATGAGGTGCTGCTTGATGCTTCTGTTCAAGCTCTGCAATCTCCTCCTTAGATAGGAAGGTCAAAAATTTCAAATAATCAATCACCTTGGTATCCTCAGAATTAATAAAGAATTGATACATCTCATATGGAGATGTCTTGGCAGCATCTAGCCAAACGGCATGCCCATTGGTCTTACCAAATTTGACACCATCGCTCTTTGTTAAAAGAGGCATGGTAAAGGCATAAACCTCCTTTTGTTCCTTCTTACGGATAAGCTCAATTCCAGCTGTAATATTTCCCCATTGATCCTGACCAGCTACCTGCATTGTAACATTTTTATGCTGGTTTAACCACCAAAAATCTAATGCCTGCATAATCATATAGGAAAATTCTGTGTAAGTAATTCCTTCATCTAATCTACGACTTACGATGTCCTTATTTAGCATATAGTTCATATTAAAAAATTTACCAAAATCGCGTAAGAAATCAATAAAATTGATATCCTTACTCCAATCGTAGTTGTTTACTACTTCACAGCCAAATAAAGAGGTCAGCTGGCTTTTTAAGCACTCAAAATTATGCATAACAGTTTCCTTGGTTATCATAGGTCTTTCACTATCTGGCTTTGGATCTCCAATTAACCCAGTAGCTCCTCCTACCAAAATGATAGGGTGATGTCCAGCATCCTTTAATCTTTTACAAATTAAGAAGCTAGAAAAATGTCCTATATGCAAACTATCTCCTGTAGGATCGGTTCCAATATAAAAGGTCATTCCCCCTGCGTTCAGTTTTTCCTTTAAGTCTGGACTTGAAACATCCTTAATCAAGCCTCTCCATTCTAATTCTTCATAAATTCCCATACTTCACTTCTCCTTTTTAAATAAAATAAAAGTCCTTAGAAATATCTAAGGACGAATAAAATCCGCGGTACCACCTTAGTTCTATAGCTTATGTCTATAGCCCTCTTTCCTGCTTCTCCAAGAGTGTAATTCAAGTATAAAGAACCATCTATTTTCACCAACCATAGATTCTCTAATATGTTTTCTTTTATACTCTACTAAGTTCTCATCCTCAAAGCCTATGAATTTGTAGATTCCCTTTTAACAAAACGATATGGAAGTAAAACACGATTTGTAGTCACTTCCTCCTGCTTCATATACTTCGTTAATAAACGCATAGAAACAGCTCCTATATCATACACCGGAGTATCCACACATGTCAAGTTTGGATTTGATAAAATTGCATACTTTGTATTTTGTAAGCCCACAACGGATATATCATCAGGGATATGCATTCCGTTTTTTTGAGCGACATTCATAAAACTGATAGCGATACTATCTCTTACAGCCAAGGCAGCATCAATCTTATTATTTTTAAAAAACTCTGTGAAATGTAATGTATTAACAGAAACATCTCCACTTGTTCTAAAAATTCTTGGTTCTAAGCCTGCTTCCTTCATAGCATCTATGTAGCCTGCTTCCTTCTTGGCATTGATGGAATATCTTCTAACAGTAGAAAACAGATACACATTTTTTCTTCCATAGGCCAGCATTCTCTTTGTAATATCATAGGTAGCTGTCTCATAATCAATGGCTACACTTGGAATAGACTGGTCATCATAGAAGACATTGGATAATACGACAGGAACCATAGACTCCTGAATATAATCCATTGCCAGCTTCATCTGCTCCTTATCTAATTCATCATTTAAAAATAAAATACCATCAATTTGTTCTGCAATTACAGTACGCATCGCATCTGTAATATCCTCATTTACACCAATAGAAAAAATCTTAATCGAATAATCATACTTCTTTGCGATATCAATGATACCACCTAATAGCTGTGCTGTAGAAGCTCTGGACACATCTGCCATAACGATGCCGACAGTAGTGGTTTTTCTACTTGCAAGTCCTCTCGCAATCGCATTTGGACGATACCCTAACTCTTTAATAACTCTTAATACCTTTTCCCGTGTTTCTGGGTTTACCTTCTCTGGATTATTCATTACCCTACTAACGGTTGCTAAAGAAACCTTTGCAGCTCCTGCTACATCATAAATTGTTGTGTTTGCCATCGAAAAATCACCTCACATTTGTATTTTATTATATCATATAAAATATTTATTTTCAATCATTTTCATGAAATCGTTTTTACAATTCGCATTTCGACATACTTTTTAAATTACATCTAAAATTATGAAACAGTTTTTCGAAAAAATATAAAAAATAAGACGGGAAAGTCCCGTCTAATCCTATATCATTTTCTACAATTGGCTACTGCATCTAAGAAGGCTTGGTCTAGAGACTTCACTCCAGATAATACATCATCAATCAGCTTCCCAACCTCAGTTCTAGCAGTCGCTAAGCCTGTAAAAGGAGCTGGAAAATAATAGTAATCCACATAAGCACTACAAACCAGCGCTACCAAAGGAATAATTCCTTGTGAATTACGACTTCCATCGCCTGTCAAAAGCCATGCCTGATACTCTGGAACCTCATAGGTCGATTTTAACACTGGATTATAGCCAGTTTCCATAGAGAAGCCTGCCTGAGCTTCTGGAGTCAAAAGATAATCCTTCATAAAAGTCCAGGTTTTTTCCATCTTTGGTTGGCTTTTTTTCATCATGCAAAGAGATGCCCCTTGGAATGGAACCTTCAGTTCTTTACCGAAAAATGCTGGAATAGGTGCAACTTTTATATCATAGCTTCGATTTTGCCAAATAGCTCCTGAGGTGGAGGCAATTAAGAAATCGACAGCTGAAACATCCAAGTAGGCCTCTGATGGGTTTGTGTAATATCCTGCATCATGCCAAGTCTTAAGCATCTGTACAAATTCCCGATTTTTAGTGGTATCAAATAAAATATGCTCTCCTGTTGCAGAGGTAAAATCAGATTGTAGCTGTGCTGCCATCGTCATAAATAGATTGCTGGTGCTGTCTGACCCAAGGATGTAGGGCGCATCCTTATATTGTACAAATTGGGGTACTGCCTCCCAGGTTGCAGGATATAAGGTTTGCTGCGTATAGATAACTTCTGTTTGTTTGAGGAAAGGAAGAGAATACAAAACGTCATCCCCATAGGCTTTTCCCTCTTCATAAAAGGCCTTGACAAACATGTTTTTTTCATCAGATGTATATCCTAGCTCCTTGTGATTGACAAAGAAATCAAGTCCAACAATCATTGATTTTTCCTTATAGGAGGCTACATGCTCTGGAAGACAATAGACCAAATCTGGTGTTTGCCCTGAGTCTTTATCTTCTAAGACCTTTTTATAGACCTCGTCGTATACTCCTAGATTGACATCTTCTATTGTCCAGCCTGGATTTGCTTCTTCAAACTGTTCAATGGCTGAAACTAATGTTTCCATTGTAGACTCTCGAAGCGTATGATAAAAAACAATATTTTGATTATCCTCTTCTGTTTCAATCTCTTTTTCTGTTCCACAAGCAACTAAACCAAGTACAAGACATGCTCCTAATCCTAAACCTAATATTTTTTTCATTTCACTACCGCCTTTTGCTTTTTCTGTCTTTATTATACCATGAAATGTCGAAAAAACCACTTTACAAGTGTAGCATTATTGTCACTTTATTAATATCTTCTTTTCTTCAATATATTCCTTACAGGCTCTATCAATACAGCCTGCCCCCATAAAGCATAGGACAACATTGCTTTGAGTTAATAATTTATTTTTTGTATGGTAATCATATAAAGGAAAGTCTAAGGTCTTATATAATTGTTTTTCTAAAACTAAATTATGCGCCTCCCGAACACTGCTAAACAAGGTATAAAGATAACACTCATCAAACAAACTTAAGGCATTTTTAAACTCATCTATAAAGCATTGTAATCTAGTTATAGTATGAGGCTCAAAAATACAAATAAGTTTTTTGTTTCCATATTCTTCTCGAAGGGTTTCATAAATGGTTTTGATTTCGTTTGGATGATGTGCATAATCCGATACTAAAATTTGATTCTTGAGATTTGTTTTTTCATATCTTCGCTTTGGCATTTTAAAATTGGATATTCTTATTTGAATTTGGAAATCCTTTACATCTAACAGCTTAGAAGCTAGATAAGCACCTACAAAATCATAAGCATACTTTTTTCCTACAACTGGCAATTGAAAGGATGTTCTTAGAATCGTTACTTTCCCTCTATCATAGGTAAAAACCACATCATTCGCATCGCTCATTCCATATGTAATTACATTAGAGTTTCTATAATTAAATTCATCTCCATTTATAATACAAATCTTACTTTGTCTAGCAAACTGAAGAAAAGAGTTTTGATAGTCCTCCTTGGTCTTAAAAAAATCTGTATGATCATAATCCACATTTAAAATAACTGAAATATCTGGAGAATAATTTAAAAATGTATTTTTATATTCACAGGCCTCTAATAAAAAGATATTTTTGTTTCCCACCTGATATGAACCATCCCCAATTAAGGCTATGCTGTTTGGCAGCAACTCCGCAAGCATCTTTGTTGTCGTAGTTTTCCCATGTGTACCTGAAACACAAATCCATTGTTTATCCTTAAAATAGGTATCTAGAAAGCGGGGATACATTTCATATTTATATTTTTTATTTTTTAAAAATTTTGTAACACTATGCTCCTGATAAGCATTGCCGATAATATAATAATAGCTCTTTTTTAGATTCATGTTCGAAAAAGTTTCAATAGGAATATTGTCCGTATTTTTTATGGTATAAAACTCCTCCTCTACATCTACTCCTTTTACAATATGTCCCAATTGATACAAGATTTTAGCTAGTGCACTCATTGCAGAGCCCTTAATTCCAATCAAATAAAATAGCATAATATCACCTATTAATTTTATGTATCTAAGCTTTCTTATATACTTTATTATTTGTTTAAAACAAAAACCCAAAGGTTTTAGTTCCCTTTGGATTTTTCTTTATTAGAAATATTACTCTTCTTTAATTTTCAGTTTTTTATCCTTAAAGGTCAAAAGATTAATTATGGATGTTACAACTAAGGAAATCACTAATAAACCTATAAAAGATAAAATTATAATGACAAAAGATACATGAAATACAGATAATAGCGTATTTAAGGAATTTTTAAAGTATATATTAAGCTCAAATATAGTTATGACATATGGGATGATAGCTAATAGCAAACATACACAGGATATAAAGAATGCCTGTAAAGAAAATATATGGTTAGAATCTAACATAGTAATACCTAAAGATCTTAATATTTTCATCTTCTTTTTATTTATTTCCACAGAAAATCTGATAAACCCAACAAAGGAAAATAAGGATATTCCCAAAAGAATCATAGCGGCAACAAAACTCAATTGTCCATAAACACTGCTAATATTTTTGCATTGCTCAATAACATAATCAATCTGACTAAACTTTTGAACCTTCACATTACTTTTGGCAAAATTATTAATTAGTTCATCACATTCTAGATAAGCCTTGTCTTCCGTTAAGATATATACATCATGGTAGGCATTTTCGGAAGCATAGTTTTCCCCAATTGTTATCTTCATTATCCCTTCAAATATTTCTTGAGAAACAAATACATTATTATGCATTTCATAATTTGTTTGCGATTCATTTCTAAAAGAATAATAGGCAGTTTCTTCATTTAAAAATTTATAATTTGTATCTATAATACCTGATATATGAAACTTAACTGTCTTTGTCTGATCAAAGCCTTGCCAAAATTGTACTTCATAGACTTTATTTAAAAGCTTTTGAAAAACAGAATCATCATTCATCTGATCCTTTTCTATCCAGCCAAGATAATAGCATTGGTATTTTGTAAGTGCTATTTCAAAAGTATCACTCTTAGCTTCTGGTAAAGCACCTATAATTTTAAAATTACATCTTTCTAGCATATCGTTTGTAAGATAGACCACATTCTTTATGTTTTCTACCTTTCTATCCTCCTTATATGTAAAATTTAAGGAGGAGGATGACGACATATCTACAGAGGAATGAGATAAAATATATTTACCTTTAAATACACGATCGATATCTTTCAAATCAAAATCATTAAAATAAGTAGGAGTCACTCCTGAGGAATATTTCTTCAAATCAAAATAACGAATATTTTCACTAATCAGAGCCTCCTCTGTTGCTGAGGCTGTATGAAATGAATAAATGGTCAAGGAAACGAATAATACAGCCAAGGTTAAGACAAAGGAAATCAAAGTGAATATAAATTTAGGCATTCCTTTTTTAAAGGAGGTTAAAGCGATTTTTAAAATAAATTTAAATGGCAAATGCATATGCCTTGGATATTCTAAATGACTTATTTCCTCTATTTCATTGAAAGGATGTGTATCCTGCTGAATAGTACCATCTACTAGAGTGATAATTCTATCCGCATACTGCTTCGATAATGCAATATTATGGCTGACGACTAGAACTAGTCTATCCTTTGATATCTCCTTTAATATCTTCATTATCTCTATTGCGTTATCCTCATCTAGTGAACCAGTAGGCTCATCACAAATAATGACTTTGGAATCTTTTATGAGTGCCCTAGCGATGGCCACACGTTGTTTTTGACCACCACTTAGGTTATATACCTTTTCATCTAAGATCTCTTCTGTCAAATTCAAACTATTTAAAATCTGGATTACATCTTCTTTTTGAGGTGATTTTTTTTGAATTTCTAACCCAATTACAATATTCTGATATACAGAAAAATCTTCTATTAAATTTAAGTTTTGGAAAACTATTCCAAAATAATGATTTCTCAATCTAGCTAAAGAGCGCTGATTTAATGTAGATATATCTATATCATCAATCCTAATATTCCCTTTAGTAGGCTTCTCCTGTAAAGATAAAATGTTTAACAATGTGGATTTACCTGCACCACTTGCCCCCACAATGAAACATAAGCCTTTTGATTCAAAAGAAACACTCAAATTGTCTAAAGCTTTTGTCTTTCTTTTTTTATTCTCAAAAATCTTACTGAGATTAGAAATTTTAATCATTTTAATCTCCCTTTCTAATTAAAAATAAACAATACTACTATTTGTTGTTGATTTCAATATCTCTTTTAATCCCAAAAGTTTATCTGGCGATACAGCGCTTGCTGAAATACCTGTAGAAACTAGCGTAGCAAAAATAACAACGATTCCAGTTAAAAAAATAAGAAGCTTTTTCATTCTTTGTATCCCCCCTTTAGAAAAATTATTATTAAAAAATTTTAACATAATTTTTTAAAGAATTTATCAAAATTTGTCGAAACATATCAACAAAAAAATACTAAGCTTTTTAACTTCAAAAAAAGCTTACCTAACATATATTGGTAAGCTAATTTATATTTATTTCAAAGTCAAATATGTCATTTTAAATACATATAATTTGAGTAGGCATTATTACTCCTTACACCAAATTTCTAATCCCGGAAAATTAAAATTAAAAAATTTAATAACATTATTTTCATTGTTTTGATAAAATTGATTACGACTATTTAAATAAGTATGATTATTATTTTCGTCTATTACTGAATTTAAATTAATTGTGTCAATTCCAACAAAACCCGTTTCAGCCATACCACCACATAGTAAGCATGTTGCATATTTTACACCATTGTTGAACGCTCCGTTACTAACAGAATGAAGTTGTGTTGTTGAATTTCCACAACTACATGTAGCCTTATGATATAAATTATTTATCCAGGAGTAAGGAGCTTCATAATCATGTTCAGACAAATATGTTCCACAATATATACATTTATGATTATTATTAACATGTGTTAATGTTTTAGAATAACCACATGAACAAGAGCAGAGATGTTCAACCTCATTAATTTTTTTATAAGCAAACTCATGAGTATGAGTGATAACCTTATAGCATTTTGTACATTTCAACCAATGTTTTTCCCCTAATGATACCAGTTGCTTATATTTATGTTCACAACTATTAGAGTTTTCAAAAAGCATACTTCCAGCTTTAACCAAATCACTTTCTTCTATAGAGTCACAATAAAAACAAATATGAATATATTTATTATTTTTATTATAATATCTTTTAAATTGATGTGTCTTATGTTTTCCGTTTAAAACGGCCACTCCCTGTATATCATGATAGGTTATTGCATCCATAATGTTTAATTCATTAGTTTTTCTATAATATCCCATCAAGGTTTTATGAGTTCCAAAATTCACTTCCTCATCTAAATCGTTTAGCCCCAGTAGATGTCCCAATTCATGCATTGGCGTATCTATATTTCTACCTGGACGAGTGCCAGATGAAGTATTTGAATAATTAATTTTAATTTGTAGTGAATCAGGATTAAATTGCCCAGCATAATTTCCGTCTTCTCGTTTAATTTCGACGACTTTTTTACCATTAATATCATGCGGCAAACTAGAAGAGCCAATCCCCACTTCATATAAATTAATTATACTATTTGAGGTGTCATGCATTACTGCTTGATTCCAAAGAGAAATTTGATATTTTGTATCTTGAAGAAGGAGACCTTTATGGCTTGCATTTGCTATTGTGTTAAAGCTTTGTAAATTAATCCAAAAAGGTATATCAGAAAATCCATAGCAGCCATATGACCATCCCTCCCAATTTCTACATCCTTTTGAATCATATACCTCAGTAAAACCATTTTCTCTACCAGGTCCACAATTGGTACAATTATCTGAACATTGTTGAGAAAAAGAAGCTTCTCTATATAAAATTTTTTCATTCTTCGTATTCTTTTCTTGACTGCCAATTTCTAATATATCTTTTTCTTCAAACTCTATTTTTTGTATTTTTAAATTAATACCTAAAGAGTTGTATAAAAAAATTATAAAAATACCAATTAGTAAATTCAAAATTTTTTCATAACTGCCTCCCAAAAATTTAAACTAATTTTCACACCAAATTTCTAAACCAGGAAAAGTAAAGTTTAAAAACTTAACGCCATTTAGTATATATTCTTCTTCTATCAAAACATCAATTACTCTATAATTATCTTGTACAAATACAGCAACACATTTATTATAAGTCCCATAGTATTCTTTTATTTTAATTCCATCTAATTTTGCTTTAGTATTTTCTTTTATAATACGTTCCAAATGAGTTTGTTTTATTTTTTTCTCTATTTCATCTGACAAGCAACTTGGATTTTTAATTTTTAATTCAAAGTTCTCACCATTAATATTTTTATTATCGTTAAAATAATATGCAATATTCAAGAGGTCATCTTCATTTATTAGCCTATTTCCCACAGCTTCCTCTAAAGAATAAAATTTCCCAAATTCTTTTTCTTTATTATAAAAACAAGAATTTAAACATATTAAAATAATAAATAAAAACCAAAATATTAATAGTCTTACAACACTTCTTCTTTTCAAATTATATTCCTCCCCATATTTATTTTATTAACCAATATAAAATTATAACCAGTTCTTTGAAAAATAATTATAACATAAAAAATGATTTTTTTTGTCAACTCTTGAAAAATAATACTAATTATTTAAAATGAATTTTTCAAAAATATTATATTATCTTTAATTCATTTTCCAAATATTTTATTAAAGCCGTTTGGATTTTCTCTATACTTTTATCGTATTTATTATCATTTAATTCATAATAAAGATAAAAAAATTTTACTATCTGTAAATCATCATTACTATGACATTGCGACTTCAATAAAGGAACCTCACTGATAGGAATTACCTTATCCTTATCTAATTTCAAGAAAACTTTTTGAGCGTCCAAGCGTTTTCTCTTATATATGGCTGGAACAAAAATTAATTCTTTAATTAAATTTTTCGTTTGCAAATCACTTGAAGTTTCTGCGATAATATTATTAATTTCGTTAATTATTCTTTGCTTTATAAATCCTGCCTTTATTATATTATTGATTTGTAAATTCGGCTTATTAACATCTAATTTAGAATTGAAAAAATCAAAAATCTTATTTTTTTCTTTAGTGGTAAATTTTTCAAAGAATATTTCATATTCTGCTAAGGATTTATATAGAACATCTTTATACGTATGATTAAATAATTCCTCACACAAATTTAAATAGTTTTTTATAGACTTTTCTAATTTAATTTTTTGATTTTTTTTCGCATAGTTAGAAATGTAAAAATTCTTCATTACAGACCAAACATAAGAGTCATCTAAATTTTCTAAATGATTATAATCTAATAACCAATTTAAATTATTAGATTGAACAAAACAAAAATTAGCAATTACAGGAATTAAAAAATTAGCATAATAAACCACTTTATATTGAGCATATATCCATAAATATAAATAATTACGGGCATCTAAAATATTTGCAATGATATTCATAGCCTTCTTTTTAAATCCAATTGAAAAAGTATAGTGGCTTTGAGAATTAGGTACTATTGTATTCATAAATCCTGCTTCAAAAGAATCCCCTAAAACTTCAATTTCATCTATGGAGCCCGAAAGCTCCTCAATATTAAAAATGGTTACAGGTGTTTCAGATTCAAAACAACCATCAATTAAAATATCACAATAACCATATAATTTAATACAAACATCGGATTTAGTTTGAAAATAAAAAGGATTAACAACTACACCATCCGATATGTAACATTCAAAGACCTTCCCTGTTGGTTCTCCCCATAAAGTAATTTCTTCTCTATTATTTTTTTTAACTTCTCCATTCTCTATTAAGTTTACCCCTTTTTTAAAAGAAGCTTGGTTTCTAGATGTATAAGATATTTTCGCTCTTTCACCATTTAATCCAGAAAAAATTTCTAACAAAGTATTTTTTTCTATTTGAATTTTTGAAGCATTTTTTAAAATAATTGTACCTTTTAAATTTCCCTTAAGATGAATTTGTTTGTTAGAATTATTTTTAAATTTAGTAATTGCAAGATTAGATAGTAAATTGATGTCTTTATTTTCAAGATTTATTTTATTAAAATGTTTGGTTTTTGAAACTAAACAAATAGAATTCAATAATTGGTTCACATCAAATGTTATACTATTTATACCAGACATAAATGTATCTCTTAAAATATAATCTAAATTATCTACATCAAAATTTTCTCCATTCAATAAACTTATAAAGCAGTTTTTAATTTGCTTTTCAATATGCCAACTTTTATATGGTGAGCCCATAATCATTCTAGCAATAAAGCATAAATCATCATCAATAATTATTTGTTTTTCTTCTTCTGTAAATTCTTCTCCATTTAGACTTGCTTGATCAAAAATATCATATATTATATTGGAAATATTGCTTTTTAATTTTTCAAAAATAAATAACGCTCCTAATTGCTCATGTTGTGTATTGCTTATTTTAGGTTTCTCTTCTACAGGCTGTGAATAGAAGGTACAATACTTATTCTCATAAAACGTTATAATATCAATTAATTTTTCTTCAACAGAATATACACTATTAGAATTTTTCTTATTTTTTTTAAAACTATCAACTTTACTGTTAGCCAAAACTAATTCTTCTAGAGAATGTGAAAAAGGAGTATGTCCAATATCATGTAATAGACATGCACTTAAAAAAGTTACTCTAATGTTTTCAATAAAATACTTTGGGACTTCTATTTTTTTAATATAAATTAAATTTTCAATATTAGACTGCAAAGAATCTATTGCCTTAAATCCCAAATGAAAAACTCCTAAAGAATGACTAAAACGGTCATGTTTAACATTTTGATATAATACTTTCATGCCTGTTTGATCTATATTTCTTAATCTTTGAAAATAAAAAGTATCTATTAAATTTTTCACAAATATATCTGGTATGCATATATAACCATAAATAGGATCATTAAAAATTTTATCTTTATTTTTCATAATACTCCCCCTGAATTTTCAAAATGCGACATATTTTTGTATATTATATCAAAAAACTATGTAAATGATTGTCGAAAAATGTTTTAACATAATTTATTTATTTTGAATTAGTCAAAAAGATAAAATAAATAATCGATAATTGTTATTAAAACTAATTTTAAAATGGAAAAATTTATGAGGTTTACCTAATAATATCAAATAATAAACACAATTTATATTCATTTTTATCCAACAAGGCAGTTCGAACATTAGAATAAAAATTATAATTTAAAAAAATTTTTCACATAATCAAGAGGCACATCCATACGCTCAGCCACTTGTTCTAGTGTCATCCCACAGTCTAAAAATCTCCTGCAAACCATTTCCATATTTTCACCAACTTCAATGATATGCTTATCTGGATCATAAAACCGAACAACTCTTTGACCCCAGGAGTGTTCTTTAATTGGATGTACATATTCAATAGCTAAATTTTTAATCTTCTCAGCAAAGGAATCAAAATCATCTTCTTCAAAGTAAACTTCCATTGTATTACCACCATAAAAAAGATTAGATTTTCCAATAAATTTTTTCCATGATTCCTCAGTTTGTAGAGCTATTCCTCCGCTTAAAACCTTATTAGCTCCAAAATCTTGGATTATATGTAAACCTAATACCTTTTCATAAAATTCAATTGCTTTCTCCATATTCTTTACTACTAACATTATACTATTCATTTTCATATTAACCTCTCCTGTTATCTATATTTTAATATAAATCATACTAAACCTTGCTTCGTAATATTGAGGTTGCAAAATTCAATGAAGCCTTTATAATTAAATCAGCCTTTTTTCCTATTAAATATTATTTTCTTTAGATACTATGCTTCAGTATTCGCAATTGATTCCCCATTCAATGCTAAATCTTTTCTAATCGGTGTAATATAATTAATTTTAGAAGTTATAAATGGACCATCAGATACCACATAACCCAACTAGAATATTTTAATCCCATATTTTTTCCAATAAAAAAATTACAATATAGCACATTTATCAAATATTCAAATACTCATATTAAAATTTGATTAATTTTATTGCACATATAATCAATTGTTTTAATACAAGCTTGAATAATTACTTCTTTTCCATCACTTAAATCAACATTTACCGAAGTTAAATTATTATGCACAAAGTTATTGCACATTTTATACCAATAATAGAAATTAGAAACATTAGCAATTTCAGCTACCACTCTAGATGTATATTTGAAATTATCATCTATTTCAACATACTTCTCTAGATAGCCATATTCGAGAAATCCATCTTGCTTACCATCACAGAATGCATTTATTTTATCTGGATTTTTTTTACAAACCTTCATACCTATATATACATCATGCTGAATATAATTCTCAACCAAATCAGGATGTTCTATTATACTCATCATAATAAAATATGTTTCAAGATATTTTCTAAATATTGTAAATGAGTCTTCTACATTACCAATATCAACTAGTAAGGCTATGGATTTCATATTAGTAATTAATCCATTGTATTGTTTAAGGAATAACACCAAATACTTCTTGTTCTTGAAATAACTATATAGTTTCTGAACATTATCAGTTTCTCTCATTAACTCATAATGTTCTTGCATCTTAATTCCTAATTCTTGCATACTAATCACCAGTACCTATCTTGATATAGTTGGCTCTTTGATCACCTGATAAATATAGAATTAAACAATATGCTTCATCCCACATTTTCATTAATTCTGCAGGCTTTTCTAAAGAAATATGATATTTGGTCTTTAACATCTTGGATTTTTTAGTTTCATCTTCCCACGTTTCCATAGCTTTCATTATATTTCTATTAAAAATCTTTAAATAATATATTATTTCATTTGCTGATTTGCCACCAGGCTGTAAATCATAGAAATAAATTAATTCTCTACAATATAAGAAAGATATTAAAAGTTCAACGCAATATCGAATCAAGAATCCGTTTTCCTTAGGCGTGTTATAATATGAGCATTCCTCAGGAGATTTATTCCAATTATAAACAGATAATTCCTTTAATGAATTGATGATAACTTTTAGAAGATAAGATATATATGTCGGATTTGTTTGTGCCATTTCATAAATTACTCGATGCCTACAAGCTGTAGCTGCGGTTAATTTATTCATATATCGCCTGAAGGTTGCCTCTTCAAAAAATCCATCTTTAGATGTAATCTCAACTAATTTTTGATAAGCTATGGATAAAACATCCTCATCATTAGGGTATTCTGCAAAATATCTACCAAAACAACTTTCAGGATATTTTAAAAGCTTATTGACAAATAAGGATTTATCAAAGGTTAGCTCAATTAATCCTTCCTCCAACTCAGAAAGTCTCCATATTAGAATATTCATATATTTATCATTTACATGATCCGCCTCAATATCATCGATTGTTTTTTGAATTAAATAACGAACTTTTTCTTCCACGTTTGCTTCATTTATTAGTTTTCTTACTGCAGACTTTGACTTTTCAGAATAGTGAGCAATTCTTTGTTCTCTATTTATAAGAATTTGAACATCTTTACAAGCTTCTTGAAGATTATTCTTCCCGTTGTTGGATTTAATCCTATTTAGCATAACCTGACGAATATGAAAATCAAAATTTTTAAGTGAGTGTGGTATCTTATCATTAAGTTCTTTATCTAAACTATCTTTATCATATATAACATCCTTTATAGTTGGGCAGATTAAATTTTGATTTGATTCTTCTTTTTCCCATTTTATTTCAATCTTCTCAAATGGCGCTTTATTATCAATAGGATATAGAAATAAGTTATAACTATTTTCAGCTCCAAAGCTATATTCAAGGACTAATCTTACTTCCATATCACGCGTTAAAGGGAAAGAAGAATCCATTGCTTTAGCAACAAATGCTTCATTTTGTTCACCTATAAATGATTTGTTTAATGGCAAGATATAGTTCTTTTGTCCTGCAGATAATGTTAATCTTTCAGGTACTGAAATAGTAAACCTCTTACCAATGATATTTTCACATTCTTGATTATCTACTAAGACCAGATTATCAAACATACCATTTTTAATAATCTCCAATGATAACTTAGGGAGCTTCTCGTACCATGCTACTTCATGAGTATTGATTCTATCAATAATAGTATCAACACCAGTAATTAAAGATTGATTAGTTATTATTCTATTATCAGTTAAGCCCTTTAAGAAGTCAGGTACTATAATCATTGTTGAATCCTTATCATACTTTTCAAGAATAACATTCATTGCTGCTTTAAACTCTTCAACCATCTTGGAATAACAATCAGAATCAAAACCCATTGACCAAACCTTATGGTTATCTGGAGTGCCCATTAAAGATATGTATCCATTTTGATCTTTCACTAGAATTGAATATAATCCACCACTAGCAATTATATTATCTACAAATTCTTTAGGATATGAAATATGATACTTTTTCTCATATTCAGAAATATAGATATCATAACATATTTTCTCATTAACTATTTGATAATAAATAGGTATTTCAACTGGACCACAGTGAACAAATTTCTTATTCTTTCTTTCAAGCTTTGAAATGGAGAAATCTTTACCACAAAAATCGAGAACGGTTCTAATTTTTTCCTTAGCTTTTGAAGATTCACCAACTAGAATGGATCTCCACACTGGATAGCTTTGTGGATAAATTGATGCAAAGTTTCTTCTTAATGTAACTGAGGAGAATTCATCAAAGTTATCATTAATATCGTAAACCACAATTCCATTTGTACCAAAATCTTGTTTTCTAGACATTAACTTTAAGAAACTAGAATAGTTGTCATTCTTATAAGAATTTAAATAGCAGTTATTAGTATTGGCGTAAAAAACACTATTATTTTCATACATTATGCCATCAAAGCAAGTATTACAATTAGTTGAATTGTCATTACAATAGATTCTATTATCGAATGAATTGATAGATGCATACTTGAATGGGTGCTTAGTCTTTGGTACTGTTTCTTTGTATTTTTCTTTTAAAAATAATGATTTTATGATTTGTTCAATAACTTCCTTAGCCCCAAGTACATCTGCATAGAATAGACCAAAAGTTTCATTATTAATTAATAATGAATAAGCCTGTCCACGCTCTTGTTCTAATTCAGATTCAATCATTTCAATACTATTTTTCTTTGATTCAATTAATGCTGAATTATCTTTAAGATCATATTTATTAATCAAGATTTCAAACTCATTTGAATTAGAAATTACTATCTCAGTAAAGACATCCTTAGTATTATCATATATGATATGATTAGTAGCTTCTTCAACTTTTCCATATGACTCAACATATTCATACCTATTCATCATAATATAAATAAATAATGATTTTAAAATTTTCTTATACTTATCAAATGCATTGCTGGAATCAATTTGATTTTGCTTAATATCAGTATATGATTTCCAAACACTTGAATAATCCACATTGCCCATTAAGGCGTTATTAGGTGTTGGATAATCCTTTTCAACAACCTCTTCAAGTTCGTTTTTAAAATGAAATCTTATTCTATTCAATCTACGATTTATTTCATTTATAATAACAAAATTATCTTCACCAAATAAAGCTGGATTATTTTTTATAATATTTGATTTTGTATTAAGCAACCTAGTAATATCTTTGAAGAATGCTAATAAAACTTGGTTTTCTTTAATGTTATATGTATACCTCTTAGTGGTTGATGATACCTTTTCAACATTAGCAAGCTTTTCTCTAATTGTACTCCCCGGCTTATTAGCTAACCACACTAAAGTTTTAGCATCAACATTCTTAAGCTTCTCTTTACGAACAAGCTTTGGTTCTTTGATAATGTCCTTATGTGGTTTTTCTAAAATATTTTCTATATGGGGAATTGTATAATCATACAAGGTATGAATATCATCTTTTAAATATACTAAAGGATAATTACAAGCCTGATAAAAATCATGTGCTCTTTTTGCATAATGAACCCCTAAATCATTCAAAGGAACATTAGTAATGTTATCTCTTTTTACTAAAGAATTATATATGTGAATATAAGATAGATAAGTAACAAAAGAATTATTCAATTTTCCATCCACATATAAAGCATCATAATATTTATCTAAGCTCATATATTAAACCTCCATTTTATATTCTTCTGCTAAATATTTTGCAGAATCCCAAATAAATGTTTCAGTTACAGACCGCATAGCATTTTTATAATCAGGTAGGATTGAAGTTAATTCAGCTTCACTCAAAATTTTTTCAATTACATCTAAGCACTCTGTCTTTTGATTACCAATTGTATCAATACCTCTCAGTTTTGGCATCACCTTATGAACTAATGCCTCTTCAAAAGCGTACTTTAATGCCTTCATCTTCTTAACTTCATCTTCTTTAAATTCAGCCACTAATGGATGAGACATCATATAGTTTTCAATTGATTGCCATACACGATGTCCTAAAGCTCTATTTACGTTCTTTAAGGCATTATTAATTCCAACTATAATATCCATAAAATAGTTAGCTTCAGATACAGATAGTTCAGTCTTCTCCTTAACCCATGAATTCCAAACTTCGCTTTTAATCTTAGGTTGTTCAGGCTCTAGCTGCTTAACATTATATCTTTCAAATCTTTCAGGTCTTGGGAACGATAATACATTACCACGATCAATAACCTTATCAGATAACGACTTAGTAGTTTCATCTTCATTCATAGTGCCAACCCACTTAACATTGTCTGTTAAGATAACTGAGTACTTCTCATTTCCAGCACCTAAATCAACTTCAAATCCAATATCCTTGTTTTCACCTCGACGTTCTTCTAGTTTTGATAACAAATCACTAAAATATAATTCAACATGGGCAAGGTTCATTTCATCTAATAAGATAATTAATATTCTATCAGATAAGTCAGTTATATTGTCCCTAGTTTCAGATTTAGATTTATCAGCTTGAAAAGATACTAACGCTCTTAATAATGAAGTAGCATTAAATCTCTTTTCAATACTATTAAAATATCCGAATAAAGATTGTGGGCTATCCCAGTCAGGTTGAACTGGTACAGAAAGGAAATAAATACCACCAAAACGGGAATATAGTTGTGGAAGTTTTGATTTACCAGTTCCACTGACACCAGCAAGTACTGTTAATGGTGACATATCAGATGTCTTTAAAGAAGTGTGGAATGAATAGAATAGTCTACGTGAAAATTCATAACCTGATTGTTTACACTTAGAAATAATAGATTCAATCCATTCATTTTCATTCATTGTTACCTTTTCAGATAATTCACAATCAACAAACTTTGGATAAGCAATTTCAATAGTTTCTGATGCAATAATTCCGCTTTTAGCATTATCGACTCTTGAAGCAAGTTCATCAATTTGTTTCTTTAATTCATAAGATAATAATCTTTCAACTCTAATCTTATTTAATAATTGGTCATTCTCATATTTAAGGTGATCATTATTATCCTTTTCATGGTTCAACATATCGATTTGAGTTTGCATTGTATTGATTTTCATTTGAAGCTTTTGGTTTTCAGCTTCAGTTGTATTAAATCTAGAAGCCTTTAGTTTTATTTCTTCAAACTCAGTAGTTGAATATTGACCATACTTTCTAACAAGTTCTTCATTTAATTTAGATAAATGAGAAACCTTAGCTTCTAATTGAACCTTATCAAGAGATTCAGCTGAAGTCATAGTATTTTGAAGTTCTCTATAATGAGCACTTAATTCATTCATTTTAACAATTAAATCATTATAAGACTTCTTATAGCTTTCAGCTTCTGCAGCTAATTCAGCATATTTCTTACGAACTTCAACTTCTATTAGTTTTTCAAGCATATCCTGTTTACGTTTTAATTGCTTTTCACGTAAATCAATACTTGCTTCAGCTTCTTTGATATGACTATTCTCTTCAAGTGCAGCTTCATATTGCTTTATCGCAGCATCTAAGTCATCAAGCTTTTGCTGAACAAGCTTTTCCTTTGTTTCAAGTAATTTCTTGAACTCATTAGTTAATGTTTCAAATGCCTTCTTCAGCTTATCTTCGGACCATTTAACTGTATCAGTTGTATTTGTAAGATATTTATCATATTCCGCTTGAATCTTTTTAATGTTAGCTTCAAACTTAGTCAATAAATCCTTTTCAACTTCTTCAAGCTTTTTAGTCTTGTAAATATCAACCTCAAGATCAGATTGAGCTTTTAACTTTGCCATTTCCTCACGCTTAACAACTAAATCCCTATTTAGCTTGGCACTCTCTTCCTCAAGTCTCTTAAGTTCATTTGATTTTTCAGTTATTTCTTTAGTTTTTTCAGTGAATATTTTTTGCTCTAAAGCAAGCAATTCTTGTTTTTTTGCTTGGTACTCACTTTCTAGTTTTTTCTTGATCCCTTCAAGATCAGAAACTTCTTTTTCTCTTTTAATAAGTCCCTGTTCTCTTACATCAAGAGCACTTTTTCTTTCTTGTGAAGTTTGTGCAGTAGTGTCTTTACCCATATTACCCTCCTTAATTCCATTTGATTAATTCAGATTTATTAATCATAAAATCAATCAATTTTATTATGCCACTTATAATAATTCTTGCATGATTGCTATTAAAATCATACGCTTGTTGATGCCCTTGTAAATAACTTAATGACGATGTGATAACAAACAAGTCATCCAACCCATATAAAGTAAATTCCTCACATACTTTTTGATTTTGTTTCATCATATCTATTAAAGATAATAATTTAACTCTTAAAACAGATGATGTAAATCCATCCTTAAATCCATTTTCAACTTTTTGTTCAACGCCTATGTATTCTAAAGAATCAATAACATTATTGCCGATTTTATCATTCGAATTAACATTAAATTTGTTATCAATTAAGAATTTTTTTAACTCTTCATTTGAACTAAATAGAGAATTAATATTCTGATAAGATAACTTATACTTATTTTGAATAGCAACTACAATCTTCCGAATTGACCCCTCTAATATGGGATATGCATATGTTAAATACTTACAATTTTCAGTAACATACGCGTCATACATTGATAGTAAATTAAACTTCAATTCAGTAATTTCTTTACAGCTACTATTAAATATCTTATTACCTAGTTCAGATCTCAAAACTTCTTCGGTAAATGAATAATCACAAATAGTATTCTCAAAATTAATTAATTCTTCTAACACTTTTGGTTTCACAATATAACCAAATGCTAATTCTAGAATATCAAATAAAATATCAATGAATAGTTTTGGTGATACATCAGCAACATTTGTTGAATGCTTATTCTCATCTCTATAGTTTCTTTTAAATTGATACATAAGATTAATAAAATTTGGATACTTCTTGGCAAGTTTAAACATATAGAAATTAGAATCTTTTGTTGATAAAATTAAATTCCAAGATATACATTCCCCTAATTGCGCCTTATTTGGATCTTTTATAATTCTTTGAATAGACTTCTTATTTACCATTAAAAGCTTTTCACCATTTTCACTAACAGCAAATCCAACTGTAGCAGCAAATCCTTTAAGTTTTATCTGATTATCCCTTATATCTTTACTAAGACAATTATATTCATCTCTATGGGGACTGGCTAATGCTGCGTTATATAAAACCTTCTCATATAAATCTCCAAGATTAATCATTGCAGCTTTTATTATTTCGTTTCTATGAACTCTAACCTCATAATTTTTATCCTTTGATTCTTTTAAAACCTTAATAACATAGATTAATGGCAAAATGAAATCTTCATGAAGAGGCTTAATTTGAACATTAAATAAATCCTTCTTAATCTTCTCATACATCTTACTTATTTCTTTATCATCTTGCTGGTTAATTCTATAATTCATTACACCTAGAATTAATTCTTTAACTGATTCACTAGCACTATTGTTATAGAAATAATCATATAATCCCTCATCATTTTCTAATGTTATTGGATTCTTAACACACCATTTAGTTCCCCTATAATCCGCTGACGTTTCAACACTACTTATAAAGTGGTATACATGATCATCAATATCAATAATCTTAACATTAACAAGATTTATATCCTCTGACTTCTTGAAGATATCTCTCTTAACTATGGTAGCTATTAAGTCATCATTAAATTTTTCTTTTATATTATTTGTCTTAATATACTTGTAAGGTATTTCTTCCTTAAATGCATCCTTGTCCAAAACAAAGCTATATGTATCCATATATTTTCTTCCTTGAGCAAATACTATATCATTTCTATTACAATAGCTTGAAATTAAACAGCCACGATTGTGATCAAAAAATAAATAGCAGGCTTCTGTTCTAGATTCCTTATAGACACTTTTTAGAACATCTTCCCCCTTTGATGTAACTTTATTATTCACATCAATATATTCTTTCTTTTGTAAATCGTTAAGAATTAGCTCCACTAAATCATTCTTTAAAAGTAAGGTTTCAGATAATTCTAAGGTTGTATGATATCTTCCTAATAATAATGATAATATTGCCCTTTCAAAATGATTAAGCCCAGGCTTTTCGCTAAATGTCATAATTACTTTGATATAGGACACAGGGATAGCAAAATACTTTTGAAATCGTGCCTTATCTACTGAAGGTGTTAATTTTGAACTAAAAATCACATCACTCATGCATATCACCTCCAGCACATCTCATAGCTAAATCGTATAAAGGTCTAACCTTTTCTTTAGCTTTATCAATGTTATATACACTCATATCTCCAACTACAATTAGCATACGTTTTTGTCTGCTTAATGCAACACACATTAAGCTCTTGCTATTTTCTCCAGCTAAGCGGCTATAATTGTTATCTTCGTTAAATATATATACAAGGGATAAATATACGATATCAAATTCTCTTCCCTGGAATGCATCAACTGTACCAACTTTGATTTCTTGTGATGCATATCTAGATATTAAATCCATATTTTTATCATATATACCTATTTTTCTTAATTCGTCATTTATCGTTGTCACTTGATCACGATACATTGTGATAATACCTATTGACCGATTTTCATAATTCTTATCATCAAGTGCTTCTTTTATATGCTGAGCAATTCGTTTTGCTTCAGGTATATTCTTTCTAGATGAACTTCCTTTAGTTCTATATTCATAAAAATCATTATATGGAGTATCTATCCAATATAAATATTTATCCTTCATATTATGATAATTATGACTAAAATCAGAAGCAGGTCTAATTGATTGAACAATTCCATCATAAAAATTATCACTTACAATCTTGCCAAGTTCTGGATGCATTCTAAATTGAGTATTAAGTGTTATTACTCTCTTTATACCGTCCTTCTTTTCAAGCTCATGAGTTTTTGCCATTAATACTTCGAATAATGTTTGTTTCATTTTGCTCGAGATTTCTTCGACATCTTCTTCATTCATCTTTGCTACTGATGACTTATTAATAAAGTCTTTAACTTCGTCAATAATACCTTCATCAGTGATATTTGGTAGCTGTTTATGATCTCCAACTAAGATAATTTTCTTCTTAGCTAAAGACATTGGAATAAACAAATCAAGAGGAGAGCTTGTAGCAGCCTCATCAATAAATACATTATCAAATAATACATCATCATTCTTGAGTGTATACATATTTTTAGAAATAGATTGCTGATTTGTAGCACCTAAAACCTTGGTATATTCTAATAATGTATCTCTTATTAATAATGGATTTTCTGTAAGAGAATCAATGTAATCTAAAATAGCTATTTTATCTCCATCAAATCTCTTTAATCTGGCGCACTTAATTATATCTAATAATTGATTTAAGTAATCAATTATCTCTTGCTTCTTACCCTTAGATGTTAAGATGATAGGCTTTTCCTTATATTCTAATATCAAGTCTCTTCTTACTGACGTAATTAATTCTTTAGAAAAAGGAGTCAAAATATATGCTTTTTCAAGTTTGTGAGCAGACTTCTTTAATGATTGATAAGACTTAAAGATTTCAATATCCATCATTATGCGATCTTTATCATCTTTAAATGATGCCTCGTCCATTGGTAATGCATATAAAAAATCTAAGAACAATGATTGCTCAGCAGAAGGTTTTACCCCCTGCTTTTTTAATTCAGTAATCATTGAATCAACTTTGTTATTAATATCTGAATCAAATTTAAAGATTTCTAAATTTTTAATACCATCAAGTATTTCAATTGACGAATCAATGGAATTGTTAAATGATACATAATTAAAATACCTCTTTTTAAATTCGATGTATTCGTCATCACTTGCTGTTAACCCTTGATACTTTACTTTTAAGGAATCTATCAATTCATCAATAAACTTAATAATTCTAGGTTCCAATTCATCAGAATTTGAATTCTTAGAAGAATCACCGACTTTAACTGCTGGCAATCCAAACAAGTCAATACTTTCAGTTAGATTTAGTACCGTTTCGTGTCTAAAACCAGATAGTAAATTATTACCGAAATTATACTTATTTTCAAATAAACTATTAATTTGTATTAATGCTTCTCTAATAGTTGTTGTCTTACCTGTCCCAGGAGGACCTTGTATAATACAAATATCGGGAGTATTACAAATAATTTCAATAGCTTCCCTTTGGTTTGGAGTTAAGTTATTTTTTGTTAGTAATGAACCATCAATGGAAATAACTTCATTAGTTCTTTTTTGAGGCTCAGGGTTCTCAGTAAACCAAGTATACATTTTTTGAATGCCGGCTTTTCCTGTAATAATTCTTTCCTTAGCCTTTTCTCTTCTTTGATAAGAAATTTTATTGCCTAATAAAGATAGGCATATGAATCCTGTTCTTAAGATTGAATCATTTTGGAAAAATTTTCTATCCTCAGTTCTAATCTTAACCGATTTTTCTACAGGGTTAATACTAGAGTCTTTAATTTCAACTACTATTATTTTTTTGTTATCTAATAAAGATTTTTCTATTTTGTTATAAGAATCTAAATCCTTACCTTGAAATAAAGTTAATAATGAGTTAGAACCTAAAAAACACATTTTAGATTTAAAATTTTTAACTATCTTATTAAAATTCTCATCATTAAAATATAATTTGATTTCATCATTATAAGATGCCGAATCGTATCTAACGTAGGATGCTTTCTTGAAATTGGTAAATTCTCTTTCAAGTTCAATTCTATTGTATTCTCTCCAAAGATTTAAATAATTTTGAACATCAGCTTGAACTGCATACAATGTCATAAGATCATTCTCAGATACATATTCTTTTGTGTTTGAAAATGCTATATTACCAACTAATAAGAAAGTTTGAAACTTCTCATCCTTTATTTTCTTATCTTTTTCTACTAAAGAAAGTAATGTTCTTTCAGCATAATTGTTATCTTTGTTGTACTCAACTTTTTTCATTACAGGATAAGCCTTATTATGATTTGAACTTTCAATCATAAATGCATCTTTAGCTTTATTATAGATATGAGAATATACCAAGATAGCATTAGAATCTTTATCTATTGCTTTAGATATAACTAATGAATCAGGTATCATCCCTTCATAATAAATATGCATTTTTTCGATACCTGACTTAATGCCAAATATTCTACGGCATGATATTATAGAAGTATGATTCCGTCTATCATGCATTATTATTGACGCATAGTTAATTGGGAGATTTTCTAAAAATTCCCTTGCATCATCATTTAAGTTTTTTGGTAGAATCTCAGTTACAATTTTATCTGAGAATTCAGCAATATAAAATTTGTGGTTTTGTGCAACTATTTTAAATAATAAATCTTCTTTTATCTTTGATACTTTTTCAAAAAATTCAACCGCAAATGAAATTTCATCTAGCTCTTTCATACTGATTTAATCATAAGGCAATGAATAACACTTGAATCAGGATCATCTATGTAAAGATAGAATGGATCCTTACCACTTATAGGTTTTGCATCACCTGATAGTAAACTGCCCTTTTCTCCCTTGTAACTGTATTTCATGTTTTTTAGTGATTTATTATTTATGAATAGATAGTTATTATTTAATTTAAACTCCACTAATGGGAATGGTATCTCATAAATAGAGATTGCATTAACCGAATAATTATAAATCTTAGCATTATCATAGATCATGAAGTTATAAAGAATACTATAATTTTGTTTTAATATTGAATTAACAGTTTTATCAATATATTCAAAATCATCATAATCATCAGTGTGAAGATCCTTAATAACACTAGTTGCTGCTTCTTTATGCTTAGGATAAACATCCATTAAAGTTCCATAATAGCCAAATTGTGGCTTTTCATGGCAAAACGGGCATTCCTTTTCACCTGCAAATATGTATCTTCCACATTGACATTTTGTGATTTTTAGATATATATTTTTTAAGCATGAATACCATTCTCTCATTGAAGGCCTTGATGTTGGAACACTTCTTCCTGTTTTACCAAATGTTTGTTCAAATAAAGCTAACATGTCCTTTGTTAGAAAGTGATTAAAGTATGCCTTTAGTTGTTCACTAGCCCCTTTTTCAAATAGCCAAGGCATATCATTATTAGCAATCTTATCTTCTAATGTGGCTTCAGTTTTAGATGTATCCCATCCACCACTAGACGATTCATTACCATAGTCAACCTCAAATGGATTTCTTGCAGTTAAAATTTTAAAAGCCAACACTGCAAATGAGAAACAATCACTAAAGATTGTATTGCTTGTCAAGTTTGATGCAACTTCAGGTGCCCCGTAACCAGGAGTAAAAATTCCATGATTTTGATCACTTGTAAATTTCAAGTTATCACAATCAATAAGCCATACCTTTGAGAAGCTATCAGTATTCGAATAAAAAACATTATTAGGTGAGATATCACAATACACAATACCTTTTGAATGAAGCCTAGCTAGTGTTCTTGATAATTCTATTAGAACCTCTAATCTCTTCTTTAATCCATTTGTTTTTAAGAAAAAGTCGGATAATCCATTATCACTATTTGGATCAAAGATTAGATTACTGACTGGTTTTAATTCAGAAAGCATATGCATTACATATCCACAATATGGTTTTTCAAGCATTGTATATGGGTGACAGAGGTTAATATCACTATCTATGTTTATGATTACTACATCATTAATCTTATTCTTATAAGCTTCATAATACTTTTCATCTTGAAGTATATTGTCACCATTCATAATAAACTTAACAGCTAGCGAACTGTCTTTAGTTCTACAAACCATACCTTGTCCACCTTGACCGAGTATTGAATCAAGAGTATACATATTTCCATTTACATCTTTTACTACGTTAATTGGTAAATCACTCATTATTTCACCACCACTAATGTTTTATCATCAGTGCTAAATTTATTAGGCCATTCTTCTAGCGTCTTTTTTAGCATTTGATTATTTTTATATTTTCCGTTTGTTTGATTACATAATGTATCAATGAATCCTGAGATAGTTTCATCAATAATATCTTCCGAGATACCATCAGTACATAGGATTAATTCGTACTTAGTATCTTCTTCCTTTTTGATACTCTTAAATATCCAGTCACTTGATTTACTATTACCAAAGGCTCTAGTTTCGTTAGTAAAGTCCTTTTCAGCAACTTCACATTTTAGAATTTTTTCGTTGAATTTTACAGCATTAAGACCATCTCCCAATTGAAATAACAAAATACTTGCATTACTCACTAATGTAAATAAGCATGTGGTATCACAGTTTTTTAGATTGTATGGCCATATTTTCTTTTTAAATTTAGTTTGAACCATTTTAACCAATTCCATTGGATTTAATGCACGTGTCTTAAATTTCCTCCGAACTTCCTTTTTTATAAGTTTGCATAATCTATGACTTGCTACCCTAGAATGCTTTTTACTCCCTAACCCATCACAGACAACAGCCAGTGTATAATGCATATTGTTGTCGATAATAAAACCATCCTGATTTGGAAGCCTGTTTTGAATATGCATCTTACCTCTTACTGAAGCACCATATGCTTTTTCAATCATTATAATCCAAAATCGAAATTAGGCATTTCATCTTTCACTTGATTTTCAATTTCAGTAATATTGATAATTGAATTTGGATCTTGACTCTTAGAACGTGCAATAGTTGATAATGTAACGAATTTAAAAAATTTTGTAATTTCTTTTGCTACACTAGCATCAAATACTTTTTTATCAGTATCTCCTAAAAACTTCTGTAACATATTAGCATCATAACCAGCACCAATTCCTAATGCCCACTTTTCACACTTTGAAGTTCTCTTTCCATTAACGAATTCATTAAGAGGCCCCTCCCATGAATCATTTGGATATCCATCTGATACAAGTACTACAACTGGTCTATACCCCTTGCTTGGAACTTGTTCTTTATCATTGATAATACCAGAAGCCATATTTAATGCGGCTCCCATTGGAGTCATACCACTTGCTTGTAAATCTTTGAACTCAACATCTTTCAATGCTGATAATTGAGTGTGTAGCTTAGCTCCTTCTCCACCAAATGTGATTACACAAAGTTTTAGTGCTACTTCTGACATTCTTTCATTTTGAAAATCTTTAATCATTTCCTTAACGCATTCATTTAATGTATCAATTTTTGTACCTGACATAGAACCACTTACATCTAATAATAAGAATATTGGCAATGGTCTTCCTACGTTTGTAATAAAGCTATCTAATTCCATAGTTATTTAATCTCCTTTTTATAATCAATTGAAATATGCTTATTTTAAATTATACCATATTATTTCTTTTAAATAAACGGACTGTTTAAACAATAGTGATCTCCAGTAAGCCAAGAAAGATATTTTTTCTTCTTATAAAAAATTCTTTCTATTCTACTGTTTTTTTCCTCATCCTCCTCGTAATATGTATCTTTGATTATTCTTTCTTCAAGATCAATGCAAAACAATCTTTGTTCCTGCATTGATTTACATTGAAGATATACATCTGATAAATTAACATCTACTATTGCTAAGTACTCTTCTTTTGTAATCTGTCTTACTGAAATAATAGCATCTTTATGATCATGCTTTACTCTAGGAATTTGTCTAGTGATTCTAGCTGCATCCTTCTTTGATTCTGCAACTACTGGAAAGATAATAACAATACAGTTTTTTCTTCCTACATGACCACACTTTGCTTCTACTGCATAATAATTAGTTTCGTTCATCATTTTTGTTTACCTCTTTTCCCTTTTACACCTATATTTTATCTTAACTACCTTATTAGTTAAATGAACCCAGAGTTCAAAATCAATAATCTTTTATAGTTTTTTGAGGTTTATCTGGTTAAACTCTTACCCTTTTAAATATACAATTTTACTAGTTCTGGTAAATAAATTATCTATGCCTCTAATTTCTTTACAAATTTTCACTTTTCTAACAGCCTTATCAAGTTTTTGTTCAAAATTTAAAAGATTTTTTAGCCCTTTCCTTTGCTCAAAACATTGATTAGCAGGTTACAATTTACTATACTTGACACTATACACTGATTAGACTTAGCTAGTAAAATTAGTGCTATGCCCGGCACACATAAAAAGATAGCATCTTACATAGAACGTAAGATGCTATCCATTGTTACTCCTAATACCCTTGCGATTTTATAGAAAGTTGCAAGTCGTGGTGTCTTTAAACCATCCTCATAGTCTGAGATAATTCTTGAGCTTACGCCAATGCGAGAAGCAAATTCTTCACGAGACAGCTTTCTTTCTTTTCTTAATTTCTTAAGATTAGAACCTAAAACCTCACAATCAAGAGTAATTTCAATTTGTTCGTCATACATATTAGTTTCCTCCTTTTACGAAACCTCATAAAATGAATCTATAATATGCTGACACTTTATTTTAACATATGAATTATTATTTTTAAATAGTTTTGATTACTTATATAAAATAAATGACTCTAATGTTACATGAAAATTATTACATATACCAACGATATTATGAAGCGTAGGAACATTATTTCCTGCTTCCCATGCCTTAACAGTTCTATTTGTAACGTTGATTGCTTTAGCAAAGTTATCAACACTTAGATTATTATCTTTTCTAATATTAAAAATTTTTTTCCCTATGTATTCTTTTGAAAATATACCTTGAAACATAATTGCATTTCCTTTCTATACTTAATTTATACCATTGCTTTTCTTTCAAAAAAATGAACCTGGAGTTCATATTTTTATTTTTTCATAAAATTATAGGTATTTACTTTTAATTGGTATTTATGCCTTGATTCATAAATCACTCTTATTTTTTCTTGTTTTCTTGCTGATTCCTTTGTTGAACCAAGGCTCTCAATTTTTTTAATAGTTCGTTCTCCATTTCTAATAATTTTACTCTTTATTTAAGTTTTTTTATTTCATATTGTTGTTTCTCTATTATTTTTTGTATCGTTTTTATTCGTTTTATTTGGATTCATCTTTCTCGGCCTTCCTTGCTTTGTGTTAAGCCCATTATATCCGAATTCTTTATATTTTTTAATCGAAAATGAATCATACCAACATTTACTGCAAGTTCTGCGGCCATACTATTCTTACTTTTACCTCTTAATATTCTCTTCTATAACATACATTTTAAAATTAGCAGTATATTTGGTGTTTTTTCCTTTAGACTTAAATAACTCAATCCCATACTCTCTATACTGCTTTCTATTCTTTTTATTGTGCTCTTTCCAACTTTAAATTTTTTACTTAACATTAAAATAGAATAACCTTCTATAAATTGTTTTATTATTTCTCTAAGCCTAACTTCATTATAAAAACTCCTTAACTTATTGAAATTTACTTCTTCCATTTAAAACCTTATCATGTTTCTATATGTATTGCATAAAGATTTAAAGACTGGCTCATAACTGTTATCATAAATACTAAAAAAGTTATAGAAAATCAAACCAACAATCATTTTATCATTTTCAAATGTATAAAAATATTTGTTATCATTTTTCTTTCACATTGTAATAATCATTTTTATTAGAGTTCATTTTAACCCTACTATTCCAAGAATAAAATCATATAAATTAAATGTTAAATTATATGCTATGAGTATTGTTTTTCACTATTCTGCATAGTATAATATAAGTAAGGAAAGTAAGAATTATCTTACTTAGGAGGTGTTATTATGATGGAGATTACAAAAATGACTTCTAAAGGTCAAATCACAATCCCAATTGAGATTCGAAAGGCTTTAAAATTAGAAGAGGGAAGCAAGGTAGCTTTTGTTACAGATGATGAGGGTAGATTCTATATTATGAATTCTAGCTTTATTGCGTTAAAGAATATTCAAGCCTCTTTTGCTGGTGAAGCCGAAAAGCTAGGATTAAAGGATGAAAATGATGTTCTTAAGATGACTAAAGAATTCAGGGAGGAAGAATAGATTTGAGAATCATGTTAGATACCAACATCTTATTTTCTGCCTTCTTCTTTCCCAAGGGAACGGTTGGTAAGGCTTTAGATACGATTGTTTCTTATCATCATATTGTGTTATGTTCTTACGTCATTGAAGAAATCAAAAGAATTATTCAAAAGAAAATGCCTCATAAGAGTCATGATTTTGATGTTTTCTTAACCCAATTAGATTATGAGTATGCTCATACACCAAAAGAAATGGACCTAACACTTTATGATATTAGAGATCCTAAGGATTATCCGATTTTATATTCTGCAATCCTTTATAATGTAGATATTTTATTAACGGGAGATGTGGATTTCAAGGCAACTTCTATCAAACACCCTGAAATCCTCACTCCGAAAGAATTTTTAGATAACTATGAAGTAGTTTAAAAGAATTAACAAACATTTTTAGTAATATAGAGACCCTGTTTTCATCTAGTCATCTTCTATTTCCTAAAACGAGGTTAAAACCTTTTATCTTTTTGTTTTTAAGGGATAAGAACACGAGGTTGATTGTATTACATTAAGAATAGATGAAAAATTATATATTCTATTTAAAAAGAAAAAACCTAGAAATAGATTGATATGTCAACGTATCTTTAGGTTTGTTTTTTATTTCTTAAGTTCTAGTAATGTGATTACTTCTATATGACTTGTCTTACTGAACAAATCTACAGGTGTTACTTCTTTCACCTCATATCCATATTGAAGTAAATAATTAATATCTCGACAACAGGTTGCTATATTGCAGGATATATAAATAATTTTTGGAATCTGCATTTTAATAACAGTTTTCAAAAAGCTTTCCTCACAGCCCTTTCTAGGTGGATCAAAAAAAATACAATCCATCTGCTCTTTATTGGCTAGCTTTTGAATTTCTTCTTCGCATTTTCCACAAATAAAGGTTGCATTTTCAATATGATTGAGTTCCTTGTTTTTATTTGCGTTTACAATGGCATCCGGAACTATCTCAATTCCATAAACCTGCTTTACTCTTTTGGCAAGATTTAAGGTAATACTTCCCATGCCACAATAGGCATCAATGACAACCATATCCTTATTCAATTCAGCCATACGAAAGGCTTCTAAATATAAAGCTTCACAGGCATCATGATTGACCTGCATAAAGGACGCTGGTGATACACTAAAGCTTAGTCCTAAAATATTTTCAGTTAGCGTCTGTTCTCCATAAATATGGATATATTGGTCTGACAGCATCACATTCGTCTTTTTATCATTGATATTGAGATAAACCGACTTAACTAAAGGAAAATCCTTTTCCAAATACGGGATGAGACCACTAAAGTCATACTTCCTTGTCGTGATTAAAACAACCATCATTTCATTTTTGTAATTATTACGAACCATTACACTACGAAAAATCCCCTCATGTGTTTGTTCATTATAAATCTTAATATTCATTACGCTCACATATCTGCGAATAAACTCTACAACCTCATTAGCGAAATGATTAGAGATTTCACACTTATCTATGGATATCAAATCATGGGAAAGCTTTTCATAAAATCCATAAATGACATTGTCCTCTTCATCCATCCCAAATGGCATAAGAACTTTATTTCGATAGCCCAAAATATGCTTATTTTTCAAAATAGGATTCAGCTGGTACTCTGTCAATCCACTAATCTTGGCAAGTGTGGTTCTTACTTTATTTTCTTTTATCTTACATTCTGTCTTATATTGCATATGAAGTAAATCACAGCCACCACATCCCTCATAGTAAGGACAGGAGCTCACCAATCTTTCTGGAATTGGCTCCAAAACCTTAATGGCCCTTGCAAAGGCATATTTCTTATGCAAACTCGTAATTTTGGCTAAGACAACTTCATCTTTAAGGGCCTTTTCCACAAAAAGAACAACACCCTCCATCTTCGCAACGCCAAGACCATTGATATCATAATCTTCAATTGTAACCTTATAAACCTTTCCCTCTTCCATAGGCACACTTCCCTTAATGATATTTCTTTGCCAAACCACCCTCTGAGGTTTCTCTATAGCTAGATTGTAAATCCTTTCCGGTATCAAGCATTGTTTCCACTACCAAATCAAAAGAAATCTTAGACTCGCTATTGTTCAAATAGGATGCCAGTTTGGCAGCATCAATGGCTCGCAGGGCTGCCACAGCATTTCTTTCGATACAAGGAATTTGAACATAGCCATCAATTGGGTCACAGGTTAAGCCTAAATGATGCTCCAAAGCGATTTCACTGGCTCGCTCAATTGTATCGATACTCTCTCCTGCAAGGTGAGCCAAAAAAGCCGCACCCATCGAACAGGCCGTTCCTACCTCTGCCTGACATCCTGCCTCAGCTCCACTAATAGAGCCATTAGTTTTGACAATATTACCTATCAAACCTGCTACCTTAAGAGCATCTATAATCTGTTCTTCTGTATAGTATTTAAGCTCTAAGGCGTAATAGATACAGGCTGGAAGAACTCCCGAAGCTCCACAGGTAGGTGCTGTAACGATTGTTCCCCCTGCCGCGTTTTCCTCGCTGGTTGCATATGCATAAGCCATAACTCTTCTTCTTAAACGATCATATTCATTTTCATTACTTTTTTGTTTATATATATAGGAAGCCTTTCGTTTGACCTGAAGCTTGCCAGGAAGAACTCCAGAGGTAGAAAGTCCATTTTTCACTGACTGAAGCATAGTTTCATAAATTTCCTTCAAGTATAACGGAAAGGTCTGATCCTCTATGCGATCCACATACTCTGCCAAACTAAGATGCTGTTCCTTACAATACTTTGCAATCTCTTTAAAAGTATTCAGAGGATAAATCTGTTCTAAAACTCTGTCAGCTTCTCCTTCAATTCGAATGGCTCCTCCACCTACAGAATAAACAATCATATGTCCTACCTGAACGTTGTTTTGATATCCATAAAACTCTAGCGTATTTGGATGCTTCATCATAGTAAGACCATCAAACTCAATTCTGCTTGGAATAGGAAGTAACGTCTTTTCTATAATATAATCTGTGAGATGTCCTCGTCCAGTCAAAGCTAAGGAGCCATAAAGGATTACCCTTACCTCATCTAAATTTGGGTAACGTTTTAAAAATTCCTTTGTGGCCATCAAGGGTCCTATCGTATGAGAGCTTGATGGTCCATTTCCTATCTTGTATAATTCTCGTAACGAATACATTGCTTATCTTCCTGCCTTTATTTCTAAAATTGCATCTCGAATCTGAGCGGCCATCTCGAAGTTCAAATCCTTAGCATAAGCACGCATTTCCTCTTCTAACTCATTAATTAACTCAATCTTTTCTTCCATAGATAATTTCTTCTTATCCTTAGTCTTCTTCGTATCTAGCTTCTTAATACTTACAGCCTCAGGTAATGCCTTAATGATGGTTTTAGGAACAATGCCATGCTTTTCATTATATTCCATTTGAATTTCTCTACGTCGGTTTGTCTCTGCAATAGCCTCTTCCATAGCCTCACTTATCGTATCCGCATACATGATAACCTTTCCTGTGGCGTTTCTTGCAGCACGGCCTATCGTTTGAATTAAGCTTCTTGTACTTCTTAAAAATCCCTGCTTATCAGCATCTAAAATACAAACCAAGGAGACCTCTGGTAAGTCTAATCCCTCTCTTAAAAGATTTATACCAACCAGAACATCGTATTTACCACTTCGCAAATCTCTTAAAATTTCAAGCCGTTCTAATGCCTTAATCTCGGAGTGCAGATAAGCAACCTTTAACCCTAGCTTTTTTAAATAGGCTGTCAAATCCTCACTCATTTTTATCGTTAGAGTTGTAACAAGAACTCGTTCATTTAAGACGATTCTCTGGCGAATTTCTGCAAAGATGTCATCTACCTGTCCTAAGGTCCTTCTCACCTCAATCACTGGGTCTAATAGCCCAGTAGGACGAATGATTTGTTCTACAATAGGATAGTTCTTTTCATAATCTCCGGGAGTCGCTGAAACATAGAGTGCTTGGTGAATTTTCTTTTCAAATTCTGCAAACTTTAAAGGACGATTATCCAGGGCAGATGGCAAACGGAATCCATAATTTACTAAGGTTTCCTTACGTGACCGGTCTCCATTATACATTCCACGTACCTGTGGTAGAGTTACATGAGACTCATCTACAATCAATAAAAAATCCTCACCAAAGAAATCGATCAAGGTGGCAGGAGTTTCTCCCTCTCCCCGAAGAGCCAAATGACGAGAATAGTTTTCTACACCGCTACAGGTTCCTGTTTGTTCCAGCATTTCTAAATCATATTTTGTTCGTTGTTCAATCCGTTCTGCCTCTAAAGGCTTTCCATCTAAAATGAATTTTTTATGGGTAATTTGAAGCTCTGCCTTGATTCTCCGTAAGGCCTCCTCTAATTTGTCCTTGTTTGTAACAAAGTGTGTTGCGGCAAAAATATTAGCGAAGGCTACATCTGCAATCTTCATTCCCGTTGTAACATCGAAGGTGCGAATCCGTTCTACCTCATCCTCAAAAAACTCAATACGAATTCCCTTGGCATGCTCGGTAATTGGAATGATTTCTAAAACATCCCCCCGTACTCGAAAGCTTCCTCGTTTAAAATCAAAATCATTTCTTTCAAATTGAAGCTCTACCAAGCGGGTAAGAAGCTCCTTTTTATTATAGGATTCCCCAACCCTGATGTTGAGCATAGAGTTTTTGTAATCCTCTGGATCACCAATTCCATAAATACAGGAAACAGAGGCTACCACAATGACATCCTTATAATCCATCAATGCCGCTGTAGCACTGTGCCGCATTTCATCAATTTCCTCATTGATACTGGAATCCTTTTCAATATAGGTATCACTGCTTACAACATAGGCTTCTGGCTGATAGTAATCATAATAGGAAATAAAATACTCCACATGATTGTTCGGAAAGATTGATTTAATTTCGTTATATAGCTGTCCTGCAAGAGTTTTATTGTGTGCTAAAACTAGAGTAGGCTTGTTCATTCTAGCAATTACATTACACATCGTAAAGGTCTTTCCTGTTCCTGTAGCTCCTAAAAGGACCTGACGGTCATATCCCTGATTAAAATTTTGAACAATTTCTTCTATCGCCTCTGGTTGATCTCCCGTCGGTTTATAATTGGATTTAATTTCAAACATAAAAAGACCCCTTTCCTAATTTCTTTTATCATTATAACATAAAATCCTAAATTTATTCTTGTTTATGACAATTTATTGTAAATAATTTACGTATAAAAAAAAACAAATTTATCATACTAAAAACAAGAGATGATAGAAATGAATGTAAACCAAATTTACCCAAATTTAGGAATATCCAAGGATATTTTAGGGATTACCGCTAACTCCAAGCGTGTAAGGGAAAATTATATCTTTGTTGCGATTAAGGGAAATAAGCAAAACGGAAAAAAATATATCAAAGAAGCCTTAGAACGAGGAGCCTGCTTGATTATCACAGATCAAATGGTTCTTGGAAATTATAATCATGTTAGAGTTCGAAATGCCAAGGCCGAATATGTAAAGCTTCTTCAGACCTTCTATCATTACACACATGACATTTATACGGTAGGAGTGACAGGCACAGATGGAAAAACAACCACAGCCAATATTTTAAATAATATTTTTAATGAGGCAAAAAGCTCCGCCTATATTGGGACCAATGGAATAAGCTATTCTGGGAAAAAAATAAAAACCCCTCATACCACCCCTACTCCAGATCTCCTCTATCAGGCCTATCATACCTTTAAAAAGCACCACATCAACGATATGGTAATGGAGGTATCTAGTGAGGGGATATTAGATGGCAGAGTTGAAAAGCTGGAGTTTGATGGAGCTATCTTCACCAACCTAAGCCATGAACATTTAAACACGCATAAAAGCATGAATCGGTACTTTAAGGTCAAAGCTAAACTATTTCAAAATTTAAAGGAAACTGGACTTGCCGTAATCAATAGCGATGATACCTATGCTCATGCCCTTCTATCTAATACAAAGGCTAGCATCATAACCTATGGACTTGAAAGTGGCCTATACCAAGCTAAAAATATTCAGCTGTCCTTCCTTTCCTCAGAATTTGATGTCTATTATAAAGGATTCTTTTTGGCTCATTTTCATCTTCCGCTATTTGGTAAATATAATATTTATAATGCGTTAGCTGCCATTGCCTATACGAATGAGCTAGGCATTGACTTAACCTACATTAAACAGGGAATTGAAACCCTTCTTCCTATTGATGGCCGCTTCATGTATTATATCAACAAAAAAAATATTGTAGGTATTGCAGATTTTGCCCATACTCCCAATGCCCTATATCAGCTGCTCACTAATTTAAACGAATTTAAAAAGGGAAAGCTGATTACTATTTTAGGAGCTCAAGGAGAAAAGGACAAGACCAAACGCTCCATCATGGGAAGCATTGCTACCAGCTTATCAGATATAACGGTTTTTACCTCTGAAGACCCTAAAAATGAAAGTCTATTTGGTATTCTTTCCGATTTAACACGAGAGCTAGACGATAAAGAATATTATTTAACCTTAAGCCGGCAGGAGGCAGTTACTCTAGCAGCCAGAATCGCCAAAGAAAATGATATCATCTTAATTACTGGCAAAGGAAATGAGGAATATGAACAAATCCTCAATCTTAAATTTAAACAAAATGATTTCACATTATTAAAAAAGGCTCTAGATTCCTAGGGCCTTTTTGGCTAATGTATCTGCCAAATCATTATATTTATCATTGCTGTGACTTTTTACTTTGATGAAATTGACTTTGATCTTATTCTTTACCTGGTTCCGGAAGGACGTATAAGCTACTGCTATACCTGAGTTGGCCTGCCATTCTCCAGTATACCACTTCTCAATTCCCGCATAGTCATAGATAAGATTTATCTCTTGTATTCCATGGTTACAGGCATATTGAAGAATATAGCCTGCCCCCTTAATCTCTCCAGCCACATTCCTGGAACTAGAGTATTGATCTGGCTCATATTTTTTAGAAAATTGATATTCCTGGTCATTCCACAAAAGCACTCCCCCAAAGGAGTAACAACCGGTTTTTGCATCATAGGATCCATCAATATATGCCGTAGGAATTGCAAAATCTAAAGGAATTTCTTTATCCTCTAAAAAGGAATTTGCTTCCTCAAGTGATAAAAAGCTTTTCTGAGAAAAGCCCTTTTTATGTTTTAAATATTCCTTACAAGCATCCCAGCTTGTAAATATATTTTTTTCATTTTGATATTTAACAGCGTAATATTTCATATTCTCACCATTAAATATACTAACAAATATTTTAAACCTTTTCAATAGGTGCGTTGTTTTTAAATAATGTTTTACACTTATCAATGCTCTTTGGAACTAAGTCAATCAGCTTTTCAGCAATGTGGGTGGATTCATCTATAGAAAGTAGATTTACCTCATTATTCGAAATCACTAAAAATGCAATTGGAGTAATTCCAAAGCCACCACCGGCTCCACCACCAAATAATACCTCTTCCTTGCTAGAGTTTGGCTTGATATCACTACCACCACTGACAAATCCCAAATGGAGCTTGGAAACTGGAATTATGATGGTTCCTCCCTCTATAATTGGTGTTCCGATAATGGTATTCGCATCAATCATTTCTTTAATTTTGTTCATTGAAACACTTAATAAATCTGCAATATTTCCCATTCTATCATTTCCTTATTAATATAGCGGTAAGAATGCTAATAAGATCTGTTTTTACACAAACAAAGTAATCAATATTTTCATAATGTTCATCATAAATTAATTTTATATTACTGTTATCTACCATTTTAAAATGGTTGGTTAAATAAGCGTTAATTTGATTTGAAAGCATTAAATAGGCACCATTTAGTATAGGATTTAGATAAAGTTCTTCTTTTGTAAATCTGGCCAGATAAAACATAGATAAACTAGAATGCTTAAATAGTCTATTTAAATAATGCCTATTTTTAAATAGCTTTTTAAAATCCTCTCGTTGTTCATGCTTTTCTTTTAGCTGTTCACTTTTTAAAGCCTTTTGAATTAGTCTATGATGAGGTATCACAAATCTTATTAGTCCAATTTTTGCATCAATCTTTATTGTATCATTAGCACTTTTTAAATTAATTTCTATATCAATTGCTAAAATGATAATTATTATAATAAAAATAAAGATGGCTACATACATATTCTCACCATCTTTAGTATTTACAGGATTATATAAATTATGCTAATTTTTCAAGCATTTCTAAGCAAATTCTAGCAGAACGCTTTGCCATCTCTGATTCAAAACAGCTGTAATCCTCAATCTGGTTAGGATGACCCACTAAATCCGATACATAGCGTAATACCATAAAATCTATACCAGATTTCACGCATACCTGAGCAATGGATGCTCCTTCCATTTCTACAACAGAAATCTCATCTACTGCAATATTTCTTAGAGAGTCTAAGCTACTTACAAAGGAATCCCCAGAATAGATGGTAGCCTCCTTATAGGAATATCCAAGCTCCTTAAGAGCCTTCTTCACACGTAGATTAGCCTCTATACTCGGTGTGTAATACCTTGGCATTTTAGGAACCTGTCCGTAAGCATACCCAAACACATGAGCGTCCACATCATAATACATTAGAGATTTTGCTATAACGATATCCTTCGGCTCTACTCCTTTTATTCCTCCAGCAATCCCCGTATTGATGAGCAAATCACATCCAAAATGGTCGATCAAAAGGGTTGCAGCCATACTAGAATTCACTTTGCCAACTCCACACTGACTAAGAACGATTTCTTTTCCAGAAAGCTTACCTATATAAAAATCAATTCCACAGATTCTTTCAGGCTCTTCTACCTGTAAAGCATCCTTTAAAAGAAGCATCTCCTCTTCCATTGCTGCTAATATTCCAATCATACAATCATTTTCCTTTCCCATGCACCACTTTTAAATCGTATCAGGAAGATTACAGCCCTGATACACTCATCTAATGCCATCGCAATCCAAACTCCAAGCAGTCCCATATTGAGCCATACATTTCTACCACCTAAAAGATAGCTTCCTAATACTGCCACACTCCAACAGAAAATCACGGATAGTATCGTTGGGAAGGCAATATCTCCACTGGTCTGCAGAGCTCTTACAAATACAATATTGAAGGCTCTACCAAGCTCTAAAATAATTTCTACCAGTAACACCATTTTTCCAATCTGTAGTAGCTCTGCATCTTGTATTCCAAATATTCCATAAGCATAATCGCTGATGAAATAAAGAATGGTAGATACTACGAGAGCGGATATCACACTAGCCAAAAGTGTCTGATACACCTTTTTCTTACTCTCTTCAATTTTCCCCATTCCTAGTAGTTCTCCAATCACAACCTGCATTGCCTGTGATATGGCGGAAGTAAACATATAGGATATCATCGCAAACATAGAAGCATAGGATTTGATGTTGACAATCCCCTTATTCCCCAAGTCATTGACAACAAACAAAATGAGAATTTGACTTGCATTATAGGATAAAGCCTCTCCACCTGTAGGCCCACCTATTGCCAGTATTTTTTTCAAGGTAGCCTTACTGAAATCCTGAAATGGATGGCGAAAAATATTGACCTTCACTCTTTTTATAAATACTATGGAAATGATGATAACACCAATCCCACGGGAAACCACACTAGAGGTGGCTACACCCATTATACCGTAATGAGGAATTAAAATAAAGTTTCCAATGATATTTAATACGTTTACAACCGCATTGATGATGGTTGAATCCTTCATATAGGAATTACTTTTAAGGAAAGCAGATAGCGTCGTAAGAATGGCCTGCAGAAATAAGCAGCCTCCTACAATACGAATATAGATTAAGCCCTTTTCCATACAGGATGGGTCTAGCTTAATCCAGGTAAAGAAATACTCAGAGCATCCTAAAAGAATGATGCTTATCAGGATTCCTATGGCCGTTGAAAGAACAAAAGCCACACTATAAACACTTCTTTCCTTCTCAAAGCTTTTAGCTCCCTTATAGTGTCCTATTAAAATGATTGCCCCCATGGAAAATACCTGAAAGGCGATAATAAATACATTGACTATCGTATTTGTATTCGTGATTGCTGTTACAGCATCCTGATCGGAGGAAATCATAATCTGGTCAGAATACCCAACAATGATTTGTAATAACAATTCAAAAAATATAGGAATTGTCAAAACTAATAAATATTTAAAGCTAGTTAGATTATTATACTCTGTTGTCTTTTGCATAGTTAACTTAAAAAGCCGAGCTTAATATTTAAGCGTCCACTTTTCGTTTTGCCCCCTATCCTGCCTACATAAATACGTCCCTTATGACGTACACTTATTATATCATCCTCTGCGACTAGCTTACTGGAATTTAAGCAAACCATATGATTTAGACTCACAGCCCCTTCTGCAATTCTTTCAAGAGCTTCTGCCCGAGACAGTTTATAGGCAGAGGCAAGGATGACATCTAGCCGCATACTAGATACAATATGATTTTCTTCTCTTAGCTCCCGCTCTATGGTAAGACGCTCTTGAACCTCTTTTAGTTCAATTGGAATGCCACTTATCGTTTTATAGGAAGCTATGATATAGCTAGCTATTTCTTCTGTACATGCAAAGTAAACGGAAGTTCCATCCATCCAGATATCCCCTATACTATCTCGTTTTATCCCTAATCCCATTAAGCTTCCCAGTACCTTTCGATGAGTAAGCTCTAAATACCGCTTCGGATAAATAATTTCATAAATCTTAATTTTAAAGGTTTGAATAGCTAATCCTTCTGGTTTGAATATGGCTCTTTGATGTTCAGCATTTTCAAAACCGCCATCTGTTACAATCTCTGCAAAGGGCTCCTTTAAATTTTCTAAATAGGCTAGCTTTGTAGCATCTAAAAAATTTGTTAAAGTTACGGTTCCCATAGAAGCCTTGTGAAGATTGGATTCCATTTGCTTTTTAAAAAATTCTATTTCTCTTGCTTCCATAATATCCGTCCTAACCGAATGACTGTGGCTCCAGCAGAAATTGCCTCCTGATAGTCTTCACTCATCCCCATAGAAAGTCCCTGGAGGTTCAAATCAAACGTTTGATTGATTCTATCTCTTAGGTAAGCCAAGGCTTTAAACTGCTGGTACTTTTCCTTAGAGCTTGATTCCGCCTTGCTCATTGCCATAAGACCGATAACTCGGATTTTCTTAAATTGAAGTACCTGCTCAAAAAAGGAATTCAGCTTTTGAACCTCAATTCCATGCTTTGACTCCTCATGGTTGATGTTAACCTCAACATAGCAATCTAATGGTTCTATTCGATGCTTCTCAATGATTCTAGCAAGCTCTATAGAGTCTAGGGAATGTAGGCATTCTATTTTATCAATTATCTCCACCGCTTTATTTCGCTGTAGATGACCAATAAAGTGCCAGTGAATGGGATAGCTCTTTAATTTTTCCCATTTTTCAATCAAGGCGTCTACTCGATTTTCTCCAAAGCAATTTATCCCATAAGGTAACAGCTTTAGCATGTCCTCTTCAGTTACATATTTTGTTGCAGCCACAATCTGAACATGACTTGGGATTGTGCTTTTTATTTCCTCTATATTCGCTAACTCCATACCCATACCTCAAATAAAATAAGGAGATGAATTTTCATCTCCTCATAATTATAGAACATATTTCTTCTTTTGCAATACTAAACATTAAAAAAGATAGATTTCTTTAGGAACAAATTACTTCTACAGGCTTGGCGTAGGTTTGAATATTTCCTAAAAACTTATCAGCTAAAATTTTATAAAGCTTTAATAGCTCTATTCTTAATACTTCCAAACTACTTTCCTCATTAAACCTCTCATTTACAAAATACAACAGAACATCTTCATCCTTTAAAAAGCATATTTCCTTCACAATATGCTCATATATTGCCTTCTTGTCCTCACAATAATGGTACAGGCTCTGACATTTCCTAATATCCGTTAACAGCTGTGATGTCTGACAAATCATGTCAACGAGATCCATTCTATTCTCCTCCCTTTAGTTCATTACTTTACCAAATCAGGACTTTAGAATTTGTCGAAATGAATTTGTACTTTATTTTTTTATAAAATGTTTTATACTCTATTCTAAAATTCTTGCATAGAAATCAATGGAAGGCATAAGAGTATGGAGCTCCTGGGCTGAAATTTCCTTCGTTAAAATAAATTCCTTAAAGTTTTTTTCAATCCATTTAGAAGGAATGGTAGAATGAGGTTTTATAAAATATCTGGCAATAATATTTCCATTTCCTATGGTTTTCAATTTTTTTGTAGGGGCATATCTTTGTTGGTATCCAGAGGAGAGAAGCATCAAATCAAATAAAATAGAATTGGCTGTAGTGGGTCCAGCTCCCTTCCCCGACATGGTCTGCTTGGCACAGGCAGTACCTTCATATTCTACAAGATTATACTCATAATCCACATTGGCCAAAAGGGCATCCTGTTTGATCATCACAGGCTCAACGCCGATAATTACCTGCTGACGCTCTAGCATGGAAAAGGCCATAAGCTTTAATCGATAGCCCAAAAGCTCAATAATTTCTACGATATCCTTTGTTACATTGCTGATTCCTTTATGATAGATATCCTCTAAGGAAATCGGAGTATGGAAACAAATCATAGAAAGAATTGCAATCTTTCTAACCATATCTAATCCCTCTAAATCCGCTGTAGGGTCTGCTTCAGCAAATCCAAGCTTTTGAGCCATTTGTACGGCTTCTTTAAAATCCATATGATTTTTATGCATAGAGGTTAAAATATAATTCGTAGTTCCATTTAATAGACCTTGAATTTTGGTAATATCATTATATTGAGCACAGGTGAAAAGAGTATGCACGATGGGAATGCCACCTCCAACTGCTGCCTCAAAAAGGAGCTGGACATTCTTTGATTTTGCAAGCTCAGCAAGCTCAATATAGGATCCAGCAATAACCTCCTTATTCGCCGTGATAACATGCTTAGAGGATAGGAGCGCCTGCTTGATTACTTCATAGCTTATGGTGGCTCCCATCATTTCTATCACAACCTCTACTTCTCTATCCTGTAATATTTGTTGATAGTCTGTAACCAATTTATCCTGATAGATATCCTTATGCTTTTCTTTGTTTCTAACTAAAATGTATTTGATGAAAATGGTCTTGTGAAAGGGCATCTTTTTTTGATGCTCTAAAATGTCATATACAGCCCTGCCAACAGTTCCAAGACCTAAAAGAGCAACAACCATCATTCTACTGCAATCAGCATTACATCAATTACATAATCCTGCTGACGTAATACCTCGATGAGCTCTTGAATTACAACATCTACCTTTAACAGGGCTATAGTCAAAGTCACAAAGGCAATGTTATGAATCGGCATTTCCTGATGAATGGCTAATATGTTGGCGTTGTTGGCTGCCACCTGATTTAAGATGTTAGAAAGTGCTCCCGGTTCATCCATCAGCTTCATCGAAAGAATTATTTTTCTTCCCATATTTGTGGAAGGAAGATAGACATAGTCCTTATATTTATAAAAGGTAGAACGAGAAATACCTTCTCTTTTACAGGCACTGCTTACATTTTCACCCTTGTTCACTTCCTCTTTAATTTTTAAAACCTTTTCAAAAAGGTCGGATAAAACCTTTTTATGAATTACAAAATATTCCGTGTTCATTTTTACTCCTCCGTAATAATATGGATACCCTTGGCTATTTTTACCGTCTCAATTCGGTACCCTTCTTTAGAAAAATTCAGTTCATTTTTTCCTATCGCCAGCATTGTAGAACCACTTCCACTGATGGCAAAGGCTCTATCCTTACAAAGTTCCTTAAAAAATTCATATTCAGGAATTAAGGCTTTTCGATAAGGCTCATGAATCCTATCCTGAAACAAAGCCCTCAATAGTCCAATATTACCAGTTTTAAATGCCAAAGGGATATGAATGATTCTAGATAGGTTTTCATGGATATCTGTAATACTGTATTGTTTAGGAAGAACAGCCCGAGCCTCCGTAGTTGAAACCTCATAAGGAGGAATAATCACTGTAAAGCATAGATCCTCACTTACCTCATAGCAAATAGGAATATAGCTTCCTTCATTTTGAAAACTAGCAACCAATCCGCCATAGATTGCAGCGGCGACATTATCTGGATGTCCCTCAAGCTCTACACAAAAGTTAAATAGCTCTTCCTTTGTAAAGTGTTGATTTAAAAAATGGTTTGCTGCAAATACTCCTGCCACAATCAAGGAACTACTACTACCTAATCCTCTAGAAATAGGGATAGCTCCCTCATACTCTATCTTCACAGGAATCGGGTCCCTTCCCATCTTTGAAAAAACATAACAATAGGACCGATAAACTAAATTATCAAGATTTGCATATTTATCCTCAAATCCTCCAAAAAGAAAACTTTTTGAGGGAGAAAACGTAAAGCTATTTTTTATGTCTAAGGCAATTCCTAACACATCATAGCCTACACATAGATTTGCTGAGGTTGCACAAACTTCTATTTTTAGCATTGTATTTTCTCCTTTATATAAGTTTTGATATGTTCCTGTTCTATGCCTTTCTTTTTACGGATAGGATAGTTTAAAGCTTTAGGGACAGGGATAGAAAACTTTTGCTTCATCTCTTCTATAATTTCAAATTCCTCATTCATGGAAAGACAGAAAGCTTCTTTTATAGCTGTCGGAAATTTAAAGGGGGATGCTGTTGATAGAATAATAGATTTATAATTAAGGTCTGCATTTTTCTTAAAGGCCCCATAAGCTACAGCGGTATGAGGATCTATTAAATACCCATACCTTTTATAAACCTCCTGAATAAGCTCTAAGGTTTCCCTCTCACTCGTTTTATAAGCCTTAAAGAAGGAGAAAGGGTTTCTAAATTCATATTTTCCTTTATGCTTTAGCTGTTCCATTAGGTTTTTAACACTTTGACAATCCTCTTCACATGCATAATATAATAATCTTTCCAAATTTGATGATACTAAAATATCCATAGAAGGTGAATTCGTTTTATGAAATGTACGATTTTTATTATAAGAACCTTGATTAAAAAAATCTGTCAGTACATCATTTTCATTGGAGGCAACCACTAAATTATGGATTGGCAGACCTAGCATTTTTGCATAAAAGCCAGCAAAAATATTGCCAAAATTCCCAGTAGGTACCACAAAGTCCACTTCTTCATCTAAATCTATTTTCCCTTTTCTTACCAAGGATATATAACTGTAAAAATAATACACAATCTGAGGAATTAAGCGACCAATATTAATAGAATTTGCCGAAGAAAGAGAAAGCTCGGGATTTTCTTGGAAAAACTCCTTAACAATTCTTTGACAATCATCAAAGTTTCCTTTTACCGCCAATATCTCTGTATTGTCTGCCTGAAATGAAAGCATTTGAGACTCCTGAATGCTGGAAACACCATCCTCAGGATATAGTACAATCACCTGCATACCTGTAATACTTTTAAAGCCATTTAAGGCGGCTCCTCCTGTATCTCCTGAGGTGGCCGTTAAAATGGTAGTCTTTTGGTTTCTCCCAAGCTTCTCTTTTGCAAGCCTCATCAATCTTGGCAATATCACAAGAGCTAAATCCTTAAAGGCAAGCGTAGGTCCATGCCAGAGCTCTAAAAAGAAAAAGTCCTTAGCCTCATGAAGGTGAACAACCTCTTCTACATCAAAACAAGCATAAGCCTCCTTCACCTCTTTTTGAATTTCCTCTAAAGTAAAATCTGGAAAGAAGGCTGTTATGATTCGACTGGCTATAGTAGTATAATCCTCTGATAGCATTTCCTTATAACGGATGGTAGGTAATTCCTCTATCACATAAAGTCCGCCATCCTCAGCTATTCCATTGATAATCGCCTCTGCGGCAGATACTGCAGCTTTTCCTCTAGTTGAATGAAACATGACTTTGCCCTCCTTTTAGTTATCTTCCATTATAATTTGTTTTTTATAGAAATACAAGTGTTTATGTAAGAAATACACATTTTTAAAAGAAAAAACGATATTTCTATCGTAATTCTCTTTTTATCATTTTATTTTGGTAGCTCCTGATGGTTAATTTTTAAAAACATCTCATGCTTCGTCATCCGATTGCTTTTGATAAATTCATCTTCAGAAATGGTTTTACCGAAAAATTCAACCTCATCTCCGAGTTTTACATCCTCATCTACTAGAATAAAGCACTGATCCATACAGCACCTACCCACGCAAGAATAAAATTTTCCTCCAATTCTAACTCTGCCATTGAACATGAGATGAAGCCCATCGGCATACCCAACATCACATACACCAATTCTTGTAGGACGTTGGGCTGTAAAAAGCCCATCATAGCCTAAGGTTTCATTTTTTTCTAATTCCTTGATATTGACAATATGACCATAAAAATAGAGTGCATTCTCATAAAGCATTTTACCCACCCTTAGAGTAGCATCCGTTTGACCATAGGCAACGCTACCTCCAATATGCAAGGGCTTCAAATAGCTTTTAGACAATCTTTCTAAATATTTAATCTTATACCTGTTATGATCATTATATAGATGGGTATAAATTGCCTGAACTATGCTGTCATTGATGATGGCTAAGAATCCGCTTTTCATACCAAAGCGATTCATTCCAGTATCAATTGCCAAATGACAGGGAATTTTATTTTCTTTAAAAAGGATATAATCGTCATAGTCATTGATGGTAGGAATCAGCTTATATTGCTGGATATCCTTTATATCTTGGGGTTTAATCTTTCCTAGAATGAGGATATTGGCTTCTTTATACATATTGCGAATAAAAATGCCTTCAGATAATGATTTTACGGCAAAATCCTTTAACCCTAACTTTCTAGCAATGGATATCATATAGCAGATTCCAAAGCCATAAGCATTATCCTTAACAACCAGAATAATAGAATTGGTTTTTAAAATGGTTCGAATATTCTTAAGGATAACCTCTTCTTTTATGTATCGCATAGTATCACCATAATAATTCTATGCAAAATGAAAAGAAAATAGATACAAAACTAAAAGATTGCATATACTAATACTGGTGATAACATGGAAGAAAAAATCATTTTGGGATTAGTACTTTTTATTTTACTTTTTTCAATACTGAAGCTTCCAGCCAAAGAAAAGAAATAAAATATTTCTTATTTTGCTAGATTGAAAAATCTAGCTTTTTTCATTTATTTTTCTATTGGTAAAGCTAAGCATTAGATGAAGCCTCCATTGGATTTGGTAAAAAAGAAAAAAGACTGAAAAAATCAGTCCTTTCAAAGCAATTTATTTTTTTAATAAATCCTTAAAAATATAAGAAGCTAGGCTAGCATACTGTACCTGATCCCCTTTAAAGTAATCCTTCATACTTCCTCTGTTTTTATCTGAGGTATCAATTACTGCAGCTGAATTCTTATACCCCATAACAATCGGAGATCCATCGCTAGGAGCCTCATGCATCTTAATTGTTTCTCTTACCTTTGTACGATCAGAGGTAGAGGTGAATTCAGAAGAGTTCAAATAGTAAATTACAGCATCTGTTCTTTGAAGATATTCCGCTTGTGCCTGAAAGCTACTTATAACCTTTACACTTTCTGAATTAGATGAGGAAGCATAAATTAAAACAAACGTTTCTTTATTATCTATCTTCTGTTTTGCTTCATCTAAGGTTATCATTTGATAAATATTTTCCTTTTCAATGGTAGCCCCTGCGTTATGCCAGTCCTCATAAAAATCATATCCTGAACAGCTTGTTAGAGTGAGTAACACTGTAAACACACACAGCATCACACCAAAAGCCTTTAAAAATCGTTTCATGAAAATTCCTCCAAAATTAATACTCTAAAAAGTATTATATCTTAAAATCTCTAGATTATCAATCCCTTTTCAAAGAAAAGTACTTAATCCTCATACTCTAAAGGAATTAAATATTCTCCTCTGTAATTAGAAAAGCCATCATCAGGATATTTCAAATAGACTTCAGACTCTCCATAGGACTCTGCCTTATAAATCCAAAGATTTCTTTGGTCAAAGCATAAAATTTCATCTATTCCATCCTGATCAATGTCATAAACCTCTGTGGCTAATGTAGGATGCCCGTCTTCAGGAAATAAGACGACCTTATCTAATGCTCCATCCACCAAGCCTCCATCTGGACCTGAATTCAGTAATGCAAAAACATGTTCACCGTCATAGTTTACAGGTGTAATGACATTTCCATTAGATCTCTGCTCCTTTTGTAGAAGCAATTTCCCATGACAATCATATAGACAAAGTATCCCATCACTTCCCCAAAATGCAGTAGCTAGAATCTGTAATCCCTCTAAATCCTTTCTATACTTCGCAACACTAATTCTTTGGGAATGTCCAATTTCATTATGCTTATAGATTGTTCCATCTAAATTGACCATGTTCATTCCCTCATTACCAGAAGCCAATATCAGCCGTTTTGGCTCATCCTTATGTAATCTCGCATAAATGATTTCATCCGTATGGTCTGAATTCATCGGCAAGGAAAAGATAATTTTTCCATCGTGATCGACCAAGTCATAACCAACAAACATTTCATCCTTCCCATCTCCATCAAAATCGTAAATATAAGGAAAGTGTCCTGTATTTTTATGATGATATCGCCATAATAGCTCAAAGCGTTGATTATAGGCCCAAACATTTTGATATCTATCCTTGATGATAAAATCTCCTTTATAGCCTAATCCTTCAAAATCTGCAACCCGGATAGCATCTACATTGAGTCTATAATAAGGTTCATCTCGAACAAGGGGGTCCTCATGAATCACTGGAGTAGGCATTCTCTTTAAAATTTTTCCAGTGAGAAGGTCACAGAGTACAATCTCAAAATCCATAGAATAAAGGACTTCATATTTTCCATCCTGATTCACATCGGCAATTTGAAATGGTAAATCACAGGAAATCAAGGTATTATCGGGGCTGGGATTTGGCTCTCCCTTCTGCCATAAAACATTCCCATCCATCGTAAAAGCCGTTAGGCAGGACAGTCTTGCAAAGGAATCCCGAATCATCCGTTTCTGGTGCTGGGCCATTAAAAAAATTGGTTTTCCATCCACCATTCGAATTCTAAGCTGTCTTCCACTTCCAAAATTCTTCAAGTCTATCTTTTTTATACATTGCAGCTTAGGGAATTGATTTTGTTTTTCTTCTAACCGGACTTGTTCCTTTAAACAAAGGTTCTGATGTAGGAGATAATCTTCTTCGGTCATCGCTACCTTCACATGAGAATACCTACAGGCACTCTTCGCCACTAAGGCAATTCTAAGTCCTGGAACTAACTTACAGTCCACCTCAAACTGAAAAACTCCATCTAAATATACCCTCACACAAGCTCCAACCTCAAGCTCTAAATGATAAGTATTTAAATCAGAGAATTCAATTTTCTTAGAAGCTAATACCGTAAATTCCTCTTCGTTTCGATGATATAGACTTAAGGTATTACCTTTTATCCCTATGAAATCGTAAACCCTAGAGGTCAGGTAATGAAAAGCCATACCACAAAAATGCTTTACTTCAAACACTCTAAGGTCAAAACTTAAATGAAAAGGAGCATAAAGACACTTCTCATGAACTAGACAGCAATATACATTAGAAAAGGCTCCCTTGGTGTTATCTCCTCTGTTTTGTTCCATGTATCTAGTTGTTCCATCCGATGTTACTAACCAGCTGCCATCTAAACTTCTCCACTGATGTAGGCAAATTGGATCATACCAGTTTCCATAGACCCCAGTAGGCTTTAGACAATGATACTCTCCCAAGGCAGTATGTCCTCTATCATATGGGAATTCTGCTAGCTCTAGGTCCTCAAAATTCTCATCAATTATATTCTTCATTTTCCTCACTCCAATATTTGAGATAACTCAGCCACAGAACCAATAATTCTCGTGTTACCCTGACTTAGTACTTCAACAGACTGATGTCCACAGGATACTAAAAAACACTCCGCTCCAAGTCTCTTGGCAACCTCTAAATCATGCAGGGTATCTCCTACAAAAAGGATATCCTTCCCCTCTATTCCTTCCTGTTTTAAATATCCTAAAGCAATGTCAACCTTGCTGGCAGCATGGATATTGTCAATTCCTAGGATTGCATCAAAATAGGGAACTAAGCCATAGTGTGTACATTGTTCTAAAAGGTTATTCTTCTCACTCGCTGACAAAATCACAAAGTGATATCCCTTTTCTCTCAGCAGCTTTACAGTCTCTATAAGTCCTTCATAAAGCCCGCAATGCATAGAAGCAGGCTGATACTTTAAAATAAACTTTTGGGCTAGAGACTCAAAGCTTTCAATAGAGAAATCTACTCCTGCGGCCTCATAGTACTTCTTCACTGGAAAAGTAAATACATTTTTATATTCCTCTATATTTAACTCTCGTTTTCCTTGACTTCTAAGAATTTCATTTAATAAATCTAAACAAAGCTGCACATCATTGATGATAGTTCCATTAAAATCTAAAAATATATATTTCATATCTTCTACTCCTTACTGGTTGAGAAGCTTGTATGCTTCTTCCTTTATTTCTTCCTTAAGCCACTCTGGTTCAAGAACTTTAGCCTTACTTCCAAAGCCCAAAACAAATGTTTTAATCATTGCTTTATTCTGCATGCTGCATTCTAGCAAAGTCCTATGCTCATCTATTCTCGTTATTTTTTGGTTTTTACCATAGATACGCTCTGAGATAACGGTATATAAATCTGTGAGTTCTAACCGAATTTCATAATATTCTCCGTTCTGACGCATACCAAAGTTATCAATATAATCTGAGGCATTATAGGTTTTCAGCAATGTAAATTTTTCTGAAAGCAGGTCTAGCTTCTGTATTCGATTCAGCTTGAAATATCCGAAGTCATGTACTGTTTCATTCCAAGCTAAAACCATCCAGGCTCCGTTAAATACAAACACACGATAGGGGTGTATCACATGCTCACTTAGCTTGTCCTTAGTAGAAAGATAGCAAATGCTACATTTTTTCGAGGTACTCATTGCCTCATTAAATTTTGTATACCGTTCTAAAAGCTCTGATTTTGGCATTGAAAGAGGGTATCGGTCAATAATTTTAATCTCATTAGCAAAGGAATCTATATTGCAAGATAATACCTTAGAGATGGCTTTTACATAAGCTTTATACTCTAAAAAATCTGCCTTCTTTTCTAAATAGCTACAGCTAGACTTTAAAAGATCTGCCTCATGCTGGGTGAGACGGACTGAAGGCAAGATGCTATCCCTATTTAGGTGATACCCACCATAGATACCTCGAACCGATTGAATGTCATATCCACTATCCTGAAGCGTTTTAATATATTCTATAATATTGCGTGGATTCACCTCTAAAAGCTCTGCTAGTTCATTTTTACTCATAACCTCTTTTGCAGATAATAATTCTAGAAGCTGAATACAAAGCATTGTCTTATTCATTTTAAATCACCTTGGTATCATTTTACCAAATTATGTTTTTCTTATCAATTCCACTTGAAAAAAATATGCATAAATTTATAATTATAAGTAAAGGCTGGTGATTCCTATGGTGAATTTCACATTAGAACTAGATGAGAATAGTCCTTACTACATCCAAATCTATCAAACGATTGCCACCAGAATCAATCAAGGCGCTATTCAATCCTTAGAAAAGCTTCCCTCTAAACGAAAGCTGGCTGCTCATTTGAATGTAAGTACAAACACTATAGTAAATGCCTATAATCTGTTGTTAGACGAAGGTTATATCTTCAGTAAAGAAAAGAAAGGTTATTTTGTTACTCAGCAACAAAAATTAACGATAGTTCCTAAACCATCTTCTTTTCCCACTTTAGAAAGGGATAGCTATCTATTTGATTTGACAACTCAAAATACAATGGATAAAGACTTTTCCTTTACAGGCTTTCAAAAATGTGTACGTACTAGCCTAGCCGAACAAAACTACGTATTTAAATCTCCTTTAGAGGGCTTAGAAGGCTTGAGAAAAGCGATTGCCGAGCATTTATTAGAGAATAGAGGAATTAAAGCCAATTACCAGCAAATCATCATTGGTAATGGCTTAGAAATGATTTCCTCCCTATTTCCATTGTTAAAAGCGACCTGCTATGGACTAGAAAATCCCGGGTATCATAAGCTAGCAATTCTTTTAAAAAATCATCATTTAGAAACAGAGTATGTAGAACTAGATGCCAATGGAGTACAGCTTCCTAAGCAAAGTACTGTACTCTATACTACACCCTTTAATCAATTTCCAACAGGAACTAAAATGTCAATTTCAAGAAAAAAGGAATTAATCCTCTGGGCTACCCAAGAAGACCACTATCTCATAGAAGATGACTTTGACGCTGAATTCCGAATAAATGATGGTCCCACCACTGCCCTATATACCTTAAACCCTCAAAAGGTTATCTTCTTTTCCTCCTTTTCTTCTACCTTGTTTTCAGGAGCCAGAATTTCTTACATGATTCTTCCTGAGCCCCTTCTAGCAGAATATCAAAAACGCTATAAGGGGTATTCCAATCCTGTATCCAGCTTAGACCAAACCATTTTATTTCATTATTTAGAAAGTGGCGAATACGCAAAGCATATCAACCGACTTAAAAATCGTTACCTTAAGAAAAGAGAACTGATAAAGGAAGCTTTTAGGAACTGCAAAAATATAAAAGTGGATTTAAAGAAAAATTATTTGTCTATGCTCATACATCTTAACAATAGTATTTCATTAGATGATTTTTTAATAGATTTGGAAAAAGAAAAAATCAAACTAAACTCCATCTCCTCTTATGACATACACCATAGGAAAAGCTATACTCTTATCATAGGATATACAAATATTGATGAAGAAAATCTAAAAAAAGCATTAGCAATCATAAAAGAAAAAATAGAACACTAAGTTCTATTTTTTTACTCTTTTATTTATAATTTCCTGCATATCCTTTGCAAGATCTTCTCTTCCTAATGCAAAATCGACCGTTGCCTCTAGGAAGCCTTTTTTAGACCCTATATCATAACGTACTCCATCAATAGCTAAAGCATAGACCTTTTCCTTAGACATCATGCGTAAGATGGAATCCGTCAATTGAATTTCTCCTCCTGCACCACGGGTTTGATTTTTTAAGAATTCAAAAATGGTTGGAGTTAGTACATATCTTCCTCCAATGGCTAGATTGGAAGGAGCATCCTCCTTACTAGGCTTTTCTACTACACTCTTTAGTTCTAATAGTTTACCATCACTTGACTGCTTAGGCTCACAGATTCCATACTTGCTGACATCCTCCTCTGAAACTGCTAAAGTTCCTAGAATAGAGGAGCCCGTTTGTTGATAAGCATCTATCAGCTGTTTTGTCGCAGGCTCCGTTCTACCTACGTATACATCATCTCCAAGAAGTAACGCAAAGGGCTCATGGTTAGCAAAGGCTTCTGCACATAAAACGGCATGCCCTAATCCTAGCTGTTCCTCCTGATAAGTAAAAGAGACCTTGACCTTGTTAGGAAGCTCTTGAATTATTTCTAGTTCCTTCCTCTTGTTTTTAGATTCTAAAAAGTCTTCTAGAACCTCATTATGTCCAAAGTGAGTTTTAATGCATTCTTTTTCTTTATTAATAATGATTAAAACTTCTTCAATTCCACTTTCAATGGCTTCTCTTACAATGTATTCTACTGTTGGAATATCTACTAAAGGCAGCATCTCCTTTGGAACGGCCTTAGTAAATGGTAAAAATCTCGTGCCAAATCCAGCAGCTGGTATAACAGCCTTTCTTACTTTCATCATAAACTATTCCTCTTCTTTTTCTTCTGTTTCTGGTTCTCCCATTTCAGGTTCTGTATCTTTAGATTCTACAGAAGCTTCACTATCTAAAACTTCCTTTGGCTGAGTAATTTCACTAGCGGTTACTTCTTCTAAAGTATCTTCAACGATTTCTGCTTCCTGGATTGTTTCCTTAGGCTCCTCTTTCACAGGCTTTCCTTTTCCAGAGGTCTTCACCCATTTACCATTGATTAAAATTTCATCATTCTTACCACCATAGTCTTTATAGTGATCCTTAGAGAATAAGTTTTTAATTGCTTTAAAATGGAATAAAAGAATATATAGGATTGCAACAACCAGTAAATAAAGAGCTTCAATTCCAATCGTTTGCCATAACAAGGAGCCTGGAGCTAAATAAGCATCATCATGACGGAAGGTATAGCCAGTAGTCTCTTTATTCTCATCAAAGGTTTTAAACCAAGGCTCATAAAATTCATTAAATTTATCGGAAGCCTGATTGATTTTATCCTTATCATCATTGGCAGCTAAATATTCATCTAGATAAATATTGTAATTATCAAATAAATCCTGTAAATCTGTAAAGAAAGCTTGATTAAAATTCAAGTCTACTGGTGCCTCATATACAACAACTCCTGTACTATCCATAAGCTGAAGCTTATCGATGTCTCCACCAATTTCCGAACGAATTTGATTTAACTCAGTTTCACCCAATGTCAATCGCATAAATCCCCAGGTCTCCTGAGTGATGGTCACATTTCTTGTTGCATTTAAAAGAGCTTCCTCTTTTGTTCTGGGAGACTCAATATACTCACTAGAATTTATAGTATCACTCACAATAAAATAATAGTCATAGCACTTCTCTCCACTATAGAATCTAAAACCTGTTCTATTATAGCTAGAATCAGAGCCAGTACTTACATCTGTATATGAAAACTTAGGCTTAAAAATATAAAAATAATAAGCTTTTTCATATCTTAAATACCGCGTAGAATCAGAGCCATAGCTGATATTCCGTTCAGAGGTTGCTGGATAGATTTCGATATCTAGCTTGTCTGTATCATCTACAATTACAGACTTTGTGTCGAAGCATCCTTCCCAAATTTTAGGAACCTCATAATACTTTCCGCTATCAATTGCTTCATTTACAAGATTCGTTAAATGGTTGATTTGATTTGAATTATATCCGAATACGAATACCATAATACCAATAATTACGGCAATTCCTATATATAATATCTTTTTCCACATATAAAAAATTTTCCTTTCAAATGTTATTTTACCCTACGATAGTGATTTTACCCTTTTTCAACAAAAAAATCAACTAAAAGTCTTTATAAAAACATTCTACCTAAAAAATATCTATTTTTTTTGTTGAAATATAACTTTAGGTTTTGAGTTTTTAAAAAAATCTCTTTACAAAATAAATAAATAAGGTATAATAATAATGCACGTTTTATAACGGCTAAGATGGCGTGCGTGGTGAAGTGGTTAACACAGTAGATTGTGGCTCTACCATGCGCAGGTTCGATTCCTGTCGCACGCCCCAGAACAAAGAACAAAAGGTCTACGGTTTTCCCTAGACCTTTTATTGTTTTTATATGTAAAACATCACAATTGTATAGTCTTTTATTACTAAATATGCTATACTGAATCTATCTTAAAGAAAGTTGGAAAGATGATGAAAATAAAAAGAATATCAATATTACAACTTTATAATATAACACTAGCTTCTCGTTAATTCGGGAAGCTTTTTTTTTTTTGAGAAAACAAGGAGGCAAAAATAATGAATAATCAAAAAAATGAATATGAAATTATCAAATTTGAGGATGGTGAATTTAGTCTAGATGTTAATGTGAGTCCTACTGAAGAAACAGTGTGGCTAACTCAAAATGAGATTGCACAGTTATTTGGAGTTGACAGAACTCGTATAACTAGACATATATCTAATATTTTGCATTCAAAAGAATTAAATTATCTAGTATGTGCGGAAAACGCACGAACTGCAACTGATGGAAAAACATATATTGTAAAGCATTACAACTTAGATATGATTTTAGCTGTTGGATATCGTGTGAATTCGAAAAGAGGTATACTATTTCGTAAATGGGCTTCTTCCATCTTAAAACAATATATGTTGAAAGGATATTCTGTCAATGAGAAAAGATGTCTAGATTGTCAAGATAATATTATATCTTTAAATAATAAAGTAAACACTTTAATTGAACATGATATCCATCACGCTCAAATGATTAAAAATTTATCTAATATAAATAACATCACAAGAGAAAAACTTTTTTATGAAGATGAAATATATGATGCTTATTCTTATATTAAACAATTATTTTTATCTGCTAAATCTTCTATTATTCTAGTTGATGGTTATATTGATTTATCTGTATTAGATATGTTGGTTGATGTATCAGTTCCTATTACGATTTATACTTTTCCATCTTCTAGTTTAACAAAACAAGATATTCATACATTTAATATCAAACATAATTTAGAAGTAATTCAAACAACTTTAATTCATGATAGATTTATCATTATAGATAACACGATTTATTTATGTGGTTCTTCTATTAAAGATGTGGGAAAGAAAAGATTTGTTTTAACAAAATTAGATAGTATTAAAATTGAAGATATATTAAAAAGCATAATATCTACTAAACAATAAATATTATGACTTATTTTTATATAGTATTAATCATTTTACATTTTGTTTCTTCAAGTAATGCTAAATCATATTCCATTGACACTCATAAAAGGTTAAAATAAGTTAGCATATTTACGTTCGTGTCTCTTCGCACACCCCAAAACAAAAATGAGAGGTCTAAGTTATTTCCCTAGACCTTCTTCTTTTATATAAAAAGTATTAAAATCATTATAAGCAGTGTTATAGTATGAGCCCCTTTAAAGGGGGTTAAAAAAAAGATAATATCATTACTTATTAAAGTTGATTTTATTTTTTCGCTTCAATTAATAAAATATCGGTTAAATCTTTTTCTCTTCCTAGTTTTCTTTTCATTTGGACAAGACCATCTATACTTATAACAGGGATGCCACTGACCAGTTCCACTTCACCCTCAATCCAATTTTCAAAAAGTTCTACATCATTTGAATATCTAATTCTTCTATTTCCATCTTCACAATAGGATATTATATAACCCTGTTTTTCTAACTTATCTGCTAAAAATGTACTACATCCTAAATCAATATCATGAGTTTCAGTGCGAAAACCGTGTAAAACCATAGCCCCTCCAGCAACTACCCAATATTCTTCTTTAGGTAAAGAAAGCTCTTTGAGTCGTTGGAGTAAGGTATCTCTATTCATAATAGCATTTCCTCCTTAATCCAAATATTATAGGTGAAAGCCTACAATCAAACTTTTTCAGGCTTTTTTCTTTTCTGAATACTTTTGAATAAAATAACCAATGATATCCTTACGCTTTATAATGCCGATATACATTCCTCTATCATCGACCATAGGAATAAAATTTTGTTCTAGGGATAAAACAAGAACATCCTTAATGGAACAGTTGATATCTAAGGATGTATAAGGTCGATAATGCTCTATTGTGTCTAAATAGGTATCCTCTGCAGATTGGATATCAAAATTACAATGATTTTTTATATATCTTAGGATGTCTCCTTCAGAAACTGTTGTTATATAATGGCCTTCCTTATCTATCAAAGGAACAACCGTAAATTTATGGTAATCGTATTTCTCCAAGGCCTGACGAATGGTAGCCTTGGAATCTAAATAAGAGGTCTTCTCTTTAGGGGTTAAAACTGATAAAATATTTAGCATATTCATATTTCCTTTCTAAGCTTACTTGTACTTTAATTATAACGCATATTTTATGGGAAATCTACTAAAACCCCTCACATATTTTTCCCATTTTTTAAAAATAAAAAGCCACTCGATTGAGTGACTTTTTAAATTATCGACGTTCCTTAATACGAGCAGCCTTAGCTGATAAGCTACGAATATAGAATAGTCTAGCACGACGTACTTTACCTTTTCTAGTAACTTCAATATGGTCGATATTTGGTGAATGAATAGGGAATGTACGTTCAACACCAATTCCGTATGACATTTTTCTAACTGTGAATGTTTCACCAATGCCAGTACCTTGACGCTTAATTACTAAGCCTTCAAAAACCTGAATACGATGTGTATCGCCTTCAATGATTTTAACGAAAACCTTAACAGAATCACCTGCACGGAATGTAGGTCTATCCTTCAAATATTGTGCTGTAATTTCGTTAATTAAAGCTTGTCCTTTTGCGTTTGCCATAAATCTCAACTCCTTATATACCAATGCTCATAGCCTATCTAATCCCATGTTGCCAGCGGAGCATTGTGCTTTGCTGATAAAACAGCTCTATCATTTTAACATAATCCCATAGTTTATGCAACAATTTTATTATTTTTTTCTTTTATAAAGTTGATAATACTGGTCAAAACAAGCCTCTATCACCTGTTCATTTTCCTCTAAAATAAGTTCTGCCTCATTTTCTGTAAATAGAATTCGAAATACTAGTACATCATCTGGATTTACATCTTCTGCAATAGGATGCAATATTGTGAAAAGCTCTTCGTCTAAATTTATTAAAGCTACCTGTTCAAAGCGAAGCCATTCCTTATTTTTTCCTTGAATTTGGATAATGTCATGATTATTTTCATCTAAAATTTGTTCAATTATATTTTTCATTTTTATGCCTTTAAAATTTCATTTTCAAACTTTATGATTTGATCTGGTAATGTAATAGCTACATGGTCTAGATGAATATCCTCGCATAAAGATAAATCTAGCCCTTGATTTGCAGATATTGAAACATTCTTAAAGTAGAGATGGTGAATCGGTAGCTGTTTTAATCCATTGATCTTAATTGCAATTTTGGCTCCCTGACAGACAATGTCCTCTAAATAAATATTTTTAAATTCTGGGACATCCTCCTTTAAAGTAGATTCCATCTCATCCGTTTTTGTAGTCTCTAGATTTTTTAGAACATACCCCATCGTGAATATACAAGCCTCTTCAATAATATTAGTCATAGTTATATTACGGATTGTAATATTTTCTACTACACCGCCACGACCTAATGCGGACTTAAACCTTATGCCAATGTCTGTTCCTATAAAGGAGCAATCTTCTACTATGATATTTTCTACTCCTCTACTCATTTCACTTCCTACAACAAAGCCTCCATGAGCATCAAATACCTTACAGTCATGAATCCATACATTTTTGCAAGGACCAACCAATTCTCGAGCTTCTGCATTTTTACCAGATTTGATACAAATCCCATCATCACCAACCTCAAAAATGGTGCCAACAATCTCACAATTTTCACAGGATTCTAAGTCCAAGCCATCTCCATTTTGAGCAGAAAATTTATTTCTCACCTTCGCATTTTTCAGCGTAAAATTCTTGCAGAACCAAGGATGAATGTTCCAAGCAGGGGAATTTTGAATTGTTATATCCTCAATTAAAACCTTATCACAGTTCTTTAAGGACACTAAAACGGGACGATATAGATCATAATAGGCAGAAGCCTTGGCTAACGCTTCTGGGTCATTATAATCAGGCTCTCCTGCCAATACACCCTCATAAACCGTTTTTGTTGGATACCAAATTCCACCCTCACTTGTTTCAGTAAAATAAGGGCTTAGCTTAAGACATCTTTGAAATTCTTTATCTGTAAGCTTAAATCGTTTGATTCCTCTCCAAAGAGCGCCATTGCCATCGATGATTCCTTTTCCTGTTATTGCAATATTTGTTTGATGGGTTGCAGAAATGGGAGAAAGAGCCCGAATCCTTTTTTGTCCTTCATAGTTTGTCCAAAGTAGCGGATACTCCTCCTTTGATTTGGTAAATTGTAATAAAGCATTTTCTTCTAAATGTAAATTGACATTGCTTTTTAATTCAATAGGCCCAGTTAAAAAATAACCATTTGGAACAATCACAGTTCCACCACCTTGCAAACTACAGGTATCAATTGCAGCTTGTATTGCGGTTTTATTATTAAAATCTAATTTGCTTTCCGCTCCAAAATCTAATATGTTGTAGCTCACATTTTTAAATTTTGGTAGTTCAATCTTAAAATTCATTTTCGTAACACCTCATAAGGTATTATACAATAGAAAAGAAAAGTGGTCAAATCTTGACCACTATAATTTATTATTCTACTGACTCCTCTTCCTCACTAGGGGTTTCCTTAGGAGCTTCTAATTTGCCATTCTTTTTTTCTCTTAAATATTTCGGCATATCAATTACTAAATTCAAACAACAGCCAATAATTAGGCCTAATACTAAAAATGCAACAACTGCTAAAAGTAAATTGATACCACCATCCTCAATGACAATAGAACCTGCCTGGAATAAGCATTGAGAATTTGTATTATAAATATCAATATTAAATAATCTGTAAGTATTCGTAAATTCTAGTAGCATATTATAATGCTTATCTAGCTTAGATTGGAAGACCTTTAAATTTTGTTCATACTGACTATCACTTGGATTGTTGAGGTATACTCCATATACATCATCCTTTAAATGCTTGATCTCCTCATTTCTCTGAATCAGCTTGGAAATTTCTTGAAGCATGGATTCAAAGGCATTATCGGTAGATGTAGAGCCCTTTAAGATTTCTGCAAGCTTTTGAACTTCATCTTCTAAGGCTTTAATTTTATTGGTATTCAGCTTTAATTCTCTATCTAAATTATTAACCATTTGCTGAATGCTGTCCTTAAAATCAGAATCAGTTTTTAAATATCCATTGAGCTCAGTTTCTGTTTTTAGAGCTGTTAAGCTGTTTTTAGAGAAATAAGATTGAACCTCTGACTTTGCTTCGCTTAAAGTTTGACTTTTTTCATCCTTAGTTAAGGTATAACCATTGGTATATTTTTCCATTAGATAGTCATAGCCATTCAGCAATAAATCTCTTTGAGCAATCAAGTAATCCACCTGAGAAGCAAAATCACCACTGCCTAACGCTTGTTGAAGGTTATAATCATATCTAATTTTTACACTTGTAGTTAACACATAATCAATAGGAAGATAAGCCAAAGCCTTCATATAATTTGCTGCCTGCTCTGAAGAAGTAAAATATTTTTTTAATATAGTTATTGTATACTTCCCTGTGCTAACACGCTCGCCGTTACTTAAAACTATCGTTTCTTCTTTAATGTCAATATCGTTTTTTTCTAACATTTTAGCAACATCAATGCTAGAAAAACTCTCATCCTTTGATTTTGCTTTTTCTAAATTTTCATAGGAGATAAATTCAGCATATAACACCTTTTTTCCATCTGGTAACAAACCATCTTCTCTATTTGGAAACTCCAATTCAAAATCCACATGATACTGTTCCTTACTTGGATTATAAAAGGCTTGAACAATGATAACCCCAATCAGCATTATGACTACTGTAACACCCAACAGTAACCATTTCTTTTTAAATATAACCCGGAATATTTCTCCAAGGGAGATTCCTTCTTCTTTTTGTTCCATCATGATACCTCCTAAATGCAGTATGATTTATTATACTCTATTTGTTAGAAATAGTCAACTTTTGTCATTTCGTAGTTGAGCCAAAACCACCATTTCGAATTTCGGTAGTTTCGTCGTCTAGCGTTATTCCATACTCCACAAAAATCCCCTGCATAAACCCTTCACCTTGTTTTAGGACGACTGTTTTATTTTCATTAGAGTCATTGGTCAGCTTGGCAAAGATATGTCCTTCATTATCAGAATTATAATAATCACTGTCTATAATCCCAACTGTATTATTCAGCTGAAGGCGGAATTTAAATCCCAAACCACTCCTTGGATAGAGCTTTAGGACATAATTTGGCTCCATCCATACCCGAATTCCCGTAGGAATTTTCACTGTTTCTCCTGGTTTAAGAACAATATCAAAGGGAAGATAAAAATCATAGCCTGCAGACCCTTTTGTAGCTCGTTTAGGGAGTTTTATACTCTCGTATACCTCCTCTAGGTTTTCTCCTTCATAGGCACTACAAAACTGCTGGAAGGTTACTTTTTCAAATTTCGCTATTCTTTTATATTCTGTCATAATTTTATCCTCTAATTTCTTCAAATTTAGTCATAATTTCCAAAAAGATTTTACCATTCCAGCCCTAAAAAAGCAATGAAAAAAGTGGAGAGATTTCTCCACCTATTTTATTATTTATTAAGTTTTGCCTCTAAATCCTTCTTAAGCTCCTCATATCCTGGTTTTCCAAGTAAAGCAAACATATTCTTTTTATAGGCTTCTACCCCTGGCTGATTAAAAGGATTTACTCCTAATGTATAGGCTGAAACACCACAGGCAAATTCAAAGAAATAAACTAAATATCCAAAGCTATAAGCTGAAATATTCGGAATTGTCACTCTAAGATTTGGAACGCCTCCATCCACATGAGCAATCATGGTACCATTCATTGCCATCTTATTCACATAATCCATCGTTTTCCCAGCCAAGAAATTAAGGCCATCTAAATTGTCCTTATCTGCTTCTATTGTGATATTTCTCTCAGGCTCCTCAATATTTAAAACCGTTTCAAAAATGGTTCGCTCTCCATCCTGAATCATTTGTCCTAAGGAATGTAAATCGGTTGAAAAGGATGCAGAGGTTATCCAAATTCCTTTGCCAGCTTTTCCTTCAGACTCACCATATAGCTGTTTCCACCATTCTGCAAAATATTGTAATCTTGGTTCATAGTTTACAAGCATTTCTAGCTTTTTACCTTTTCGATATAACAAATTACGAACTAAGGCATATTGTAAACTGTCATTTTGAGCTACATTTTCTTCTAGACAATCGTCATAGGCCTCTTTAGCACCTGCGAGCATCTCATCAATATCAATTCCAGCAGCTGCGATAGGGAGAAGTCCTACAGGCGTAAGTACAGAGAATCTGCCTCCTACATCATCTGGAACTACAAAGGTAGTATATCCTTCCGTATCGGCCAAGGTCTTTAAAGCACCTCTAGCACGGTCTGTTGTAGCATAGATACGATTTTTAGCCTCTGCCTTTCCGTACCTTTGTTCCATATATTCCTTAAATATTCTAAAGGCAATGGCAGGCTCTGTTGTCGTTCCTGACTTAGAAATTACATTGATAGAGAATTCCTTGTCCTGTAAATAATCCATTAAATCTGCCACATAGGTTGAAGAGATATGATTACCGACAAATATAACCTCTACTCCTGTATTATTAAAATATTTTTTCAGCATCTCAATAGCGGCTCTTGCCCCTAAATAAGAACCACCAATTCCAATCGCTAAAAGAACAGAGGATTGATTTTGGATACGCTTTGCCGCTTTCTTAATATCCTCTACTTCCTGACGATTAAAATCCTTTGGTAGCTCTAGCCACCCTAAAAAATCATTTCCAGCACCTGTTCTCGCTCTTAAAAGCTTATGTGCTGCAGTAATTTCTTGTTGCATATGTGCATACTCTTTTTCTGTGAAAAAAGGTTGTGCTTGTGAAATATCTAGCTTAATATATTTTTTCATAAATTGCCTCCTACTCTAAAAATATTATACCACCATAAATAAGGCTTTACAAGAAACATTATGAGACAAAAGAAAAAAGGCTTAATCTTACTTAAGCCAACTCTCTTATACTAAATCCACTAAAACAAAATATCCTACAATTCCAATTAGGATACCTAAAATGATACCACCTAAAACCTCAAAGCCTTTATGCCCAAGAAGCTCCTTTAAGATACCTTTTTTGCCAAATCCCATTGCTTTTCTTTCCTCTAGTGGCATATCACTTGCCATATTATTTAAGATCTTCGCATGCTTAGAGGCTTCTAGTCTAACTCCCATTGCGTCATGAATTATGATAATGGAAAATATTACCGCTACTGCGAAGGACCAATCAATTTTTCCTCCTAAATCATGCAGCTGAAATAAAAACAATGAGGTAACTAATGTCATACAAATGGAGGAGTGAGAGCTTGGAAATCCACCTGTGGTATATAAAGACCTCCACATTACCTTTTTATTTCGTATGGATAGTACTGCAAATTTCAACGTTTGACAAAGCAGCATTGATATAATACAAAGCCATATGATTTGGAGGGCTCTAGAATTGACAATTTTTAATAATTCATCAATGGTTATTGGTTGATCTTTTTCTGCTAAAATATACACTATACTTCTTCTCCTATTGCTAGATTTTTGACCTCTATAACCTCTGGTATATTCTCTACTAATAAAGCTTCTATACCATCCTTTAGGGTAGAATCTAAAGCTCCACAATCCATACAAGCGCCAAGCATCCTTATATAGACAATGCCTTCCTTAAATCCTAAATATTCTAAATCCCCACCCTCAGAGTTTAAATAAGGTCTAATTCTATTTAAAATTTTCTTGATTTGTTCTTCAATATTTGTATCCATATACTACACTCTTACTTCTTATGATTTTTATTTTTATTATTTTTTCTAAAATTATTTCGATTCTGATTTGGTACAAATCCCGGACTGCTAGATACATAGCTTTGAGACACTTCTACCTTTTCTGGAGCACGATTGTTATTCGTACTTGCAGACTCCTGTTTAATGATATCCTTTAAATCCTCTGTCAGTTCTCCTTTAGGAATCCGATTCATCCGACTAGGATCTATGACAATTTTTGGTTCCTCTCCTGGAGTTGTTTCTAAAACAATGCTTTCCTTATCGAAGGACTCCTTAACTAAATTATGAATGACGAAGCCCTCTGTTTTGACAGGACTTGGGTGGCTCAATTCCTTTTGATATTCATTATCAGACTGAATTCTCTTCAAGATAAAATAAGGACAGCCCATTGCACAGGAAAGCTCTAAGTAATCCTCCATAAATCCAAAATAGTTCTTACTTTTTGGATTCGTATCAAATCCCTTTAGTCTTAAAATGCCTGAGCTTATATCTCCAACGATATACATATACTTGTCAAAGCATTCCTCTATATACTTTTCTTCAAATTCTTCTAGCTTAAAGGCATCTCGATAATTACTATCTACCTTGAAGCGTCCTTTTTTACTTTCAATTAGCATAATACCACCTATAAAGTATTATACCACAATTTGTAAATATTACAAAAGAAATTATTTGAATATATCCCCTAAATAGTAAGGAATATCATTATTTAATATCTCTAATGCAATAGGAATTGAGCATTTAGCCTCTATTGTATCTGCCTGAAAGGGAATAACAGTTCTAATATTTAAGGTAACAATAAGATTGATTTGTAGAATAGTGGTGTTGAGTCCATAGCTTTCTACTTTTTTTTCAATTTCTACCTCTTGATGCCCTACTACCTCTAAATCAATGGGAACCTTTATTCCATTAGATAAAAAATAATTTCTACCAAAAAAATAACCAAGAGGCAATTCAATACTCTTGAATTTTTCCCCTTGATTGATGGTATCAATACAATTGGCTACATATCTTGAAATATTATTTCTAACATAATTGATGGTTTTCACATCTAGATAGGCATAGCTTACCTTACCACTTGCATCATAGGTTTCATTTAAAACATTTTTTCCGTCTAGCAGCTCTACTACTCCTTCTGTAACACCGTGATCTACCACTTCATTTGCATAGCTAATAATTAAAGATCTCGTATAAGCACTTACTGCAGAGGAAAAATAGCTCATAGAAAACTTCCCTACAAATCCTACAACTAAGGCAAAGAGAAAAAAAACACTACTCTTCCTGACGTACTTTTTTAAATGCTTCATAGACCTTCATACCTGGAACGATACCTTTGGTTTTTGCAAACTGAGTGGAAGCCTGAATTGGAGCATTAAAAAGTTCAACAATCGTCTTTACGCCTACGGCTCTACCACAAACAACCTCACGGTCCTTATAGATGTCAACATCTAACGCACCACACATAAAGAAAGCTCCATATCCTTCAATAAGTAATAGGGTTGTACCCTTTAATTCTACTTCTAAAGTCTCTAATTCTAATCCTTCAAACCATAGCTTATTCTTCTTAACTAACATTTTATCACCACTATTTTTTATGCGGCAAAAGAGATAAGTATTCATAAACTATACAAAATTACAGCAATGACTATCATTTCTAATTTTTTTTACGAACTAGAAAATTCTTCTTTGGTTTTCTACAAAATTTTTTGTCATTTTTGATTTAAAAATAGCTTAATTTCTTCAAATTTATTTTCTTCAATTAGGTGATACATATAGAGCTTATGCGCTAAAGAATTTCTTCTAATCTCAGCTAAATTTTCCTCTTTTAAGAGATCTGCGGCTTCAATAACTTTAGAATCCAGATTATACTTTTTAGGTTCTATGTCAGAGTATAAAATAATATGGTTTAAGATGATTTCCTGTTCCTCATTTAAATAATCATCTGAAATATAGCATTTTGGAAAATTATCAATTATAAACTGAGGCTTTTTCAAAAAACCAAGTTCTAATATAGCTAAACCTAGTAATAAGCCACAGGGAACAAAAATACTATATCTAACCGCCGAAGTATAAAAATAAAATAAAAAGAAGCTTACTACGCCAACACAAAAGCTTAAAATCAACCCTGTATAAAAGCTTGCCTTATGCTCTAAGCCTTTGGTCTTAATCGCCTTTTCACAAAGACAACTAGTAAATAGCTTGGTATTATTCGTCATCATCGTAGATGTAAAATCTTTAAAATATTCTAATATGATACCTCCCATAATTCCCACAAAAAAGATTGAAATAAAGGACCAGTCAACTCCCATTGTCTTCTCAAAAAATAGACAAGGTACTAGCAGTATACAACAAAGACAAAGAATGCAAAATCTAAGATATTTTTCTCTCTTTATTTTTTTAAAAGAATATTCTAAAAAGAAAGCTAAAACAATTCCTAAATAAAAGGAAAAAAAGGTAGTTAGTCCTAGCCATAAATCTGACCAATTCCCACTGAATAAATCATAGATTATTGCAATTAAAGTACCTGTTTGGAGAAAAGCGAATCTTCCTCCTCGCATATAAAAGGAATACGCATTAAAAAAGCCTCCCACAAAGCATAATATAAATAAAGTAGCATATTTTCTTAATTTCTGCATAGGTCCTACCCTCCACGCTCTAATTGTAAACCAAAAAGAAAAGAAAGGAAAGACCTATTTTCCATTCTTTCCCTCCAATTTACATTGTCTTTTATAAGCTTTTAAAATTTTATTTTTGCTGAAAGCATGACATTGTTTGGCACTTGCACAATCCCCACAGGGACTCCTCCGATAAACAATGATTAAATGTAGAATCACTAAAGCTACAAGTGATAGTACAATACTGATAACAACTACATTAGTGACGTTGACAGTTAGCACAGCCACAGCTTTCATCTTTTCCTTTCTTCTTTATCCTCTTATGCAGTATTCTTGGCAAAATAAATCTGAAAAACAATATACTTAGCACAAGTAGTATAATTAGGATAACAACCGTAATATCTACAGCATTCACTTCTTTTACCTCCTAACAAAATACGCCCCAGATTCCAACTGCTGAAGCTAGAACCCAAGCCAATCCTGTTTCAAACAAAATAGCCTTCCACATAGCCCTATTAGAACCAAGCTCTCTTCGCATCGCACCAATGGCACCAAAACAAGGAGCAGAAAATAAAGTAAAAATCATATACCCCATCGCACTAAACCCATTGAAGAATGCAAAGGATCCATTTCCTGCGAAGACATCACCGCCCTCTTCTACTGCAGTTATAACCTCCATAGAGGAAACAACTGCTTCTTTAGCGACAAGTCCCTGAATTGCAGAAACTGAAGCTCCCCAAGAAAATTCCATACCTAGCATTGGGGCAAAAATCCAGGAAATGGTTCGTCCCATATCCGCTAAAAGACTCTTCTCTATATCTGTCGTAAATCTAAATTGATAGTCTAAATTCAAAAGCACCCAAACTACTATAGAACATAGGAAGATGATAGTTCCTGCACGTTTAATAAATGCCCATGTTTTCTCTCCAACGTCCTTCGCTACATAGCTAAAGCTTGGTGTATGATATTCTGGAAGCTCTGTAATATAGCTTGTAACTTTATTTTTAACAAAGAATTTATTCAATAAAAACCCTGCTAAAATTATCACCAAAACAGCAAGAATATACATAAAGAAGGTGATAAACCAAGTGTTTCCTTCTCCCATAAGTGGAGCAAATACTCCTGCAATAAAGCAGGTTATGATAGGAAGCTTAGCACTGCATGGCATAAAGGGAGTGAGCGTGACTGTCATTTGATGCTCATTTCTATCCTCCAAAGCTCTAGCACTCATGATGGCTGGTACACTACAGCCTGTACCAACGATGAAAGGAATTAAGGATTTTCCACTCATCCCTAGTTTTTTGAATGCTCTATCAAATAGGAAGGTTACACGTGACATATAACCACAGGTTTCTAATAAACTAATCAATAAAAATAAAATGGCTATTTGTGGCACAAAGTTCAAGACTGCACCAACACCAGCGACAGCACCATCAGCTACCAAAGACGCTGCCCAGTCAGAGCCTCCCGCATTCGTAATACATTCCGCCAACCATGGTCCTAGTCCCATAAATCCTTCACCCTCAGCAGCAAATTCTACCACAATAGGGTCGATGAAGGGAAGCGGAAATTCAATAGCATTTCCACCATTGAAGAGCATATCTACCAATCCAACTGTAGCACCACCAACTAATCCTACACTAAGTAGATAAACAAGAATCATAACAACTAAAAAGATTGGTATTGCTGCCCATTTATTTAATAATACCTTGTCAATTTTTGTTGTCACAGAAGCAACTTCTTTTTTTTCAACACACACATTTCTAATATCTTCTATGGAATCGTAACGGAAAGATGCCACCATTTGTTCGCTATCCATATCAAATTTATTTTCTAAGTCTGTTATCTTCTTTTCAAATTCCTCTCGATAAAACTTAGAGTAATATCTGCTATCTCGCTCAATAACCTTCACAGCTGCAAATCTTTTTTCTTCTACATCCTTATCTAATTTAGATATGATATCTGTGATTAGAGTCTCCATATCATTAGGGAAAATTGGCTTTTCTGTGTTTGTTTTTACGAGTCTATCACTTTCATCAATAGTTTGAATTAGCTCTTTAATTCCTGTTTTTTTCAAAGCAGATATAGACACAACTGTAGTTCCTAGCTTTTCACTTAGCTTTTGAGAATCAATCTTATATCCTTTTTTCTCTAAGATGTCCTCCATATTTAATACGACAAGAACCTTTTTATTTAGCTCTAAGAGCTGACTTGTTAGATAAAGAGCCCTTTCTATAGAAGTAGAATCCACTATATTGATGATCAAATCTGGATTTTCCTCTACGACAAACCGTCTGCTAACCTCTTCTTCTGAGGTATAAGGGCTTAAAGAATAAATTCCTGGTAAATCTGTAATTCCTACATTCGTACCCTTTATAATACCATCCTTACGCTCTACAGTAACCCCTGGCCAGTTTCCAACCTTTTGATTCATTCCTGTAAGAACGTTAAATAATAAGGTCTTACCTGAGTTTTGATTTCCTACCAATGCACAATGCTTCGCCATTATAGATTCTCCCCCTTCTTTATGCTTTCCCCCTTTTGTTTCTTTTTTACCTGTTTAAGCTCCTCAGGAGAAACGTATCTTTTTGTTACATTGACCATAATATGGTCCATATCTTCCTTGCGCATACAAAGCTGATAGCCCCTTAACTCAATACTAACTGGGTCTCCTAGTGGACTAATCATTTTGATATCGATGGAAACTCCTTTGGTTAACCCCATATCTAAAAGTCTTCTACGCAAGGCTTTATTATCATTGTTAAATGAAATTAAAGTACCAGCTTGACCAACCTTTAAATCGCTCAATCTACAGGATTCTCCAATGTTATAAATCTTGCATTCCATAATCTCATCCTCTTTCTAAATGTGAGTTAGTCTATTCTAACTATTTAATATTATACTCTAAAAATAGTTTGTGTCAACTAATTTTTTAAAAAAAATAAAACTATTCATTTAAGAATAGTCTTAACCGATAGTTTTTATACTTAAATATTGAAAGAATCCTTCAATTCCAAGCTGAATGTCCTGATAGGTTTCGGTAAAATTTCCTGTATACCAAGGATCCTTAATATCTCTTTTCAAATCGGTAAAATCGAGCAAAGAAAAAATTTTATTATCTTTATCCTTGAATACCTTCTTTAGATTTCTTATATTATACTCATCCATTCCTATAATGTAATCAAAGTGCTCATAATCCTCAATCCTCACCTGTCTAGCTCTTTTGTGAGAACAATCGATTCCAAGGGAAGATAATATTTTTTTTGTACCAAAATGAACTGGATTTCCTTCTTCCTCACTTGAGGTGGCTGCTGATTCTATTATAAAGTTTTGAGAGACTCCTTTTTTATTTACGTAGTCTTTCATTAAAAATTCCGCCATAGGACTTCTACATATATTTCCATGGCAAACAAACAATACTTTTATTTTATCCATATTCTTTTTCCTTCAAAAAATAAGAGGTATAACAGCTGTTATACCCCAAAAGGACTAATGGTATTAGTCACAGAAAATTAAATGCTTGAATAGTAAGCACCAAAGCATATCAATCCAGCCTACAAATAAGCCGAAGAAGGTTACAATGATAGCTAAAAGATATTTAACTAGACTGCCCTTTCTCAATGCATGGCTCCAACGTACACATACTTCTACAACCCAGTTTACTACTGGAATTAATAATAAAAGGATTTGTACTAGGCGAGACTGTTTTTCAAACCATTTTTCCATTTAATATTCCTCCTTGATTTATATAAGTAATTATAGCACAAAACAGGAACTATTTAAAGAGGTTTTAAAAATTATTAGTCTAGCCACCAAACTTTTCCATTAATTAAAAGGGTAACTAAATCAATAATCCAAATAAAGAACGCTCCTGGGAAAATCGTTAGTATACCTAAAACGATACCTACAACATTACTTTTATCGGCAGAACGACAAATTTTATAAATACTCCAAACAATGTCTAGCATAGGAATACATAAAATCACCTTTACAATAAGTGGTAAATCGTCAAAAGCCTTAATCAAATTTTTCATTTTTATTCCTCTCTTTCTCATATATAATTATACTACTTCATTTTATTATTTCCAAACAAATTTTATTCTTTTTCTATAAGACAAACACATTCTGAAGCAATCGCTTCTCCTCTGCCCACAAAACCCATTTGTTCCCAGGTTGTGGCTTTTACACTAATCCGGTCTAGAGGCAAATCAAGCAGCTTAGCAATGGATTCTCGTATCAACTCTCTTTTTGGAAATATTTTAATTTTTTCTGCATAGATGGTAAGATCTAAATTATTTAAATGAAATCCTTGTTCTGTAACCCTTTGATAGCATTCTTTCAAAATCACCTTACTATCCATATGTAGGGTTTCCTGACTTGTATCAGGATAAAAGGTTCCTAAATCTCCTAAGGCTAAGCTTCCTAACAAGCTTTCTGCAATAGAATGCAAAACAACATCTGCATCAGAATGTCCAAGAAGCCCGATAGGACTATCAAATTCTATTCCGCCTAATATTAATTTTCTTCCCTCTACAAGCTTATGAGTATCCCAAGCATGGCCAATTCTAAGCATCCTTCATCAATTCCTTTGCAATAATATAGTCTAGCTGGGTTGTGATTTTAAAATTTTTATCATTACCAGCAATTATTTTCACCATTTCCTTACTATAACGGATAAATAAAGAAATATCATCGGTCCCAACATAGCCTTCTGCCTTGGCTTTTTGATGGCACTCTAGCATAACCTTTGTCTTGGCACCTTGAGGAGTTTGAGCTAAAACCACATTGTCTCTATTCAAACTACCTAAAGGCGTTTTAAGATAAAGAGAATCCTTGCTTGGTGTTGCTACTAGACAAGCACAGTTTTCTTCAAAGGCCTCACAACACCCCAATATCAAGTCCTGACTCACAAATGGTCTAGCTGCATCGTGAATTAACACATATTCTCCAGTTGCCTCCTGTAAGCCTTTATAAACACTTTCCTGTCTGGTTTTTCCCCCAATCGCTATCTTAACCCTTTTTTTATAGGAATCCAACTGATTTCTATCCTCTTCTCGAATCACACATATTACCTCAAATCCCATCTCTAAAAACAAATTTAAGGAATATTCAAATATTTTCTGTTTTCCTAAAGGTAAATAAACCTTATTTTCATTCATCTGCATTCTTGAGGCATTTCCAGCCATCATCAAAATTGCGGTTATCATCTAATCATCCTTTTATAATTCTATCCATTATCAAATCAAAATCCTGCATACAAATATCCATTCCCGTAAATTCCTCTATACATACACCTATTTTTAAACCAGAATAATTTTTTAAAGCTTTATCATAGAAGCCTTTTCCGTAACCTAATCTTTTTTGATCCTTACTGATAGCTAAACAGGGAATGCATATCGCCCCTAGCTGGTCTAGATTTACAGGAATTCCTCTTGGCTCTTTTACATGAAATGCGCCCTCATATACTTCCATTCCTTTTGTATAAAGAACAAATTGCAGATGTTCCTTTGTAATAGGAAGATAAAATCTTTTATCTGGATATTCTTCTATAAGTCTCAATAAATCAAGCTCACCCTTTAGTGGATAATATATTCCAATATCAGTAAAATCCTTAAGGATATCTAGCTCTTTAAAAGTACAAAAAGCCTTATTTGATTTTTCCTGTAAATTAAGAAGCTTACGCTGAGCTAGAACATAGCTTCTTGCTTCTGCTTTTGTCATTTAATATCCCGATAATAAGCATAAGAGGCATTAAACTGAGGATTTCCGCAGAATCGCAAGGTTTCCTTTGTTTTCTTTAGAATATCCTTTGCATCCTTTGCATCAGAAGAAAAGCAGATTCCCATATTGACGTCAATTTTAACCTTCATGGTTCCATAATCGGCATGAATATGCAAAATCTTCTCATTATTTAAAAGACTATTCTTAAGCTGTTCCATCTTACGATAATCCGTAATTACAGCGATAAACTCCAATCCAGAGGTCCTATAAATCATATTGGCATCCACAAATTTATTTTTTATTAGCTTGATATATTCTGATAATGCCATATTTCCAATATTTCTTCCATATTCAGTATTGATATCAGCAATAGAAGTCATTCTTATATGGGCAACCTGAAAGGAGCGGCCTTCCTTATATAACCGATTGAGTCCTGCAAGCATTTCTGCCTCTCCTTGCATTGCATCAAGCTCTGTTTGAGTTTTCTCATATTTGTAATTATCTAATACTCGAAGAATACCACATAGCTCAATGGTCTTTCCATTTGTTATTCGAGTTCCCTCTTCTTTTACATAGGCATATCTTGTCCCAACATTATAGCGATAGGAAATGGAATATCTTGGATTTATATTATTGATCATAGACATTTTCGCCTTATACATAGCCAGGTCATCTGGGTGAATATTCGCGGTAAATTTATCCAAGGCTAGGGTATTTTCACTCAAGCATAAATTATGGGTGACAACATCATTTACCCAAATGCTTTGATTCGTTAAATCATTGAAAAAAATACCTTCATTCGTTTTTTCAAGTAAGGTTACAAACCTACTTTTAATGATGTCAAGCTCCTCTACAGATTCGGCCAAATTCTTTTCCATCCCTATCAAATGATCTGGAGATTTCTTTTCACCAATAAAGACTCTTCCCTTAATTTTTCCAAAGGTATGAATGGGAGATTCATTAAAGTAATATGCTGAAACATCTCCCTTATCATCATGAATTTCTAAATTCATTTCACTTGCCTTAGTTTCTGGATCTCCAAAATAAATATTTAAATCATTTTTAGATACATCCGTATCATTCATTTTAAAAATACGATATTTCAGTTCAATCACATCAAATAAATTCTTACCTAACGCCTCTTCCTCCGAAATATCTAAATCCTCTAAAAACAACTTTGAAATTTCTTTAATCCGATTTTTTCTATCTACTAAAACATAGAGTTTTGTTTGTTCTAAGGTAGAAAACAAATCCTTGTTAAATTCTTCCTTTGAGGAAGAAACCTCGCTATATATCACAAATAAAATTCCGATAAACAAATCAAGTCCTAGCAAACACCAATTCACAACATCCATAGAATGCTGGTTTTTCCCAATCTCATTATAAAAGACTAAAATCAATGCACTCAAAAATGTAATAAAAAAGGTTAAAAAAATTCTAACCTTTAAAAATCTTTTTCTAATAACACTTTGCTTTATCAAAAGAAAAAGTAGAATAGAACTTAATATAAGAGGAATTAAAGGCTGTTGATAAGTAAAAATCATTTCTTTAATTTCTAAAAACACAAACATCACCTACTCAAATATTAAAAATAAAATCACGATAATAATATAAAACCAGCACTACTGTTATGATAAGTGCTATGATAAAAATAAAGAAAGCTTTTGCTAGGGAAGATAAAAAATTTCTTCCTGTTCCTGATATTCTCAATAAAAAACTAAATGGAGAAGTCAAAATTTCTAATATAGTATTGAATATTTTCATTTAAATTCCTCCTTTATTTTCCTAAAAATAAGTTGACATATTCTAAAAGTGCACCCTTATTATCGATGGCAACCATACATCCAGCAGTAGCTACATGAACGTCTCCTGTTTCTTCAGATACGATAATAGTTAAGGAGTCTGTGATTTCTGAAATACCCACACCAGCTCTGTGTCTAGAACCGACTGTCTTATCTAAGGAATCATCCTGGGTAAGTACATAATAGGCACCTGCACATACAATCTTGTTGCCTCGAATAATTACTCCCCCATCATGTAATGGAGAATCCTTAATAAAAATTTGTTCTAAAAGCTCCTTTGAAATGTCAGAATTCAATTGAATAGCTCGTTCTGCATATTGGTCTAACGAGTTGTGTTGTTCAATTGTGATTAGGGCTCCTACTTTTGTAGAGGACATATGGAATACAGCTTCAACGATTGCCTCTCTAGTAGATTCAGTAGAGGAAACAAACATATCTGCTCTTTGGTCTATTTTTCGATTGGTATCCATCAACTTTCGTATTTCAGGAGTAGTTAAAACTACACAAATTATAATGTAGGACCCGAAAGCAACAGGATAAATATGCTTAGATATCTCTAATCCAAGCAATTGAGATAGCCAGCTGATTAAACCTATAAATATTCCAATGCATATTAAAAAGAATAATTTTTTAATTTTCACTGCCAAAAATACAAGTAAGGATACAATAATTAAAACTAGATATGCATCCAAGCAAATTTTAGCAATCATATTATTTTGAAAAAATTCAATTATATTCTCCATAAACATCACCACCATATATTATACAATAAAATAGAGTCTATGCAAAGCAACAAAATAATTTATTTTTTTATAAAGTAAAATGCCTAGGCTTTTATCAAGTCTAGGCTCAAATATAAGAAAGGTATAAAAGTTAAAATGGTGCCTCAGGGCAGAATCGAACTGCCGACACAAGGATTTTCAGTCCTTTGCTCTACCGACTGAGCTACCGAGGCACATAATGGCGGTTCGGACGGGACTCGAACCCGCGATCTCCAGTGTGACAGACTAGCATGTTAACCACTACACCACCGAACCACTTGGTTGCGGGAGAAGGATTTGAAC
>JAAGKN010000484.1_pt1 | contig 129330 bp, 104 predicted proteins | sample 6206371 | NCBI WGS metagenome assembly JAAGKN01 (sample SAMN11533720, study PRJNA540317) | gut metagenome | isolation source: fecal pellets from male and female animal of same cohort | host: Peromyscus leucopus | place: USA:CA | collected 2017
TCCTTTCCTCTTCCTGCCCCTCCGCATCGTCTTGTGAGGACTCTCTTGTCGCACCGCCGTTGTGCTGCCGCTCGCGCTCGTCGTCAATTGCGCTCGTCCTCTTCGGCTCGCCGGGAAGCATGTTCCGCCGCAGGTGCAGTTCCGTGATGAAGCCGTTTATGTCAAACTCATGGTTCACCCGCTCAATCACATATTCGCCCGAACCATTCCCCAACATACTTGAGCGTCACCCGCATCCCCGGATGCGCCTGGTAAAGCCCCTCGCACTTCACCTCCGCACGCTGCCACTCCATCGACGCGTTCTGAAGCTCCCCCAGCGCGCGGCTCCTCGCCTCCTCCGCGTCCTTCACTCCCTGGCTGTCTATGACGCTCTCCCACTTCCCGGGCAGGATTCGCGCCTCGTCCGCCCAGCTTCTGTTTCCGCCGACCTTCACAGGGATTTCGTCGAGCGTCGCGCTCCCTGTCACGCCCTCGCACTTCGTCATGTTCCAGCCCGTGAATGTGCATTTTGATATTTGGGCGGCGAGGCTCTCCCTCGCCCTGAACGAGATTATGCTCTTCCCGAACTCAAGCACGATGTCGTCCTTTGCCACCGTAATTTCGTTCCTCACGTACACCGTGCCGTCCCACTCGTAAACATTCCGCCCGTAACGCTTCGCACGCTCAAGCAAAAAGTCCCAGTCGCTCTCCAGGTGGTGCACCGCCGCGTCCGCCTCTGGCCCGAAGTCCTCGATGTCCGCCTTAAGCCCGTACCTGTCCAGCATATCCGCGATGAATGCGCCCTCTGTCTTCCGCTCGTAGCTCTCGCTCCTCACCGCGTTCCGAAGCCGGTGCAGCCGCCCGCTCACCGTCACGCGGAGGACTTCTCCGCTGTATTCCGAGTATCCGTACTCGAACCCCGTCACCTCGCCCCCGAACACCTTCGCGCAGTCGTCCTTGTACCCCAAATGCACGTCCACCGCGCTCTCCAGCGCGATCGCCCCCTTTTCCAGAAGCGCCGCCGCCGGGTGCGCGAACTCGATCACGCACCTGCCGATCCCGTCCAGACAGTCGCTCACGCGGATGCGCCTCACCGCGCCCTCATGCTCCGTGTCCAGCCGCACCCCGTCCGCGTATATGATGAATACCGGCACCAAGTGCCCGTTGTTGTCCGCCATCTTGCCTCCCCTCCGTAAATCAGTTAATTACAGCCCGTCTTGTATTTAGAATTCAATTCCGTCGCTGCCCATGACATCCATGTCTTTTGTAATGACTGTCGTCCGCCTCTTCTTTGGCTCTTCCTTTTTGAAATACAAATAGCCTATCGTGCCAGCCGGCTTTTCGTTCTGTATTATCCCATACAGACGCTTTATCATGTCATCCTTCATTTCCTTTTGAAACACGGGGAAATACACCGAAAACAAGGCGTTCCTCTCCTCAATGTCAAAAATCGGAGAGTCAATGTCCGTCTCATTTGTGATGCACATGGCATCAAACGGCAGCCTGCCCTCCACTATTTCAGGCATCACTCCGCTCACCAGATACAGCAACGCTCGAAGTCCTTTTTTTGTCCCCCGGTATTTGTACAATGGTATTGCATACTGAAGCACCTTCCGCGCAGTTTCCTCTGTTCCAAGAAGCGAAAAATCAACACCAAACCAATCCGCCAGCACGGGAAGAAAGGCGGCGGGGGTCTCCATCGGTCGGAATATGTTGTCCATATTGTCAAGCGTAATGGAAGTCTCGTTCATAATGTGCTGGAAAATCATCAAGAAATGCCGCAAAAAATCGTTTTCTTGATACATTGAGGGAAGGTGTCGTATGGGATTATTTGAAGTCGCTTTGAGTAGTATAAAGTTCCGACTCTTGTTGTATATGCAGTCAACAACAATAAAACGGCGCGCGGCAGACTCTACAAATTCAATGTCTATGCGCCCCGTCAAAGCTGGATACAAACGCTGTATCCTGTTACGCGCCTTGTACACATCAAGGCCGACGCATATTTTTTTCAACTGTGGCTCTATGTCTATTTCCATCTTCGCACCGTCAGCCTCAGATTCTGCTGCAAGTCCTGCGTTTCGTCCACTACAGAATATCCCATGCTCCGCACCTTGTCCAAAACGGTTTCATACGCGTACTGCCTTGTTATCTTGTTCAGCAGCTCGTCTTGCTTCTGCCCTGTAAAAGTCTCGATCGCCCACCAGTCCGCCACAAATTCATAGTTCTCGCCGCGCCTGCGAACTCCAACGCTATATTTGGAGCCTGTCTTTATTTCCATAATGCAGCCGTTTATTTCCTCGCCTTTTCCGTAACCGCAAAGCGTCAACAGCTGCCCTTCCTGCGCCTCCATATATCCCATTTGAACGGACTCCAACGCCTTTTTAAGATAGCGTAAGTCCTTGATTTTTGTGTCTATTTTTGAAATGTGGGACATTCGCCTACCCCCATAAAAAGTCAAGAGCGAAAGTTGCAATCCTTCTGGCTTGCTAACAATTTCGTGATTGGCTTTTTAGCGTGCGCGACAAGCAACTTGTTGTGACGCGCGCAAGTATATGATGAAGTTTGCAACGCAAACTTTAGGTGATAAAAGCCGTGCAAATGGCGCAACTTTTATCACACCTCCTCTCCTTTGGCTTTCTGCCCGATTTGAATTCGCACGAACGAATTTGACGGAATCTTATGTGTCAGAGTTTCAATCGAACAGCGGATAAAGCCGCCCTGAATTCCCAGAACCTTGAATGTCCCCAGCACCGGCTCAAAAGATGTGTCAGAGGCAATTTCTCCGTATACTCCGACCGTGATTTCCTTGATGTCCCCATCCATTTTGGCAAGCAGGTATTTCTGCACGCCGTTTTCTTCAGAAACCTCAAGCACTTTCATCACCGCATAGACTGGCTCATACTCTGTTTTTTTTTCTACAACAACTTCCCGCGGCAGCGGCTTGATTTCAGCAAGAGATGCCGGCAGGATTGTTTTGCAGGAGCAGAACATAAACGGCAGTACAGCCAATATTATTTTTCTAACAAGTTCCATATGTATTCTCCTTCTCTTCCGTTGAAAACCGCTGTTTTCCCATTGTTGACATATATAAAGAAATCCTTGTTGTTCTTTGAATAGTTGATGGACGGATTCAATGCGCTGTCGCTCTCAAGCATTGTTCCCGTATTGACAATCAATTTTTTCGCAGGAATTGGCAGGTTCTCCATCCTGTCCCAGGCGGCGAACATTCCGTTTATGTAAAATCCCCTACCCTGCGCAGAAAGCCCGTCCAAAATGACATATTCATCGGAAGAATACACGGCTTCGGCAATTCCACACAGGAAACAATTATTAAATTTCCAAACCTCTTGAAGATTGAGTCGCTTTGTGAAGTACTTCGATGACCAGACCGTCCTTCCTGTGTCCGCTTTCAACAGGCTTACTGTAATAACGTTCATTTTGTTTGAAAGAACAATCGACCCTTTCACCAGATAGTCCGCATGGTCTTGAACAGATGACGCAGCGACAGACACCATTGCGTAGTCTGACAAATTTGAAAGCGGCGACGCATTGAAAAGCCCCGTCGTCTCCGCCTGATACGCAAAAAGACGGCTGAAATAGTCATCGCCGTCCTTGAGTTCGATTCCCTCCTGCATGGAAAAAGATGTCTTTATGAAGTCAAATTCTCCGCTCTTTTGTTCGACCAGCGTTCTGCATGATATTTCAAAGGGCGCGACAGCAATCTTTCGCCGCGCCTTTTGAGTATTGCCGAACAAGCGGGAGACATCCAAAAGGCAATATTCAACCGCTTTTTTTATATCCGTGACAGACTTGAAAATCCTAATGGCAGAAACTGGATATCCGCCATTAGAAAACGGATAGACCGCCACATACAAAACATACTCGTCTCCGCATTTGAACACGCCACTTTTGCAGATGCCTTTGAGGTTTACGGAATACCGCTCGCTGTTGAGGTCGCTGACAAATTGAAACGGAGTTCTTGCCTTTGATTCCATGTATCGGGAGTCGAGCCACTTGTTCATGGAAACAGGCTTGAAACATGATGACACAATCATCTGGTTCTTGATTTCCTCAGAAACAGAACTGACTACTTTTGCTGGAACGCCGGATGTAAAGTCCGGTTGGAAAAGGACAACTGCGGGAACGCTGTCTGGAATGTTGTTGTAGACAGCTTGCAGGTCAATCTTTCTTTTGCTGCCCTGCAACAGTTTAAGATCTAATTTTGGACCCGCTGCAAAAAGAGCCTCCATAAGAACAAAGGCAAGCAGCGAGACAATCGCATTTTTTTTCAGAAGAAACTGTTTCATAGGATTTTTCCTATTTTAGAAAAATTTACGATATTTTATTATACCATAATTTTTTCAATTTGTATAGTTTTTTTTATTTTTTTTCTTATTAATAAAATTGTATTTGTATATTTTATATCTTCCCACTTCCATCCGTACAAGCACTTTAGAGTTTATTTTGTCAAGCGGGCTTGTAACTGCTTGTTTCGACTTTTGTAAGCATCTCCTCCTTTAGTTCTTGCTATTTTTCCATTTCTTCGTCTCAAGAACAATTACGGCAAGCAAAACGACCAAAACCGCGACACCGCCCGCAATCGGCAGGACGGGCAGCCCCGAGCCACACCTTGCGGCAGGCGTGTTTGTCGCTTCCGCTTCTTCAGTGTCCGGGCTTTCGCTTTCGTCGGACAGCGTGGTAACGACCGCCGATATAGTCCTGCCGTCCGCGTGGCGCGACCATTTTACTTTGGATAGGTCTGCCTTATACCCTTGTGCTATCGACAAAATTGCTTTTTTAGTTCTAGATACTCTTCATAATTTCGTATTTTTATAAGTGTATTCAATTTTTCCAGTTTCTCATTTTCTATGATACATTAAGGATAAATAGCCACCATCAAATTCAAAACAGAACTCTTCTTTTGTCTTCCTCTTCAATTTTGACAGAAAGTCATTTTTTGCAGCCACAATCCCATCATTCACAAACTTTTCGTTGGTATAACAAGAGCATACATTGCCTTTTATATCATTTTGAATTAGATAAAATCTATATCCTGTTGCATAAGATATGTATAAATAGTTATCGGTAATAGTCATGTATGATGGGAAATAATCTTCTTCCCATTCTTCACCGTCACTCTTTTTCCATTCTGTTTCCCAAAATATACGAGGCTGTCGCTTCCTTACTTATTTTTCTCCTTGCTTTTCTATGCTTAATATATATTGAAATTATAAATATTTTCTTCCTTAAAATCTATATGTACCTTCTGGCAATAGGTAATTAATCCCTTGGACAAACAAGGCAAAGGAAAGAAAAGCATTTGCAATATTAACAGAATCCCTCTTTTTTTCATTTGTTATGTACCTAATTCATACTTATAATATGACAATTTCATTTGAACAATAGGTATTTTCTTTGCTAAACATATTTTTTCAATTTCTTTTTTGTCGTCAATATTGATATTTGCCCCTAAATATACTTTAGAAATAATCGGAAGAACCAAATTATTATTGTTATCTAAATTTGAAACACAATCAATTGAACGCCATTCTCTTTCACTTGCCCAAACTGTACTTTTTGTTGTCAATATTTTAACAATTTGATATTTGGTTAGTGTTGGAATGTTTATCACTAATTCATTATGAGAATCTAGCGTTATGCCACTAGGCAAACACGGACGCTTTTTACTATAGTTCACAGGATATAATGTTTTTAATAAATAATAATCATTCGGCAATATGTTAAAATCGTATTCAATACATATCCCTCTATGCCTATCTGCGTAATGTGACCACATTAAAGGGTTATCATATATTTCGCAAAAACAGGTAATCGCAAACGTTTGATTAATTGCTGCATACATTTTTCTTGAAATACTGTTTTTTTGCATACTTTCATAAATTTCTGATCATCATTATTTTTAGTCAATAATCTATACAAATTACTTATTCTAATTTCAGGATTATTCGAAAAAAAAGTCTCTTTATTTATTCCACAATTGTTTTCCAATTTCATAAAATTAGAAAATAACACGGTCTCTCTCTCATCCAATGGTTTATTCAATATTATTTTATATAGGCATTCTTGTAATTCATCATCTATATCCGCATACTCTTGAATTAATATTCCAATCAAAATCTCTTCTATATATTTGTTAGGATTATATCCACAAAAGCAATCGAAAGGATCATTAAAGAATTTAGGGGTACTATAATGTACAATATCATTTTTTAAATTATTTAAAGTATGTTCATTGTTTAAAGCACAATATTTATATAGTTTTTCAATACTCATCGCCTACAATTCTTCCTTAAATTATATTATTGTAACATATATTCTCAAAGAATTCTGGTTTTTTCAAAATTCAATAATTTAAAATCATCTGTTTATTAATCATCATCAATTTCAACCTGAACTTATGATGCAAATTTGCTTATTGCACTGCGATTTTTCGCGCTACAGAAGCACTCCAGCTTTTATAAAAATTGCTATCAAAATTTCTTTGGCTTGCATCTTCTCACACCTGAGCAACTCGAACACTGGCGTTTCCCCGCCACATACATCGCCATGAAGTTGTTCTTAAAACACAAAAAATTCTAAAGCGCAAAAACGCCCTAAAATCGCTTATTTTTGGCTCGTTTGATAAATTACTCAAAAATTTAAAAATAACGCGTCTACGGCAATCCTAGCGCGTCTTTTCTTTACATATATTTTTTATATGATAACATATATTTTTACTATGTTATCATATAAAATTACACACAATTTATACATATATTTTACATATAAATTAAATATGTTATCATATATTTAATTTATGTTTGCCTATTTTTCATATATTTTATCACTTGCTTTTTTACAGAAATTAACATATAATCTAAATTAGTAGAATTTGGAGGCGTACATGAAAAGCATTTGTGTTGCAATTCAGAAAGGTGGGGTAGGGAAAACTACCATAAGCGTAAATTTAGCGGCAGAGCTTGCAAAAGATAAAAGGGTTGTTCTGATAGATGCCGACCCTCAAGGAAATAGCACAAGTTCCCTTGTAGATGAATTTGAACACGAACTTGCAGACGTTCTTTATGGAAACATCGCCGTTGACAAAGCTGTCATAAAAACTAACGTGGAAAATTTATATTTAATTCCTACGGCTGCAATAGATGAAAAAGACAACAACCAACTAAAAAAATACCGTGCAAATGAAGCGGCGACCAATCCTTTTGCTTTCGCTGACATAACGGATGCGCTAAAAGAGCAGGGCTTTGACTATTGCATTTTTGACACATCCCCAAACTTTGATGCTTTTGAAGAAAACATTATGACGGCGACGGATGAAACTCTTGCCGTAGTTATGCCGGACATTTTCTCTCAAGACGGTCTCCAAATTTTTGAAAACAACCTTCAAAATTTTAAAAAACGCAAACGGGTAAACAATCCTGTTTTCAGAACTTTTGTTTTCAATGCGGTAAACCTTTCTACAAAAATGGCTCGCGACATTCTTTTCCAACTTTCTACAAGTGAACTGAATTATGTAACTGTACCCCAAGATCAGAATTTTAGAAAAGCGCAAGGAGTCAGAAAAACAATACAGCAGTTCGGTGCAAAGAATGACACTTTAAAAGCCTTTGAAAAATTGACAGAACTCACAAGGTAGGTAAAGTCTATGGCAATATCAATAAAAAAGTCATCAACAGATGCTCTTAAACAAACTGTTACATCATCGCTTCCTGAACAAGTCCGGTCTCAAATTTTTAATAATACAAAACTAGACACGACTGATTATACGCAACTGTTTTTTAAACAAGGTGTTACATCAGAACCCCAAAAAGGGAAGCGTTCTGATGATGTAGTTCAGTTAAAATTTTCAAGGGGAAAGAGAGCAGAAGCAAAAGCTTTTTTTGCTTCTTACGACCTTAAAATGAATTCAGGTTTTGAAATAGCCTATGAATTTTTGAAGGAAGAAGTTCTTATGGGCAATGTAAAACTTTCTAGAAGCGGAATTCAACGATTAAAAATTCAGGAGAGTTAACAGTCTTAAACAGACTGTTACACATATAGTATGGCAAAAATCAAGAATAGCACAGTGCTTATTTCTCAAAATCAAGACGAATCCTTACATGAATTATTCAATATTATTGAAAATGGGGAGCAGCCAAAATATTTAAGTTATATTCCAGGATTGTTTACGACTGCTTCACTTCCATTTAAAAATGTAAATAAAACAGTATTTACACGCAAAGGCAGCCAGGGACTGACCTTGACGCTTACTTCTCCTTTAAATGTTCCTTTTGGTCGTTATGGAAGACTTCTGTTGACGGTGTTGACTACACATGCGGTTCTTTCAAAAGAGAAAAATGTTCCTGTAATAATTGAGTACAAGTCTTTGTCTGAATTGTTGAAAGAAATGCAGTTGCCTCGACAACGCGGAAAGGACATAAAAGAGCAGTTAGATTGTTTTACCAACGCTACGTTTGCCTTTACTCACAAAGAGACATCTTTAAAATCAGGGTATCTTTTTACCGAATTGTATGATGGAAAATATCCTGACAGAGATGTCGAAGTCACGACTCATACCACTGGTTCTATTCGATTTACAACTGGCGTTCAATTTCAAGAAATAGATGACAAGGTAACAGAAAAGAGATACGGAAATTTTAAAATTGTAATTTCGGCAGAATTTGCAAACTTTTGTCAGAAGCATGCAGTTCCTATTGATTATGGTGTTTATAAGAGTATATCTAGTGCCGTAGGAAAAGATATTTACGCTTGGCTTGTATTTAGAAACAACGGACTAAAGAATCCTGTATTTATTAGGAGAGACCAATTAGTTGAACAGTTTATGCCTGTAACTGAAAATCAGGATTCAAATACAGTAAATGTAAATTATGCTTTCATTATCAATCAGATACGTGAGATAAAAAAGAAATATTATAAGGATGTGAAGATAGATGAAACGACTTCTTCTGATGGAATTACTTTGTATCCAAGTCCGACACCTGTTATAAAGAATGATACAAGATATGCTTTGATTACTTCGATGATATAATAATATGTAACAAAGTATTTAAAAAATTTGATTTATCCACATTTTCCACATTACTATTATTAGTTTAAATTTATATTTGTTAATTATTTGATAAATAGAAGATTTTAATAAATTGTGACATCTTCTTAAATGCTTTGTTACAAGTAATTTTTGTGTTTGTTTTTCTTCTATAAAACAAAAGGCTAAGATTTTTGGATTTTAAATGGACTGTTACATAAAAGTTGCTTTGTCCACAAGAATTTGTGGACAATTTTAAATAGAGTGTGACATAAATTTTAAACAGACTGTTACATAAAAGTTCTGTTCTCTATAGTTCCAGTCATGTAAGGAACGTCTTTCCTTTTGATGCTATGTATTCTGAAGGACCTGCTTTGAGCAATTCAGTAATTTAAAATAATTTTCTTAAATAAAATGTTACATTTTTCAAAATCGTTCTTAAACGCAATATTTTTAGTTAAATCTGCAACAAATTTCCATAGGTTAGGATTTTTTTTCAGAATAAAAAAAGTATATAATTCTTTCATGTATTCATTTTTGGGAGGAAATGGCATGAGGATTTCTATTGATGTAAGTGCTGAAGAAATTGAAGCGCTTGCGCAACTTTCAGAAAACAAAGGCTTAAGTTCATTCGTTGACAAGGTACTTCAAGAATCGGCACGGGTTTCTGTACAGAACATAACAGAAGCAAGAGAGATACAGGAAGTTAATCCTTATTCTTCGTCCGTGGTTTGACGAAGAACTGTTCTAGTGTTCCATCGCTTTTAAGGTGAAGTTTTGCTTTGTAAATCTTGCCGTTTTTAGATTTGCAGTTTTTTGTTTTGGTGGTATTTCCTGAAAGAAGTGCTTTCGCATCGTCAAAAGAAATTGTTGTGTTGTAATAGGATTTCCAAATTTTGAACTGGCAGGGTGTAGCAAATTTCCAGCCTGAACATGAGAATGTAAATTTTTGCTCTGTCACGGGTTTTCCGCAGAGGGGGCAGTTTCCAGGAATCTCTTTTGAATATGATTCGCAGAGGTTGGGCTTTATGCACGAGGCGACATATTCCTTTATATGTTTTTCAAAAAGGGCTGGGTTTGTATTTAGCTCTGCTTCCCAAAAAGTAGTCTGGTTTACATTTGCTATTTTTGAAAGTTCCCTGTCTTTGGAAAGGAATGACAGCAGCCACAGAGCTTTTTCCGTAGCATGGAGTTTTTTCTTTTCTTCAACAATATAGCCTTTTGAGAATAGTTTTTGAATGATTTCAGCTCGTGTTGCGGGAGTTCCGAGTCCGACTAGTTTTTCGTTGCTATTTGAGTCTACAGGCTTTTCCATAAAGGAAAGGAGCGTGTCGATGGAGTATTCCTTTGGTGATGTAGTTCTCTTTTCAAGCGGGCGCATTGAGGCTATGGAACAGTTCTTTTCATTGAATGAGACTGCTGACTGAATATCAGAGTTGTTAGTCGCCGTAAGGTTACGGCAAGTGACTTTCCAGCCAGGTTGTAAGGTTTCATGGAAAGATGTAACAAAGTGTTTATCCCCGCAGTAAAAATTGATGCTTTTTTCATTGTATTTGTAATCGTCCATGCAGACGGTAAAGAAACTTTCCAGTACGATGCCGAACACATTTTTTTCTTCCGTGTTTGCCGAGATGGGAAGGGGAGATAAAGGAATCAGTGCATGGTGTGATTCGAGACATTTTGAGTTGAAGATGTGCTTGTTTTCCTGAGTGATTAGGTTGCGCTTGCAGGATGCGGAAAGTTTTGAGTACTCGGTACGGAGCAAATCAAATTTCTGCAAAAAGAAATCTGCGTTGTTATCGCCCATCACGCGGCTTGGAGTGCGCGGGTAGGAAAGGCATTTGAGCGAGTTGTAGAGGCTTTCTGCGATGGAGAGCGTTTTTTCTGGTGTGTAGCCGTACTGCTTATAGGCTTCTTTTTGGAGCGCGCTTATGTTCAAAAGTTTTGGCGGTCGCTCAGTTTTTGATATTGAATTTTCCATTGTGCTCGTGATTCTTGAGCCAGAAAGTGATGTCAATGCTGCCTGGAAATAAGAGTTTTTCTTGTCGAAACGAATTTTACCTGTTTCAGGATTCACAAGCAGGGCTTTGATTTTGTTTCCGTTTCTGTCTGTTATCTCAACCTCCATCTCCCAGTAGGGTGTGGGAGTGAAATTTTTTACTTGGTGATTTCGCAACGCAATTTGAAAAAGGACGGCGGTCTGTACACGGCCAACGGAAAAGACTTCTGAGTTTCCTGCGGACGCGAACCTTGTGAAGTTGATTCCAACGAGCCAGTCAGCGCTCTGTCTTGCGTATGCTTGCTGTGCAAGTTCATCGTAAGATGAAAGCGGCTTCGCGTTTTCAAGTCCTGCTTGAATAACATCGTGCGTGAGTGCTTCTGATACCCAAAAACGGCGGCAGTTGGAAATGTCCGTAATTCCTGCCTCCGAGAGGACTGTTCGCGCAATCAGTTCGCCCTCGCGGTCGGCATCAGTTGCGATTATGATTTTATCAGTTTTATGTTCTTTTAGTAGTGAAAGAACAATTTTTGCTTGTTTTGTTGCCGCTGGAATTTTTTCATAGCAGAATTTTTGAGGAATTATTGGTAAGTCTTCAATGTTCCATTTCTCATATTTTTTGTCGTAGAAGGAGGGCGGGCAGAGTTCAAAAAGATGTCCCTTACAGTAGGTAATCGTGATGTCCTGTGTTTTAAAATAGCCCTCAAATTTGTTTGCACGGAATGCATCAGCAAAATCTTTTGCTACTGAAAGTTTTTCTGTAAGGATGAGCATTTTGGAAATATCCTCATGCAGGTATCAACATCTTGCATTTTACAATAAGGAGAGGATAAATCAATGAAAAACGAGAAAAATCTAACCTGTAACTATTCAGCAAGATAAAGGAAGTGATACCACTGCGACTGTTCAAAACTGTAAATTCTTATGTTGCCATAAATTACAATTAAAAATGTGATATTAACGGAAATTTGCGTGGTATCAGATTCTTGTCAGGTCTAAATTGTAGTTTTTCATTAAGGATTTTAGGAAAATCTTTTGGGATTATAGTCGTGAGGACAGTTAATGTGGTTGGATGAGAGGGGCAGATGTCCATTGAGAAAGATTTAAGAAAACAACGCATGGAAAAAATAGAAATCGATAAGAGACATTTGATTGGAGAAATAAAGAAGGTGCGCGTTCAATTCTGAAAACTTTGTATAATATTTAAATGAAATTGTGTTTTTCATTTTTGTAGTTTATGCTTGAAAAAATTGCTTCTCTACAGAATTATTTTCCATTGGGGACAAGGAAATGGAACGGAGACGGATAAAAGAAAGTGCCTTTTTGCATACGATTGATCCAACGGACATTGGGGAGGGTAGGATCGAATATTTTAAAATCAGGAAGAAGGACGATATGAAAGAGGGGCGTCGTCTGTGGCGGATTTTTGAAACTCTTTTCTTTGCATCTGATTCCGAGGATTTTTATGTAAGTGTTGGAAAAGGCCTTTTTTCACGCCAACAGCTTTGCGTTGCTAAAATGCGGATAGGTTATAACAAAGGCTCTCACATAAAATTTCTGAAGGAATACCTTACGCAGAAGGATAAGGATAATGTGATTGAAAAACCTGAACTGTTTTCTGATGAAAAAGTTGATAATGGTTTCATTGAAAATTATGAAAAGAATATGTCGGGTGTTCATTTCAAGTGGATTATCTCCCCTGAAAATCCAAACGTGGACTGCAAGGCACTAACAAAAACATTGATTGCCCGAATGGAGCTTGTCACAGGCTATCGGTTTAGATGGCTCGCAGCGGTGCATACGAACACGGCTCATCCCCATGCGCACCTTCTGATAAACGGAATTGACAAGAACGGAAAGAAAGTGAACTGTTTCAGAAAGACTTTTTTGAAACAGTCGGTGAGGGAGATGTGCCGGCAAATTTGCACAGAACTCAAAGGGTTTAGGACATTAGAAGAAATAGATGCGGCGCAGAAACGTCTTCCATTTGCAAACCACTACTGTGCCTTGGACTCACAGATTGAGACCTATTCTTTCATTGACAGAAATAACCATGACAAGGATTTTCCCATCACTGTAAGAAGCCGTGACGAAGTGATGTACAAACGGCTCTGCCATCTTGAGGATTTGGGGTTTTCAAAAAGACGTAAGGAAAATTCCAGGCTTTTTAATCTTGCAAAAGGCTGGGCTGGAAATCTCCATACGGCAGGGCGATGTTCGTCTTTCTTAACGGCATGGAAAGAAATTCTTTCTTCAAAGAGGGTGAACTTAGAATTTTATGACATAAAGTGCGGTAAGACAATTAAAGGTAAAGTAACCAATGTGTTCAAGATGAATTATGAGGAGTCGTGGGATAATGCAGTTGTGGTTGAAAACGAAGTGCAGAAAAAGGCTTGGTTTGTTCCACTGTATCGAGAACCTGATTCAAGGCTTTTGGGTGCAGAAGTAATTTGCTCTGCAAGCGACAGAGGTTTTCCATCGCTAAAAGTTACTCGTCTATCTGGAGGATTTGAGAAAACAACGGATTTGAATTGACAGTTTAAAATCTAGGAAAGTATAGGTTTTGATTTACAATTATTTTTGCTTGTCCTAATATTACTTTCATAATATATTTTCCAAACAATCCCGCCAAGATTTGGATAGATTTTTTAGCCGGAACCTTTTTATGAAATTCGGCAAGTCTTTGAGGGATTCGTGAAACAGAGCAACGAGTTTTTAAGAAAACGCCCAGTACAGCACAATCGGAAGGTTCTGTACGATTTATCGAACCTTCTGATTCCTGTTGTCATAGTCTTTATTGGAATCATCGTATCAACACAGGTGTTCGCATGGATGGTGGACTACAATCCCAAGTACACAGACCAGCCATTTTTTGTGACGGGGAGTAAGTTTCTTTTCATTGACGAGGGCTATCCGTTCTTCAATCCGGGACTTGTTTTCCTAAATATTCTTGCAAAGGGATTCACCGACAAAATGATACAATCCGTAATTCTCCAGTCGCTCTTTCCGCTTCTTCTATGTGCGAGTCTTTCCATCGTGACATTTTTCGCAATAAGCGGGATAAGGGGCTATGGACTGAATAAAAATGACCGCCTTTACGGAACTGCTCGATGGGGAACGGAAAAGGATGTCAGGGAATTCGGTCTTTCGGAGAAGTATGGCGTAGTCCTTGCAGAATTCCAAAAGGCGAAGGTAAAGGCGAAAATCAATCCGAAAGACGGTTCGGTTCAGCTTAGACTTATCAGGGACGCTGATTTAATTTGCCTTGCGGGAAATACAAATGTCTTGATGATAGCGCCGACTAGAAGTGGCAAGGGCGTAGGATCGGTGATTCCGACTTCGCTTAATTTTCCTTGGTCCGTCATTTTTTTTGACCCGAAAGGTGAACTGTTCAACATCACGTCAGGTTTCCGCTCTCAGTTTAGCACGATTCTTAAATTCGCTCCGAAAAATCCTGATAGCGTTACCGTCTGCTTTAATCCTTTAGAAGAAGTTCATCTGGACAAGCGAATTGTGAGCGATGTTGACTTGATTATACAGAACCTCTTTGAGGAGGCGAAGGGCGGCGAAACCTCCAACGCGCAGTTCTTTAACGAGAATGCGAAGGACATGATTAAGACCACAATCCTTCATATTCTTACGACGGACAATCCTGTCTATACAGATAAAAAGAACCTTCCGGGTGTCTTTGAGATGATGTCACTTGCTGCGAAGCCCATCGAAAATGAAACGCCGCAATCTGCCATATCAGGGGAGCAGCAAAAGTCTGGTCCAGGTGACAAACTTTTTAGGGAGATGTTCGAGACGAGACACTTTTTGAGTGGGGAGGAAGAACCGTGGTTACAGACTCTGATTGAGGCGGGGGCGGGGCGTATGCTCCAAATGAACCCGAAGGTGAGAAGCGATGTATTCTCTACGGTGTTTTCGAAGTTGCAGCTTTTTTCCGACCCACTCATAGCACACGCCACGAGCCGTTCGGATTTCAGACTGGATGATTTCGTTATGAGTGACATGCCGCTCTCGCTCTATCTTGTCGTGCCGTTCGCCCATGTCGATGTAATTGCGCCAGTTTTCAAGCTTTTGATAAATTTCATGCTCCGCCGGTTTTCAGACGGGGAGACGAGTTATGGCGAGGTAAAGCTAAAGAATCGTCTTTTGTTTATGTTGGATGAGTTTCCTGTTTTGGGAAATTTCCCGTTCCTTGTCAAGACGATGGGAATCCTTGCAGGCTATGGAATTAATTTCTTTCTTATCTGCCAGGGCTTGAACCAGCTCGTTGACATCTATGGTCAGAACCATCCGTTCCTTGACCACTGCAAAACGTTGTGTGTCTATGCGCCAGGAAAGGTGGAGGATGCGAAAGTTTTTACTGAGGCAATCGGAAAGGAAAGCGTCACTAAGGAAAGCCTTTCTGCGAGCGGCAGCCGCTATGCGGTTGCCTTGAACAACTTGAACGCTTCGAGTCAGGAAGTTGCCCGCGACCTCATGAACCCCGACGAGCTCATGCACCTGCCGCCCAATGAATGCCTTGTAATCAATCAGAATATGTGTACTTACATTGCGAAGAAGGTCGTTTATTATGACGATCCTCGATTCAAGTATAAGGCATATTCGCTCCGTGAAGTGAAGGACTGGCTTAGATTCAAGTTCTTCTTTGTCCCTCTGTTTTCGTTTTCAGTCGGTAAGCGGGAAATTTCAATTGGTTATCCAACATTTCACCTCACGATTTACGAAGATGGGGAGAAATCTACTAAAGAAAAGAAAATATGGCGTTACAGGGAGTCAAAGAACTGCCGCCGCGGGTGGATTGTTCCGTTCACGCGGAGAAAGCGGGCGATAATGACGGGCATTGAACCCTTGAACGGCAGGGAAATGCTTGAGGGCGAGCTGATGGGACTTCCGTCCAATGCGGGACGCGATTTTTTGAAGGAAAGGAATGCGGCGCTAACCGTACAAACCAAAGAAGAAAAAATCGTAAAGGCGAACGAGGACGTGAAATTCAACCTTGAGGCGTACCTTGAAAGCTGCGCGGAGTTGGAGGATGTCGCGCCGTATCAGGGGAATGTAGATGACGGGGAAGTGCCGCCTACCGTGGTGCCTCTCACGCTGGACTCGTTCGCGTGATTTGTGATGGAGAAACGACTATGACGGAAGAAACGAAATATTCAAAGAAGTTCATGTTCAGGACCACGCCGAGAGTCAGGGAACTCCTTTCGCAGAGGGCGGTCGATGACGGCATCAGCATGAACGAGGTTATGAACAAGGCGGCGATCATGTACCTGACAAAGGACACGATGGAGGAAAGTCTTCTCATTGCGAAGCTGAGCGACATTCAGAACTCGCTTGGAAGAATGAAGCGGCGTGATGACTTGCGGGAGAAATTCGAGCTTGACGTGTATCAGTTCCTCTTCACCGTCATGCCGGAACTGCCGGAGGAAAGCCGGGCTGGAACAGCCGTGCTTGAAAGGGGAAAACAGCGGTTCGAGAGCTTCCTCAAAGGTTTTAGGCATCGTGTCAGTGTCTTGAAGCCAGTCATGGAAACCGTGTTCGGGGATATGCTTGAAGAAGACGCGGAGAAAAGCTGATGGAAAGCGTACCGTTTTCGACCTTTGCGGCTGACAGGGAGAAGAAGGCGAGGCTCAACAACAATTTTCTATCCGATATTTCCGACTTGAAAAAATACCTTGACGACCCTGCCGTGACGGACATCTTCGTGCTTGGAACGGGCGAGGTGGTCATAAAGGTTTTTGCCAGGGGGAAAATCTTCACGGGGGAAAGACTTTCTCCCTCAAAAGTGCGGGGAATTATTCTGAGCGCGGCGGCATTGCTTGGGAAGCAGATTGATCCGACAGGCGGCTATCCGAAACTGGAGGCGGTCATTCCCCCGCCGTACAACGCGCGAATCACAGGGCTTCTTCCGCCCTGGGTTGAGACTCCGCAGCTTACGTTCAGGAAGCCGCCGAAGGAAGTGTTTAGCCTTGAGTCCTATGTGGAGAGCGGGCGCATGAAGCCGAGCGAATACGAAATCATCTGTTCCTATGTCAGGGACAGGAAAAATATTTTGATTGGAGGTGGAACAGGAAGCGGAAAATCAACGCTCACTAATGCGGTAATCAGGAAGATGACGGAATATGCTCCGGACGACAGGTTCTATATCGTCGAGGATGTTCCTGAACTTCAGTGTTTGGCTCGCGACAGCACCATGATTTCCGTGAGCCCGAAGGATGCTGCGGAGGCAATCAGGACTGCCCTCAGATGGACACCCGAAAGGATTATCTTTGGTGAGATTCGTTACGGCGAGGTCGCGAACGAGTATATAAAGGCACTCAACACCGGGCATAAGGGCTCGGTGACGACAATCCACGCGGATTCGTGTGCCTCGATGCTTGCTCGCATGGAAGACCTGCTTAGGGAAGTCATATGGGGTTCAATTCCAAGGCTGGCGGACACGATTCACCTGTGCGTACACATGGCGGGCGGACGGAACGGTCCTCATGTAGACGAGGTGATGCTGGTCGAGGGTTTGCCCTCTGTGGCTTCGTCATCAAGGTAAAGTGGGTTTTCTACTTTTGCCTAATCATTTGTCAATAACTATACAAGGAACAAAAAACTAATGGAAAAGATTAAGGGACTTTTGCATGACAAAAGATTTCTCATGTTTTTGCTGGTCGGTGCGGTCTGCATTTCGTCAACTTTTGCGGAGGACACCTTCGGGCTTAACTCGAAGGTGCAGATTCTTGTGGACTTGATTTCAAGTCCATGGGTGAAGGGAATCGCCTGTATCGCACTCGTAGTGGAGTGCATCGGACTTGTGACCGCAGGGCGGCAGGAGCCAGGAATGTTCAAGAAGTTCATTCCATGGATTGCCGGCACGATTATCTTTATGGCGGCGGGTACAATCACAAACAAATTTCTTTCCGTCAATTCAACGACATTCACTGATGTCATGAAAGAATAAGGAAGGGAGATGGCGACACTACAGGATTATTCGGTTTTGGTTCACAAGAGCCTCCAACAGCCAGACCTGCTTCTGGGGATTCCCAAGATGATTGCGGCGATGATTTTCTGTCTTACAACGCTTCTGGTCTATCTTTTCGGGTTCGGTTTCACTTTTGTGTCGGTAATTCTGTATGTGCCGTGCAGAATCATTTCGAAAGACGACCCACTGCTTTTGACTATGGCATTGGGAAGCCTTTTTGAAATGGATGAACTGGAGGGCTAAATGCTGGGAATTGATTTCTTCAACAAGTTTAACTTAAGACCATATAGAGAAAGGAACAACAAGCTTTCCGCTTTCTGTCCTTGGTCTTATCCGGTGGGGAAGGAGAACGAAGGGATAATTCTTTTGAAGCCAGGTGCTTTAATGAGGGCGTACTCGTTCATCTGCCCTGATTTGGGTTCTTCAAGCGCAGAAACTATTCAGTCTGTCTCGTTCTTTTTCAATGAGGCGATACGGCACTTGGGGAACGACTGGGGATGCCAATTTGAGAGCCAGCGGGTACTGTGCGGCGATTATCCCGGAACGGATTGGGAGGACGAGGCGGGATATTTGATTGACCGCCACAGGCAGAGGCTCTTTCAGGAAAAGGACGCGCATTTTCTGAACTATTATTTTTTGATTCTGACTATGAACCTTCCCTCGGAGATTTATTCCAGGGCGAAAGGTTTTTTGTACAAGAAAGAGTCGGGAGAGGGATGGTTCAACCTTGAGGCTTGCGAGAAGGAGATTCAGGTTTTCCGCGACACCACTTCGGGCATTATGAGCCATCTTTCGGGACGCATCAGCTTTAGGGCGCTTGGAAATGACGAGGTTGCGACTTTGTGCCACAACTCGGTTTCATCCAGGCATCACAAAGTGGTGTGCCCCAAGAGTCCGACACTTTTTGATTATTACATCACGGACGACAATCTGAAAATCGCGAGTACCTTGCAACTCGGCGACAGTTATATTCCTATTGTCTCAATTCGTGAGTTCCCAATGCAGACGAAGCCTGCGATTTTGGGAATACTTAATTCAAGTCAGATTGAGTATCGTTGGTCCTCTCGTTGGATTGGACGCGACAAGGCGGATTCCGCCAAGGACATTGAAAGATACCAGAAACGCTTTTACGGAAGTAGAAAGTCATGGGGAACCTCACTAGCCGAAACTATGGGAAACTTCGAGTCGGGAAGAGAGGATCCTGCAGCAAGCGCCTTTGAGGCAGACACGAACGCCGCGAAGGTGGAGCTTTCTACCGATGTCTATTCTTTTGGATACTACACTTCCTGTGTTATGGTCTGGGACACCGACTATGAAATTGCGCTTGAAAAGGCTCGATACATCATAAGTCTTATAAACTCCATGGGCTTTACGGCCAAGCTTGAGACGGTGAATTCATTCAATGCATTTTTGGGTATGCAGCCAGGGAATATGTACGCCAATGTGCGTCGCCCCGTGATTTCATCAGGGAATATGAGCCATATCATTCCGCTTTCCTCGATTTGGAGTGGGAGCAAGTATAACCAGTGGACTAAGGAATGTTTTGGCTGCTTTGCGCCGCTCCTTACCTGTTCGACTTCAAGCGGTGTGCCGTTTTTCCTCAACTTGAATGTAGGCGATGTGGGGCATTGCTTTGTGTTCGGTCCGTCTGGAGCGGGAAAGTCAACTCTGCTTGCCCTTCTTGCGAACCAGTTCAAGAAATACAAGAACGCCAACATAATCTTTTTGGACAAGGACAAAACGAGCCGTTCGGTGACTATGGCTTCGGGTGGAATGTATGTCGAGCCGGGTGCGAATGACATTGCTTTCCAGCCGCTCCGCGAGCTTGAGGGCGAGGTTGATTTGTCATGGGCAGCAGAGTTCATAAAGTTGCTCTTGGAAATGCAGGGAATAAAGAGCGATGCCGTAATGAGCGAGGCTATCTCTGCGGCGTTGAAACAGATTCGTGATGAGAAGAATCCTAGTGACAGGACACTCATGACCTTTCAGCAGTATGTGAATTATACGAATCCTCTGACTGGGCAAAATGACATACGGACGGGAATTCAGCCATACACGATTAACGGCGAGTATGGACGGATTTTTGATGCCTCCAACACGAATTTCTCGGTTTCAAAGTGGATTATGATTGAGATGGGAACGCTTATGAAGATGGGCGTTCAGGCGGTGACTCCTGCGCTCTTTTTCATCTTCCATTTCATCGAAAAGGTCTGGTCGAAGCCGAATGGCGACCCTACGGGAGATCCGACGCTTTTGATTCTTGATGAGGCATGGATATTTCTTGACAATCCGTTTTTCGCTAAAAAGATTGAGGAATGGCTTGTCACCCTTCGGAAGAAGCATGTCTTCTGTGTATTCGCCACTCAGGAAGTCGCCAAGGCCTGCAAGTCGAGCCTTGCAACTACGATTATCAGCCAGTGCCTTACGAAAATTTATCTTGCCGACAAGAACGCCTCTTCTGCGGTTATCGCGGATTACTACCGCTTCTTTGGATTGGAAGACAATGAGATTTCCGCATTGAGCCGAGCAAGGATGAAAAATGATTATTTTTATAAGTCACCGAATGGTGCGCGTATGTTCGAGCTTGCTCTAGACGACTATCAGCTTGCGCTCTTGACTCCCGACCACAATCTTCTTGACAGTCTTGAACGGGAATACGGAAAGAATTCGGGAATTCCGCTTGTAGAAGAAATTTTGAACCGCAGGGGAATAACTGAATACAAAAATTATCTAGGACAATGAGAAGGAATTTTTGTTGTAATATCATGGGAGACATAAAACGGAGGAGGATATGAGAATGAAATGGCGGATGACGGTAAAAGGCTTTGTCGCGGGAATAGCTATGCTCACATTTGTCGGGAGTCAGGCGTTTGCGAATTATCCTGTAATCGACATCTCTAACCTTATGAACGCAGTCACACAACTTTATGCGATTTATGACGAAATTAACGCAACAATCGAGCAGGTGCAAAATACATACCAGCAGCTTCAGAAGCAGATTGATTCAGTCAAAAACATGAATTGGGACGACTTGGCAAGTTCGTTTGACAATTGGGATGAAAAAGGAGGGCTTAAGGGAGTGTGGAACAATATTGGGAACTTCCGCACTAACCTTACCAATGCTACGAACGCCATCAACGACAATATGAATTTGATAAACAATGTGAAGCACATGCTGGAAAACAAGACCGTTACCTGCATGGGAAAGCGTTATACAGCGGCAGGGCTTTTCGGGGTGGGGCGTTATGGTCAGAACAACTTGATGAATCTTCCGCGAACGGCGGTTGATTATGCGAGGGAGACGGGGAAAGACATCGCTGCAGGATATGCGGGAAAACTCACTTACCGCGAGAGAGAAGCAATCATGCGCAAATGGGGGCTTAATCCCGAAAACTATGCTTATGTCAAGTTGGTGGAGGAGCAAGTCTCGGATTTGACCTCGACACTTTTCTCAAAGGGAACTGAGGAATATTACACGGCAGAGCTTGCACAAGCGGCGGCGAACAATGAGGCTATCCTTGCTCTTTCCAACAATGCTGGAGAGTCCATCACTGGTCAAATGCAGGCCACAACTGGCGCAATCCTTTCGCTGAAACAAGATATTTTGAATCTGTCGCATGGAGTGAGGGAAACGGGCGCAATGTTTGCAGCCGAATCTACTAAGAAAGCTCTTGCCGAGGATGTCAAGAAGGAAAATGATGCCAATCGATGCGAGCGCATTCAGTTGGAATTCCAGAAGATAACAGGCTATGTTCCTGGCTGGCTTTAGCCATAATTAGATGGAGTATGAATCAGGATGAATTTACGAAAAATATACCTTTTTGTTTTGCTTTTTTTTGCGGGCGGAGCTAATAACCTTTTTGCGAGCGGGGTTGACTGGGCGTTGAAGAACAGCTCTGCTTCGACATATAGGATTTTTGACGCGCCGCTTGTTGAGGGGATGGGCTATTTCATTAGGACGATAAGCACGTTCGGCTATGTGGCGGGCTATCTTGCGACGACGCTGGGACTTGTCGGGGTCTTATGGAACGCTTTTAGGCTGATTTTCGGAACTCAGCAGGTTCGGAAGGCCTGTATTGACATTGGGTTAAAATTTTTGATTTTCACCGTGGTTGTGAATGTTTATGGCTCGCTTATAAGCGGTGTCATGAATTTTTCGACTAAGCTTGGAATGTATGCGGGCGGCGGCTATTACAATACCAAAGTTACGATGGAAACTTTGTACAAGAATCTCTATGACCAAACGAAAGAAGCGAAGGATGCTATAACCGCTTTGATGAATTCCATCGGGGCGGACGGCGGCAAGGTGAATGAGAAAGCCGTCCGTGCGCTAGCAGCAAACACCGGCTATTCGACTGATGAAATTAGGAAGATGTTTGAGGCTGAGAACATTGATGTGAACAGTGGTATTTCAAAATATGTAGTTGAAGGTTCTGCCGTGGCAGGAGGTCTTGCAGGCGCGGCGGCAGGTGCTGCAATCGGTACCATTGTTCCTGGAGTCGGAACTGTTATCGGTGGAATTATTGGAGGACTAATTGGAGGAATCGGGGGATATTTTGGAGTGGGAAAGGCGGCATCCGCAATTGAACAAGTGGCGGGCGAGAATGAGCTTTACAAGATGGCTCAGGATATTCAAGAAAAGGAAATCCTAAAGAAATTGAATGACGGCGACTATGTGGATGCCTTTAAGATGTTCAAGGCGTTAAATGATGTGATTGCTCCTGTGATCGATGAGTCGGGAAAAATATCCTATGTATACGACCCAGTTATGACGGTAAAAGGCATGAACGGAAGTGTGACCTATTTGCTTTCGCCTGGAGCGATAATCAAGACTGGCGTTTTGTGGGCTAACCTAATAAAAACTTTCGAGGAAACCGATTACGATTCTGACAACAAGACCTTTCTGGGGCGCGGTTTGGACGGAACTTTCCAGTCGCTTACGCACTGGGTTTTGCAGGTGCTCCTGATTTTGGGAATCATCTTCTCGATGATTTTTGCGACGATTCAGTATGTAATGGCGATTTTTGAGTATTTTATTGTGACTAGTATGGGCGTTATATTCATTCCATGTGTACTTTTTGACGGGACTAAGACATATGCCTCAAAGTTGATTACGCTTTTTCTTTCCTTTTTCGTGAAGATAACAGTGACAATTATGTGTTTGTTCTTTGTGGTGAATATGTTCTCCAAGAATGCGAGTGTCGTGCTTACGACGGGTAAGCCCTGCTCGCTTGCTAACTTTGCTTATCTTGCGTTTACGATGCTTTTGGGCTTTATCCTTACACAGAACGCCCCACAGGTCGCGATGACTATGCTGAATGGAACACCCCAGCTTTCTATGGGCGAATTCCTGCACGCTGCTGGAACTATCGGAGCAGGAGCAATAGCCGCTAAGAAAGCATACCAGGCAACTGGAAAGGCGGTTGCAGGGCTTGCCTCTGGCGGAATGGAAGGAGTCGCCGCATTTGCTGGAACGGTGAAAGGCGGTCAGATTAAGGAAACCGGTAATAACGGTGTGGATCGCGTTGTCGGACACGAGAAGGGAACATTTGCGAAAGCCTTTAGGAATTCCATTGCATCGGCGGGGAACGCATGGGGAAGCGGAATCGGGAACACAATTGCTTCGTTCTCTGGAGTCAGGCCAATTTTCGGGCAGAACAAGGGTAACGTAGGTTACGGCAAATCAGTAAGGGACAACAAAGACATAACAAATTTGGATGAGAGTCGATTGGACGACACTGGAAACTTTAGGACAAACCGCAACTACTGGGAGAATGTCACGAAGAAACAGAACGCCGCCGCTCGGGAAGCAGAGGAGGCGAATGTGAGACCTATTGGAGAAGATGCTGTGGATGAATATAAAGAACCTGCGAAAAAGAGCGAATGGGAGAAAGAATAGGGTAATATGTGCATTTTTGACAATATGATATCGGGGATTTTTGCCAAATTTGCTTGAACTTATCGGGGATTTCTGCTATATTGTTGATATGGCAGAATATGTATTCCAGCGAAAAATTTATAACGAGATGTTGGGCTGGAAAAATAACTTGAGCGATAAGTATGCGCTATTGATAAAGGGCGCAAGGCGAGTAGGCAAATCTACGGTTGCTGAGAATTTTGCGAAACAGGAATATAAGTCGTATATCCTCATAGATTTTGCCCATACTAGCGAGGACATTAAGAATTTATTCAGGGATATTTCTGACCTTGATTTTTTCTTCTTGCAACTTCAACAATTGATTGGGGTACGTCTTTATGAACATGAGTCGGTGATAATCTTCGATGAAGTACAACTACAGCCGCTTGCTCGTCAGGCGATAAAATATCTTGTGGCTGACGGTCGTTATGACTATATAGAAACGGGATCTCTTCTTACCCTTAAAAAAAATACAGTCAGCATTTTGATTCCAAGTGAAGAGCATCGGTTGAATATGTATCCGATGGATTTTGAAGAATTCTTGTGGGCTGTTGGCGATGAAATAACGGGAGAAACTATAAAGTCTGTACTTGCCTCAAAAAAAAATTTTGGAAATTCCTTGCATCGGAACTTGATGCGGAAATTCCGTCTTTATATGTTGGTTGGGGGGATGCCGCAGGCAGTTGTGGAATATCTTGAAAGCAACAATCTAAGTTCAGTTGATTTGGTAAAACGAGAAATCATAAATTTATATGAAGATGATTTTACAAAAATAGATGCCTCTGGTTTTGCAGGAGATATTTACGACCAAATTCCTTCCCAGTTAAGCAGTAATGCAAGTCGATACAGTGTCTCAAAGGTAAAAGATACAGCAAGAACCTCCAGGGCGGGAAAGCTTCTGGCAGATATGCTTAGTTCCTATACGGTGAATATTGCCTATCATGCGAACGACCCAAATGTGGGTATGTCGCTTACAAAAGATTCAGACAAATTCAAGTTGTTTGCATCGGACACAGGTCTTTTTGTAACTCTTGCCTTCAAGGATAAGAATTACACGGAAAACATCATATACAACAAGTTGTTGTCGGACAAACTTGAGGCGAATCTTGGTTATGTTTATGAAAATGTAATGGCGCAAATGCTTGTTGCAAAGGGATATGGTTTATTTTATTATACGATGCGAAGCGAGACTTCGAACCATCTGTACGAGATTGATTTTCTACTTTCAGAAGGTACAAAAGTTTCCCCGATAGAAGTAAAGTCCTCAAAATATAAAGGGCATGCATCGTTAGATAAGTTTGTGACAAAATTTAGCGGACGAATTCAAAATAAATATGTCATGCATACAAAAGATTATAAGAGAGAAAACGGAATAGACTATCTTCCCGTCTATACTGTTCCGTTTATTTAATTATCTCTTGATATATGTTTTGTCAAAAAATTTAAAAAGTGCCAAAAAATATAAAAAAAAAGAACGCGTGAATTTTCCTTGCGAAAGCAATGTTTTTGTATTGACTGTTGGGTATTAAAGCGATTGTCTATTTACAAAAACATTGTGCAAACATATTTTTTGTAAATAGGAGCGATAGGTGATCATAAATCGTCAAAAGTACCTTGAAAAACTTATTTCATGCAGGGGGAATAGCCTTATTAAAGTGGTAACCGGCCCCCGTAGGTGCGGAAAATCATATCTTCTTTCTACAATTTTTAGGTCATACCTTCTTGAAAGCGGAGTTGCCTCCAATCATATTATAGAAGTTGCCCGATGGAAAACATTTTGTATAATGAGCTCAAGATTCGAGGCTTTAAAGTAGATGTAGGAGTGGTTGAAAAGTATGGAAAGGATCAGGCACAAAAGACAATAAAAAATATGTATGAGATTGATTTTGTGGCGAGCAGGGGAAGTAAAAAGTATTACATACAGTCCGCGTTTTCCCATGGCACCGATGAAAAGAAAGAGGTAGAAAGCCGCCCTCTCATTGAGATTAAGGATTCTTTCAAAAAAATTATTGTCGTAAAAGATGACATAAAGCCACGCCATGATGAAAATGGTATTGTAACTATCGGTTTGTGGAATTTTCTGCTGAATGAAAATTCTTTGGAACTATAAAAATGTTTAAAATTCTATCTCAAAATCGTAATCGACAGTTTTTTCTGTGTAGGTTTCTGAACTTCTTGTGTTGGTGAATCAGGAGTTTTTTTCTTAAAAATAATTTGCTTCGACACGCTCGGATTGATGTTCGCCATTTTCCAATCATGCTTGTCATATTTGTTCAAGTCCTTGGTCGTGCTGACTTCTTGTATTGCCATTTGTCCATTGAATGATTTTCCTTGAATTGGTATTGAAAAAATAGCACAAAGATAAAGTTTAATTTTCAAGTTTCTTGTAGATTTCTGTAGGCGATGAAGCTTTTCGTCTGTTTCATCTAGTGTTTTCTAGGAAATCGTTTATTTTTGTTTTTCAAGTTTTTATAATCATCCATAAGAAATGAGTAGATATAGTTGCTATCTCGCCAATTTTGCAGCTATGGAATTTCTTGTTTCAAAAGGAGAAATCAGGATAGCATGTCTCAAAATTATTTTCCTCCACAGGGAACTAACCTCACTTCATTTTCGGAAGACAAAAAGAAAAAGGGCATGGCCGCTCTTGATTCGATCGAGGGTATTCTGCAAAAAAGAGTACGGATGCTCGTGCTGAGCAATTTTTCATGGATGGGGGCTTCCTTTCTTTGTATAGGACTGCTTATTTATGCGGTGAACCTGCCCAAGATGATTCCCGTGATTGTTACCGTGGACGGCGATGGAAGAGCGAATTATGTAGGCAAGGTTGATAAGTCGTTCTATGGCAATGCGGCGATTCCTGAGAGTGCGAAATATTACCAGATGAAGCGATTGATTCGCAATATGTTCACGAAACTTATCGATGAGAATGCGCAGCAATCCTATATCGCTGAGGCAAATGCGATAGTGCAGAGGGGTGCGGTGAAACAACTGGATTCTTTTTACCGAGAAAACAATCCATTTGAAAAATTCGGTGAATTCACACAATCAGTGGAAATAGAGCAGCCTCTGCGTCAGACCGATAAGACCTATTTTGTAAATTTCACGGTCATAAAGAAAACATCTGACGGTTACACGCTTTTTTCCGAGAAATACACGGCTCTCATAAACATCGAATTTTACGCCTCGATTCCAGAATCAAATCCGCTCGGAATTTTCATCACAAATTTTGATATAAAAAAAGCAATAGGGGGGATAAATTGAAAAAACTTATGTTTTTATTTATTACGGCAATATTTTTTATCGGCTGTCAGACGGTGGACTTGAATACTTCCACTGCCATAAAAAATGAAGGCTCGCCGGAAGGTGCGAGAAATCTTGAAGAGGAAGAGAAGCTCAACGAGGCCGAAATTGAGGGACTTTTAGTCAATGAGGAGCTTAAAGAAGTTGACATTCAAAAATCTGTGATTTATGTCGAACGCCCTGTCTATTATCCGCTTGAGAAAGCGGAAATACAGCCGACAGGAAAAGATGCGGCGAATCTTTCGTTGGACAAGGCGATCCAAGAGCCGAAGAAGTTTTCAGGCGGCACGATGTTCTATGATTTTGACGAAAACTTTGTCTATGAAATCTATTGCCAGCCCTACCGTATAACCGACCTTGCTTTGGAGCCAGGTGAGATGGTCTTGGAAAATCCATTTTTATCGGAAAGCCAGGTCTGGGAAATGGGCGCAGGAGTTTCACGAAAAAACGGTCAAGATGTCCAGCATTTTTACTTAAAGCCGGATATTTCAGGTCTTACCACTTCTATGATTATCATCACAGATCATCGCGTGTATCATTTTCTTTTGCGTTCATTCAAGGATTGCTACATGGCGATGGTCGAATTTGAATATCCGAACACGATGCCCTACAACATCAAGACCGATATGTTGACAGAACGACTCAATTCGAGGTCAAACACTTTTTCAAGGATAGATCCGAGATTTCTTTCTTTTGATTATAAGATGAGCTATTCGATTTTCAGGAAACCGCTTTGGCTTCCTCGCCGTGTCTACGATGACGGACGAAAAACCTATATACAGATGGACGAGAAGGTTCTGCACACCCAAAGCCCTGTTCTTTTCAACCATAGGAACGAACGCATAAATTATCGTGTGGAAAAGAATCTGATAGTCATTGACGAACTTATTGAAAAAGTAACTCTGCGACGTGGAAAAGAAAAAGTGATGGTCAAGAAGAAAAACTATGTCGAACTAGAACCTGTTGAAGAAAGCGAGGAAGAAGTGACTGAAATTCAAGAAGAGACAAAGAAACTTGAGGGGAAGCATGGATGCGAGGGCTACAATCTCCATGCGCGGTTTCCTATAAATGAAGAGGAGTAATACTTGTTTTTTAGGAAAGGCAGAAAGTCTTTCAAGCTTCGTATGGACAAAAAACAGGCAGAACTAGAGCGGAAACTTTTTGAAAGCGAGCCTGATGCTGTCAAAGCTAAACTAAAAACTTGTAAGACTTTCATGGCTGTTTTTATACCAATCGGTATCATTCTTTCTTTTCTACCTGAAATTACGGTTTCTCTTTTGCTTCTTGTTGGACTTTGGGTTGCTTTTTTTATTTATGTCAAATTGAAGAGTAGTGTGGATTGGAAATTGACTTTTGTTCCCATAGTTTGCTTGACCATTGGCTTTTTGCTGGGGCAATTCATATTGAAAAAATCAATCACGATAATATTGGGGTAGCTGATGGACGGAAACAACAATGAAAACAAGGAATTCGGCTCGGTTTTTGATTCGATTATGAGTTCTTCTGACAAGAGTGTGGAAGACTTGGCGAGTCTTGCCACAGGGAATGGCGGAATTATGGAAGTCGAGTTTCCCGACACTTCATCCGACAGTGAGAGCGGAGAAGTTTTTGAGGACACGATTTCTGAATCTATGAAAATTCAAGCGACAGAACAGAATCACAGTACGGAAAAAACTGTGGACTCAGGAAACGCTTCTGGTGAAACTTTTTCCACTGAGAATAAAGATGCGGACGAGATAAAACCATTCCACTCTAAAAAAATGTCGGCGAAAGAGGCGATGAGCGGGAAGAAAAAGCCGCAAGTACTGAACAAGCAGTTTATCCTCTATCTCATTGCAGGAATCGCGGTTTTTGTCGTTATTTTTGCGGTAATCATTTTCCCTTTCCTCACAAAAAAGCGAGATAAGTCTATGAACAACAAGCCTGTTGCAAGTGAAAATCAAGTCACGGACTATTCCAAGCTTGTAGAATCTTATGGCAAGGGAAAAAACAAGTTTGACCAAAAAACTGAAACGGAAGAAAACGTTTCCAAGAAATCTGATGAAGAAGTTCTTGATTCCCTTCCGCCAGTGAACGAAAAATACAAGCCGAAAGAAGAAAGACAAGCACAACCAGTCTATTATGCGTCTGGTTCGTCTTATTCCTATGAAGTTCCCGATACACGGAGCGACTCCTTACAGTCAAAGACAATAAACGGAATAAAGGGACTAACTTCCACCCAGAAGAATTATATGACTTCCGATTTCTATGCGTCAGGAACAGGAAACTTGCAAAATAAGGGTACGAATTTAGGAGGGATTTCGTATCTTGCTGGAAATGGAAGCGAGAGTGGAACAGGGAATCCCTATGCAAAATTCGGTTTGCCAGCCGATAAGAACGCTTATACAAATCAGCTTTTAGGCCAGTACAATCAGATAAACAATTCCTATGCGCAGCAGAACGACCAGAGTGGAAAAAATTCTTTCTACAGTCAGAATAGGGGCAATGTTTCTGGGCAATGGCTTCCACTGAATTCAATCTGGCAGGGAACGATTTTTGACGTGACCCTTACGAGCGACATTTCCACTGATTTACCTGGAGAATGCACGGCAATCGTCACTAAGAATGTCTATTCAAGTCAGGATGGGCGTTATCTGCTCATTCCGCAGAATTCAACACTTTTTGGGTCATATAATTCTTCCATTTCATATTCGCAAAGCAGGGTTCAGGTGGGCTGGCACACGCTGATTCGGCCTGACGGCTACATGGTGAACCTCGGAAACTTCAATGCGACCGACACGAAAGGCGCTTCCGGCTTGAAAGGCGCAATCAACGACCATCCATTTGCCTATTTGAAAGCAATAGTACTTATGAGTGCTGTAAATATTGTGAACTCCGAACTACAGGCAACTGCGGCATCTTCGGCAAACGAGTATGTGCAGAATGTGATGGCAAATTCCCAGGAAGTCGCCACAACTCTCGGCTCGAAGTTGATAGATCGTGCGATGGATGTTCAGCCCACCATCGCAATCAAGTCGGGTACGAACATCAACATTGTCACGAATACCACTTTGGAACTTCCGCCACTTGAACCGTGGGAAGTAACGGAGCCTTACCACAAAAAATAACCAATGAGAATAGGAGAACTGGATGAAAAAATCAACAAAAATACTTTTGTCTATCCCGCCAACAATCGCGCTTCTTATAGCATCACTTATATTGGGGGGATGTTCCTTCCTTATGGAAAAGAGCGGGGGCGAGAGGGAGGAGGTGAGCATTACAGCAATTTCTTTCGCCATGAAGAGTCTTACCGTGCAAAATGGCGGGAATGACTACCTGAAATATTCTGTGAAGCCTTCCTCAATTCAAAACATCACGAGCGTAACATGGGACTACGACCAGAGCATCATCGCCATTGATGCTGACCGTTACGGAGTCGTAATTACAGGGAAAAAATCGGGACAGACCTACTTAAAGGCGACTGCGAACGGGATCACTGCGACCTGTCTTGTGACGGTCGAAGGAAATCCTGACATTTATGAAGGGGAACCTTATATCTATTCAAATTTCAGTGTCGTTGAGCTTACACCTGGAAGCAATTCGATCGTTTCAGTTTCCCTTTATGGTGGAAGCTCTTCTGACTTGGAGGATTTTTCTTGGGAAATAAAAGATGCCTTTGTCGCTGACATTGATTTTGCGCGGGGGTCTTGCGTAATCACGGCAAAAAAAGTGGGAAGCACACAGATTAAGGTGAGCCATCCGAAGGCAGAATATGATTACAGCATGGTCTTGTATGTCTACTCGGACAGCGTTTGCGAGAGTTACATCACGACAGGTCAGAACATTGTCGTGATAAACAAGGCAGAATCCTCCTCCCGTACCGTTATGTTTGAAGTCAAGAACCCTCTCTCTGAAAACTACCAGTCAGGATTCTCATACGAAATCATTTCTTCCAACGGAAAAGAAAACTGCTGCTCGATTTTGGGAAACGGCAACACGGCAATCATAACGCCTGAAAAGAACGGGCTTTCGGTTCTGCGCGTGAGCCATGAAAATTGCCGGTATTCGCTTGATGTGCTTGTGAAGGTGACAACTACGATTCAGAACGTCTACATTGTTCCTTCCGTCATGACTTTGATTGTAACTGGCTCGGAAGAAACATACAGCATCTATGCGGACATTGAGGGAACGGAACTGTTCGTGAATCCCGATGCCTTTGAATGGACTCTTTTTGATGAGGCTGGAAATGAAATTTCAGAAACAGACAGGATGGATTTTTCCGCAAATGGAAATCAGTTTTCGGTTATAGGAAAAAAGAACGGCGCGTTCAAGGTGAAGATTAGTCATGAGCTTTCGGAATATTCTCGCACAGTATTGATAATTCTGCGTGACCAAGCAGGAAGCGCGGTCGATGCCTCAATGTATATTACCACGACTGCAAACTATGTGAAAACGAAAGTTGGTGCTGAAACTACGGAAATTTCAGTTCAGCTTATGGGAGGTAAGCTTGGCGATGAAAACGATTTGGTTTGGACGATTGAAAACGGAAACGATAACGACATCTGCCAGATTGTCACCCCGACAGGAAGAATAAGTGCGCGGGCAACGGGGAGCGTTACGGGCGGAAACCTTTACGTCACGCCGCTCAAGGCGGGGACCGCCACTGTTTCAGTCTCGCACCCGAAAATCCTTTATTCGACTGACATCGTGATAAAGGTTCTGTCGGAATACGCGCTTTTGGAAGAGCCGGTGTACATCAGTTCGGCCTCTTCGCTCGTAAAAATGCTGAACGGAACCTCAAAAGAAGTTTCGGTCACTCTTTCAGGAAATGCGAGCGTAGGCGATGAGAACGGAATCTGCTGGAAAAGCGACGACGAGGCCTCGCTGTCCGTAAGGCCATCATCTGGACCTTCCGTTCAGTTTACGGCTTGCGGACGCGGGCAGCATCAGACTTATGTGAATGTTTCCCATGGCAAGGCAGTTTCAGAAAAAAAGATACTTGTCCTTTCTGCGGACAGCGAAGAAGAGCTTGCATCCATGAAAGGTATTTTTGCCGAAAACACCTATTTCAGGATAAACGAGAACGGAACCTGCGAGCTTTCCCTTGAGTCGTTCGGTCTGGAAGCGGGTGACATTGCGGGCATTGCATGGTTTTCTTCTGATGACAAAATCTGTGTTCCAAGTCCGAGCCGCGGAAGCCTCAAGACAACGGTAAGAGGGCTTTCGTCTGGACAGGCGACCGTAAGCGCGAGAGTTGAAGGTTGTCCAGATTGTGTCTTTACCATCACGGTATTGCCTGAAGGCGAGGAGACGGGAGTCGTAAATTCAAAATACCTTACTTCAGATAAAAATGCGGTTGTGATTTGCTCAGTTGGCAATACGGCTGATTTGAGTATTTTGGGCGTGAATATTTCCGAAAGCGACATGATGAAGACGCGGTGGGAAAGCGAGGATGAATCAATCGCGACTGTCGTCGGGAACGGCGAGAAAGCCGTGGTGACGGCGGAAAAAGAGGGACGAACAAGAATTAAGGTCTCCAATCCAAAAAGCGCAAATTCAATTTGTATTGATGTGAAAGTCGGCGCTTTGTTTGAGTGGGCTGATAATTTTTACGCCTACATCACGACCGAAGAAGATATGATAAGCCTCGTGAAGGGCGAGACGAAAACAATCGGTGCCGTCCTTGAAAATTCTACGGCGGTGAACGGATTCAATTGGAACGTAACCGGAAAGGGCGGAATCATTGAGGCGACGGGAACTGCTGACGGAACATGTTTTGTTGAAGCCATTGAGGTCGGAATGACTGAGCTGACCGTTAGGAATGTGAACGCCGATTTCGAGAAGACCATTCTTGTAGTCGTCGCAAACTCACGCGAGGAGCTTTCGGCAATGCGATACCTCTCCACAGTCCAGAATGTGGTGACAATCGGCGAGACATACAGCGAAACTGTTGCCGTTTCCATTAAAAACGCCGACAAGGAAATCCTTGACGGATACCGCTGGGTTTCCTCCGATCCTAGAATAGTAAGGGTCGTTTCAAGCGGAAGCACAGCGGTCTTTTATGGACTGAAACAGGGTAGCACAAAAATTACCGTCACAAACGACTATTGCGACTATCCGCTTGAAATAATCGCGAATGTGGTTGACCCAGTTCTTGTGGCGGCAAATCCCTATATCGCTTGCCAGAATATCGTTACGCTTAAAGTCGGGGATGAGGCTCTGACTTTAACCGCTGACCTGATCGGCGGGAAAGAAAGCGACTATCAGAACTTTGTATGGCATTGCCAGGATTCCAGCATCGCATCTCTTTATTCGAGCAACGAAACAGCTCAAGTCAAGGCGATGAAGGAAGGCGTAACACAGATTGTGATTTCGCATCCGAAAACCGGCGGTGTTGACAGGACAGTTCTAGTCATCTGCGAGCCGAAGACCATAACGAACTGTTATATAACGGCGAGCGAAAGCATAATCAAGATGTCGCCCTCGGACGGCTCCAAGACCATTACGGCAAGCCTGATAAATGGAACAAGCGAGGATGTCTACAGTTTCAAATGGTGGGCGGATTCCTATGACATAATCGACATGAATTATACAGGCGAGTCGTGCGTGATAACGCCGGTTGCGACTGGAACGACAACGCTCCACTGCTCCCACCCGAAGGCATCCTACCAAAAGGACATAATCCTCTATGTCTCACAATATTCGGAGCTTGCCTTTGAAACGGATTCAATTCAGGTTGCAAACGGGAAGCAGACTTTCGTCAAAATGGAAGTCCCGGCCACGAACGTAAGGACAAAAGTCGTCTACTCCGCGAAGAAAACCGACGGAACGAGTGCGGCATCCCTGCTTACGGTCACAGGGACTGATTCGGTATGCATCTTGAATCCAATCGCGGAAGGAACTTGCATAGTTCAGGCTGATTTAGTCGCATCTTCGTCGGGAATCATTCAGGCGATAGCGCAGCTTTTGGTAAATATAGAAAAATCAGTTTCTGATGTGACATACATAAGCTATTCGGGAAGTACCATCATCACCCTTGAGAAAGGCGAGACGGTAACTTTGAAGGCAGGACTTTCGGGAGCTGATGCAAAGACAGGTGACGAAAAATACCTCAAATGGAAATCATCGGAATTCGGAAAAGTAAGCCCCGCGTTCTCGGTGTCTCCTTCGCCGAGCGATTCGGGAATCACGATGAATGACGAGGTTCAAATTAAGGGCGTGACGAGTGGAAGCGAGGCGACACTTACTGTTACGCACTCAAAGGCTTCAAGCCCTGTTGTCCTTTACATAATCGTGCCAGGTGAGAACACTGCGAACATTCTCCTTGACCGTACTGCGATGAATCTGATAGAGGGTGACGGCGCGCAGTCAATTACGGCATCAATCACGAACGCCCAGGAGAACGACTATGACGGACTTGTTTGGACTGTAAAGCAGGATGAGGCGAATCCCGTAATAAAACTGAGCGGCGAGGGAAAGAAAATATCCGTCTTTCCAAAGACTGCGGGAACGGCATTGATAACGGCGACCGTGCCTTCTTCAAAAAGAACTGCGACCTGCGCTGTTACCGTAGAACCGCCGAAACAGATAATTTTGGACAAGACTTCGGTCTCATGCTATCCGGGCGAAAAATTCACGGTGACATACACGGTTTCGCCCGACGATGAGCTTTCGTCCGTCATCTGGAGCACGAGTGACAAGAGCATAGTCGGTTGGACGAGTCCCGTAATCTTGGATGGAAAGGCGACCATAATCTTCTTCGGCAAGAATACGGAAGGGGCAGTCACCATAACAGGAATTACGAAGTCAAAGGCCAAGGCAACGATAAATGTGCTGAACGAATGGGGAAACACGCTCTCGCTCTCAAAGTCACTGATAAAGACCATTCCAGTCTACAGGGATGACGGAACTTTTGACGTTGATTTTGAGCTGAAACCCGCCTGTGCGGAACTTCACATTACAGGAAGCCAGTTCGGAGTGGCAGATCAGCTGAAACTCAAAGTGGGAACTTATTCAAGTTACGACCAGGGAAAGAGCCTGTATGTCATAAAGAGCGAGAAATTCACCAGGATTGACCCCATTACAGGAATCGCATACGGCACGATTCACTTTGAGCCAGTAAAAGAATCCAATTCGTCAGTCGTCGTGTCCGCATACAACCCTGTAAGCGTGGACGGAAACGAGGCAATCGGCATTTTTAATTCGCGTGAAATACAGATGTGCGTTTACTATGCCGTCCAGGATTTCACCCTGTCTGATTTTTCTAGAAACGGAAAATACTCTTCCTTTGATTCTTCGACGAAGATTCTGACGGTCGGCGACGGGGAAACCGTCACTTTCAAATGCACAGACCAAAACGCGAACTCTTCCCCAATTGTGACCAATGCGGAATTCAGATGGAACAGCGAGAACTTGAAGAGAATTTATGTTACGGGTGATGCCTCCAAAGCAGAACTTCTTGAGCTTGAAAAGTCAGGAACTAATTCGTCGGGCTGGTCGCTCAGGCTTTCAAAAGACTTCAACAAGACGAATGGCTTTTACAAGGCCGACAAGAACGATTCCGGCGATGTCGTGAACAACCAGAACAACAGGACGCGCATGGAACACATCTATGCCGGAAACCTGACCATTTATTACGACTGCGCCTATGCAAAGGACAGGACATACATAATTCCGGTTTATTTGGACATTCGTAACTGTGCCTACAACTATTAGCAGAAGATAAGAAATGACGAAGAGAATATTTTGGAAAACGATAGTTTTAAGTTTCATGGTGGTGATGTTTCCCGCTTGCCGCTTCATTGACTCTTTCAGCCCCGATGATGACAGGGGAGTGAGGAGTATGTCATTCGACAAGAACTCGCTGGAACTTTATATTGGTTCAATGGACATAATTAACCTGACGGTGGATTCCTCGAACGGACAGCAGAACGAAAGCGTGGAATGGGAGTTTGATGATTCGCTCGTCATGGCAAAGACCGACAACTATTCCATCGTCTTGACGGGGATTAGGGAAGGCTCTGCCACGGTGCGGGCGACGTGCGGGGGAAAGAGCGTTTCCTGTGCCCTGCGGATTTTGGCTGCTGACGAGAGTTTTAGGATTGAGAATCCCTATGTCTATGTCTCCTCCGATTTTATGAGCCTTGAGCCGGGATCGACCGAGAAGGTCTTTGCCTCGGTTTATGGCGGAAGCTCCAGCGACAAGGACGGATTCACCTTTACCTGCGACAAGCCGGGAATCGCCTCTCTGCACACGGAGGGCAACTATTGTTGGATTACTGGAAAGAGCGAGGGAATCGCGAAAATCACCTGCCGGCATTCAAGAAGCGCATGGGGATGCAGCTTTTTGGTTTCGGTCGCAGTCTCGGAAAAAACGGTTTCCTATATTACCACATCAAGCAATGTCGTGACAATCAACCGCCAGACTGACGGGCGGAAGCATTTCTCCGTTGACCTAAGAAATGCGGCATACACGACTTATGCAGATGATTTTACTTATTCCGTAACGGATGAAGACGGGAATGATTGCGCTGATCCGCCAATCTTAATGGAAACGCGAGGCAGCAAGGTGACTGCAACCGCTTTGAAAGGCGGCAACTGCTACATAAAGGTTTCCCATCCGTCTGCTGTCTATGATTTGAATGTCCTTGTGCGCGTGGTCGAGAACATTGAGAATGCGCACATCGAGCCTTCGCTGACCTATGTGGAACTTGCAGGAAATCAAAGTCAGACTGTGGAACTTTCTGTAGTGGGCGTTTCCGAGTCAGTTTCCGTCAATTCTGATCAGTACGAATGGACTTTCTCTGACGATGCCGAGAAATATCTTGACTATAAAATTTACAACGGGGGCGAAAGCGGAAAGGGGGATTCTGTCTGGCTTACCGGAAAGAAAAACGGCGCGGTGAAAATCACGGTTAGACATCCTTTGTGTCCTGAAAACCGCACGATTCTTGTCGTTGTGAAGAACATAGAAAGCGAGGCTTCTTCTTCAAAAGTCTACATCACGACCTCGCAGGATTATGTTGAGACTAAAGTCGGTGACGAGGAAACGACCATAAATGTCACGCTAAACAACCTTGCGACGGGCGATGAAGAAAACCTTGAGTGGAAGATAGAGAGCTATGCTTCGGACGGATCTTCAAAACCTGTGATTATGTTTGAGAGCCTTACGGGAAAGCGGACGGCTTCTGCAAGAAACGCGATTTCTGTTGCCTTTGGTAAAGCCATCATAAAGCCATTGAACGAAGGAATGGCTACAATCACTGTTTCGCATCCGAAAGCGGCCTACCCGACAAAGATACTCGTTCAGGTTTTTTCTTCAGGTTATACGATTGCCGCTCCGCTTTTGCTTTCGGTTGACAATCCGTTCGTGACCATTAAAAACGGCGACACGGTAAGCCTGAGGGTAAGCCTTGCAGGAATGTCGAAAGTTGCCGACGATGAGAAGAAAATTGTCTGGTCTTGCTCCGATTCTTCATTCATGGTGAATTCAGACGGAGAAGCGGCATACATCACGGCGAGCGGCAACGGGCTTCATAAGGCAACTCTTACAGTAAGTCATGAAAAGGTTGTTTATCCAATCAGCATTGTTCTTGTGGGGTACAATGATCCGACTGAGCTTTCAGAATTAAATACTATTTATTCAGCGAAAACTTCCTACACAATTTTGAAGGGGGATTGTTGCAACCTTTCTGTTCAGGGAACTAAATTTACAACTTCTATTGATACTGACGGCAATACTTATACGGAAAGTGGCGAGAATCCTGAAATTGAATGGTTTATTGAAGACGGTCATGATTTCATTTCTTTTGAGTGCCAAGAAAATACGGCTGTTGTTGAAGGTATTTCTGCAGGAACGGCACGAATTAAGGCAACTTTGAAAGGGGTTGGCGAGAGTGTAATTTTTTATGTGCAGATTAAGGAACCTGGAATAATTGACAATAGGAAACCATGCTATCTTACAACAAGTCAGAATTCCGTTACCGTAAAAAAAGGCGAAACTGCGGACGTTTCAGTGACAGGCGTGAACATTGAAGGCTCTGTGCTGAATCAGATTGAATGGAAAAATAAGAATCCTGAATTGTTTTCAATCTCCGTGAACGGCGAAAATGCAACGCTGAGCGCCCTGAACGACGGTGACGGAGTAATAGAAGTGAGCCATCCGCTTTCAAAGAATACGCTGACACTGAACGTGCGGGTGGGAAGCGAGTTCGTCTACCATAACACCGATTTTGCCTATATTTCTTCACAAGACGTGGTGCGGCTGAGGACTGATTCCGAGGAATTCATGCTCTCCTGTATCCTCTCCCACACGGAATCTTCGCTTACGGAAACACAAGGCTTTAGTTTTTCATCTTCGGACAAGAAACTCTTTGAAGTCTCTTACAGCTCGAATGCCAGCCACTGCCTTGTAAAGCCAAAGAAGGCCGGTCAGGGTATCTTGAAAATTCGCCATGAAAAGGCTCCCTATGACAAGGAAGTTTTGGTAATAATTGAAAAAAGTGCATCGGAACTTACGGAGATACCGTATCTTTCCACGGAGCAAAATGTCGTTACCGTTATTCAGGGCGAATACATTACGCTGTCTGCAAACTTGAACAATGGAACTTCTTATGATAGCTCAAAATGGAATTGGAAAACACAGGACGGGAACATAAGCGACCTTGTTGTGAATTCGGGGTCGAGCGCGATGATTTCTGGAGTAAGCCCAGGAACGACAAAATTTTCCGTAATGCACGAGGAATGTCTTTATCCACTTGAAATCATAGTAATCTGTTTGGACTCTTCTTCTGTCCAGAAGAAGCCTTTCATTCGCACAGATGCGAACATCGTGACGCTGGGCTTGGGAAAATCGCACACGATAACGGCGGAAATGATTGGCGACGGGAACGCTTTGGGCAATTTTATTTGGACTGTTTCCGATTCTTCCGTGGCACTTGTTTTAGGAGGCGGCTCTTCCTGTTATGTCCGTGGGCTTAAGGCGGGGCAAACATACATCACCGTCAGAAGCCAGGGCTATCCCGAAGCCTATTCAAGGACAGTCTTCGTTAGGGTTGAGGAAACGACCGATGAGAGCTGCTACATTTCGCTTTCAAAGAAAGTGCTTAAAATAAAACCTTCTCAAAGCGACGGGGATACCGTGACGGCGACTCTTGAAAACGGCGATATATTGGATGCGAAAGATTTTGTCTGGTGGGCAGATGACTATAACGTCGTTTCACTTGCCAGTGTGACCGACACGGCAAAAATAACTCCGACTGGAATATCGGGGACAACCTATGTTCATGTGAAGCATCCGAAGGTTTTGAATGCGATTGATATTCTTGTCATGTGTTCCGAATATTCCGAATTCGCCTTTTCTTCCGACAACAAGAGCCTTCTTGAAAAGTCAATCTCCTTTATCCCCATGCAGGTGCCGCCGACAAGCGGGAAATCTTGGATTGAATACGAGTCGTCTGACAGTGAGATTTGCGTTGCGACAGGAAGCGACAGGGTGTGCATGATTGCTGGAGTTTCAAGGGGAAGCGCGACCGTTACCGCTACGCTTAGAACATCGGATGGAGCGGTTGGCACAAGTCAAATGGCGGTGATAGTCGGTAAGGCAGAAGAGGCGGTGAACACGGTTTCTTGTAACACAACGATAATCAATATGGAAATCGGCGACAGCAAGACACTTGAGGCTCTTCTCTCGGGTTCGGGAATATCGCCTGTTGATTCCTATGATATTTCATGGAGTTCAAGCGACACAAAGACTGTTCCGGTATTGCAGAACGGCGAGGGGAAGTCGCTTGGGAAAAACGCCTACATAACTGCGAAGCGGGCGGGGACGGCTGTGATTACGGTGAGCCACCCGAAATGCCTTTATGACCTTTCAATATGGGTTTTGATTCCGGAAAAGGAAGAGGCGACGGTAGCGCTTGACCAGTCTTATATTGAAATGAACAAATCAGACGGTGCGGTAAGCGTGACCGCAAAACTTTCCAACGCGAAAGCGGCGGACGAAAGCGGAATCACTTGGACTGCTCCGAAAGTCGGCGGTGTGAACATAATCACGATTTCAAAGGCAAAGGGAAAGACTTGTAATATTGTGCCGCGTAACACAGGAAGCACGACATTGCGCGCCCAACTTCCGAACGGAAACTATGCCGACTGCGTTGTTACCGTCCTTTCCGATGCGGAGATTGTACTTGAGGCAAAGACGATTCATGTGAACCCTGGCTTTTCCGAGACAGTTAGCTATATGGTCAGTCCAGATTCTGCCTCAATAAACTGGGTTAAGATGATGAACGGTACACAGTCGGTGACATCTCCAACGGAATTCTTTGACTTTGCCGTAAACGAATCGTCAAGAACTATCACTATTACGGGAAAGGCTCTTGGAACAGGGCTTTTGTACGGATATTCTGCGACCGATGCTGGAAGCGCGAAAGCTGAGCTGAACGTAATCTGCGAGTACGATTATGTCCTTGAATTCGATGATGCCGCTGGTGTGATTTTGATGCAGCCCGATGACACGGGATTTATTACTTCGTATGGAAAACCGCACAACCTTGCCGAGATTCCGTTTCATATCTATCCGAAAAGCGGAATGGACATCTGCGTGGAAAGTTCCACTGACAGGCTGGAGATTACATCGTATTCGCTAGACCCTGCCACTGGAAAGGGAAAGATTTATGTGAAGGCTTTGGGCGAGGAAATCAATGGATACATTACGCTGATTGCGACCAATCCTGGCGACAAGGTGAATACGCCCATAAAGCGGAAAAAATACATCAACTCAAAGTATGCTTCCTATACGATAACGCCTGTCTTCAATTTCCAAAGCGGAAGTTTCAGCTCGTATTCGGGGAAAGGAACGGGACAGGGAGGAACGCTTACATTGGGTGACGGCGAGAGTATGCTTTTCCGTCTTGATGTGGCTGAACCGAACGCCGCGCTGGAGAACATAGAGATAAAATTTCAAAGCGGCGTTGGCGTGAATGCAAATGCAGGCAAAGTCCCTTCAAGCGGTGAAATGATTTCTGAGACAGACAATCATATTTATTATTCAGGAAGTTCTGGAAATCTTACTCCTGAAACCATTGGTACGGATGGAAAGGCTTACTACAGAATCGGGCACAACTATGACTACACTGAAAACGGCTATTGGGTGAAGGGGGATGCATATTTCGGACATGCAATAACTGGAGTTCATGTAAAATGGCATGATTATAATTGGTATGAGAGCGGTTCTGACTGGACGGATAATTACTGTATTATAGACGGCATTGATACGAAAATCAATCCGTATGGCTCGCGCAGTGCTGGATGCGACGACAATGAGTTTTCGACTTTCATGAAAAACTTGTGCACTTTAAAAGACAGCAATTATTATTACTATGATAAGGGCGTATTCCGTCCTGAATATGTGGACTCCGCAGATGACTATCAAAACACCCATTATTATAACAATCTGCCTTATTGGTGGGTTCAACGGCATGACTGTCCATCTAACTGTCCCAATGTCTGGATAAACACGAGCTGTCATCCGGGCTTTATCGGTGAGACGGTCAGCAGAAATCAGAATGTGCGGGAAACCGCCACTTTTTACTTGATGATAACCTACCAGACCATAGATGGCAATGGCAAGACCGAGGCGATCCGTGTTGATGTAAAGAAGAGGATGTGTCAAGCAAATACAAAAGATTTTTGGACTCCGACCTATGACTCAAATGGCAGATACTGCTGGCAATTTGTTGGAGAATAAATGTTTGTTGTTTTTATACCTCTTAAGATTTGTGTATCATATCCTTAGCAGACAGTTTCATACAGCTCAGAGTTTTTAGGTAACTTCTTTTGGATAAACGAACCAAAAGTTTGGATTGATGTTCGCTCTGAATTTTGTAATGAATAGGACTGTCGGGCGGTGCGTGAAGCGAATTTCGACATTCTGGTGATTTTTCATATAAATGAATCTTGCGACCTCTAAAAGTGTGCAGTTGCGGGCATGGAATTTGTACACAGAGTATTTTTTCTCAACAATCGGATTGAAAACGACAGGGGAGGGAAGCATTTCGTCTTCTCTGTAAAGTTAGTGTAATGTTGTATGCAGGACGATTTTTCCCAGAACAATTTGGTTCAGGAACTTTATCTGCTCAAATGAAAGCCTTGACTTTTCTGCCGTGGAAAAGAATTTATGTTTCATTGCGAGATTTCGGAAGTATCGTGTGGCGTGAGAGGTAATTTTTGGGACATAAGTTTTTTGGCTTGCGTAGTAAGATTTTCTTTAATTTTTAAGAATTGTTTGTCTGAAATTGAATATCTTGCGAGGATTTTCGTTTTGCCCATTTTGTCAAAAATGTCAGTGAATATCTGAATCTGTGTCTTTATATCGATTTTTGTTTCTTCTATGCTCTCAAGATTAGCGACTTGCCAACTTTATTGTGACGGTTAGTGATTGACAAGTGGAGGCAGTTCGTATTCATATAAATTTTCTGGTTTTACATTCAAGGCTCTTGACAGTGCATAAACAGTTTCAAATGATGCCTTGTTGATGTTCTTTTTCCGTTGTTCGTACATTTGGATGGAGCGAAGGCTTGTCCCGCTTTTTTCAGCGAGCCTTGCCTGTGAATAGTTCTTGATTTTTCGGAATTTATATAATTTTGTCGGAGTTTTTCGCGCTTGATATATCGAGGCAAAGACATCGACGGCTTTGTCTTCCGGCGCTTCATGAAGGGTGGGGTAGAGGGCGCGCAAATTTTCAACGGGGAGATATTCGGCTATCTCTTCAAACGGAAAGCCTGTTTTCCATTGTATATATGCCAAAATCCAACCAGTCCAATATTCAGGTGATTTGTCAAAGGGCGCCTCTCGGACTGGGGTTTCAATGGTTCCGTCTATTTTGTTGAATATTTCTCGGACGAGTTCTGCTCCTGAAAGTCCCAGGACAATGCGAGGCGTTCCATTTTCAAACTGTCGTGCAAATCTTGATGTCGTGAAGGCATCGTAAAATTCACAAAGAGGCACTTTGCATACATTTACAGCGTAATCAAAAGCATCTCCGAGGCAATTCATTGCAGCGTCCAAATGGTCCTTATCGTAAGCGTGGGTCGTCATTCTTAATGTTCTCCCTTATAATGTCGCGCATAAAAATTCCGTCGATGTCTGAATTCTCTAATTCTTTTCTGAAGGCTGCGTTCGCCGATTCATTTCGTTCAGCTCTCTTTGCAAAGTATTCGTTTGACAATGCCTTGTGCGCGGTCGTGAATTTTATTTGGCTAAAAGATTTCTTGCTTTTTAGAACATACTGCTCTCCGAGTTTTCCAAGCCGCATTGCGTAAGATAATTGTTGTAGTGAAATTTCGTTGTTTATGAATGAGCGGGCAAAAGAAAAATACGAGTCATCGGCGCGGTAGCCTACGGTGATGTCGTAGTCTTCAACGGGAACATAAAAGTTTTTGATTAGATGCTCTTTGCCTTGCTTTGCTATAGGAGTGGAAACGCGAAAGTCACGGTATTTCGCCAGGACAGAAAGCCAGTTCAAGATTGTGTATTCTTGTCCGTTCAGATTGAGAACTGTTAAGCCGTTCATTTCAAGGGAATATTCATTGGCAAATCCATCTCGCAAGGAATCTTGGGCAGCCCATTCCTTTGCAAGCTCAATATTTTGAGTGCAGTAGAATCCAAGTCCATAATCATTGTTCGGCTTTCCTTTGCCAAATTCAGGCTTACGGATTATGCCTAAAGAGCCATGAAATAAAGTGATTTCTGCCATATAAATGCTCCATATATCACCAAAGTAGTAGTTTGTACCTATATTAAATTATACTACCAAAGTGATAGTCAGTCAAGAAAAAATGCCGTGTTTACCACCGGTAATTTACATAATATTTAAAAATGCAGAATTTAAACGAGTTCATTAAGTTCTTGATTTTTCTTAAGGTTTCAGGAAAATGCGGAACAATAATCGCTGTCAAAAGCAGAATAATCAACATATCTTGATGCGGAGCATCAAGATATGAAAATCCCGCACGAATCACGATGTGCCAAAAATGCCTTATGGAATAGAATATTTAACTTTTCCTTCTGAACCGAGTGCATAGAATCATCAGGTTAGTTTTGATTGCGGAACTTTTCCTTCCGTTGAAATTATCCAACAAACAGGAAACCTCTTGCCAAAACAAAATCGGAAAATCATACGATGCTTTTCTAGAAATGTTTTCTATGTTGTAAATCGCTGTTCTAAGCAGGTCTATCCGCCTTCCGTAAACCGCGCTAATGAGGGCGACTTTCTCCTTTACATTTGGAAGGTAAAGACTTTTCATAAACTGCGCCTGTTCAGCTGGGCAGACGATATAGGCTCTCCTATGTGGTCGATAATTGTAATCTAAAATCACAATCCCCTTGTCTGAAACGAGCAATGAGCCTCTTTCCTCGTCAAAGGAGGAATCAATAAAGTTTCCATGAGCGTATAAATTGAATGCCTCTTTGTTATGGCGCGGAATTCTGATCGTAATCATAGAGTCAGAATACAAGGGTTGATTTTTTAAGTCTACCAAAATGTATGTTTTCGTAGATAAAGATAGATACATTTTTCTTTTTAATAGATTTTCGGGAAGTCCATGTATCGGGTGACCTGGCAGGGATTAGGAGAGTGCTAATCGAGCGCCAAATAAAAATGCATAATTTAAAACTGTGTTCATCTACAAAAGTCTAACTTTTCGTTGACAATTAAGAATCGGAATCTTTATAATCACGGTATAAAAGGGCGTTGCCCGAATATCAAAGGAAAAGGTTGAAAACCCGCCATTCTTCACCGATCCTGAGTTATTTTTATAGGTAGGTCTGAAAAATGGAAAATCAGAATACGAACGAAGTTCCTGCAAGTCAGGAAAATGCCGCCACTGATGCGGTTCAGAGTGTCGCCGGCGCAGACAAAGACTGGAGGGTATACAACATCGCCAAGAAGGACAGGAATCTTTTTGCCAAGGCGATTGAAAACGGAACCCTACTCCCGGACGCGGATGGCAAGGTTGACACATCTAACGCCAAGAGCCTTGTACGCGGAACCAAGTACCAGGGCATGACGAACATTCTCCTCAAGAGCTTCTCAAAAGAAAACAATTTCCCTACTAATGAATATGTGACGGCAAATCAACTCGATCATGTGAATATGGCGAAGCAGATTCCCTTTGAAAATTCAATCAAAATCAAAAAGGGTGAGAAGGGAATTACTATCCACATCAGCGAAAAACAGAAAGACGAAAATGACCGTGACATCATCAATAGGGAAACAGGAAAGCCAATCTATGAAACAAAATACATCACGCTCTTCAATGTCGCTCAAATTGAAAATGAAAAGCCGCTTTTTGACTTCGCAGAAGAAGAAGCAGAGCGTCGTCTTGAATGGGTGAAGTCGCATGGAAGCTACCGCGAGCTGAATCCTCATAAAGTACGAGAAACAGTTGAGGCCTCGTCTGGCGATCCTAAGGTTTATCTTTCCGAATATTTCAATGCCGTTGAAAAAGGCAAGGATTTTTCTGTTTCTCCAAAAATCGCCGAGGAATTCAAGTCCAAAGTGGATGATGTCCTTTTTGGTCAAGCAAAGACAGCGGAGGAACGGGAGGTGGCGAATCCGTTCAATTTTGCAAAACTCAGTATCGCGGTGAACAAGTTTGTCAAGAGTCAACGAACGGAGGCTTCTCAGAGAATTCGCAACGAAAAGGCAAAGGAAAAATACAACCAGAGGCTTGCAGAATATGCGCAGAAACACGCTCCGCAAATTCAATCGCAAACAGTCCAGCAAGAAGTCTCTGATGATTACGAAATGTGCTTCTGAAAGTACAGATCGCCGTAGTTTTACGGCAACGAAGCGTAATCCTTTGGAGACTTTTTAATGCGATACGAAGAAATCAAAACTTATGCGGTCAATATCGGTGCTGACGGCGTTGACCCTCATTACAAGGAAATAAATTCTCTCATCAAGGAAAATCTGATCCATGGAATATTGCCGTTTTTCGGCGAGAAGCCGTTTCCGCCCGATATGAACGTGATTACAGGCAGGGCGACTCCCGACATCAATTCGGAAAAGATTCTTCTCAAAGCCTCAAGCATTGGAGCAACCTCAACTATGTGGATTTACGGAGCAGATGCGGAATATCTGGGGCTTGAATTGAAATCCTCGAATCCCACGGAATTTAGGGACGCATTAAAAAAGAACCCCAATTTCAACTGTCGTCCTGTCGTGATTCAAAAGGTGAGGGAGCGGTTTTCAGACCGCGATATGCGGAACAAGACGAATGTTTTGAACGAAGGTCTGTGTCGTGATGCACAGTGCGCCTATCTTCTTGACCAGTTTACGGAAAATTCGGTCGAAAAGGTCTTTAACCTGAAAAGACTTGAGAAGAAACTTGACGGTGGAAAAGACATGAAATCATTTCTCGCCAGAAAAATCATAGAAAACAGAATCGAATACAACACGGGTAAAAAGTTAGCGGAACATACGAGAATCGCAAAAAAGAACCTTGTCACCAACATGAAAAGAACTTCGCCTGTCTTTAAGGAAATAGTTAATAAACGGAATGCCGATTTCAAGAATTATCTTCCTGAACAAAAGACTGTTTATGATTTTTGCTACAAGCGATTCTTGGAACAGGGAAGCGGCGAGCGGCTCTATTCGTTTTCTGACAGCGATAGGGCAAAAATAGAGAAGTCTTTTGAGACGCTCCTTGAAAAAATCAAGGATAACCCGAAAATCAGCGGAATCATCACACGGACAATCTTTGACGCATATTCGTTCAGTCAGAGGCTCATCCACAGGAATTTCTCTCTAGAGCCTATCTTTACAAAAGAGGACGAACTCAATCGGAAAAGCAACACGAACAGGAAGCTCCCAGATGTGCTCACACACCAGTATGCAGTTCATTCGATTATTGACAATAATGCGAGGGAAAAATACCAGTCGCGGTCTTTTTCGATGCATATCGGTGAAGAAATCGGGATGTAGGGTAGGACTTGAGTATGGAAAGACAGAAAGCGTTTGTCGCGGCAGAAAATTACATCAAAAATACTAGCCTCCCGTTTGGGGTGGGCGTGGTTACGAGTTTTGATGAGGAAGATGCCATACGATGCACTGCGCGGCGGGAAAACTTTAATACACGGAACGAATGGCTGGACATAAAAATTCCGGCAAGGAGTTCATTTTTAAATCTCGACTCACCGCTTGAAGAGCATTCAAAAGAGATTTTAGAACCGTTATTTTCGGCAAAATCACTTTCCCTGCTTTTTTATGCCGAGGGGCAGAAATACTTTCAGGGGAATTCTGGAGTCATCAGCAGCATGACCGATTTTCCCGAAGAGAAAAACGATGCTTCACGGGAAGAAATCTGCGCTTTTTATGAAGAAAAAAAGAATGAGTTGAAAAAACTTGCAAGCGTCTACTCGCTGATTCAATTCATCACGGCAAAGGCACGGAATCGCGACTTGGCAATTACATCAAGTTTTCTTCAAGTGATTGGAATAAACGGAATCGTATACAGCGAGGAGAATGCCGAGCGGGCATTGATTTTTGATGCGAAAAACCAGATTGAGGTTCTGCACTTCAATTCTGAGGTACTTTAGTTTTTACGGCGGAGAAGTTTTATGAACTATAAAAAATTCAATGAAAAATATTGCGACGGAACATGGAAGGTTCAGGACGACGGCGGGGTGACACGCAAGGAGTTCGATCAGTTTTTCCGCGATTTCAAGTCTGTCCTGAAAGAAATCTGTGGTCCGGATTGGGATGTTACAAAGTATAGTAAGGGACATTACTTTGTCTCGACATTCTTAAGGAATGCTACGAATCCCGAAGAACTCCTGTATCTCTGTATAGATGACATCCGCTATAACCCGAACTGGCACAAAAGCATTCTTTATCGGACCGCGGAAAACGAAAAGGATTATCGCGGCGGAACGAACCGTTATTCTTCCCTTGAAGATTTGCAGAGCGCACTGGAAAGAGAAAACCACATAATCGGCGAAGAATTGGAGGAGAGTCGTAAAAATGCGCCAAATGGTGCAAGCATTTCACAATCGAAAATTCGGGAAGCGGAGGAAGAGCGGGGAATTCCTGTGACTGAAACAAAAGGATTTGATAAAGCAGATTCTTTAGAAGTCGCCAAAGAAAACATAATGACCGAAAAGAAAGTCTATGAATATGGCAAGAAGGTAAAGGAGTATAAGGATGCGTTGCACCTTGCCTACAATTCGAGGGCATTCTCTGTTTTGGAGAACTTAAAAACTGAACTTGGACTTTCAGATGAGGAATGCAAGGGGTTTGAAAAACCTTATTTCCTTGCCCAAAAAGCACAGGACAATGGCAAAGAACTGCACTTCAATGAAATTTGCGATTGCCACCACATGGGACTGTTCGACGAGATGGACGGAAGCCTTGAATGGGAATCCATCGACTATTCCGACACCGAGTATTTGGAAGTCGGGAACACATACATTGAAAAATGCTCCAGAGGCGGTTATGGAATCTCCAACGTCTTTATCTCAATCGGGGAATCAATTGAAGACCTTTATGTTGAGTATGGCAAGAAACATTTTCCTGAAGAAGCGGTAAAAGACGGTAAAATTGTCTTTTTTGACCACAGCGAACCCAATGTTCAAAGCATAATAGACAATTATATTAGAATACGCTTCAACATCATGTCGCCGCTGGAAATTAAGGAAGAATACACAGAATCTCTTGGAGTAGAAGGCGAGGAAATTTCCGCTTATCTGAAGCAAGTTGAAAATAAAGAATTTTACGATTTAGATATGGATTGGGATGACGATGTATATCAGATTAACAATCTGATCCACGATTTTGACGATGTAGACTTGTATACATTCAAGCCGCCATTTAAATTGAATCAGGACATTCAGCTTGTCGCATGGGATGAAAGAGACCGCCCGATTATTCAGGGAATCGACACCGAAAACGGATTCATAAATCTTCTTGACGATTTGCATAATCGCTTTGACGGAAATAAAAATTATGAAAGCGAAGTTTCAGCCCTCAATAATCTGATAACTTCCTTTGCAAAGGGTAAAAACAAGAATCACTATCTCAAGTCAGTCCATACTTTTGAGGATGACCGCGAAAAAATGGAAGATTTTTTTCATACTTCAAAAGATGAATTCCTTGCGGCATACAGTTATCTTGATGAAACGGAATACGATGCGACAGCATTAAAAGTCAATGAAAAATATCGGCTGAAAGAGCCTGTTCACGCTGATCTTCGTCTTGGCGAACTCTTTAACGGCATTATAACCGAAGAAGAAAAATACGATGGAAGCGATACCGTAGTTCTCTCCGGCGGAAACACCATTGAAAGAAGCGGGACTGAGCAAGAAGGATTCTTTTTCGATATGCGGAACAAGAATGACAGCACATACCTTGCTTTCGATGGCATGAGAACAACAAAAGTCGCCGAAATCAACGGTATATCGTACTTCACGAACAACGATGACAGGATGGACTGGCAGGGCGAAGTTTTTTCTCTGAACGATGACGAGATAAAACTTGCATTTGATTCTAAAGGGTATGGGCTTCTCTCAAAGGAAGCAGGAAAAAGCGAAAGTAAAACTGTTTTTCTTTCGTTGGATGTTGCAAAATCGGTCATTTTTGACGATGAGGTAGTCTACGACAAAGAGAACGAAACGCTTGATTTCTATGTCTGGGCAACGGATGCGCTTATGGAGCAGTTCGTGCCGTCAGAAAAACGACTCGGTCTTGAAGATTCGGCGAATGAATTCCATTTCTATTTCATTTACAAAGATGAGCAGAACATCTCGTTATATTTGGGTTATTACGACAAAGACGACAAGAAAGTTTACGAGACATTCAAGATCTCGCCAGAATCAGAAGGTTTTGATTTCCTAAAAGAACTCATGGATGATTATGCGACGAGAAGTGACGGAAAGCATATCAAAGATTACAAAACGCTTGACGGGCTTGAAACCCTTGAATATGCGAAATTGTCACAACTTGTCAACGCTTCCGTAACTCCGCTTTTCTCCGATGAAATGGCACGAAAAATAATAGGCTATTACGAGCAGCAAGGAATTCCCCTTTACAAAAATGATGGGAATGAGCTTTTTGTCTATCACAAGAATTATGACGATTCACGGCGCGAATATGAAGAATCGCCTGTTGAAAAATGCCGTTTATACGATGTCATCAAAAATTTCATAGACGAGTATGGCTATAATCTGGAGGCTGACGATATGCTGAATCAGTTTGAGAAAGTTCGTGATTCCCTTGTCGCAGAAGAAACCAACAGGGAAAAGGCAATGTTGAATTCTATCAAAAATGATTTGGTGCTTACCGCCTTGCACCGTTCGAGCGAAGAGTCTTACAACGAAAAAGAGATCAAATTTCTTCTTACATCTGAAAATGTGGAGTATGCACTTGGCTCTGACACACTCAGCAACAAAACTGATATTGAGGCTTTTTATAATAAATATGGCATTGACGGCATAAAAAATGCTGTTCTACATGATTCGTTGAGTCCTAATGAGTTTTCAGATAGGGGAATCCTTGATATGGAATATGCTCCTGTATCACTCGAAACGCTCATGGATTTCATTAACATTGCAGGATTCGATTCTTTTAACACTGAGATGGCAGCCGAGTGTGCAAAAACATTCGTTGACAATAAGGTTCCCCTTGTGTGCGATAAAATTGGAAACATTTACCAGCGAAATATCGGCGATTCGCGCACTGGTTCAGAAGCGGATTTGGAAATGCTCACCCCTTCCGAAGTCATTGATTTATATAAAAACGACCTTGAGCGACAATGTTCCCTTGCGAGTGAAGAATGGTATGCGGAACATAAGCAGAAAATCGACACGCTGAACGACATCGAGGACTATCTTGTAAAGATTGAGAACTCCGTTCAACTTACGACAGAAAATTCACAGATTCTTTCTGGCTATATAAATCAAAACAAGGAAGAATTCGGAAAGGCATTCACAAAGATAAATGGAAACATTCCTGCATTTGAAGATATGTCGGGTGAACTTGCCAAAGACATTATCGAGACGCTAGAAATTGGCGACTACTATGTGCGGTTTGATGAAAAAGAAAAGCAATTTTTCATTTATGACCAGCAGTCCGCAGACAACAGCCTCTTTGAAAAAGTGGATGTAAGTACTTTGCTTTCTAAAGCAGCAGACATTGCGGAAACATGGATTCGTGACGATACAACTGGGCATGAAAACGAAATATGCAAGCGGCTTGAAAAATTCCTTTATCCTACGGAGAGTTATCTGCCTGTAAAACTAACTGTAGATATGAATATTCCTTGGTCTCTCCAAGAGAAGTGGCGTGAAACAGAAAATGAAAAAGACATCTTTAAGGAAATCGCATATACACTGCTACACAATCTGAATAACAGTTCAAAAGTGAAGAATATGGAATACATCGGCGAAACAAAAACACTTACAATTATAATTGATACAAGTTTCACCGTAAAAGAACCGTTTTCTTACGAAGCTATGAATCAGAATGAAATTGAAAATGCTTTTTTAATGGGATGTGGTTCCGTTTTACAGGAACACTTTAAAGACTACACCGCAAATGATGCGAATGGACTATCTGAAAAGATTACATTCAATTCTATCAAGACTGAGAAACCTGCCGCAGAACGTACTTGGGAAGAAATCAGTGCGGACTGGAACGAGCAGGAATTTGCTGGTGCACGAAACCGTTCAAAGGAAATCTTGGAAGAAAATAAGAACAACTTCACCGATCGGGAACTGAAAGAAGAAACTGTCTACCAGCTTCTCTATGATTATATCGTTGTGGATTCCGAACTTTCTAGCAAGGAACTTTCTTTCAATAGTTCAGTGCTGGAAGAGATGTCTAAAAAATATGTTTCTAATGAACTCCAACTTGAGGTAGCGCAGAATTATTTTGATGAAAAAAAGGAAGGATGGCAAATGGGAAATCATACTGAAAAGGAACTGAGATTTGAATTTGCAGATGATACAAACACCGAAAAAATCAGAATTTGTAAGGAAGCACTTTCCCAATGTGATATAACCAAAGAAATTAGAGACTATTTAAAAATCAGTCTGAAAGTTGAAAAAGACATCGACTTTGATTTTGATGACGAACGAAATTATGCCTATTATGACTTTGACAGTATGCATTCACCGACATATTTTGTCTTATACAATGATATGGCGGAGGAAAAATCTAATCCGTATGTTGCGGTCAGGTTTGATAATAAGGCATACGAATTGTTGGGAAGAGACTTGCCCTTTAACAAAGCCCAATTAAACTGTGCCTCCAGGATAGAAATTGAATCTAATATTGAAAATCATAACGGCTATGCACAAGGCACAATTGTTCACGATGTTGAGGCATGGAAAAACGCTCAGAATAAGCAAAAATTGAACAAATCCACCGAGCATAAATGCTATGAGCGTTATGTGGAATTCTGGAAAGTTAATCATGTATTTGAGAAAGGCGTTTCAGAACTCGTTTCGTTCAATGAGTTTGTAGATAACGAATACCGTGATGTAAAAGTAATGAAAGAATGTCTTTCGGAAAGTCTTTTCAAAGAGTATGCGGATGGCATCAAGGCATTCTGCAAGAATAAAGTTGAGCAGGGAAACGGCATCACACTTGATGAAGCGAACAATTTATCTGACACACTCTCCTTGCTTGATAAAGATTCTATTAGACCTAGCGGCGAGCAGATTCTTATCGGACTTGAAGAGGGATGGAAGTTTGATGAAGCCTGTTGCGGCTATATTGAAAGTGAAGACCAAAATTTACCTGATGGCGTTCTTGTCATTATGCGTATTGATGATATGCAGGTGTTCAGCAATGATCATGAAGCGGCAATTCAGGCAAAGAAAGACGGAATAAAACTCATTCCGAAAGAAGAAATGAAATTTGAACTTGACGAGGACGGAGAGACTGATGAGCGCGGTTATTACGACTACATTGACACCCCTGAAAACAGAAAACTGCTGCAAGAGGCGGGACTTTTTCGTGATAAGGAAAACGGGCATCAAATTGGTGAGGAGGTTTCGCTTGATTTAAATGCCTTGTTCAACAGCGAAAAGTACCGACCTTCTGACTTTGACAGCGAAAATGAACGCATAACGGATGAAACTTCCCGATGGCTTGAAAATACCTCCAACCGAATTGAATTTTTGCGTGAAGGAGGCGAGAGTTATTATGACCTTGTAGACGAGTTTGGTACGGTTCTCGCAATGAACGGTGAGGCTGTCATTGTTGCCGAACATAAAGACGGAATGTACAGGCTTATTGCCGATGAAGGGTCGGAAATGAAGCATATACTCTACCTCTCGGAATCTGATTTTGAAATCGCGACAGGAAAGGCAAGTCTATCTCAGTTAATAGACGAGCAGAACAAGAACAACGCGCTTCTTGAAGAGGCAAAAGATCTGATTTCGGATTTCTGCTTCAAAAAGTATATGTCAACACCGGATTTTTCTGACCTACGAAATGTGGGAATAGTCTATACGGATTACTTTGACCCTGAGACGCAGAAGGAATACCCGATTCAAGTGAGCGTGAACCTCATAGAGCCTTCAATTACGGCTACATTTGACGGTAAGGAACTTTGGAGAGATGACAATTACGAGAACTTGCAGGATTTTGTTGCGACAGGTTTGAACAGCCTCGACTTCGACTCTTTGGTATCTGTCGCTGACTATGACATCAACGCCATTCTAAAAGGTGAGACTTCTTCTGCAAAATCAGATGCAATGTCTGTCGCGGTCAACGGAAACTGTCTCGGCTGGGAAGATGAGATTGAAGCGTGGCTGAACAAAAATTTTTACCGGGAAACCGAATATTTCAACGGCTCAAAGACAATGGGCAAGTATTCATACACACTTTCCCCGTCCATTACAAAACCGATTACAGAAAGCGAACTTAAGCTGTTTGAGAATAAGACTGAACCGCCGGAAGATATATTAAATAAAATCAAGGACTCAAAATTCGATGAAGCCTATGATACAAAAGTCGCTGACATCATTTCTGATCTCCAGGAATATATGTGGTCAACTTACAATGCCCGACTCAGATATAGCGACATTTTAGATTACTTGATTGACGATGAGAAACTACAAGTATTGCAGCCCTCAAATGAAGAATGGCTTTTACTTGAACCCAAAGAAACAATAGAAAAACTCATAAAAGCTGGCATTCGGCTTGACGGAATCCAGTTGAATGAAAATCAAAAGGAGGACAAAATGGAAAACAACGAAGGACCGATGGAAAAGAAACCGATGCCGGTTTACTCATATTCACCTTTCGGATATGAAGGCGTACTTGTCCAAATTGAAACTGACTTGCGAAGAGGAATTCCCGCCTATGATATTGTGGGAATTTCTGACGGTATGGTACGCGAAACAAGGGAGAGAATCCGCGCCGCATTTAGAAGCAGCGACCTTGAATTCCCAAAAGAACGTATATTGCAGTCAGCAACTCCCGCAGACTTGAAGAAAGAAGGATACATGGATTTGGCGATGGCGGTCAGCATCCTTTCTCAGACAGAGGATTATATAAAAGAGCCGGTGATGGTCTTGGGTGAACTTGAGCCTTCGGGCAAAGTCCGTCCTGTGCGCGGAAATAGCGCCGCCGTAATGACCGCTCTCAATGTTGGAATCAGAAATATTGTTTGCGATTCGCAAACGGCAAAAGAAATTGAGGGTATCAAGGGAATCAGAATCCTTGAGGTGGAAAATCTTGCAGAAGCAAACGCCGGACTTCGTTTTATTGAAAATTTCAAGGAAATTGGAACGGAAAATTCGCTTGATCAGTCCAATGAAGTTGAGTTTAGTACGGAGTATGATGATGAAGACATTCTCGATGTTGCGCAGGGGAACTACGATACTATCCGTGCTATGGAAATCGCTGCCGCAGGAAAGCATAACATACTGATTACAGGCGAACCTGGTTGCGGAAAGACCTTGCTCAACCAATATCTCCTGCCAAAAATCACTCCCAAACTTACTAGAGAAGAAAACTTAAGCAAACAGAGAATCTGGTCAATTGCGGGATTGTATTCTCAAAGAGACGATAACTGTACCGCGCCTTTCCGTATGCCTCATCAGACGGCATCGCTTGAAGGAATGTGCGGTGGTGGGGTACAGGCAAAACCTGGCGAGATATCACTTGCCCATCACGGAGTGCTCTTTTTGGATTCGGCGGCGGACTTCAGAACAAGCGTTCTCCAGATGCTCAGAATTCCGCTTGAAACTAAAAATATTACTTTGAGCCGAGCAGGGCGTTCGACCGTCTATCCAGCAGACTTTCAGCTTTCTTTTGCCATGAATCCGTGTCCATGCGGAAATTATGAGGTTCATGGAAAAATATGTTTCGACAGCGACAGGACAATCAAACAATACTGGAGCAAAATTTCCGATCCTGTCCTTGACCGAATTGAAATCAAAAATTTCATGCAGAAGAATGAAAACGACACGCGACAAACAACACTTAAAGAAATGAGATGGCGAATCGCAACTGCAATTAAAATTCAGCGCGAGAGGGGAGTGTATAACTCGCATTTGAACCTCCAGCAGGTCGCACAATACTGCAAGATTACTGATGAGGACAGAAAACTTCTCGACCAATATGCCAAATGTTTTGAGGTTTCGCAGAGAAACATTGCAAATACGCTCAAAGTCGCGCTTACTATCGCAAATATGGACGGACGTGTCAAAATCCGAACGAACGATTTGAGGGAAGCGATGGAAATGACGGCTCCTGTCTTTAATAAGCCGCGAAAGTATCAATTTGACCCCGCTTTCCGGAACGGAAAAGATTCAGTTGACGAACTGACAGACTTAATCCGCGAGGACATCACAAGCGCAATCGGCAGTATAGATGAGAACATTAAAATCAACGGAATGAGATTCTACCAGCCGCCGGAAGATGACGGCAAGCTCCACCTTGCCGTTGAATACGATGCGGATAATTGGCGTGAGGACGGGCTTTTCAACGCGCTTGCCGAAGAGCATTTCGTGCTGAACGGAATGGAAGTCGATGTGAACCCTATTACTCCTGCAAAAAGCGGCACTTTGGACGAATACATAAAGACCGTGGAAAACGCGGATAAAATTATCGCGGAAAATGACAGGGAGTTAAATGTCCGTGAAGAAATGAAAAAGAACATTTCTTTCTTCGTGACTGAAACTAAAGAAGTTCGGAACGAAATCGTTGCGACCGATTTGACCGCAAGAGAAGCCTTCAAACTTGCTGCTGAGAAAAACAAGAACTCGCCAGGAGAATATGGGGTAGGAGCTTATTCTCCCGGCACCATTTTGCTGAACTTTAAGCCTGAACTTCATGGAGATGGACAGTTCTACTGGATCGTGCCGAACACAGGAAATCCTGCCGCTTGCGAAATCGACACCACACTTCTGGAGCGGCGACCCGATGATTTTGTCCTGAACGAAGTGAAAAGGCAGCTTGAAGAGGCAAGGGATTATTACGCAAAGGAAGTCGAGCGGAACAAGGAACAAGAAATGGCGCAGGCAAAAGAAAACAGGCAACCTCCTGTTCATTCGGCAAATGGAATTGAAATAACACCAGATGATTTGAAATACGCAAGAAAATTCTTGCCTAAAAATCAGTATGCGCTTGTCTTGCGAAACACGCAGGGCGAGGAAGGCGAGCATTTCAAGCAGATAATCAAGGATATTTCCGAAAAAGCACACGCAATCGAGGGAAAGACAGAAATCCTTGATAAAGACGGGAATCACCCTCTCGCTTTTAAATATATCTTCCCGAATGACACAAAATTCTACATTTCCGAATGGAACGGTGGCGATGAAGTTTTCGGCTACACGGTCATGAATGGCGACACGCAGATGTCCGAATGGGGATATTCATCACTGAGCGAAATTCGCGACCTTTCTGTAAAAGACCGAAACGGATTCCTTGTTACAAGCGAAATGACATTTTATGGGCTAGAGCCGACAATCGAAAAAATGGCGGCGAGAGATTTTCCCGAACTTGCGGCAGATATGGGCGAGGAAAAGAAAAGCAATGAGGAAGAGATGATTCAGGAATTCAGCCGGGAACTGAACGTGGCTCTTTCGGAGAAAAACCTTGAGCCAACCACGGAAAATATTGTGCTTGCTTCCTATCATGTCATGCAGACGATGAATGCTGATGAAAAGAAAGGACTTATAAGTCTGATGGAAAAATGCGGTTGCACTGACGAGGCGAAGTCAAACGAGTTCCTTTCTGCGGTGAAGAACTATGGAACTCCGAGTGGAAAGGCAAAAATCAAAAAGGTCTTGGAAATTTTTGGCAAGAAACCAGAGAGTACGCCGAAAGTTGAGGACGAGTTGGAAGCAGGAATGTAATTGAACAAGGGGAATAAAAATTATGGAAAGAAACATACTTTTGCAGAATGACAGAATTACGGTTCGCGAAAATCCCTACAAGAAAGGAATTGAAGTCCTCTTTCCGATGAAACCCGATGAAAAGGTAAGAGAAGCACTTAAAAAAGCAGGATTCCGCTGGTCAAGATCGCAGCAGCTCTGGTGGGCATATGACAACGAACGTACACGGCAATATATAGAGGAAGAAATTTCATATCAGCGTGACATGAAAAAGTTCTCAGACTGGGAAGAATTCTATTCAGAAGTCGGCGAATCCTCAAAGAATGAAAAGATTGAGCAGAAAGCATTGTTTTCTCCCGAAAATTACCTTGAAACTTTCCACGAAAAGGTTGAAAAACTATTTGACAGTTCTTCATTTAAAGATTATATTGTCGATAGCATTACGGATAAAAATAGCCAATTAGAAGAAAAGGGGGTGGCTTATGAAAGCAATGAAACCGATTTCGGTTCGAGCGGTCAAAGTGAAGGACTTGATGGGAATGGACGCGGAGAAGGTTCAGAAGGAAATCCTTATGAATTCACAAAACGGAATGATTCCCAAATGGACGGAAATTCTGGAGGTGGACACGCCAGAACTGGATACGGAGACAGTATTCCGTTCACAGACGGAGGACGGACTCGAATTGAGCCTTCATCAGTCAACAGTGCCGCTTCCGATAGACAAATTTTCGAAGATACTGAACAAAATGTCGGCGACAAAAACCCTTCTGTACGTGCAGAAAATCTGCAAGCGGGAAGGGTGGTCAATGGAATATCCGAACATCATGGCAGTCCTGAACAACCTGGATATGGAGATGGTCTAACCATCAATAAAACGGCTGAACCTTACCGCAGCCAGTCTGTGGCAGGTGCGGTCGAAAATGCATCGAAAACAAATTTTACCAAATCGCAAGCCCGCGATATCCGAAGCGAAATCAAATACCTTCTGGAAACGCATACCGATGATGAAATCAAAAACAACTCTGAGGCAATAGCTTTGCTCTCGCAATACGAGGGTGGCGGTGGACTTGGGGAACAGGATGTCACAAGCGCAGAAACCTTAAACGCGTTTTACACTCCTCGAAACATTGTGCAAGCAGTTTGGAAAATAGCGGACTACTATGCCCCTGACGCAGTGACGGTTCTTGAGCCTTCAAGCGGAATCGGACGTTTTGCTGAAAATCGCTTCAAAAACAAATTTACACTCCGCGAACTTGACCCTGTTTCAGCGAGAATTGCAAAAATCATTCATCCTGCCGCAGAGGTGATTCAAGGGGCATTTCAAGCTCAGTTTTATGACGAGAATGGGATTGCCCGCAACAAGGATTATGTGCTTCCTAAATATGACCTTGTAATCGGAAACCCGCCTTACGGAGCCTACATTGGCGAATGGAAAGGAAAGGGAGAGGGAAAGGAATTCAATCGCATAGAAGAATACTTCATTGAGAGAGGTTTGAAGTCTCTCAATGACGATAACTCATTGCTTGTTTTTGTCGTACCGAGCGGATTTTTGAACAGCATGGACGACAGTCAGAAGCACCTCATCGCTGAGAAAGGTCAGCTGGTCGTCGCGTTCCGTCTGCCAGAAGGTGCTTTCCCCACCACGCAAATCGGCACGGATATTCTCGTAATGAAGAAGCATGACCAGCAGTATCGCAGTCATATTTCGGAAGCGATGGAGAATGAAGAGTCTGAAACGAGGCGGTTCTTAAGCAACGGCACTTATTTCAGGGAGCACCCGGAGAACATTCTTGGCAAGGTAAAAACCCGCATAAACCGTTTCGGGAAGGAAGAGGAGTATGTCGCTGTGCATGAAGGTCTCACCGTGCAGGATGAACTTGATAAAATTGAGGAAATAGTTGGCGATGAAATTGAGAATTCGCAGGTCAAACAAACAGAAATCACTTCACCTGCAATTGCAAAAATCCACGAGTTTAAGACAGAAAAATATCCGTACATAAACAAAGACGGAACACTGAATCCCAACCGCATTCGTCCTGGCGACATTGTCATCGGAAAAGAAGATGGCATTCCCTACAATGTTCAGTTTTTTGTTGGTGACAATTATATTAGAGTTAATACAATCACCATGAAAGGTGAAAGCACGGAATTATTTAACGAATTAGAAGAAAAAGAATGGGCTAAAGAACAAAGTTATGCACTTGGAATCGGTTGGAGAACTGCCTTTAATCAGTATTTCTATGCTCCAACATTGGAGCAGCTTGAAAGTTGGAAATATCCCGTCTGGTATAAAAAGCATCTTGACTATCAGAATAACTTCGAGGAATTGCGGGACGAGATTCGTAAACTTCTTTCCTTTCTTGACTATGAAAAAATCTCAAAAGATGAGGTTCTCAAAGTGTTTGCAAAAACCTGTGCAAAAGAAATGGATTTTCTCTGCGAATGGAATGACAAGGCGCGGGAGGTGCGCATTGATCCTGCAACTGGTGAGAGCCGGACTTACGATACAGATGAATACGGCTATGCTCGCGTTCAACACGAGTTTGCCGAAATGTGTGATTTCTACGGCTCGGATCTCATGCTTGCAGTTATCAGAAACTCCGCAAACTATATGATGCAGAACAGCTCGATAGACAAAGATTATTATAAACGCTGTATAAATGAATATCAGGAAGACCTCTTTGAAAAGGCAGAAAAAGTTCACTTTGCCGAATCCATAAGGGATATTGTCTGTTCAGAAGAGAAGACTGGAAAAAAGGAGTATGGGAATACAATTTGGGATTTGTGTCTTCAATATAAAAATCTCAGCAAATACCATGCGATAAATCCTGAATGGACATATGCCAAAGTTCTTGAAAAAGAAAACATCGTGCTGAACGATGTTCCGAAAATCCAGCAAACCGCTATAATTGAAGAAACAGAAACGCAGGCAGAAAAACTTGAATATATCGATGGGCAGGTCTATTCATATGTTCATGATGGGTATGCTGCGAAAGTCTGCCATGCTGTAAAAGAAGGAAATCATGAAGCGGTGAAAACCATGGCTTCTTTCCTTGCAAAGAATGTGAACGAGCCTTGCGTACTTGTTCCTATTCCGCAGCACACTGGAAAGGCAGAGTACACACTGGAACTGGCCAAAGAGATTCAGCGGATTGTCAAAGCGGAAAAAAATATCGAAGTTGAAATTGCGGACGTACTTTCCTCAATGCCGCATGAAATGCTTTACGACCAGAAGAAGAAATTGAAAAAACAGGAACTCACGGAAGAAGAAATCAATATTCTCGATTACGGCGACTTGAAAGTAAATTCAAACTTCAGGACAGAAAGCGGAAAAAAATACCTTGCGCTCGACAATGTATATTCCACGGGGAAAACCTTTGAGGAAACCGAAAAACTCATACATGGAATTAAGCCACTCGTTTTTGCTGTAGGACACATGGGGAAAGAACAATTTCTAAACCGTTTCGGAATTGAATCGCAGAACGCACCCGAAATTACCGTGCAAAAAGCAGTCCCTGTAAAGAAAATATCATACATTGAAAAGGCATTTCAGACGGCAAAGGATAAATTGCTCGAAGTTTCACAAAATGAAGATGTTCGCAGATTTCTTAGCATAGAGCGTGACATTAGAATCAGTGATTTTGAGTGTTTCTCACGGCAACAGTGGTCGAATTCACACCATGCTGGCTGGTATTTTAAAGCGCATTTTGACATAAACACCAAACAGGTCTTGATTACCACAGACATTGAAAATAACAACAGGTCAGTGAAAGTTCTTCTTGGAAGTATTATGCCTGATGGTCAGGTAATCAAGTGCTACGATGAATATTCAAGCGAATATCAGGAACAGCGCAAGAAAGGCGGTATAATCACGAACGCACGTCAGGAAAGGCTTGATTCTGTGTTCAATGATTTTTCCAAGATTTTTCTTCCTGTAATAGATACTTTTTTGGGAATGAAAGACGGAAGGGCATATTTTGCTTCTGCTGACAACAATGTTCCGCAAGAAATTAGTGAACAGAGGCATACCTACGGAAACGATACATTTGTTTTCTCTTCAGAAAATCTTGAGAAAATTAAGTTCAAGAACCCTATAAATGTAGTTATCAGCAAGAATTTCTACCCACATACTTACAGCCTTGAAAGAGACGAGGATGATTATGATAACATCGCGGTCTTTGCAAAATTGCAGACCGTCTTTCCTGAAAATGTAGAGGTAAACCTTTCTGCCTTAGATGATGACAATGCTATAGCACGCCTTGCAGGGGATGAAATTGAAATACCTCCTGAAAAATCATTTTTTGAGTCCGATGGCGATTGGAATGAGGCAAACTCTGATAAGAAATGGCAAAAATATATCGAGTACAACGAATCCATTGAAAAAGCTCGCGAGGAACAGTGGAATAAGGCTTTTGATGAAATTGTGCATCTTTCGGGCTTTAAGACGCAAGAGGAATATTTTGTCGCCGCTTCTGAAATCATAAAGAACAGGATGCAAAAACGGAAAGAAATCCTCGAAACAAAAATGAGAGAATTGCGCGATGACCAAGATATGGATGTCATTCTGAATGAAATTTTTCAACATGGTTTTAAAATAGGGCAGGAAGAATTTAGTGTAGCAGGGTACAGAATCAATTTCTCGCAGAACAAGGACGATCATTCTGCCGTGGATATTCTTATGGACGGAAAGAATGTCCTTACGGTGAATGAAAAAGAAACAAGCATTATTTCCCACGAAAATTTCCGCGTGACTCCCAATTTTATCACGAAAATGAAGAATTACTGGGGAGCATGGCCGATTGTCTCGGATGAAGACATAAAAGAAGAACGCCTTTCCCTGAATGAAATGCTTTCAGAAAAGCATTTTTCAAAGAGAGATATTAATAAGGGAAGCCTGATTGCCAAGACCTTTATCGGGCAGTCAAAAAGTCAGGGTGAAACTTACGATTTTGAGCAAGGCGATGAACATTATATAATCCGTAAGTCGGGAACTATGCAGAAAGCCTACCAGGGAAAATCAAACTATCCGCTTTTTGAATTCGATTTTAAGTCGAATGTCCTAAAACTCTGCCAGGAATCCTATGAGAAAGGGATAATCACCGCCGTAGAGGAAACATTCCACGAAAAATATGTGAATCTTACCATCATAAAAGATATTGTAATCGGCAAGAACCGCTATATTGACACAAACGGCTCTACGATTGTCGCTCCAGCACGGAGTCCACGTTACACACCCGAAAAGGAAAAACTCCTCTCCAACGCCGACTTTGCGGAAGTATATGGGAAAAAATGGGACGCAAAGGAACGCTTGTTTTGGGCGGCGACAGATTGGAAGGGCTATGTAGACACTTCAAAGCTCATGCGGGAAGAACTTCAAAGCCTTGAACAGAGCGAAAATTATGTCCTTGATTTTTATGAAGGAAATTCTAGGTACATACATAAGGAGCTTTACACCTCTGGCAACATCTATGAAAAAATGGAAAGGCTGGAAAAATTGTACAAAGAAGGATATATTGACGAGAAGAATTATCACCATAACAAAGATCTTCTTGTACAGTCTTGTCCAAAACCTAAAAGACTTGATGAAATCGAAGTTTCACTTATCTCTCCGTTTGTCGCTGACCTGCGATTTGATGGGGAACTGCTGAAGGAACGCTTCATAAACTGGGCGACCGGATGCAACATTGAGGATTCCGAAAACACTCGTGACAACATCTCAGATTTTGCCGATGCAGCAATTACCCGTGATGACATTCCTGCCACAATCTCTTGGAGCGACATCGTAGATTATGCGGACGGAATTTCACTTCCCTCAATCCGCAACAATGACCTATCCGAAGAGGAAAGGACTCAGGTGCGTAATCAAAAAATCAACGATAGGAAAGAAACCGCAGAAAAGCTTTTCATACGGTTCATTCACACTGCCTTGTCTCCCGAAGAGGAAGCCCTGATTATAAACTCATACAACCGCCGATTCAACTCCAACCGTGCGCCTGACTACTCAAAACTTCCACTTTTCATTGACGGAATGAATATGTACCGCAAGGGTGAGCAATTCCGCCTTTACGAGCAGCAGATTAAGGGCATTTCTTTCCTCTGCAACAAGGGAAATGGAATCCTTGCGTATGATGTCGGGGTAGGAAAAACAGCCGCAGGAATCGTTGCCACAGTCCAGCAGATTCAAAGTGGAAGGGCATTGCGACCACTAATTGTTGTTCCCAAATCGGTAATTGGAAAATGGGAGAACGACATTCACGAGCTTTTCCCAGATATTCCAGTGAACAACCTCGGAAATTTCAGCGAAAAATCAACAGGAGCATTTTATGACAAAAAAACGCATGGTCTGAACATTCCCTCAGGTTCAATCACCCTTGTAACAAAGGATGCGCTCAACAACCTCCATTGGGACAAGGACACCGTTGACAAAAATCTCTTTGATGATTATGCGGACTTGCTTTCCCTAAATGACAAACTTTCAAGTGACAATCCCATAGAAAGAGCAAATGCAAAAGAAAAGATTTATGAACTCGCCTGTGGAACAGCTGGAACGGTACGCGATTCCTATTATGTCGAATGGAGCGCGACAGATTTTGATCATGTTACGGTTGACGAGGCACACGCTTTCAAAAACCTTTTCAAAGTTCCTAGACCGAAAAAGGGCGAGTCTCGCTCTGCAAACGAATTTCTACAGATGGGGTCTGGAGAGCCTTCAAAACGCGCGCTCAAGATGTTCAACATCACCCAGCTCATTCAACACGAGAACGAGGACAGAAATGTTTTCATGCTCACAGCGACACCGTTCACAAATTCACCGCTTGAAGTTTACTCGATGCTCGTCTATGTGGCGCGAAAGGAACTTGAGAAAAGAGGAATCAAAGACCTTTATGGTTTCTGCTCTCAGTATGCGAAAACCCGTTTTGAGCGGGTCGTCACGGCAAAGGATGTCAAATACGGAACGGTGATGAAGGAATTCGGCGACCTTCCGGGTTTGCAGAACATTTTGAAGCAGTATATAGACAAAGTGGATGGCGAGGAGGCGGGCGTCATACGCCCTGACAAGGTTACCCACAAAGTCTACCTTGCTCCAGTTGACATACAGCAGCAGATTTTTGAGTTTGCGACCGAAATTCTCATGGAATATAAGCCCGACAGGAACTCGGACGAGAAACGTGCACCCGTTCTTGAGGCGATGAACATAATGAGGACAGCATGTCTTTCTCCAGCATTGGTAAAACAGTCGAAGCTCATTGATCCGAACACAAAAACATCCGTTGCAATTCAAGTTCCGTCCATTGAGGAAGTCGTCACTTCTTCCCCTAAATTGAAACTCGTCTGTGACACTGTAATAAAGAATTGGCATAAGAATCCTGACTGCGGGCAGGTAATCTATATGCCCGAAGGAACCTATGCCTATCCCTATGTAATTCGCTATATGAAGAATGCTGGAATTCCCTCGAATGTTTTTGCGAGCATAGACGGAAGCGAGGCTAAAATCGGTGGGATGAAAGTAGGGAAAGGCAAGCGTGATCGTGATGATGACGAAGAGGGCATTGGCGATGATGTGCGGGCAAAAGTTGCGGAGGCTTTCAACGACAAAAAAAATCCATGCAAAATTCTGATTGGTTCTAGTGCAATTAGCGAGGGTATGGACTTGAACGGAAATTCAGTCGCCCTTTACAATACTATGCTCGGTTGGAATCCTACGGAGAGCGTTCAAGTGGAAGGACGAATTTGGCGACAGGGCAACGAACAGGGAAAAGTCCACATTGTCTATCCACTGATTTATGACAGTATAGACTCGCTTTTGTTCCAGAAGCATGATGAAAAACAATCCAGAATCAATGACCTTTTCTCATTCAAGGGAAATTCGCTCAATGTTGCAGATATTAACCCAGAAGAACTCAAATATGCGCTTATCAAGAATTCTGTCCGCAGGGCGAAGATTGAAGTTGAGGATATTGCCGTTGAGAAGAAAAAGGAAATTCTCTTGCTTGAAAATCAGCTCCAAGATTTTGACCAGCTTTGCGAAAGCAGAATCAAGTGGAAGGAAAAACTAAGCGACAAGGAAAGTTCAAAGCAGTCGTATATCGCAAACCATAAGGACTCAGTTTTCAAGGGAAATGCCAACCGAAGCGAGGAAGAGCAGAAGGAAGGTGAGGCACGGTTTGACAAATCTATCGAGGACTGCAAGAAGCAGCTTGAAAATATCCGTAGAAAATTTGCTGAGATGGGAATAAAGACACGCGATGACGAGGCAAATTTCGCCAACAAAGTAAACAAGAAAAAAAGAATCAAGGAAAACGAACTATCGGATATTTATGACCATGATAATATGCGGCGAATAATCGACAAATACAAAAAACTCTTAGAAGAGGAAAAAGTCGAACAGCTAGAACAAATTCTGAGTCATCCTTTGGAACAAGATATCCAGAACAATCTTGTTCCCATGCACCTCATAGAAAAAAGGACAAAGGAATCTCGTTATCAGGAAGCAATGAAAAAAGCCAATGGAAATCCCGAACTTCAGAAGGAACTCACTGACAACTGGAACGAATATCTTTCTGCTTATGACAAAAAGTGGAATAAAAAAAACGTGAGCGTAACGGAAACAAAATCCGTTATTAAAACAAACGGCGAACAGATGGCAGATACCGCCCAGTCTTATTCAATCGTCAGAATCATAAAGGAGCGGATTGAAGAAATCGATGCAGAGAGGAACAACGAAGCAATCTCTCAAGGCTTCCTTTTTGACATAAAGGCAGAGCCGCTGGATGTCACTCAGATTTTGGATGACAGTGAAATCGATTGGAAGAACATTACCGCAGAAACTTTCTCGGAGAATCTAGAGACAATATTCAAGAAATCTGGACAGAAAATTACCCGCGAAACAGTCCTAAAAAGCGCATACGAACTGTTGAATTTAATGCCTCTGTCAGAAAAAGAAAAATTTTTAGAAACTGCAAAGCAGATGAATATTTCGACAAAAGAAAAGTCGGATTCATTTTTTATGGATATGGCAAGGGGCAAGATGTCTCGGAACAAGAGCAAAACTTTGGTTGCCGCAGAAGCGGTGGAAGAACCTGACTACGATATTTTTTAGGGAAGATGATTTTCATGAACCAATTTGACAAGATCGTCCACAATCTTTGGCGTTCAGATTTCATACGGAGCGGACAGAACTCTTCGTTGTATTTTACAGACAAAAATGCAGAGCAGCGTGATGTTGATGTTATAAGGCTTGCGGAAGAAATTGCGCGAAAATATCCTGAACTCCTTAAAAAACTCCTTACCTTTACGGTGGATGCCAAAAGCCGAAACAGCTCTCTGAAAGATGTCCTTAAATACCTCGGCTCTCAGGATAAAGGCGCATCCGTAAACTGGCACGACAGGGACTGCAACGAAGTCTTCTTCGTGAATACAGACAACAATCTTTCCAAAGGAAAAGAATTTCTCGTGGCAAAAAGAAATTCGTGTCGCCGATAAAGAAAAATTTTCCATGGCAGTGAGTTTTGAAAAGAACTTCAATAATAAGATAAAGGCACAAAGGGCGGGCGCATCGTCAGTGAGGACATTTTCGAGCATGGTAAACGCAATGTCAAGTAGTCAAGCAAAATCGCTGTTTAAGAATTTGAATGTGATAGAGCCTAACGATGAATTCAAGGATTTTATTTCACAATGGCGGACAGAGGGACTGAACGAAAAGCCGCAAAGAAGTATCGGTCTTTTGCAGAATCAGGAAATGGGAATGTAGCGTATGGAAAAACTTACTAAAAATATTCCTTTGATAAAAGAAGGGGAACTTTGGTCTCCCTTACAGTCATACAAGGAAAAAAGCGTTATGGAAGTAATCAATAAGCCATTGACTTTGAAACCTCGCTCAAATATTGCGGCAGAGTGGGAGGAAGTGACGAACATCTTGAGGATTTACGACAATCCCCGGTTTGAAACAGCTCGCTATCTAATTGTCCACAGAGGAAAAATTGCGGAGCATATTGCTGTTTCCTCACAGATTCCAGCTTCCACAAATGTTTATCCGCATACTTGGATGCTCAACAGGCTCAGAAAACAGGTTGAAGAAACAGACTCGTCCATTCTTTTTTCCCATAATCATCCATCGGGCATCATTCTTCCGAGCCAGAACGACACCGAGGTTACGAAATACCTTGCTCAATACTTTATCGACAGCGGGGGAAGGTCACGTTTCTTGGGACATCTCATCACGGGAACAAGAGGGGCAAGTTTTACGAATTCTGATGGAAAGATATGGTCAGGTCTTTATAAAGGAAAAATCATTCCGCTTGAAAAATTTCCCCATGTACCATCAAACATGGAATCACTGAATATTCTGGGGGATTTTGGGATTGCAAAATTGCAATCCTATGTAGAAGAAATCTGCAAAAAATCGGGTATCGACACGAATAAGAACATATTCGCCTGTTATGCTGATACCGTAGGTTTCATTACAGGTGTCAAGTCAATTCCACAGAGCCTTTTTTGGAAGAACCAAAACACAATAACCGAGGACATAAATATCTCTTCAAAAAGTGCTGGGGCTGCGAGCGTGTATTTTGTGATATGCAAGAATGACAGGGAACTCTTCGCTCAAATTGAGAATTACGCCCAAAACACAAAGAAAATTGCTGGAGCCGTAATGCCGCCAAACATAACTTTAAGCCAAAGATTCTGTTCTGAAAGAATTTTCCATGAACATGAAACCGTTCCCCTAAAAATTGAGGACAGTCGCGAAATAAAAAGGCGCATGACAATGCAAGGACAGTCAAGCCTTGAATATGAATACGAAAGATAAAAGGAGATTTCGAAAATGAAAAACTTGAACTACAGACAGCATACCCAATACTTGCAGTTTCTAATTGAACTTGAAAAATGCAAGACACGGGCAGAAATAGATCTCTTCAAAGAAAAGTTCTTCTCAATAAATGAGTTTGAATTTTTAAAAGACTTTTTACCAGAACTGGGTAGTGATGGATTGTCTTCCTGCAAGACAAAACTGATTTATGAAATCGACAGGCAAAGCGCGGATTTTAAATTCGTATTCGGAAAAGATTTTAAGCCGCTTCAAAGCCTAAGCATGGTAGGGGAGTCAGACTGTACGATTGAGAACTTTTTGAAACATGCAAAGAATTGCAAGGAACCTGATGAATACGAAAAATTGTATCAGGAACAGTTCAATTTCCAACAGGCAGTGATTCGTCAGATGAACTGCGAAACAACGGCACTTTTTCTTGACCAAGATTCCCTTCCGTCTGTTATCATTGAAAATTCCGCAGAGAGCAATGTAACCCTCATGAAACGAGCGATACAGGCGGGCTACAATCCATTTTCCGTTCCTAATCCGCAAGAGGTTCAAGAAAGAGGAATGGACTATCTGCAAGAAGAAATTGAGCGGATAGAAAACTCCTACAACGAGGAATTTCTGACTCAGAAATCAGAAATAGAGAAAAATATGAGCGAAAATGATTTGACAGAAGAAGATTTTTATACTAATGATGAAATGATTGAAACTCACGATTTCGTGGTCGATACCATGCATGAAACAACCGCATGGCCGCCACTATTCAACGACAGCGAGTTTTTTGTAGAATGGGATAAAATGTCTGAGGAAGAGCAAAAATCCGCATCGGAGGCACGGAAAGCTGCATACATTCAGAAGCAGAACGATTTGGCAGAGCAGGGGATAAAGAGCCAGAAGGAACTTGACGAATGGCTTGCACAGCACTCATCGGACAACACGACAGGTGCATCTCCGTTTATGAAGCCTTATGGAGAAAACAACCTTTTGAATCTGCTTCGTGTAAAACAAGAATTCGAGCAGGCATATCCTGAACTTGTGAAGAAAAACGAACAGAAAACTGAGGATGAAATCCCCGATAAAACAGCCGAAGAAAGCAAGCCTTATTCACCAATAATGCCTAATTCTCTTGAAAATGGCTATCAAGTTCCGCATGAGGAAAAGCCACAAACGCTTCAAGACGCTCACCAGTTTTTTATCGAGCACGCCTATGAAAGCGGAACGCCCGTGCCGACTCTCGGCTTACGGAATTACCAAACCGGACACATCACGCCTGTTCAGGGCTACGAATTTGCGCGTACTGAAGATGCTGGACAAACAGTCGTTCTTTCTAAGATGAACTTGGAAAATGAGCGCGTCTTTTTTCGAGTCAGCAATTTTTCTTATAAAGAGGCAATAGCAAACTCTCATATAATCGCAAAAGCCCCTAAACTGACAAAAGAAACCATCCAACGCTATTACAAGGCGGCAGAACTTGACGAGGGAAACCAGCGGGAAAACACCGCAGAGAATTTTTGGCACAACTACAAGGCTGGTGTACTAGCTGAGTGCAACAATAAACAGGAAGCCATGCTATTTGCGCAGAACCTCATCAAAAGTATGAGAGAGGAAGAGAAGCAGAAGTTTTTCGTTATGGCGAAGAAATATGAGATTATAAAAGGCGAGAACGGCAAGAGGCTCTCCTATGACAAACGGATTCTCGACTACTACGAGGAAGCAACGAGGGGAATGACAATCAAAAGCAAAAGCATTTTTCGCGATTACAAAGACCCGAACCTAAATGTCTTGGATGCAATAAAGCGGAATACCGAAGTCTTTGATAGGAAAGGGACACTCATCGATCAAAGCATAAACATGAAGATAGGAGATTCTATAAAACTGCGGCTCACGATAGACAGTCCCACAGAGCGAAGAAGCATAAAACTCCCGCCGACTGATTTCATAATCATCTCATATTCAACGGACAACAACTCAATCGCCCTCATCTCCAAAGACGGCAAGCAGAAATATATAAAGCCACTCGATGACTTTATCACGCTGACCCAAAAATTGGAGAAAAAACAGGAGCGGAAACAACGAAAAGAAGACTGGGAGAACAGTATGGAAATATAAAATCGTAATCAATACAAATTGCTAAATATAAAGTAACGAATTTGAGGCAATTTGACCCCATAGGAAGGACTGCTCCCCTTTTCAAGGCAATACCTTCTCAACTTGAGAAAAACGTCTCTCGCTATCAAGTTTCATCCATATTGAAAAATGAAAAGGCGGAAAGTGTTCGAGAACTTGTCTCAGAAATGGAAAGTCAAAAACAGTGTTGATTTCATATAATTCAAATGATCCTAATGCAGGTCTTTCAAGGACGAAAGGCTTGGAAAAATTTAAGATGTTTGTATGTGATACGGGACTTTTTACAACAATGATTTTTGCGGACAAGGATTTTACAGAAAATATAATCTATAAAAAGCTTTTGGCAGGCAAGCTTAGTTCAAATCTTGGATATATTTATGAAAATATAGTGGCTCAAATTCTTGTCGCAAATGGAAACAACCTATTTTACTACACATTTTTGAATGAAAAATCTAGGCATAACTATGAAATAGACTTTCTTCTTGCAGGAAAAAACAAGGTTTGCCCTGTAGAAGTAAAGTCAGGTGGTTACAACACCCACGCCTCGCTCGATGCCTTTTGTGAAAAATTTTCATTAAGAATTTTGGACAAACATCTTGTGCATGCAAAAGATTTCCGAAAAGACAAGGATGTTTTTATGCTTCCAAATATATATGACAATGTTTTTGTAAGCGGGTGCATTTGAAGAATAATATAAGACGATACACCCGAACTTACCCACAATTTTCTCACCGCTTAACAGATTTCCGCACATTTCTTTAGGTGTGCTCCAATCTTATGTGGGAAAAGTTATGGATAAGAGTAGGATAATATATAAGATTTATATAAAAATACAAGCTCTTAACTAGATAAAAAACAAAAATTCTCTAGTCAAGAGCCAAAAAGAAATATAAATGATATAGGAGAAGAAATAAATTTTAGGACAAATAAGTCTTATTTTATTCAATAATTATAAATTGGACTTTGAGAATAATGATTGCATCAAAAAAGTATATTTAATATAGATGCTTGTCTATATTATTCTACTGTGGAATAATTGCTCGAATATTTATTGAGGAAAAATGGAATAGGACTAAACAGAAATTGGTGGTCAAAAGATGAGCTATTTTTTTATTTACCTAACTCGCATTCCTTCCTCCCAATACTCTTTCTCCATAAACCCCGCCGTAATAACTGCTGCTTCGTCGTTGTCGCGGTGGAGTTTGCCTTGCCGCCAGTATTCAAGATGTCCGTCACAAGGGCGTTCCACGGCGGGCTGGGTAAAGGGAGTGCCGTTCTTGTCAAATGAGTCGCCGTCTAAAAAACCATGGCGGAAGCGCAGTAAGACTTCATTTTTGTCCTTGTCTTTGCCAATTCTTAAACCTTCGGCTGGTTTCTCATTTTCGTCAGTCGAAGAGATTACTGTGTCATCATCTTTATAAAAAAGCGAGCATGTTTTTGTCATATAGACCTCCAGGCGATTTTTGACATGATTTTGTTTGTTGTGCGAATCATCACCAATGTGCCATGATGCCACCATTCTTCCCAGTCTCCCCAATCGCATATTACGGCGGGACCGTTTTCTCGGTGAAGAAGTCCGCTCTCAAAATATTCGGCATCGCCAAGGTCTGTGCGGTAGGCTGGTACGACCAAGCCGTCTAAATCCCTACGGTTCTGTAAGAGTCCATGTTCAAAATTTACTATTTCTGTGATAACCATTTCCCCGCCATCATGAACGCTTTTCCGCTGGATTGCAAACTCACCGTGGCAGGGCTTTGTTGAGGTGTCTTCAAAAATTGAGACTCTTTGATACTTCAAATTCTTTGCGCGGGATTTTTTTGTGTCGCTCGTCTTGAGCTCATAGACATTTGCCATTTGTGTTCCTCCAATTTTGGCAAGACGGTTTCGGCAAACTCAGCCACCGTTTGCCGTCATCAGTACTCACCCTCTTCAAAAATCGGTGGCAAGTTTTCTTCTGTAACCGTTTCGGCTTTTTCAGAGTCTGCTGCTTTTGCTAAATCTGATTTTTGATAGCGACCGATAAACTTCAAGTCGTCAACCATAACTTCAAGCCGTTGGAATTTCTTTCCGTCCTTTTCCCAACGTCTTTGCGCCAAATGACCATCGATGACTACTTGTTGTCCTTGAATCAGATAAGGCGCGATTGCTTTTGCTCTGTTTCCGTATAAGGTGAGGTCGATGAAATTTGCAATCTGTCCCCAAGTTCCGTCTGTGTTCTTTTTCGCTTGATTGGTGGCGATTGAAAAATACGCCATATCAATTCCGTTCTGCATGGTCTTCGTCTGTGCATCACGAGTAAGCCTGCCCATTACAAAAACTTTGTTGAAGTCCGACATCCTAAATCCTCCTGAATTTCAAGCTTCTTCCAAAAGCCCGTATTTTTTGTCCAATGCGGATTTCTGCTCTTTTTTCCGCTTTGCGTCCAATTCCCTTTCTGCCTGTGACATTCCGATGACTTTGAGGAAGTCCTTGGTAAAATAAATCTTTTCGACTTCGCTCGTGTATTCTTCTTGTCTGAATGGCGGCATCTGTAAAAAACGCTTGTGGATTTCCACTTCTTTGTTATCATTGAACTTGTCCACCGAAAAATCGCAGTTCGGGCAGTTGCTCTTGAAGTCCGTGATAAACCGCTCTCCGCAGCATGGGCAAGAGATTTTTCGTTTTTCAATTCTGATTCGCTCTGCTTCCGCCTTTTTCGCCTCAAGTCGCATTTCTTCTTCTTGGTTCAGGAATTCTTGAGCTATATCGACCTGAAAAATCAGCTTGTATGCAAAACTTCTGGGCGAGCGTATCGAGACTTCGCTTGTCTTTTCCTTTTCTAGAACCTTGTTTCTGATGAACTCAAAGTATCTGTCAGGTGTTTTGATATTGTTTTTTGCAAAAAACGCTGCTGCTTTGCTTGGAAATGTTTCATCGAATGCGTTCAAACCGAAGTGTTTATCGGCAAGACTTTTTATTTTTGAGCAATCAGTAGCAATATCTTTAGAAATTTCACTAGCATTATTGGGTAAAAAATTCTGACCGTTAACGGTAAAAATTTTTGACTCGTTAGGTAAAGGATTTTGACCAAGTGAAAAAATATTGCCTGTGTTTTCTGGCTTTGACATATCGTCATTCAGCAGTAATTTTTTTTGACCACTAGAGATTTGCTCAGCAGAATAATTTTGTGAGGTGGTGGAAGATTTAGCCTCCAAATCTTTGCCTCTTGCATGTTGGGTAAAATATTCATAGCCGGAAAAGTTTCCTGATTTTGGGTCATGCACTGCCCTTCGTCCGATATAACTATGCTCGCGGAGCGTTTTTAAAATCGTGATGCAAGTCTGCTTTGTAAGTCCTGTCCATTTCATGATGTATTTAATTCCCCCTGTAAAGACCGACCTTCCGTCTTGGCAAAAACCATGAATCAGAGCATAGACTATAAGCTCATTCGATTTCAAACCAAGTTTATTCCTCATCCAGCCTGTTATGACGATATAATTTTCATCTTTCACGCTCATAAAATGTTCCTCCTACATTTTATTAAAAGTCATTTTTAATTTGATGCGGAATATCCGTTATTCGTTATATGCTTCCCATCCGAGTTTTCGTTTGTGGTTTCGCTCATGACATTCTCCGAACGCCACGATAACCACGGCGAGAAATAGCACTGAAATCACAACGATTGCTGCATAGAACAGGACTGTTAAAAGCGCATTATTTGGCATGGTAATCATCCCCTCCGAAAAGATAGTCAACATAGTATCCGTTGCAAGAATGTCTCGTGTTAATCAGGTGTCTTACCCTTGCGAGGTCTTTTTCCTCCGATGATCCGTACAAAAACTCGGCGGCAGGCTTAAAGCCTTTGAAAATTAGGGATTTTTTTGTTCCTAAACTGTTCATAATAAGTTCAATCATTCCTTCTCCTAATAAAGCTCATTCACAAAATTGAAATTGTGCTCTTGAATTTTTAAGTCCGCGAGGGCGGACAATTTTATAGACAAATTTCGTAAGAAACTCGTCAGGTTAAAAGACCGGCACTATTTTAACTGATGTTTGGTCAAATACTCCTCTAAGACTTCTTCATTGGAGGCGCGAATGTCCAATTTTTTTTGCGATTATGAAATAGGAAAAATCGGCAAAGAGTTCATTCTTCAAAATCTCATCGCTCGATTTTCCCTGTTCTATCATTTCCTTTAGTTTTTCAAAGAGAAGGTAAGTGCCCTCGGAAAAGCCCTTTTGGAAGCCAGCTACAAATCCATCCTTTTTCCCTTCGAGATAGCGTTCAATCATGCGTTTGTCGTAATCTGATTCTTCTATGTGGTCTGCAAGATGTTCGCTCATGTCGCGGCTCCGCACAAAGATTGGGAGAGGGTTTTTATGGGTATCTTTGTCCGCATCTTCATTTTTTTCTTTCTTCTTGCGGACTTTTTGATATGCTTGGTTTATAGAAATGTCATTATTTTTGAGTTGATTCTTTGTTTCCTCGTCGGCGCGTTTTTCTACCGTGCGAGCGTGTTCCAGAGTGGAGGACGAAATTCCGTACTCTTCGGCGGCATTTTCCGTTGCCCGGCCGCTCCCGTCTTTAGTTTCGGGCGGTTCTAGTGACATGGCGATTTTGTAGATTTCTGCTTGAGTGAGGTTTCTCCGCTTGGACTGCTTGCTCTTTGCGAAAATTATTGCCGCCTCTAAGTTTTCAAATGTTAGATGCATCACAGGAACTTCAGGGATTCCAAGTTCTTTTGCAATCATCAGCCGTGTGTTTCCATCTGCAACTCCTATAATATTTCCGTTCTTGTCCTGTGCGATGTCTAGAGGCTCATCTGGATGGAAGCCATCCGCAATCATTGATTTCCGGATTTTTTCTACGGTCGCGCTTTCTTTTACGAAAATCTTTTCAAGTTCTGGGCAGATTTTCACTTCCTCTGTAGGAAGGTACATGATTTGCAAATCTGATTGCCGTAACATTACGCCGTCATTCATAAAATCCTCGAAACTAAGATTTCCCTCCAAAGTTTTTACACGGAGCAGGGGTTGAACCTGCCAGACGGAATGAAGGAAAGTTCGTCGCCTTATGAGAGCGTAAAACTGTTCCGTCCGTTGCCCCGCCATGCAAATCCGTGCATGTTCGGCCAGACAGAAGGATAAAACTTACCCGCCTGTCCTCTCGCCACCGAAAGCGTGTAATTCATTTATCATTGATACCTGCTTGGTTTATGAATTACAGTTTGAATAAAGATGAATACACAAGTCTTTTCTTTGTATTCCCGACATCAAAATATTATTGTAATTACATCAATAATATTTATCTTGTAAATATAGTAACATAATTGGATATTTAAATCAATATTATCCTATATTCTTTTTTCTAGTTTTTATGTATAATGAGTTATAAGTCTTGCGGAAGTATTTAGAAGGAAGATGCGGATGGAAGAAAACAAAATTACTTATGCTCGGCAGTTTCTGCTGGATTTGCTTGAAAAAAGGCAACTCCGTGCCTGGTGTCAGGAAAGCGGGGCTTTGCATGTTGCGATGTTTAAGATTGCGAAAGGTCTCATGGTTCCGACCTATGCGGTGATGTGTCGGCTCTTGCCGTTTGTTCCGCCCGCACAGTGGGTCTACTTTACTTATGAGGAAATCCCCTATAAAACAAGGGTGCTTCCCGAATGGCGGCCAGAAGATATTTCATCTTTTGTTCGTATACACAAGTATGACTGGAAGGAAATTTCGCGTAAATATGAAATATCGGAATCGCTTGCAAACAACATATTTGTAAGTCATCGCACTCGTCCAACCTATTCCCTCATACGGAATGCTAGAAATGAAGTGAATCCTGAAGAGTTCTTTACGGAAGGTGATTTGAATGATGATGGTCGTTTCTATCCTGAGCGCGGGGATATTGTTACTATTCAGGGAAGAACCGTACTTGTCCTATCGACTAAAAAGAGGAATCGCGAGATGAGTTCCATAACTGTGTTTGATATAAAAGGCAGTGAAGTGGATTACAATACGCTTTGCACGATTCATTATGTCAGAACAGTACCGGAGTTAGTGCAGAAAGCTGATTCCACTCTTGTTGAAAAAGCTCTTAATGAGGCGCAGGGAATTTTAGGGTAAGTGAGAAGTCGGAATATACACGATGGTTGCTTTTGCGAGTTTGTAATTATTCAGTACATCGTGTACTTTTATTATCTATCATTCCAAAAGTTCCTCGTATTTCTCTCTGTTTTTTTGTGAGAAACAATAATGTTCTTTTTTAAATTCCATAACATTTCGTGACAAAATGCTCTGTGGTGAAAGTTTTCTTGGGTAGAGATTTGCAAGCCTTGAAAATTCCGTAAGTCCGATTCTTTCATTTTTTAAATACCGCTTGCAGAGTAAATAATAGAAGTAACAGGCATCTTTTGAATCGTGGCTTTTTGTGGCGTTGTCATTTTTCCAGCAGTCTTTCCCATTTTCAAGATTTTCTATCAGATGTGGTTTAAACTCGCAAAAGAATTCTGTCAGTCTTTCTCTGAATACAAGATTTTCTAAAAGTCGCTTGATTTTAGTTATTCTGCCACAGGTCTGTCCCGCAAATGTTTGTTCAAAGCGATCTATAAGCCTTTCCATAATCAGATCATCAGATTTTTGCAACAATATAAGTTTTATTTCAGTTGCATTCTTCAAAATATTCTCCAGCCCTCTTTTGAGTTCCAAATAAAAATCAGCCTTTTGTTCTGCGTATTTTGATGAATTAGAAACTGGGAAATTAAACCGCTCGGTTGAGGTCAGCCCGCCAAAATCAAAGTTGAAGCGTTTGTAAAGCGAATAGGGGATAACAAAAATTGTTTCGCCTGTCGGATTGTTAAGGAAGATTTCAGAAGTGGTGAAGAAGAAAAACTCATTTTCTAGGGTCATTAGAAATTTGTAAAGGCATAAAAAAACCGCCGTTGAACAGGTTCTATTCTGCTCCCCGGCGGTTGTCTTGGTTGGTATTAAATCCTTCGGAATATTCTGTATCAGTTCCGTGTAAGCGACTTGCACTTGATGACAATATTTGGAATGTACGAGGTCGTCTTTGTCTGCGTTGATTTTAAGCAGCATGTCGATGTAATTTTCTGCTTCATTATTTTTTTCCGATTTCTTGAACTCTGTCGCTATCTTTTTTGCCAATTCAAGAACTTGCAAAAGATAATCCGAGACTTCGATTATTCGCCTGATTTTCCATAGTATGAATCTTTGAGTCTTGTAAATGAACGGAAGTTCTTCCAATGGATTGGACTTCACCTTGTGTTGCTCGCGCTTTTTCAAATTTGTTTCATCTGCATCCGTAAGTTTTGTGTTCCCCGAAAGAAAATCATATACATGAATCTTTTTTGGCTCGACTTTTGCGTATGAAGTCTTGATGAAAGTCTGTCCGTCTGTAAGAATCTTAAAATTACAATATTCCATAAATACTCCTTAAAACCAAATGTGGCTTTAAGAGTAAGTATATGAATTAAGGAAAAAAGTTTGTTACAGGATAACAGTGATGCTTTTGAGGTAAATTTGTGTGACCGCAACATTCGCATGGTTGAGCAATTTTGACACTTTGTAAATGTCTTTGTATTTTTTATATTCGCTTGCCGCATAATAATATTGAAACTCATGGGCAGAGTAAGGAAGCTTTAATTTCTTCAAAATATCATAATGTGGATTAGAATTTCCAATTTCGTAACTTTTTTTAATTTTTGATTGCAGGTATGATAAATTCTTTTGTATCCTCTTGATTAAAAAAACATTTTGATTTATTATCTATTAATTAGTCCATTTTTTATTTAGGATGTAACATTTAGTCGATGTTATTTTTGAAACAAAGTAAAGTTTAGGCTGAAAGAGTTTGACATACATTTAGGAAGACTTTATGGAGTTAACTTCCTTTGAAAGCGACATGATTATGTGTAGTTACTTATACTATAATCTACATTGGTCAGAGTTACGCAAGCACTTTCAGCGCATTTTGGTAGAATCAAAATAATCTAGAACAACAAGAAATATGAATCGATGTTTGAGACTGCCAAAAGCGAAAATTTCCACATAATCGGACAAGTACGAAGGTAAGCAGCTTGTCAAACCTATATTAAAAAAAGATAATAAAATTTGGAAACTAATTAATGGTATAGTTTGTTTATATATTAAAAGTTATTATTAAGTTATAATCATTTGATACGAGGCATTAAAATGAATAAAAGACTTCTTAATCTTCGGTGTACCGTTTTCACAAATCGAGTTGTTCCGTTTATACCAAATTTATCCCGCTCCATACTTAATCTGTTTGGAGAAGATTCGTTTATATCGGCAGTTTTTCCCATGCCTCTCATTCCGTCTGTAAATGGTGGTAGTTGGGAGTTAATATCTTCTGACAGTTATTTGTCAGTTTTGTTTGACCAGAACAAGATAGATTTCGTATGCAATATGCAAATTAAGCCCGCTGTATTGCAGGAATATGACGCAAAAACATTTCTTGGATTTTGTATTGAAAGAATTGAAGAGCTAAAAGGGATACTCAACTGTAATTTTATTCGTCTTGCTTATTCTCCACAGTATGAAATTGTGGATGTTTCAATTCCCGAACTTGCGAATCAGTTCTTCAAAAACACGAATTTTCATAACAAGGAAATGGCGAATTACTCCATGTCAAATACATTTATAAAGGATGAAAAGATATTGGACACCCTAGTTGAATTGAATTTCCTTGCGAATTGGGGGATTGCGGAGCGTCGCCTCAAATCCACGACTTTGGGCATTGAAACTGTACAAGATATTATCGCCTGTACATTTGATATTAATACGAGTTCCCGACAGCGTATTAGTTATAGTATGGAAGCCTTGAAAGACTTTTATGAAAAAGTATTAGTTTGGGATGAAGAGCTTATGAAAAACTATTTAGGAGGGCAAAAATGAAACCCATAGTGCCATTTGATTTTAATATATGTTCTTATCAGTCTCTTGCATCTCTAATTTCTCCTTATTACTCACGGTCTTTTTTTAATAATTTGCGACAAAACCCGTTTTCCCCCGCAGAAGGTATTATGAATCCATATGATATAATTTTTTCTGCACAGAAATATCCTGAGGACGATTCTTATATTGTTGTACAAAAAGCATCAACAGATACTGCCGATATGCGAAAAATGGAAGAAATATTGGCCGAGAAATTCAAAAAAGATACGCCTTTTTTCATATCGATTCTCAAATATGTGGATTTTGAAGACGGATATTCAAACGATGCCATAAAATTTGTCTCAAAGAAATTTGAAGAGAGTCCTTTTGTTGCTTCCGTGTGGTTGGGTAATGTTTTTAATCAGTGCTATGTAGGAGCGGAATTTAATAACATGGGACGCAATGAGCTTTTGTTTGGAATCCTCAGAATTATCGCATACCTGAATGATAAAGAATATTTCGGTTATATTCAAGAAAATCTTTCAAATTTGGTTCTGCTTGGCTTAAAGGAAGACGACACAAGTATTCAAGATGCTGCGCTTATGGTCATAGAAAACTGGCGGGATAAGAAATCTTTTGATATGCTGAATTCTGTCGATTTCTCACAGTCCATTCTAAAAAACTATGCTGAAAAACTAAAGTCTCAATTACAAACGGAATTGTCTTTGTAAGGAGTATTTTTTAATGCTTTTTCGTGTTATCACTTTCAGCAAATGGAACAAAAAAATTTCTCGCCAAGATGCTGGTATTGCAGGAGATGCAATTTCGGATTTACGGACGACAAATAATACCCTGTCCGTTTGGAAAGTGTTTGATGAAAAAGATAATGACGAATTATTGGATTTGGCGGTAGTTGCCGCATTAAACCGAGACAAGTTGCAAAAGGTATCTTATGTTCTTCTTGATGAATCATGGCTTAATGCCAATCACATTGCTTTTCAGCCTGCTCCTGGAAAATGTGACTTTATAAAAAGTGAATATCATGATTTGAAATCAAAACATATTGACTTGACGGAAATTGATTATAAACAGTTAGGAATTCTAGCTGAAGAAATCAATTCGATATTAGACAATTCTTCTCTTATGTGTTTTACCGACAAAGAGCTTGGAGAAAGAATAAAAACTCTTAAAAAGGATGGCTTGCTCACAGACAAATTCAACGACAAGGAAGAAAAGTTTTTAAATTAATGCAATACACTAAATTAGTAATTTACAGGAACAAAACTTGTTCCTAATTATGGTTTGCCTCTAAATTGATGTGGTATAATATGCAGATGGAAAATTCCGATGACAAAAATTGGAACTAATTAGCTGTATGGTTTCATCGATATATGATAAGAGTTGCATAAAGAATTCCAATAATATTTTACAATTATTTTATTTACTATAGGCTCGTGACGAAAATTTATGTGACTGTAAATTGAAAGCGGTTTTATATTTTGTCAATAATGTGGTATATTTTTCCTATAAAGAAAATTGAATGTGTCTCTATAGAAAAAACCGCTTAAAACCGGCACGAGTACCGCACAAGGGACTATTATGTATAAGGTATTATGATAAAAGAAAATAGCAATAAATTTAAATACAACTTTTTCTCAATTTTTAAACTATATCTATATTATTTTTCATGGGAAAGCAACTAAGTAGATATGGTGCTATTTAAGTTATGTACGATATTTGGAATTTAATCCATTTATAAAAAGGTCTTGTGAAATTACAAGCATAATTAAAGAAGAATAGATAATTTCTCTTTTTGAGGCTAAATTTCAAAAAAAATTATTGCAAAATCAGTAAAGATGGTATATAATGTATAAGGGGCAAAGAGACTATGAGGAATATCCTTGGCAGCGGATGGTCTTTCCCTGTGAGGACGGATGTGCAGGGGAGCATTGCATCGGCCAGTTATGAAAAAAGCGTTGAGGAGTCAATCCGCATCATACTGGGGACAACGCCAGGAGAAAGGGTCATGAATCCAGATTTCGGCTGTAAAATAAATGACATCGTTTTCGCTCCCGATTCGTCAAAAACGGTGTCCCTTGCGGAGCATTATATTGAAGAAGCCCTCGTAAAGTGGGAGCCACGCATTATATTGAAGAATGTTTCAGGCTCGCAGGACGATGATAATCCAGGGCTGATAAATATACACATTGACTATGAAATACGGTCTGTAAATACATTTTTCAACATGGTGTATCCGTTTTATTTGGAGAGGGGAGAGCGTGATTCCAACAATCAATTTGGACGATAGGACGTTCGATGACATACGGAATGAGGCGATACGGCTGATACCCCGGTACTGCCCAGAATGGACGAATCACAATCCATCCGATCCCGGAATAACGCTTGTAGAGTTGTTTTCATGGATGACGGAAATGACTTTGTACCGGCTCAATAAAGTTCCTGTAAAAACATATCTGTCCATGCTTGAACTGATGGGGCTTTCGTTGACGGCTCCCCAAAGCGCGCGGGTTCCCGTAACATTTTTTTTGATTGACGGACACAAAAAAAATGTTCTTGTAAAAGCCGGCACGAAGGTCGCTTCCGTTTCTTCAGAGGGACAGCCTGTCATATTTGAGACGGAAAGTGACTTGCGTGTTTGCGGAAGCCGTATCGTCAGCTGCGTGAACAGAAACGGAGAAAAATGGTCGGAGGAATGTTCCGATGCTGGCATAGAACCGTTCTTCCTTTTTGATTCGCGTAATTCAGTGGAGCATGTGCTGTATATATCGTCTCCGCTTTTTAAGTATCTAAGGGACGGGCATGGCGTGCAGGTGTCGTTCGAGCCTGTCTCGGAAATACTTTCTGTAAATGACGAAATAATCAACCATGTCTTTTGGGAATACTGGGACGGACGGGCGTGGGTGTCCATGGAAACTGCATCCTCCATGCAGGGAATTAAAAAGCAAGACGATGTTGTTTATCTTGCGGGACCTGCGGATGTCCAGCCTTGCGTTGTAAATGGAAAGGAAGGGCTTTTTGTGAGGGCGGTGCTTTCTGATGTTCCTGAAAACATGAACGCAGTTGCTGTAAAAGGGCTGCGGCTTCGGACTATATTTGAGGGCGATGGTTTTGCGCCTGACCTATGCATTTCCAATTCAAATGCGGCGTATACGGCTGTTGACATGAACGGTTCATTCCGTCTTTTTTCGGAGCTTCCGGCGTTCAACGAGGTTTTCTATATTTCCGCCGATGAAATACTGAAGCACAAGTCTGCAAAGGTCAAAGTTGCATATACATTCAGCGAAGTGTATGTTCCCAACGCGGAAAACGACAGCGCATTATTTTCGTATGAGTATTGGAACGGAAAAGATTGGATTATGCTTGATTCTGAGCGCAACGAATTTTTGGACGGGACATTTGGTTTCAAGCAGAGCGGCACTGTTTCGTTCAAGATTCCAAAGGACATTTCCAAGACATCCGTTGACAACGAGGAGCATTATTGGATTCGGGTGCGTCTTGTGACAAAGGATTTTTCTATAGGCGGAACATATATTCAAGATGCCGCTGGAAACTGGGTATGGCAGTTCAATTCAAAAGTTCAGTCTCCGCTGATGAGCAAAATCCGTATTACATACAATGCGCAAAAGCAGCAACCAGAGTCTGCGATTTCATGCAGTAACTTCAAATGGATTGACAACAGCGTGCTGTGCAAGCCATCGAAAGAACAAAGGGAGACTGTTTTGTTCGAGATAGAAAGAAATGAACTCCCGTCCTTGTATCTTGGATTTTCGGACGACCTGCCGGAAGGGGATTTCTCCTTGTACTTCAGGCTTGATGAGTCTGCTGCCGTGAAGAAGCAGAACGGTGCGGATTCTCTTCAAAGTCTTCCTGGTATTTCGGAGGAGCGGCGTTCGCGGCTTGTATCCGTTGCATGGGAGTACTGGAACGGAACGTGCTGGAATTCTATGGACATGACGGACGGCACGGACTCTTTCCATGACTCTGGGTTTATAACGCTCATTATTCCTCATGATATTGCGTCCTGCACCTTGTTCGACAAGGAATGTTGTTGGATTCGGGCTGTGAAACTGTCTGGCAGTTTTGAAAGTGTTCCTGTCATAGAGTCGATTCTGACGAATGTTGTGTATGCAAGGAATGAGGATTCTTATAAGAACGAGATTATCGGTTCTGGCACTGGTGCGCCGGGGCAGTCGTTCCATGTTTCGCATCCTGCACTGCTTCCAGGACTTGAGCTGTATGTGGACGAAGGCTCTGTTCCAAGCGACAATGAGTTGCGGATGATGGCTTTTGACGGAATTGCCGCCCCATATTACAAGGAAAAAAACTGTGTTTGGGTGAAGTATAAGGAAGTGCCGAATTTTTACAGTTCGAACGCATTTTCCCGGCATTTTGTCATTGATTATTCAAGCGGGCAGATTCAGTTTGGGGACGGTATTCATGGCGTGAATCCGCCGAAAAGAAAATTCAACATAATGGCGACATCATACAAAGTGGGCGGCGGCGCAGCAGGAAATATTGCGGCTCATAAAATTCAGTTTATAATGCAGAGCATTCCATACATAGCAGGCTGCGACAATCCTTTTGCTGCGGAAGGCGGCGCGGACATGGAGACTGTCGAAGACTTGAAATCGCGGGCGGCAGGGGTGTTCAAAAGTTTGAACCGTGCTGTTACTGCGGAAGATTTTCAGTGGCTTGCAAGGGAGGCTTCGGCATCTGTTGGCAGGTCATTCTGCCTGAAAGACAGAAATTCGAGGGGCGAAATTTGCACAGTCATTATTCCCAAAATGGATGCTAATACCGATATAAAGGCGAAGCTTGTTCCATCGCAGGAGCTGATACGAAAAGTGAGGGGCTATTTGGACGATCGGAAGTTGGTCGGCACGGTGTTGCGCGTTGTTGCTCCTGTATATCGGAATTTTGATGTTCGCCTTTCCCTTGTTTTCAAGACAAATGTGTTTGATTGTGAGGCTGAAAAAAGAAAGATAGAAGAGCAGCTGCACCGCTATTTTCATGCGCTGTATGGCGGCGAGGGCGATGGATGGGAATTCGGCAAGTATGTGACAGCGGGTGCTGTCTTGAAACAGCTGGAAAAAAATGCGTCCATCTTGTCGGTGAATGAAACGGAATTGTTTGACATAGAGGCAGGCGTAAATGTTGAAAAGCTTGTCTTGCAGGCGGACGAATTGCCGTATTTGAATTCCGTGGCGATTTCAGAACGGAGAGTTTCTTGATGATAGAGCAGTCTGATATTATCTATGGAATATATGAATCGGTCTGCCGTAATGTGGCGGACATTGCAAAAAAGACAGGGCTGTTTTCTGTCGATTCCGGCTCGGACTGTGTGGCTTGTGTCAAGGTTACAGACATCGCCCAATGTATGTTCGACAAGAGCGGACAGAGGATTGTTGTTGATGAAAAGCAGTATGAGCAGCCCGCCTCTTATGAGATGTGCCTTACGGTGTCTGTGGAAGGCAAGGATACTGGCGCAGTGTTGAAATCATTTGGCGCGCTTGCTGTCCATTTCAAGGACAATCCTGCCATAGATATATCAGAATGGAAGTGGCATGGCTGCCAGTCCGACAAGGTGTATCTGGAGCCGGTAATCCGTCATGCGGATTTTGAAAGGCAGGTAGGGGAGGGCGGAGTGACACGCTTTGCGCTGGCTTATAAGACGGAATTCAGTTTGAATTCACAAAAGGCAAGCGGATTCAAGCGGGTAGAGAGGCGCGACATCCGCGGCTATGTGAAGAAATGAGAAAGTCGGAAGGAGGTTTTTACAAATTGCCGTAAGGCAATTATTGGGATTTGCGTTGCAAATTTTATATCAATCTGAAATTGAAAAGCCGGTTCAGCATTTGAAAATCTGATTCAGCTTCTCAATGGGAGTATAATATGCCAAATTATCAAACGCCTGGCGTATATGTGGAAGAAGTGGAGGGCGGTTCAAAACCGATTGAAGCGGGAGCCACAAATATTGTTGGATTTCTCGGCATTGCCGAAAAGGGTCCTGTTAATGAGGCTGTCCTTGTAACGAACTGGACGCAGTACACGAAGTTGTTCGGCGGCATGCATACTGGCGGCTGGCTTGGACATGCGGTCTATCAGTTTTTTCAGAACGGCGGGACAAAGTGCTATATCAACAACCTTGCGGAACCGGCAAAGGCACAAAAGCCGAAGGCCGATAAGAAGGAAGGAGAGAATGCAGAGACGGCGCAATCGGAACCAACAACCGCAGAGCCAGTCGTAATTAAAAATCCTGACAACATTGCAAAGCTGATTATCGGCAAGGATGAGGGAATTGGCAAGAAGAGCGGATTGTATTTGTTCGATCAGATTCAGGATATTGCCATTGTCGCCGCGCCTGGCGTTACAGATCCAGCGGCTCAAGACGCAATCCTTTCTCATTGCGAAAAGAACCGCTTCCGCTTTGCCGTGCTAGACAGCCCGGAGACGCTCAACGGAGGCATTGACACCATGCCAAAACCAAGGGATTCTATGATGGGGGCCTATTATTTTCCGTGGGTGCAAATGTATGATACGGTGCAGGATCAGAATGTCTATGCGCCGCCAAGCGGAGGAATCTGTGGCATTTACGGGCGCGTGGACGGAACAAGGGGTGTTCATAAGGCTCCTGCCAACGAACTTTTTAGGACGGCGCTTGGCTTGAAATACAACTTAACTGATGCGGAGCAGGAGCTTTTGAATCCGAAAGGAATCAACTGCATCCGTGACTTCCCAGGACGCGGTATCCGTGTATGGGGTGCGCGGACAATCAGCTCCAATCCGGAATGGCGGTATGTGAATGTCCGTCGGCTTTTCTGCATGGTCGAGCAGGCGTTGCAGAACGGAACAAACTGGGTTGTGTTTGAGCCGAACACGCGCGATTTGTGGAAGAAAATCACGCGCAACATTACAGCGTTCCTGCTGAATATTTGGCGTTCTGGCGCGTTGTTCGGGGATTCTCCAGAGGAGGCATTCTATGTTCGTTGTGATGATGAGCTGAATCCCCCAGAGTCTATCGATGCTGGCTATGTAGTCTGTGAAATCGGATTGGCTCCAGCAAAACCCGCCGAATTTGTGGTTTTCAGAGTTTCCCAAAAGGCGATGGGCGAAGAATAAAATCTGTTCGGAGAGAATTTGTTATTGCGCTTTAAGGAAGGGGTGTCCTTCATTAAAGAATAAATAATTATAAGGAGTGCAAGATGGCTGACTATTTGCCGACAACAAAGGCGTATTTCAAAGTTGAAATTGACGGAATCGATTACGGGAACTTCGTTTCGATTTCAGGACTCGGTGCGACAGCAGAAGTTTCAGACGACATGGGCGGCATGGACAAGAATCCGCGTAAAGTCGTGGGAAAAGTGAAGTATGACACCGTGAAAATGACCCGAAATAGCGATCCAAGGGATAATGTTCTCAAGGAATGGTGGAAGACGGTCGAGCGGGGAAATCCGGAACAGAAGTCTGTGTCTATTGTTTTTATGGATCGTGACGGAGTGACAGAAATTCAGCGGAGAAACCTGTTCAACTGTGTGCCGTGCGCATGGAACATAAGCGATCTTGGCAGTGGCGAGCAAGGCGTAAATCAAGAGACAATTTCAATTGTCTATGAAGACGCTGAGTGGGCGTAAAACTTCGGAGGAAAAGGTGTGAGCAAGCAAAGGCAGGTTGTCTTTGTTTGCTCGCGCTGTTGATGTATGATTCTTATAAAATATTAGATATTATTTCTTCCAATATTTATATACAAGGAAGCGACAAATTGAAATTTTTTATGAAGAAGGTAGATGATGGAAATAGAATCTCTAATTAAAAATACTGCCTTTAATCTGTTGGAATAACACTGCGTTGTTTCATACTCCTCCCCCAAAAAAAATGACTGCCACATTTTAAGGTTAGTAAATGAAAAGTATGAACTGTATACTGAAGTTACATGAGTATTTAAAGGAAAAATGTTCTGCTTACAAAGAGAAATATGAAGAAAACATGATAAGTCGTTTTGTCGCAGAGACATTGATAAGATTCGATCAATTTAATGGATTTTTAATCGGTCATCATCAGGCTGAATGAAATCACATTCCTTTCTAAAAATATAGCAAAGAACAGGCACAATGTAATTTTTTAAGTATATGATGTACTCAAATATAATAAAAAAGTCAAAAGTAAAATCTTTTGTTATAATATAGTTTGATACGAAGGAGGGAATATGTGTCGGTTCAAACAAAAAGAAGTCAGCATTCAAAAAATGCAGAACACATCTGTTGCAGAATATCCTAAATTTATAAGCAATAATCCTTGTGCCGAAGACTTATTTGAAGGAAAAGCGCACCAGAAAATTGCACAAAGCATAGCTAACATATTGGAAAATAATAGAGACTGCCATATAATTGGCATAGAAGGGGAATGGGGCTCTGGAAAATCAAATCTTGTAAAGCTTGTAGAAAAGAAGATAAAACAAACTGTTTCAGCATCCAATAATAAACAAGAGTATCATTTCTTTTTATATGACGCATGGGGATTCCAGAATGACTTTCAACGCAGATCTATTTTGGAGAATCTCACTGCTTATTTGGTGGACAATGAAAAACTGCTTGATTCTGGGAAATAGAATGGAAAACTACTAAAATTATTGTCAAGGAAAAGAAATATTGGTTCAAAAGTGGTAAAAGAATTAAATGCCCTGTCGAAAATCGGTTCCGTAACAGCTTTTCTTTCTCCTGTTTATATTGCAATTTATAATTTTATACCAGAAAGTTGGGGGAAATTTAAATCTTTAGGTATATCGGTAATTCTTATTATTTTGGTCGTAATATTTCAGATACGAGATATGAAAAAATATGGGCAAAAGATTTCAGTCAAAAATATCTATCATGATTTATTCTATTCGTTTTTAGACTATACAGAGAACAAAGATAATGTTGAGCAAGCGATAAAATATGAAACAATTTATGAATCAGAACCGTCGTCAAGAGATTTCAAAAATTGGATGCAGGAAATTGACAAGGATTTATCGAACAAACATAAATTAATTATCATTTTTGATAATATGGACAGGTTGCCGGCAAAGAAAGTACAGGAACTATGGTCCGCAATAAACTCTTTCTTTTCAGAGCATACTTATGATAATATAAAGGTTGTAATTCCTTTTGACAGAAATCACATACGCAATGCTTTCAAAGGGGAAAATATCGAAGAAAAAGATTGCCTATATTATGGGGATGATTTTATAGACAAGACATTTAATGTTGTTTTTAGAGTTTCTCCTCCAACCATGACGAACTGGCAGAAATATTTTACCGACAAATGGCATGAAGCATTTGGAACAAACGTCGATAGCAGTGTTCTTCAGATATATGATTTGCTTAGTAAAAATCAAACGCCCAGAAAAATAATTGCCTTTATAAATGAGTTTGTTGAAATCAAGCTGCTGTTTGAAAACAGCATACCAGACAAGTATATAGCAATTTTTATATTTGGAAAAACAAAGATACAAAAAGATCCTGGCACAGAAATTTTAAATCCAAGCTATTTAGGAGCACTGGACTTTCTATATAAAGATGATGAGCATCTGCCTAAATACATATCGGCGTTATATTATCAGCTATCTCCCGAAAACGCACTGGACATTATTTATACTGAAAAAATCAAGAAAGCCCTTGACAATAAGAATACAGACGAAATACTTGGCATAAAAAAGTTGTCTATTTTCTATAATTTACTCCAAAATGCGATAACACGTATATCCAATATTCCAAACGCGATTGTGACCCTTGACGAATGTTTCGGCGAAGAAATAGATGCAGAGCAACAGCGAATTTGGGATTGCATTTATAAAAAGGCAACAAAAGCGGAAGACAGTTTACAGGAATACCAAAAAGTATTAGTTCAGAAAATTTCTCAAAGAGACTATTATTTGAGGAAGATTATATATGATTTTTATTCCACCCAAAATTTCAGTATCATTGCCTATTACAAGAGCATAAAAGAATTAGGCGATTTACTAGGGATGGATTTAGGCGGATATATAAATGAAAAAGAAGTTGAACCACAAGATTATATTACTTTTGTGGAAGAAGCAAAAGATTCTTATGAGAAGTTCAAAATTAAGTGTTCCATAGAAAAGTTAGATGACTATTTATCAACTTTAAGTATTGAACAGTTAAAAGAATTGTCTGCTTTGCAGTTTGCTAAATATGATAGTTTACCCAAATATATAGCCTATTTGGAAAAACTGATAGATGCAAACACTAACAATAAAGAAAATATTTCAGTTTTGTTTGAAAGATTGAAAGAAACTCAAAGACCAATAAAAAAGAGAATTCCTGACAGCATCTTGTACTCTTTGTTTCAGCAAACAAAGCCCGAAGATGTTTTTTATTATGATCTAATCTGCATGAGATTTGCCAGAGGAACATCCTTATCTTCTTCCAACGACAGTTTATTTAATAGCATTTTTAATAGTCAAGATGAAGAAACAGTTATGAAAATTTCAGAGAGATTAGAATATTATATAAATTATGGAGATATTTTAATAAACTTAAAAACAATGGCAAAGCACCCCTTATATAAGGCTTGTGCAAAAAAATTGACAGAAGAAAAATGTGGTCAATCAACAGCAAATATAAAAGAACTTCTGAAAAACTATAGAGACATAAAAACAAATCTAGATATCAATGCTGATATATTGATTAATCGTTTTAATGGTTGGGCTAAATTTGCCAAAACAGATATAACTGTTAATAATATATTCCAAATACCTGTTGATTTTTTTGAAGATGCCAAAACGGTAGAGAATGATTTGACGTTTCATTGTAAAAAGATCGCAAATGAATACTTGGCACAAAAACAGAATGATGATGAATGGAAAGAAATTCTGCGTGGTGAAAAATATGAATGCAAATTATTGTTGGCAGTTGAAGCAAGAAATGAAAGCTGCTTTCATGCCTTTAAGACATTATTAACAGAACACGCAGAAAACTCTGCCGTTCCTTTATCAAAAGACTTGTGTCAAAAATTTATAGACCTCGCTCTTAAGAATAACCGCCAATTAAAAGCCACATTTAATGATGTGCGCGATGTCTTTTGCACAGGAAGAGGAAAAATGACCCCTGAATTATTTTCTTTTTTCGGTGATTGGCTTTTTTCTTACGCGAACTTGGACAGGAAAGAAATAGCGAGAACTTTTTTTACGCCACAGGTGTTGGATAATCCCGACAATATTGAATTTATTCTTTCCCATCAAGAAAAGATGATAAAAATCATAGAAGCAAGCGAAGAAGAGGGAATAGATTTCAAAAATACTTTTTCTGATATAGTAAAGAGAAAATATGCAGACAATCAAGAAGTGATAAAATTTGCAGAGGGCATTGGCATCACAATGCAAGACATAAAAGAGGAAGATGAGAATTCTTAGCATTCATGACCACAACAACACATAATGCCCTTGCTTATTTCTTCTAATTACGCTATATTTGTAGCAGACATACAAAAAAAAGGTGTTTTATGCTGTTAAAATTCTCTGTTACTAATTTTTATTCGATAAGAGACACGCTGACTGTCGATTTTGAGGCGGCGCGAATTTCTACAGAAAGAGCGAAAGTGCTGACAGATAATGTGTTCTATATGGACGGAAAAAAATTATTGAAGTCCATAGGAATTTTCGGACCAAACGCTTCAGGCAAATCAAGCCTTTTCAAGGCACTTCTATTCTGTTCGAGTCTTATTTTGGACTCTCATGTCAACAACGAAGGTAACTTATTCAACTTTGTTCCATTCAAATTTGATGGATTTCATGAAAAGCCAAGTGAATTTTCAATTAACTTTCTCTGCGATGGAACGGAATACGAATATTCTTTTTCACTGAATCGCAAGGAAATTATTTCAGAAAGCCTCTATCATTATCCGGGAAAACGGCGGGCAAAAGTGTTTACACGCAAAGAACAGATCGGAAAGCCCAAGTCAGAAATTTTCAGTTTCGGTGACGGGCTTTTTGTAAAGCCGCTTGATGTTGCTCAAAGCACGGGTCGCAATACGCTGTTTATCAGCCGGGCGAGCCAGATGGATAGGGAACTTGCAAAAAAGATTTACCGCTTTTTCCTGACAGAATTCTATGTCGGCGTTCCGCAAGTTCCCGATGAATATGCCGTGCAACTTTTTAAAGAAAACAAGCGACTGCTACTTGAGGCATTGCGGATGGCGGACAGTGACATAGTTGACATAGAAGTGCGCCGCGAGCAGGTGAACATTCCAGTTCCGCCGGCATACATGCAGTTAGGGCGCAACATAATTCCGAGCCTGCCCGCAGTCGGAACAGAAACGGTAATGCGCTTTTTGACAATACACAGGCGAAATTCCTCCATGAAGTTTGATTTATTTTCGGAGGAATCCGACGGCACTATCCGATTGTTTTACCTGTTGCTCGTGCTTCTTGACGTATGCCGCCACGGAAAAACTATTGTCGTTGATGAATTTGACTTGAGCTTCCACACGGAACTTTCTGATTTTATCATCAATTTGGTTCACGCATCAAAAGGAGCGCAGTTTCTGTTCACCAGCCACAACACAAATCTCATCGACATGAAGAAATTTCGCCGCGACCAAATCTGCTTCACCAACAAACGGGAAGATGGTTCAACGGATTTTTATTCTCTGTTCGACTTCAAGGACTTCCGCGAGAATATGGATGCGGAGAAAGGGTATTTGCAAGGGCGCTTTGATGCGGTTCCATATACGACTTCTTCCGTAGCGGAAATTAAAAAATTGTTCAGAGGCTGAGATGGCAAGAACGCACAATGCAGGTTCCGTCAGGAAAATGAAACCGATTATTCTCGTCTTGTGCGAAGGCGAAACAGAAGAATGCTATGTCGAATTCCTGAAACGGCGATATCGACTTCCGATAAAAATAGTTTCGAAAGTCATCGGGCAAAAAATAAACGAAAGACTCATCGGCAGAATCCTGAGTAAACTTAAGTTGAATGCGTCCGAACGAATTGACTGTTTTTTGATGTATGATGCCGATGTTGCCACCGTCGTCAAGAACATTCAATCCTGCAAGAACGCCATCGCACTTTTTAGTCGCCCCTGTCTCGAAGTCTGGTTTCTTGCGCATTCCGATTTTGTTTCCAGAACAGATTTTTCTACCGCAGACTGTCTGCGCAAGTTAAAAAATATTTCGGCATGGAGAGATTATCGAAAAGGATTTCTCACCGCAATCCAGCAAGAGCTCTTGTGGCAGAACCGGCACTCAGCCGCAAAGAACATCAGCGGAGAGCCATCAGAACAATGCGCTTTTTCAACAATCAGCAAATTCATTAAAACATTGGAATCCGCAAGGAAACAGAGATGAGTATTATGAGGATTTGTAATATACTGGTTGTAGTTCATCTGCAATTTTTCGACATATTTTTCAAAAACACATTCACATATAGATTCTTCAATAATCTATGTTATACTTTTGTACAGACAAAGTGAGACAAATATGGCAGGAAGGCAAAATCTGCAAGGGCTGAGTCATGAACAGGTTTTTTATGCAATCCAAAAAAATGACCATGCTGTTCTTCATGAGAATGGTCTTGCGACAAAGGAAAGCGATATTGCCCGTTATTTGGAAGTGCAGAAAGAAACGAACTTTATTTTCAATCAATTTCAGATTGGCGATATCTTTGCAGAATATGAAAAATTCAAAGAGCTACGCAAGAATTATGCCGAAGTCGCCAATTCCATCTGCGCAAATAAGAATTCAAAAATATTGAATTTTATCGGAATTATTTTTACCTTAATATAGCAGGATACGGAATTCTTGATAACATACAAAAAAATATACCAACATTTAAACCGAACATAAAACCATGCATGGAAGCAATCAAGACGCATTGGCTACCAGCTTCAGTTTTTATACTGATAGTTCTCGTATTATGCCACATACGCAAGCGCGGTTATCGGCCCGATGCCCGGCACCGTCATCGCCCTCTGCACATTTTTGTCGCACTCAGCCTCCTCGTTGATATTTTCATAAACAATCCTTTGGTAGACAGAAGATACGTTATAGGAAGTCTAGTTTTAATTTCAAACATTAATCATTTTTAGTAATGAATAAGTCCATTTTTGGAAAATCTTTTACCTGTGATGATTGGTTGTGTATGAGCGCAACAAACATACGGTTGTACCGCCATTCGTACTCTTTCAGGTGTATCACAAAGAAGTCGGAATCTTTACGATTCCCCACAATTTTTTTTTCCTGCCGTCGCAGACAGTTTTCATTGTCCCCGTCTTCGACTACGGCAATAAGGTATTGGTATAACCTGTTCTGCTCCCATGTCATCGTCATGCTCCTCCGTACTTTATTTTACCTTGCCGATGGGCGTTGTGTTCAATTCCCCGCCCTCGGCGAAGATGCGGAACAGGTCCACGATGTCTTTGGCGACATGGCAGGCCTCTTCCAGCCTTTTGGATTTGAAGCCTATCGTATAGATTGCATCAGAGCCATTGCCAAGAATATTTTTATAATCAACAAAAACAAAATCCCAGTCACTTTCGTATGCTTCGCCTTTATTCAATGCGAAAACCAAGACATCGTGCAAATGCTTTTTCGCTCTCTTGCCCATGTTAAATTTCTCAAGCGATTCAAGTATCAAGGCCTCGATTGCCACATTCCCTATTGTGAAAGCAAAGTACCGCAGATTCAGCAACACATAAACAAACTCAACAGGATAAGAATCAGCCATAAATTTCCGCATCCTGCTCAAGCTTTCGGCGGATTCCTCCCAATATTCTTCTGCAAGCAACAAATCGTCTTTCTTCCTTATTTCGCTCACATAGTTCTTTATTGTTTTTATGTCATCGTCCAATTTCTGCAATCTCTTTTCCGGAATCATCCTTGAAAGCTCTTTTTTGTAATCCCTGACAGTTGCAACAATGTTTTCATTGTCATGGATGGTGTTTGAAACGATTTCTTTGCCTCTTGCCATTGCGTCTAAAAATTCAATAAAATTTTCCCCAACAATCTCAAAATCTTCACAATCATTTCTGTCCACTCTCCAGAATGTGTCAGTTCCCCTGCCCAATGTGTCGTGAACGTCAAAGAAATAGCTGCACTCTCCCTCGTCCTGCCCGACAATCAGAAAATCTTTCAGCTCTTCGATTGCGCTGTAGCCGACTTTCTCGCCGATATAATTGAACTCGTACAGTTCTTCCCTGCCATAAAAGCGAAATGCATCCGAAGTGATGTCATTTGAAATATATAGACCGACTTTTGATTTCAAAAAATCTTTAAAATGTTCGGAAACCTTTATTTTAATCTCTTTTTCAATTTTTGAAATCGCATCGTATGTTTCCTCACATAAAAAATCATATTCATCTTTATGCTCCAAATAATCTTTTTTTTCTTGCTGTGTTTCTTTGTCTCTTTCATAATACAATGCAAAAATCTTATTGATTGTTTCAATATTATCCATAAGTTAGTCTCCTATTTGTTTTTTATTAATAAAGTCAAATTTAAATTTTCTATTTATTTCTTGTAGCGGAATACCATCCGATATCATATCTTTATAAATTGAATAGAAATATTTATCTGTTTCTAAAAGGAATTTATTTTGAACATCAGAAGTAACATTTAATCTTTTTAAATCCTTTTCTAAAAAAGTTCTTTCCTCAAAATATGAACGACTTTTTCTGCCTATTTGTAAATTTGTAATAGCATAGTGCGGAGTTCCCCTACAAGAATCTCTTAATAGAATTACTGGGGCATCTTTTTTATTATAATAATTGCCAAAAAGTTTTTTTGCAGTTTTTGATTGTATACCATGATGAGCCTGCATAAAGGATTTATTATCAATAGTGCTTGTCTTATAAGAATTTATCATACTAAACAACCTCAATTTCAAGGCTTGCTTTTAATTCCTTCGCTTTGTTTATCGCCTCAAAAAAAACATCGAATAAATTGTTGCCATCCGATGTCACGAAATAATCTGAAAGATTTTTTATGTCCGGGCTAATGTCCGTCCCCCATGGAGGAAGCTTGGACAAATCTTCTTTGTTCCAAACCAATTTATCGACAGGCAGTTTTTTTAATTCCTCTTTGATTATTTCCAACTCATTCTCAACGAATTTAAGATTGTCAAAATTCACCTTGCCCAAATATAAGTCATTCATAAACGCAGGAAATCTGCTTCCCCATATATTGTTTTCGAGGTTGCGGGCAACCGTTGAAAAAAACGAGTATAAAAAATCCGCCTCTCCAATTTGATACCAATTAAATTTCACTTTAAGTCCAATTGCCATTATTTTCTCCTAAACAAAATTTCCATTTTGCCATTTGTTTCAATTTGAATATCAGTATACAATTTTTCTAGAATTTTATCATCTATATCTTGCCCTCTGACATCAATAAGAACCATTTGCTTTGTCTCTGTAGGCAAGTTTCTGATTCTTTCCTTGTATTGATTTACAATATTATTTTTTAACCTTGATTGTCCTTGTTTTGATGATAAATTATAATTCTTTACATCTATACTAAAAGCAGTTTTATATAAATCAGGACGGACACTTCCTTTGGTTCCATAAGGAACTTCTTCTCCATTTAAAAAAGACTTTTGAGGTATAAAATCTTTAAATTCTTTTTCAGCTGCAATTTCTGACTCCCTCCATGACGGTCTAGCAACATTTCCCCTCCCGAACACCCTCTCCCCGAACTCGTCGATCCGTTCCTTTACGAAATCGACCGCCTTGCGGAGGTTCTCGCTGGCGCTTGCGAGGACCGAGTCCACCTTGCTTCCGTACTTCGACTTCCTCGCCTCCTCGATCCACCTGCATACCATTTCGACGGCTTTGTCTATGCTGGAGACAAATTTCGACCTGAACTTCAAGAACCCCCTGTATGTGTTCTCCGCGTCAATCCTCTTCAGGACCGCAAGGAATATGTCGTCCGCCCCCTTCAGTATCGCCTTGCACCCCGCCTTCACCACGTCGCCCGCATACGGCACGCAGCCTATGGCCGTCAGGAGCAGCGTCACCCAGATGGCGATTTCGTTCGCACGCCTTTCGACGATGAGCTTCTTCAGGCACGCCGCTATGTCCCGCGCGTCGCACGCCTGCCCCACGAACGGTATGAAGTTCAGTCCCATGTCTATCAGTATTTCGCTTCCCGACGGGTTCTCGTTGAACTCCCCCTGCAACGCTCCCCACACGGTCTCCCAGATGCCCTTCTTGTTTTCATCTTTGTCGTCAAGGATTTTTTCTATGCGCTCGTTTCCTTCCCCATAGTTGTCGTAACTCTCCCCTATCGCCTTCATGATTTGCTGGCAGAGTCTTACATACTCCAACAGCCCCTCGTCTTCGATTCCATCGAAGAAATTCGGATTGCCAATCGCATCCGCGAAAATAAATATTATTCCATCCCTGTTGTTGTAGAGGTCGTCTATGAGCTCCCGCCCCTCGGGGTAAAGCTCCTTTTTCAACTTACTTGAGTCTATCACCTTCTTCCTGTATGCGGACAGGCTTTCCCTTATTATCCCTGTCGCCGTTTCCCTGTCTACTGCTGCCATGCCATCTCGCCTCTGTCTATTTTCTCTTTTACTCTGGCCATAAGTTTTAGGTAGTCCTCTTCCCTCATATTCATTTCCTGATCCTCAAGCCATTCCATAAATTTCCATTCCAATTTTTGCATGAAAATCTTTTTCTGAGACTTCCTCATCCTATACGCATCGCCTTCGATTTTGAATTCAATCAGAGGGTCTGGGTCATAAGCGACTGTCTTTTCAGCCTCCTCCGCTTCCCTTTCCAGTTCTTCCGTTGTCTTTTCCCCTGCGAGTATACCTTCTTTCATCTGCGCGACATGCATCAGTTCATGGACTATCAGTTTCCGCCCCTCCTCCGTCTCAGGTCTGTAATCCTTGCTGCGAAAATAGATATCACTTGCAATTGTTAAGGCTGCGGCATGCATGGTTCTCGTAAATTCATCGGAGTAGGAACCGAGATGAACCATAGCATGCTCTATATTCGAAGATGTCTTTTCATTGAATTCAAGCAGAGCTTCTTTATCCACTGGAAACACACGGTCTTTTGTCGGGTCTCGGAATATGCGAGTTTCTGTATTTTTATATTCCGTGTTGGATTCGGAATCGCCTTTTTTATAGTTTCTTTGACCTTCAAACGGATTTCCATTTTGACAATAAAGCAGTATTTTTTCTAAATATTTCCGAAGAAACTCCTGTTTTGACCTATCACTCATCCTTTAATTTCTCTCCGATTTTTGGAACAATTTTTCTTATCCTTTTATCCATCTGTAACATGCTTATATATCCGTCCCCGCTTCCCTCCGCGTGTCCGATGTCGCGGAACGTGCCGCGCGAGAACGCAGGGTCTGTCTTTGCGAGCGCGGCGCGGTCGCGCTCGTAGGCGGCGTTCATTCTTTCAAGCCGTGCCTCTTCTTCCGTCTGGGTGACAGAGGGCGTTGTCTTCGTCTCTCTGTTTGCGCTTTCCTTGCCTTCAATTATATCATGGAAACCTTCCCTTGTGTCGTCTCTTTTTTCTGCGGTGGAATTGCTGTCTGCCGTGTCGTTCCGCCGTGTTCGGGGGGCGGCATTCCTGCGGGTTTCGGCGTTCTGTCGGCTTTGGAATCCGTAGGCGTTTTGGAGGTCTGCCGGCTCTGTCGGTCGCTGTAGGTGAATTTCTGATTGTTCCTGTGTTCCGACACTTTCAGGAAGGGAAACCTCCGCCTGTTCATGCGTTCCGTTGGTTTCGGGGGAGGAATTCCCGCTTGTTTCAAAGTCCTGTCGGTCGCTGTGAGCGAATTTCCACTTGTCCTTCCGCTCCGTCGTCTGCCGCGAATGAATTTCAGTCCGCGACGGCATCATGTCATTTGCAGTGAACGAATTCCCGTCCGTGTCGGTATGCCGTTGCGTTAAGGAAAGAAAATCGCGCGCGCTTCCCTCCTGCCCTGTGCCGCCAGGCGTCTGACTTTCCGCAATGCCGTGAACGGGCGGCGTTGCCTCTTTGCCTTCCTCCCTGTTTGCCGCGTTCCTTTTGACAAGGATGGCTTCCCGCGCTCGCACGGCGTTCTCCGCCCGCACGAACGCCGCGAATGTGGGCGTGCTGAGGGAATCGGGATTCCATGCCCTGAACGGCTCGGCAAGCACGCCGGCTTTTTCGATGACGGAGTGCTCAAGAATTGTCCGCAAAGCCTGGGGGGATGAATGAACGCCGCCCGCTCCCGATTTATGATGTTCATGTTTGTCAATGACAAGGAAGTGTTGATATGTCACAGTTCAGTAAGTCATAGTCTTTTACTAGTTCTTCTAAATCTATCGTGTCATGAATTTCCGAAAGTTTTTCGGGCGCAACATTCATTTTGCACAGAATATATTTCAATGAAAAAATTGAATTCCAGATTGTATCTTTGTCAAATACTTTTCCCATTTTTTGATATTCGGACCAATATTTTGTTATGGCTTTTAAAAATGGAATAAAGCGTATATGACGATCAAATATTTTATCGTCATAAAACGGCGGATTTGCATAAGTGCCATTCTGTCCATCGCACAGACACAATACGCCCCAATCGGTTTTTAGCAGCCTCTCAAAGACTTTTTGTATCTCTTCTTGATGTGTTTCCCTGTTCGCATCAAATGAAATGTCCAATACAAAACTTATCAGCCATGGAAAATGGAAGTCGTCCGGCGAACACAAGACCTGCACCGTTCTTTCAATGTAAAATATTGAGTTGGGGTAGTTCTTTGTGTCAAGCATCTCGTATGCCCCGAACGCCTCGTCAAGGCTCTGTCCTTTCAGCAACTTCCTTGCCACTTTTTTGGTTTCCTTCTTCACATCCTTTAGCAGTCCGTGAAAGCACAATGGTACTAGCATGGCTTCCTCCTTGGATTTTATTCTAATATGGCTCCATATTTTGTATAATACCCATCGGTACCGCTAAATGAAACATATAAATCATAGACACTATCATCCTTTACAGAGAAATTATATTTAGTATTTTTGTACAAATAAAAAAGATATCGTTGTTTATTAGATTTATAATATTTATAACAATCATAATTATCTAAATCCATAATCACGACAGAATGCCACTCTCCAAGTTTTCCAAAGTAAAACTCCAAATTTTTATGCTTTACTTTTTCTATTGCAATGCTTTGCAATCTGATTTCGTCATAATTATAAGAATCACCATATTCACCGCACATCAATGTTCCCCCGCTTTCTCCTGCGAAAACATCAAATGACATCATGCCGTCATTCTTATGAATGATGAGTTCTCCCAACTTGTCGCCTGTAACAAGGTCGTTCACGCTGTATTCGTCCTTTTCAAATTCATGCAGCAGATGATATTTTGCATAGGGTGGCTTGTCGTCATTTTTTACGCAGAAATTGACTATACAGCAGAACATTCCAATCGGAATATAGATAAAAACATATTTTTGCCAAGTTTTCATTTTTTCTTCTCCGCGAACAATGTGTGATAGTCTATTCGGTGATATGATTCTGGTGATTTTTCAATCCTGTCATCTTTATAGACCGCCCCATGAGTATTTAAAGTTGCAAAGCTTCTTAAAATTTCAGCTTTTTGTTGATCTTCATGTTTTTTGTTTAATCTAATTTCTTCATTTAGCATTACTATTTGCTTTTCAAGGAATCTTATGTACGCGATTTCCGTTTGAAGCTCGTTTTCTTTTGCCGTCTTTTTTATCATGGCAATTCTTTTTATTTCGTATTCAGCACTGTTGATGAATGCTTTCCTTTGATTATACTGTACAATCTGATATTTGTTTTCTTCTCCGCTTGCTGTCGCCAGAAGTCCCAATGCGCTAAAGACAGAACCCAAAAGACTTGTAATTGCAATAAATTTCTTCCAAGCATCCTCTTCCTGTCCTTCTGTTGAATATTGCTGAATGAAATAAGAAAGTTCGGACGCAGTTTTTTCGCTTGAAGTAATTGTGTCATAGGCATTTCTTATGTCCTCTGCCATGAACCCATATTTTACTGTCTTTGGTATTTTTGATGAGGCCCCTGCACAAAGACTTATAATGCCATAAATCAAGTCTTTAGCATTTGGAAAACTTGGCTCAACTGAATAGCCTCCAGTTATATCAGAAATAGAATGTTCATATATAATATCTATGACTTCTTTTTTTAACTTGATTCTATCGCCAATATGTATTAAATTTGGATTTTGAGGCAACTCAAAAAGTTTGTTCCAATATTTTCCGCCTAATTCCCACAAAGTGGCATTCTTCTTTGCTATAAAGCATCCCTGTCCGTCATATGTCCAATTTGACAGATTCTGATACCTCTCCAAAAAATATCGTATTTGATACATATTCTCGGACTTATCGTTTTTATCTTCCGCTTTCCTGTATGTGTCTGGCTCATGCCCCTCTCCACCGTCCGCAATCCGCGCCCCCTTTGGAATGTCCACATAAAGCCTGAACCCATCCGACAGTCTGCGGCACTTGTCGAGGATTTTCTCAAGGGAGGCGTTGTCCAGTCTTTCCAGCTGTTTGCGCACGAGCACCGCGTTCATGTTCTCCAGATACCGCCTGTCCGCTATCGCGTAGAGGAAGTCCCTCTGCTCCGCCGTGAACTTCCCCGGGGAGTAGTAGTGCTGGCTGTCAAATTCCTGCATGTACGCGTTGAACCGTATCAGAGTCATCTTTATTGCGTCGAGGCATTCCTCCCGCGAGAGGCTTCCCTTCACACTTATTATTCTGTCCATGGTCTTCTCCCCTTCTCCCGTTCGGCCAGATACCGGCGGTACGCTTTCACAAGCCGCGCGTATTCCTTGTCTGGCATCATGTTCTTCTCCCGCTCGACCCATTCCCTCACTTCCAGTTCCGTGTATGCGTCCAGCCGTTCGGCCTCGCTTTTGCGCACCTTGTATTCTCTCCTTCCGACTCGCAGGAGGACATAGGAAGCTTCCTCCCTTCCCTCTTTTTTCTCCGCCTCTTCCGCCTCCGCCTCTAGCTCCTCTTTCGTGCGGTTGTCGGCGAGCGGGCGGTTCTTGTGCTGCGCCACATGGGTGAGTTCGTGGGCAATCGTCTTGCGCCCCTCCTCCGTCTCCGGCTTGTACGCGCCGCTGCGGAAATAAATGTCCGTTCCAACGACAAGCGCGAGCGCATGGAATGACCGGGCGTACTCATCCGCATACATGCCCGTATGGACGACCGCTCCGCCCGCTTCCATTTCGTGCTTCTGCTCAAACTCGTTGAGCGCGATGGACTCCACAGGCATAGTTCTGTCGTTGGAACGGCTGCGCGGGAGCATTGCCGCTGGAATTTTAGGCTCTTCCTTGAATTCTCTGTTCTTCTTGCATTCTATGTTCAGCTCCTGTTCATACAGCCTGTCCAATTCCGTCATGTCGGGAAGAGTTTTCAGGCTGCCGTCTTTCTCCAGTGCTTCCAATGCGAAGTCTATGCATGAAAGCACCGCTTTTAGTTCCGCGGGGCTTTCTTCCAGGGAAATGTATCCTCTCCTTTTATTCATCATGCAGCCTCTTTTGGTCTTTTATCCGCTCCTTTTTTGCATCTGCCAGTTTTGACGCTATATGCTGGAATGCATGGCTTGTCAGCTCATCGCTTCCCTCCGCGTGTCCAATGTCGCGGAACATGCCGCGCGAGAACGCAGGGTCTGTCTTTGCGAGCGCGGCGCGGTCGCGCTCGTAGGCGGCGTTCATTCTTTCAAGCCGTGCCTCTTCTTCCGTCTGGGCGCCAGGGGGCGTTGTCTTCATCTCTCTGTTTGCGCTTCCCTTGCCTTCAATTATATCATGGAAACCTTCCCTTGTGTCATCTCTTTTTTCCGAGGCGAGATTGCTGTCTGCCATGTCGTTCCGCCGTGTTCGGGGGGCGGCATTCCTGCGGGTTTCGGCGTTCTGTTGGCTTTGAAATCCATAGGCGTTTTGGAGGTCTGCCGGCTCTATCGGTTGCCGTGGGGGAATTTCTGATTGCTCCTGTGTTCCGACACTTTCAGGAAGGGAAATCTCCGCCCGCTCATGCGTTCTGCCAGTTTCGGAGGAGAAATTCCCGCTTGTTCCAAAGTCCTGTCGGTCGCTGTGAGCGAATTTCCACTCGTCTTTCCGCTCCGTCGTCTGCCGCGAATGAATTTCAGTCTGCGACGGCATTATGTCATTTGCGGTGAACGGATTTCCGTCCGTGTCTGTATGCCCTTGCGCATGGGAAAGAAAATCCCCACCCGTTCCAGTGTCCTTTCGGACTTGGAAAATAGAATCCTGCCCTCTTCCGTCCTGTCCTGTGCCGCCAAATGTTTGCCTTTCCACCATGCCGCGGGCGGGCGGCATTTCCTCTTTGCGTTCCTCCCTGTTTGCCGCGTTCCTCTTGGCAAGGATGGCTTCCCGCGCTCGCACGGCGTTCTCCGCCCGCACAGCGGCAGTCGGCTTGGGAGCGTTCACGCCGTTTGACTCAGGACTCCATGCCCTGAACGGCTCGGCAAATACGCCGGCTTTTTCGATGACGGAACGCTCAAGAATTGTCCGCAAAGCCTGAGGGGATGAATGAACGCCGCCCGCTCCCGTTTCCTTTGCCGTGCGGGCGAACGCCCCGGCATCTATGACGAAGCGTTCCCTCTGCTCCGAGTCGCCGCGCTCTGCCCTCACATATTCCTTGACCGCCTCCTCTATTTCCGTCCTGCCTATGCCGCTTGCTATGTATTCCTCGGTCTTGTAGAACTCCTCGCGTCCAGCCTCTGAAAGCAGGTCGAATGTTCTGACTGCGACCTCTTGCGCAACGGAAGCGGCCGCAATGTCTGCGAAAGAGGCGGGCTTCCCCTCATCCTTTGCGTGGCGGACGGCATTCCCGAACAAAGCCGCATCCACAAGCAGCGCACGTGAGGCGGCGGTCAGTCCGTCCCGCTTCCCATATGCCAGCACGAAATCGTTCGCCTCCTGTTCGGATAGCCCGCTCTCCTGGAACTCTTCAGTCTTGTAGAACTCGGCGCGTTCATTTTCTGAAAACAGGTCGAATGTTCTGCCGCCCGATTCTGTTGCGGACGGAATGGCTCCCGCCGCCTGTTTTGTCAAATCCCGCAAGCCTCGGTTGAGTTCCGCCGCCGCTTCTTCCGCGCCAATTCTGACCGTTGCCGGAACTATCTTCACGGCGGCCGTTCCGTTCAAGGCCTGCTTTTGGGGGAAGCCGTGCCGTTCGTCCAGCTCCGTCTCCTCGGAGAGCGTCGCCACGGAGGCTTCCGCGCCCAATTCCGCAATGTGCCGCCTTTCGCGCTCTTCTGCGACCAGCCATTCCGCCTGCTCCGCTGAAAGCCCGCTGCCCCTGAACGACTTGGTCTTGTACCATGCGTTCCGCTCCATCTCGGAGAAGAGGTTGTATGTCTTCCTGGGAATCCTGGCATTTGCCATGACCGCCTGTATGGTCGCTTCCTTTGTCTGCGGAGGGGTTTTCGCGGCCTCCCGCACGAGGCTCTTCAACGGAATGTCCATGAATATGCGCCGCTGCCCGTCGTCGCGCCCTGCCATGCCTGGAGTGACATATTCGATTCTGCCTAGCGGCGGCGTGCTGGATTCCTTTGTTTTTCCCCCGACAATCTTTACGGCGGCGTTTATTGCCTCTTCTGGTGTCATTCCCGTGCTCATGCGCACCGCGGCGAAGTTGCGTGCCACTGCGGACACTGCGGCATCCGCCGCACGCTGCTTTTCTGCCGTCTCCTGTTTCGGAATTGCCACGCACGCCGCCTCCAACTGCGCACGAATCTCCTCCCCGACATCTTCGCATGGCAGCTCGCTGTCCGCCGTTCCCGTGCACAGCCGGGCAAATGTCGTTTCAACGCTGACGGTTTTTTCTGAATTTGTTCCCCGCACAGTGTATGAATGCGCCATGTCGAGGATGTCTTTTCGGGAAATGCCGCCCGTCGCAAGAAGCCGTTCTTTTTTGAGGAGGTTTGCCGCCGTTACGCTGAACAGGGCGCGTTTCTCTTCGGGCACATTGTATGAGAGGATCAGTTCTTCGTCCGCTTCCGTCAGCCCGACGGCCTTTCTGTCGGCGGCGTTATATAAGGAAAGCGGAACTCGCACGGCTTCGCTTCTGATTGCCTGAACGACGGCATCGCCTGTCGCCCCACTCTTGGTGACCGCCTGTATCAAGCGGAACAGCTCCGTTCCGGCGCAGGTCTCCGCCTTCATTTGCGTATTGGCAAGGAATTTACTGCGGCCGTCCTCCGCCTCTTCCGCGCCTTTCAGCCGCGCATCCGGCGAAAGGATGTCTCCCAGCACTCTCCGATATTCCGCCATCGTCTGCACCGCATTGGGAGCGTCCGCTTCTTTCTTTCCTGTTTCAGCGCAGACTGCCGTTATTTTTTTTGCGCCCATTTTGCCAAGCGCGCTCCGTATCAGTCCCGCCGTTCTGCGAGGATCCGTCCGTTCCGCTCCATACACGCTGCCGTCGTCAAGCAGCCATACGCGCAGAGCCATGCTGAGGAGCGACTTTCCCGGATCGTACAACAGTATTCCTTCTTCATCCCGTATCAGTTCCACCGAAGGGATAGACTCTGCGACCGCAACTTGAGAAGGGGGCGCATTGTCAGTGTCACTGCTTCGCACAAATGTCCACACGCCGTCCTTGTCATACGCTCCGTGCCAGCCATTTTTTTTCACCTCGTAATTAGGATCCCATCCGCTACCGCTCCAGTCGAATCCGCTCTTGTCCTTCAGAATGTCAAATTGCACCTCCGCCTTTTCCTTGTCATATTCGGAGGAAACGCTTCCGTCCAGATAGCAGTATATCGGGACAGAGCCTGGCGTTCTTTTCAGCGTGGGTGACAGCGGACTTTTCGGCGGGTTGTTTCTTTTATATTCAATCGGAAGATATTTGCTGTGGTCAAAGCCGTCTCGCTTCATTGCGGTTTTCGATATTACCGTCATGCTTCCTGTCGTTCCCATAAATTCCCACAGGTACTTCTGGTACATGTGCGCTTTGACGACTTCCTTTTCAAATTTATCAAGCGCCTTGCGGTTTATTTCCGAGCCGTCAAACAGTTCGGTCATAGCGTCAAAGGTTTCCGCCTCGTTTGCGCGCCAGCCGCTCCGCTTCATGTGCCATCTGCACAGCGCGCGAAATTCCTCTTCGCGTTCCTGTATGTCCGCGCTTCCAGATGACAGTGCGGACGCGTATGCTCCAGCCTTCTCTTCAAGTTCCTTCACGATGTCCGTAAATCGCCCGCTCTCTATGTACCAAGATAATTCCTTTATCATTTTTTATCATACCTCCACAATATTATGAGCCTATATGGACACCACTGTGTTTCCCTGTGTCTGCCATGGCAGCTCTCCCCTCTCTTCAAGTCTATGGTATGCTCTCATCAGCGGCGCGTATTCCTTTGAGCGCGTTGTAAGTTCCAGCCATTCAAGTTCATCCTCCACTTCTTCCTTCAGCCGTTGCATGAGCATTCGGTACTGCCGTTCTGTCAGTCGGTATTTTTTCCCTCTGATGGTAATTCCCCGCATTGCTGGACAGCAGACTTCCGCCGTCTCTGCTTCCGCCTCAATCTCGTCCATTGTGCGGTTGTCAACGAGCGGGCGGTTCTTGTGCTGCGCCACATGGATGAGTTCGTGCGTGATTGTCTTGCGCCCTTCCTCTGTCTCTGGCTTGTATGCACTGCTTCTAAAGTATATATCAGTTCCAATGACAAGGGCAAGCGAATGAAGCGATCGTGCCAATTCATCAGCATACGAGCCTGTGTGGATTATCGCCTGCTCAATACCGCCGCCTGTGTTCAAGTTGAATTCTTCAAGCGTCTGTCCATCCACGGGGAACACTCGATCGTTGTTGGGATTTCGCCATATAGCGCTTTCTGTGAATCTTTGTTCTGTGGGCTGTGATTCTTTTTTCACTGCAATCAAAACAGGTTCGGCTGGATTTCGCAGAATCTGTAATGCCCGTTCCAAATGCGCTGTCAATGTCTTTATACACTCCATTTTCCCTCCAAAAACCATCTGTTGCCACCTACATTCCACTTCTCACCATTATTTCCTATTACAACCATATTTTTCGGAGATTCAGTTTTGAAAAACTTCCCCAGCATTTCTGAGTCCCCTACTACGAATATATTTTCTTGCGGAGAATCACATACAATTTTCATATTTTGCCAGTCCGTTTTCGTGCCGTCATATTCAATGCGCTCTAACTCGGAACATCCATTAAACGCCTCCTCTTTGATTTCCGTCACGCTCTGCGGAATGTCCAAATCGGTAAGCGATGTGCAGGTGTAGAACGCACCTGTTCCTATTGTCGTCAAACTCTGCGGAAGCGTTATGTCCTTAAGCGACTTGCAGTAGGCGAACGCCATTCCTGTTGCCACACGATGACAATAGCAGGGCGACTGCAAGTATAACAATGGGATAAAAACGCAATCTTTTTTATCCCATTCTTTTCTTGTTCCTTTATTTTCATAATTTGCCTATTTCCTCCACTGTAGCATTTGTCAGTTCTCCGAACAGTTTCCCCTGTGATTCATTCAGTCAGTTGATTGCTTTTACCAATCATGCGTCCAAGCCATAATCACGAGATATAGGGAAAATAAGAGCGCCGCACATAGTCTTATCGAGGGAACAAGTCTTTGGAATGAAAAATCATCCAACTTATCCCATCTCTTTTTATTTAGAATATCCTGTGGTATCTGAAGCAATCCTCCCACAAAAAACACGAGGCTTGATAATTTTATAATTATTTCGACCCCCGCTCTTGCGCTCACAGCAAAAATAACTCCACCTCCAAATACAAAAAAACAACCTATGACTTCCAATATCTTACTTAATTTCTTTATTTTTTTTGATTCATTGCTCATCTTCTCCACAATAGCGTCTGTCAGTTCTCCGAACAGTTTCCCCTGTGATTCATTCAGTCAGTTGATTGCTTTTACCAATTATGCGTCCAAGCCATAATCACGAGATATAGGGAAAACAAGAGTGCTGCACATAGTTTTATTGAGGGAACAATGCTTTGAAATGAAAAATCGCCTAATTCATCTTTCTCCCTTTTATCCAAAACATCCTGTGGCACAAGAAACAATACCCCAAAAAAGAGCACAAGGGTCATTCCCTTCATAATCATTCCTTCTTTATTTTTTTCAGCCATTTCAGAAATAAAGACACCTCCAAAATATCCGCCACCCACAAAAAAATAGCCTATGACTTTTAATATCTTGCACAGTTTTTTTATCGTCTCTTGATTCATTGGCGTATCTCCTCTATAATAGCGTCCGTTAATGCGCCGAACACTGCTCCCTGTGATTCGTTTAGGCAGTTGTTGATTTTTTTCAGAAAATTCCGAAAAGTTGATGTTGTCCAAGCGATACCGATACTGCCTGAGAAACAGCAGTATTCCCGTCTCCATGAGTTGTCTTTGTTCAATTTCTGTCATACTGGTCTACTGTCCCTCCCGCTCCTCGCGCAGTTTCAATATTCGCTCTATTTCTGATTCGGAGTCTGCCACACGCTGCATTCGCTCCTCTCCGTGAATCCGATGTATCTGCGCAAGCCATTCAAGCCGCTCTTGCTTCGTCATATCCATAATGTCGCTTTTCGCCCACTTGAAGTTGTACGCGATGTCCGCCGCCTCCCGGAATATGCCTTTCCGAGGGCGGCTTATGCTTCCCCCAGTTGCGCGACCATTCCTTCGTATGTCTTGCCGCACTCCCCGCATTTTAGGGTAAGCCGCTTGATTACCTGATGGTTTATCTCATTCATAAAATCCACTAGAAACGCAAAGTCCACCGGGTCAAGACCTTCAATGATGTTACGGTTCACCGTTGCATGAGTTCCCAACTGCGTGATGCACCGCGTCAATAGCACCACATAATATTCCCCGGTTCGCCGCTGCACCTGACTGTCTCGCTCGATGTCCACCAAGTCTTTCACTTTGATGAGCCGCATAGTTCCACTGGCCTTTCTGCCCGGCTCGGTCTTTATATTCGTGCCTCTTGGCAGCGTGAATTTGAATTCTGTCCGCAGTTTTGGCATTTTTTCCTCCAGTCTATATGCACATTTTCAATTTTTATAGTTCAAGATTGCTGAAACGACCATTCTTTGGCAAAGGCTCGAAAGCATCATCCATGTCTGTTTCCGCTTGCTTTTGAGGGGTCGCTGTTTCTTCTTCAGTTTTGGCAGATGACTCCTCTTGTAAAGACGGCTTTTTCGCAGATGTAATTGGTTCCCATGCGTTTTCAAAGCGTCCAGCTTGATATGCGGCATGCTCCTGCGCTCCTTTTCCGTGTACGGAAGCCAGTGCGCTTTTATCTGTGAGCAGTATGCGCCGGTCGCCCGTCTGCACATAAACCAAATCCGCCTCGGTTGTAAACGCCTCCAATTCTTGGAAGGCGTATTTGCTTTTCAGCCAGCCAATCGCCTGAGCAAAATTCGCAAAGTTGGTACCAGGCACTGTTTCCGCTGTCCGTGTTTTGAAACCGCCATTTCTTTCTGCGTCCGCGCCTGTTCCTGCCAAAAGCAATGCAAGCGCGTCTTTTGCAACAGCCTCGTCAAGGTCATCCACCGCTTTTCTGATTTGCTCTTCTCGTTCTATCATTTTCTTCCACCCATTTTTGTAATGAACTGTAGAGCCGCAACCTTGTTGGAAAGCGGCATTCCTTGCACAACGCTATGAAAACCGCCAATTCCGACAGAATCATGGCATTCCACATCGTCTGTTATCTCCCCCCGACAGTTTTTAAACACGCATGACCGCACACATCCCCCTCGCAATGGATACTCAGAGAAACTGCACCCAAAAAAAATGCAGTTTTTAAATTCCGCGCCGGAAAAGCCGTTCATGCCGCCGCCATAAGTCACTTCAAAATGGCAGTTCAAGAAAAGGCAGTCTGAAACGGATGCGTCAATTCCCTCAAAGTCGGAAAATCGTGAATTCAAGACGACGCATCTGCACATAGTCATCCGCTGCATGGTGCATTGGAAGAATGTGGTGTCATCGATTTTGGAGGCATTCCATTCAATCCGTATCAGCGTTGTCCCTGAGAATGTGCAGCTGTCCAAAGTGCCGCCATCAAACAGGCTGCGCATTAGGCTGGAGCGCACGAACGATGTATGCGTTATGTGAAAGTCACGAAAAGAGATGCTGTTCGCATTGCAGTTGCTGAATTCGACATCATTCCATATTGAACGCTCAAGCTGGATACCATCAATGTCGCACGAAACAAATTCGCTGCCCGCTTCAACTCCACCGTCTAACACCTCTTCCAGAATTTTCCTGTCGCCGAGATTGCGGAATAGCATTATACCTCCCATAAAAAGTCAAGAGTGAAAGTCGCAATCCATTCGGTTTGCTAACAATTTCGTGATTGGCTTTTTAGCGTGCGCGATAAGCAACTTGTTGCGATGCGCACAAGTATATAAGCAAGTTTGCAACGCAAACTTGACATGATAAAAGTGCCGCGCCATTTGTGCGGTGCTTTTATCATACCTCCTTTTGGTAAATGCTCATGTCGTCATACAAGCCTGCAAGCTGCACTTCTGCGACTGCTCCGCAGAACGGGCATTTTGTTTTGAGCGTAGTGCCAGCCTCGCCGTTCAGCTGGCGATACAACAATTGCAAATAAATAAAGTCAGGCTCGTACAACTCCCGAATGACATCAACCGTCACGGGCTGTATGTCTCCGATGGAATCAATCACCTTTGTCATAAGGAGTATGTCGCGATACCGTGTGTTCATTCCCGTTCCGTCTTCATCCTGAATGGAAAGCTCGTCTCCAGTCGTGGCAAGATGCATGGTTCCAGCGCGGTGGGTCTTGCCGTCCTTTTCATATCCGAACGGCAGTGTAAAAGAAACTGCATTTTCCATACTTACTCTGTCCCTCCATATACCGACGCAGTGCCTGTCTGCTCTTGCTGGTAGAATTCGCCCTTCTTTTCAAGGCTCGTTACAACGCCCAAGCTTTCCTCAAGGTCTTTCGTCATGTCCATGCACGACTTCCCCTTCGCGCCGATTACATTGACGGTCACTTCTCCCGTGCTTGAAATAGAAATTTCCAGTTCCTGCTTGTCAGCCATGCTACACCTCCATTTCCAGTTTTCGTTTTCCGGCGGATTCATCTTCCCATGCGGAGTCGCTCGCCTTTTTCGCGCGTATCTTCGCCCATTCGCGGATTCCCTGTATCTGATCGCCCATTGTCTTTGAAAGTGGAATCATGCCAGCGGCTGTCCGTTCAAGGTGTTCCTGCCGAAGTTCCGCGCCTTCGTCAAATGCATCATACAAGGCGGAAACGACAATTTCCTCGATTTCCGAGCCAGAAAAGTCCTTCGTTCCGTCCGTCAATTTTTCAAGGTCGAAGCAGGACGGATCGCGCTTGCGCTTCTCCAAATGAATCTTGAAAATTTCTTTCCGCTCTTCCCTTGACGGCAGGTCAACGAAGAAGATTTCGTCAAACCGCCCTTTGCGCAGAAGTTCTGGCGGAAGCTCTTTCACATTGTTGCATGTCGCCACCACGAATACGGGCGTTTTCTTTTCCTGAAGCCATGTTAGGAATGTGCCGAACACGCGCGCGGTCGTGCCGCCGTCTGTCTGTCCAGACGAGCCAAGCCCGGAAAACCCTTTTTCCATTTCATCGAGCCACAAAATAGATGGCGCAATGCTTTCCGCTGTCGCGATGGCGCGCCGCACATTCTCCTCGCTGGAACCGACAAGGCTTGAAAAGACCTTCCCCACATCAAGCTTTAAAAGCGGAAGCTGCCACAAACTGCTGATTGCCTTCGCCGTAAGACTTTTTCCGCAGCCGGGAATGCCGAGAAGCAGAATTCCCCGCGGCTCTGGCAGCCCGAATTTTCGCGCGGCAGGGCTAAACGCCTTTCCCCGCTTTGAAAGCCACATTTTGAGCTGCTCCAGTCCGCCGACTTCCTTCATTTCCTCGTCCGCGTGATAGTATTCAAGCACGCCCGACTTTCGGATAATCTGCTCTTTTTCAGAAAGTATAATACTGATGTCGAACCTGCCTTTCTCAACCAGCGACTTTGCGAGGACGTTCTCGGCCTCTTCTGCGGTAAGTCCGAGTGCCGCCTCCACGATTTTGTCAATGCGCTGCGCGTCCTGCAATTCTGCTCCGCCCGCTCCGTTCAGACTTTCCGCAATGTTCCTGACAATCTCTGCAAGCTCTTCTTTTTCGGGAAGCTTGTAGTCAACGACCGCCATTTCCTTTTCAAGCTCTGGCGGAACTTTCAACATGGGGGAAAGAAAGATGACATTCTTCATGGTCAGCTTGAGCGTGCGCCCCAAATCCCGCAGTTTCCGTACAACCACCGGATCGTTCATATACGGATGATAGTCCTTCAGAATAAAAATGCCGTTCACTTCTAGTTGCAGTATGTACTCCAGTACCTTCACTGGATCTTTGAATTCGGCAAGGCGCGAGCCGTCAGGAGTTTCAAGCCCTTCCGTCACCGACCACTGGAAAAGCTGCTTCCCCCTGTTCTTCGCTATCCGAGATGCAGAATCGCACACCCTCCCTTCCTCAAATGAAACGACATATACCAGCGGATAGCGCGCGCGTATCAGCGTCTCGATTGTCCGCTCCGTTTTGTTTTCCATAGCAATCCTCTTAATTATATATTGCACCCCTTATCCAAAAAGAGTATATAAAAAATATTAGTTGAAAGTCTTTCTATCTTCGTATCGAATTCATCATATAGAATAATCCAAAAGTTTCTCAAGCAGTTCCTGTTTCTGCTCGTCATTCCAATCCTCGAAATCATATCCCAGCCTTCTGTCTCGTCAAAACAATTAAAACTAAAAGACAACTTTCCTTTTTGCTTATAAAATAAAAAGTATACAAATCAATTAAAAAAAATTTAAATATTTTGACTTTTCTTTTTGAACAACAAGCATTCCCTCTGAATGACATTTTATCACAAAAAAATAACGCATTTCATTAAATAACAAAGACGGTAATCTTTAAATGAAAAAAGTTTTGTTCTCATACGCTGTTTTCATAAACCCATATTTCTTATTTGCTTCCAATCCTCGATAAAAACCAAATAAAGCTTCAATACATAAATCACACTTCTTATCTACACATCGTTAAACAATGCGAAAAACATAATCCTTGCAAAGTATAAAAGAATTTCTTTGATAACCATTTTAATAAAAATGTACGAACAAAAAAGAAGCAAGCACTGTCATTATGCCAGCCACCGCTATTGAAAGACTGCTCATAGCTCCCTCTATTTCTCCCATTTCCATAGCTTTTGCCGTTCCCATCGCATGGGATGCCGAACCAATTGCAACTCCTTTGGCAATGGGATCTGTGATTTTAAATAGACTGCATACTTTTTTTGCTATTATGTGTCCTGTAATGCCTGTCATAATGACAATAGGAACTGTCAAACTTGGAATACCCCCCATTTCTTCCGAAACACCCATAGCGATAGCCGTAGTAATTGACTTCGGTAACAAAGTAACATACAATTCATGTGAGAATCCGAACATGATGGAAAATCCCAATATGCTACCCATACTCGCAAGGACTCCTGACAAGATCCCCAAAAGCACCGCCTTAATATTTTTCTTCAAAATATTTATTTGCTCATACAAAGGAACTGCAAGACAAACAGTAGCAGGGGACAATAAATAATACAAGTAACTTGCCCGTTCATAATAATCTTCATACTCTACTTTAAAAATAAGCAGAAACAGAATGGTAAAAACGGTTGAAAATAAAAGGGGGTTCAGAAAAAAAAGTTTTTTCCGTTTTTGCACTTTGTTACATACAATATATGATCCCACACTTACAAGAACACTCCAATAAACTGTCTCTATAAACACATTCATTCCTTTTCCTCTTCTGACGTCAACTGATTTGCGTCCTGCTTTTTCTTACCTTTTCTTATTATCATCTGTGTCATCAAACCAGAAACTGCTATGACTATTACTGTAGTAGCAATCGTAATAATAATAACCTGCCACCATATCTTTTTTAATTCTCCTAATTTTGTCATTATTCCAACCGCCGATGGGATAAAAAGAATGGGCATAATATCCAATAAAAATTTACTGACTTCATTAATTTGTTCCACTTTTATTATTTTGCAACACAGTAAAATAAACAGTAAAACCATGCCATATATGTTTCCAGAAATAGGAAATGGTAGACAAAACTTAAGAATTTCTCCTATAAAAGATATGGTAAGTATAATCAAAAATTGCTTAATATATTTCACCGTACAAAACTCCATGCATAATCATACTATTTCTATCTATGCAAAGAATTAATGTAGAAATAGTATATGCGAAGCATGATATACATTATCAATTATTTTTTATTTTCTTCATACAATTCCATTGCTTTATCATATTCTTTATCAGTTAGTCGAATATTTTTCATACTTTCAATAAAATCTGTTTTTTCCTCAATCAAAGCAATGCCTGCAACCATAATTGTCTTATCTTCGTATTCATCTATCATCCAATTAACAAAAGCCTCTTTGAACATTTTAATGATATGTTCTCTTCTTTCCTTACCATCATCTATATATATTGGACTAACTGAATTATCCAATTCAAAACTACCATAATTTTTATATTCGTCTTTCAAACTATCACAGATAGGAATGCCTAATAATGTTCTTGAAGGCTCATTTTGCTGTACATTGCGATGATGTAACCTGTCAAAAATATTAGATAATCTCTTACATATAGTAGTGCCTTGAATTTTTAGAGTTGATTCAAGAGTCTCTACTTTATTCTTTGATTCTTTATTCATATTTTTTTTATCTGCTTGATAAAAATGAATAAATGCGACTTTTTCATCTATGACAACTAACTCAAAATGAATGCTGAAATTGCACTTTCTTACATAAACTTTCACTCCATTTTCACCATGGAACAAAATATTATAAATGTCTTTCCATTTTGACGGATGGTTATTACAAATAATACGATAAAAATTACTTTTTAATCTTGTTGATACATCATATAGGGATTTCATAAAATCTGCCTTTTCTTTTATAGAATCCCTTTTTACTATAGATTCATTTGCAAATCTAGTTGTCCGCAAGGAAAATTCTGCATAACTAACAGCTTCTTTTAGGGCTTTGAATGCCGCAACTTCTCCATCGATATATTCTGCCGTATTTGACATTAAATTCTTTATATCAATAACTTCTTGAAAAACATCCCCCAATGTAATATTTCTCATTTTATTTTTTTCGTCATTATGTTCTTTAAGACTTGCATTATATTGTTTATAAACATCCCCTAAAAATTGTTGTACTTCCATTTGTTCATTATCAACTTGATGTTCCTTATAAAAACGGTCATAAATATTCATCGGCAACTTATTATTATGACAACCTTTTATATATTCCACTATTTCATTAGGAATATCAAGTATATTTATATCCTGTATATCATAAGGAAGATCTTTTTTTCCATGCGATGAAAGAACAACAAAGGGCCTATTTGAATAAAAAATTGATCCAAACTCAAGCATAACATTAGGATTATACACTGCCCCTTCTAAAGAATCTAAAAGCACTATAAATCCATCATAGCTATCATCTGTTAGTACATCTTTTAAACTGTTACGGAGATTAGAAACAGGCAACTGATAATGTACATCAATTCTATAATTAAACCTAAAATCAGATGCTCCTTTAAGAAACTCTAAAATAGATTCCGTATACTTCCTGTTTAGGGAATCTTTCTCATCCGTAACTGCTATCATAAAGATTTTCTTTGGCATTTTTCACCTCCAAAATATTATATGTTATAATTATAAACCCTCTACAGGTATAATGCAACTATTATTTTATGTTTTTTTAGAAATTTTTCAGTGTTTTATACAATCTACAACTAGATAACACCAAAACTTTAAGCAAATTTGGAGCGCATAAAAGCATTCTGTAAGAAAAACCATACATTTTTTTACAGAATGCTTTTGCCCGCCATAAAGTAAAAACCCTTTAGTTGAAAAAGTATATGAGAAACGACATACACAACAAAACAGGGTAGATGAGCAATATTGACCAAGAGCGAAACGCTTTGAAAAATCCTTTTATGCCCTTTTCATAATCCCTTACTGGTATTTCATATGTTTTGGGTCTTGGTTCTTTTTCTTTCACATAATCATTATACATATTCACAAATTTGTACTCTTGTTGCAAATACAGGGTGTCAAGAATGCAAAACAGGATGACAGAAACTGCGCTTATCCGGATAAACAAAAAATTCTTTGTTTCTGCAAAAATCGCAAGCAACGCTGCGACAATAGCAATGCACCAACTCTTTGTCTGACATGAATTTGTGTTCATCCGCGCAATATTGTTCTGCAAAAATTGTAAATACAGTCTCTCGTCTTCTTTTTCAATTTTCATAGTTCCTCCTCACTAAACAACCTGTTTTATAATGTCATATTCATTCCAACTCTCTCTTATCTGCAACGCGGTGTCAATATAAAAATTTGGATTCGTCATAAAATCATCCCACTTGACAGACTGTATATAAGATTCATTGCCCATAAAGACAGTTCTGCTTGGACAGTTTTTATATGTTGGATGCCGCGTGTTAAACATATTATTACGCAAGATAGAAAACAACCGCCCTGTATAAAGGGTTCTGCACGAGCAATTCTGAAAACAGTTGTTTTCCTGAATGAAATATGAATACGAGTTGTTCTTGTTCGGCAAGACTACAGCGATAAGCGCATTGGGTGTCTTCCTGCGGCTGCTCCTGTTTATTTCTTTTAGTGAATATGAAATTTCCCACGGAATCCATTGACTATCCTCAGATTTCTGCTCCCTCATATTCGGAGAAATCAGTACAATAGTGACCGAACTGTCATAAATTTTATCTCTGAGTTTTGATTCGATAGTCTCTTCTTTGAAATCACTCAGATCCTCTCCATCCTTTTCGCCTTTGTTGATATGATTTTCGTTTTCCAATTTCTTCTGCAAAATGTCAACGTAATCACGAACAATAGTAGGTTCTAAGGATTCCCAAAAAGAAAATTTTAAAGGATATACATCAGCGTCTTTGTATTTATATGAAATGAAAATTTTATTTCCCATAAGTCAATACTTTTGCCGTCATTCTGTTTTGTAAACTTATTTCATATCAAAATATCATACGCCAAGCATACAATATTATTACATTGCTTATTATATACGTGTCTGTCTCGTTTTTGTCAAGGTAACATATCTTATTCGCATATATGACAACATTGGCACACAATGCCTCTCGTCGCTTCTAGCATATTGCTTTCCTCGTCCAAAACAAATCCGACTGCATTATGCTATATATCCACGAATCCCGTAAGTGTTATCGTGCCATCATTTCCGATGAAGATTTCGCCGTCTGTGGAATTGTCTTGTAAGGCTGTCAAGTCAGCAACAAGCTTTCCCTCCTGAAGGCGCAGAAACCGCTGGTTTCCCGACCCTGCCCACCGACATCGGCTTGGAATTTCCTGCCGATATTCCCCATCAATCAGATAGTCGCAGTGCCGCAACGCCTGTTTTCCTATAGCAAAAAGTTCTTCATATACATACCCTGTGTATACGAGCGTATTTAGTCCATGCCGCCGACATTCCTTGAGCAATTGCGCAAGTTCATCGTCCTGATAGAACGGCTCGCCGCCAGAAACCGTTATGCCATCATACTGCTGCCGAAGCGCGAAGCGAACGAGTTCATTTACAGGAACATCGCGTCCGCCGTCCATGCGACACGCCTCCGCATTGAAGCATCCCGGACAGTTCCGCAGGCATCCCTGCACCCACACTCCGAGCCGGAATCCCGGTCCGTTCACCCGCGTGCCTTCGATAATTGAATGTATTTTCATTGATGTTATTTTCTTGTTAATAAAAAACTATGTCTTTATTTTATTTGCTTATATTCTAGAAATATTTTCCTAATTATATTTCTGACATATGTCTCTTTGTTATTATGGCAGAAATTCCTTAAGCATTATCTATTTTTTTAGCAGTGCTTCTCGCTTTATAATAATACCCATGTTATTATAATTACAGATTAAAATTTAAGAAATGATTTCAACTCTTTCAGTTCTATTTTATCCTCAAAAATAACTGTTCTACATGCTTCTAGTGCATATTCTTTGTTAACTTTTTGAGTTACATAAACATATCCTCGCCATTTATATGCATTAAAACTAGAAGCCCATTGTTCAAGTTTTACAAAATCATTTATAGACATCAACTTTCCATCTCTGCCCAATACATTTTTCTCTCCAGGCGTTCCATAAGACACAACAGATGGGAAAACAAAATAAATATCAAAAACATCAAAATCTACATTCACTTTATGTTTCTCATATATATTAACTAATGCATCATAAATATCCTTACGTATTTTAAGGATTGCATCAAAAGTACCACCTTCAAATCTTGACATAAATCCTGCAATATATCTTTCGTTAGAACGTGTATAATACGATATCATATTATTAATATCTGCATCTAACATTTTTATATCATAAGCAGAATTATTTCTCATATTACTTAACATTCTTTCTAGTTCTTCATTCTTACCTGGCTCATCAGCAATGATATTTTGCACTATGCTTTGACTGATTTCCAAACAACGCTTTGGTAAAGTACGATTTTTAATATTCTCTGCCAATCGTATTAAAGAGATATTGCCATACTTCGGAAAAGGCTTTTTGTTTCCCTGCTCCTTAGCCAATTCTAATAAAGATGCCTCATCAAAACTGAGAAAATCTGAATAAGTATTAATTAAATCAAGTTTCAATAAAGCTTGTACATAATCCTTAATAATATCTTCTGTTATCAATACTTTTTGATGATAATATATGTAACTGAAAAGCATTATCTTACAAAAAGTAAGTTCTTCAATTGCTGTTACACCGTTCGCTTGAATAACCAACCTATGTTCTATTTGCCCATCTACTGATAAAATATGAACCTTAATTTTAGTAAACAATCGCTCTATATCAAAATCCAATGCCAATCCAGCTGTATAACTATCACGTTTTATATAATCTAATTTATCAACATCAAATGAACCATTTATTATAGAAGTCTGATAACTTTCAATAACACCACTATCAATAATGTTGACACCTATAATAATTTTCCCAACATCCTCACATAGCCTGTCTAAGTTTGCTTTATTAGGATAATTAACATAATCAGAAAAAAACTGCTTAAATGCTTCAGAATTTACAATAATCAAAGAGAGTATTTCATGCGCTTTAGGCTTAATACCATATATTTCTTTAACATCTTTTTTTAATTCAGAAAAATCTGCCAAATTTCCATATATTGTCTCAGATAAATGAGAATAAAAGCAATGTCCAACATCGTGCATAATAGCAGCTAAAACCAATTTGTTCTTTATGTTTGGTTTTATATTAAAACCATCGCAATTGACATTTATTCTATCGATTAAACGCTTTGTTGCAGCCGCAACTCCCAACGTATGCTCAAAACGAGAATGCCGTGCTGCAGGGTATGTTAAAACAGCCAATCCAACTTGACTGATTTTACGTAAACGCTGGATTAGCGGAGAATCAATTAATTGCATTTCCCATTCACTATAATCTGTTGAACCCCAAATCGGGTCATGAATAGTCTTTGCTTCTATTCCATTTGTATTATAATGCATTAATCTTTCTCTTACAAAATTATTTACATCTTTTGAAATCTCCTGATAACTGCTTTTGTTTTTCAATTCTTTCATAATCAAAATGCCTCGCTCACAATATTCGCTGCATCAGTATACTGTTCATTAAAAGAATCTAAAAATTTGTCAGCTTCTTCTTTGCTTATATAAATTACAATCTTTTCATATGCAGGATTCAACTTGCCTATCGCACCAAATGTTTGAAGTCTGCTTAAACTATCCTCTATATCTACAGAAGTGATAGTATCAAGATTTTTTTTAAATGCAATATCTTCAAAAAGAACCATTGTTTTGTCTTTATCTTTGTAATCATATAGAGTAGATACTAATGTATCCTGTCTCAACAAAGTCTTACCTTTTTTTACTAGTTCCGAAAAAATTAACAATATACTCTCATACGCTGTAATTTGAGGTCTTGTTGTTTCCTTATTCATAGTCACTCTTTAGCTATTTTTATTTTTTAATGCAAGAAGTTGCATAAATTATTCAATTTTGCTATTATAATAGATTAACAAATAATAGTCAATATTCTTTGTTAATTAAGGTATACAAACTAAAATCGCATGGGAGAATTTTATGAAGAATTCTACAAGAAATTTTGTAAAGATTATAACAGAAATATGTAACGAAGAGAATATTAATTTAAAATCATTTTCATATGATTGGATTTTTCAACTTCATAAAAATGGCGTTAATAACTATATTATTGGCTATCAGTTTGGGCTAAATGTTGCCTCTGTTCACTCTATTTGTTGTGATAAGAGTGCCGCAAGTGAAATAATGAGTTCGCTAAAAATACCTAATATTGAACATTATTTTTTTATGTCTCCGGTTAATCAAAAATATATTAGTGAGATCGGAAACTGGGATGTTCTAATGAAGAAATTAAAAGAATATGGACAACTTGTATGCAAATCTAATGAGGGTAGTGGAGGTAATTTGGTGTTTCGTGTAAGTAATCAATATGAACTTGAAAATGCAGTATACAAAATTTTTCAAAAATCACGTTCTATGGCTGTTTCTCCATACTATGATATTAGTAATGAGTATCGTGCAATTGTATTAGATGGAGAGATAAAACTAATTTATTTTAAAAAAACGTCCATATGTTATTGGCGACGGAATACACTCTATTAGAAGTCTGATTTTTGAATATCTATCTAAAGAAGATAGTAATATTTTTAATGTCAAGTTTTCTGACGAAGATATGACAAGAATCATGGAAAAGGGGGAGTGTTTTGAGGTAAATTGGAAACATAATCTAGGTCAGGGATCAAAGGCAACTATATTGCAAAATCAGGATATTATCAATAATATTGGAACAATTGTTAGTACAGTTGTTGATAAGATGAATATAAGGTTTGCTTCAATAGATGTTGCTGAGTGCGATGATGAATACAAAATTCTTGAAATTAATAGTGGTGTTATGATGGAGCATTTTTCACAACAAGATGATGATTCATATAAAATTGCAAAGGAAATATACAGAGAAGCTGTATTAAAAATGTTTAAGTTAAGGTGAATATTATGATAAGAAAACAATTAATTTTCCCTTTATTAAAAGAAATATGTCAGGAACAAGGAATTCCCCTTATTGAAGAACCAAGTAGAGGAATGTTTGGTGTTATGGTTTTTGAAAACGGGCGAAAATTTTTCGTTAAAGATGTAAACTTAAATTTGAATTATGCTTCTTCTATCAGGATAACGAAAAATAAAGCATTAACATCATATTTTCTAGAAAAATTTGGATATAATGTTCCACAGTATACGATAGTTTATTCAGAAGAAAAATGTAAAAAATATAATTTATCTGATACGTTTGAAAAAGGAATAGAATTTGCAAAAAAGGTAGGATATCCTATAATTTTAAAATTAAATGATTCTTCACAAGGCAGAGGAATTTATAAGGTTTACGATGAAAAAGAACTTGGAGATGTTGCAAAGAATATTTTTCAAAAAAGTAATACTTTTCAAATTCAAAAGTTCTATGGATACAATGACTATCGTGTTGTAATTTTAGGCGGAAAAGTATTATCAGCGTACCAAAGGATACCATTATATGTAATTGGGGATGGTAAAAATTCTATAAAGCAACTTTTGAAGTTAAAACAAGAGGAGTATATAGCAAGTGGAAGAGATACTATAATAGAGATAGACAATGATATTATTGAAAATTTATCAAGAGTAGGATTTAACCTTGAAACGAAGTTATGCAAGGGGGAGAAGTGTATATTAAGGAATGTTTCTAATTTATCTGCTGGTGGAGAATGCCTTGATTTAACAAATAAAATTCATAGAGATTATGTTAATTTATGTATAAATATTGCACGAGATTTTAATTTGAATTTATGTGGGATTGATATTATGTGTAATAATTTATGTAAAAGCATGGATGATTATATACTCCTTGAACTTAATAGTTCACCAGGTCTTGATAATTATGCTTTTTGTGGAGAAAAGCAAGAGAAATATGTAAAAGAATTATATCAAGAAGTTGTACTTTTTATTAAAAACAAGTTGTGTGAGGGAGAGGAACAGGGATGGAAATTGTTGAACTAGTATTAGGATTTATTTTTGGGTGCATATCATCAGGCATAGTTTCCTTGGTGTGGTATAAGATATTTGTTCCTAAAATAAAATTTGCAGATTCTATATGTAGGTATGAGTCGATGGATAGACATGAATTATTTACATATAAAATCAAATTTAGAAATATTGGGAAAAGAGATATTTTTGAGATGTATTTATATTGTACGTTGTTTATTCCAGATTTACAAATAAAAGACAGTATACATACAGCAGATATAAATTTGAGTTATAATTTTAGCCCACTTTTTAAAAAAAGAGGAAAAAAAGATAAGTTAAATCCTGATGGATTAGTTAGAATATGCTTAAATGATGAACAAATGCTCGAAGAGTTTATTCGACCTATATATCCTGACGAAATTAGGAATAAAGCTGAAAAAAGAAAACTTATGCTTGAAGATTTATTGGGGATAAGGCAATCAGCTTATATTAAATTTTATATTATTGCACATGATAAATTTACAGGTAGTAAAAGGATATTTGAATCCCAATCATATACAATTAACGATGTGAAACATGGATTATATAAATATGGAAAATTATATATAGTTTGATAAAAAGTCACTAAAAAAGTTTCTTAAAATGCATCATTTCCTTTCAAACTCCTGTATCAGCTTGATGTTCACCCTGTCGATGCCGGAAAGCTTTGCATCGCTGTAGTCCTTGTCCGCCTTGTACCATGCGTACTCGTTGAACAGCGCCTGCAAGTCCTCGCTCTTGAATGTGCGTCCACGCCTTGCGTACACCGCGTTCCTCCAGATGCGCAACGCGGGCTTGGAGAAGCCCTCAAGGTCGGCTGGAACAAGCGGACGCTCCAACTTCAAGTAGTCGATTCCCGCCTCCGCGAAGAAGTCCGGGCTGCCGTGGATTTGCTCCAGCTCCTCCGGCGACGCACTTTTATCCTGAACATACTTCTGCTGGATGCGGTCGTAGTAATAGAAAATCCATTTGTCAATACTATAAAATCTAATTCCTTGTTTCCCCTTGTAATTGATAAATTCTAATTTTATGTGACTCCAATCAAAATATAATCCTTCATCAAAAAGCACTTTCATTTTTAAACCGAGCACATCATAATGCCCAATTCCTATTGAATTACCAGTACCACTTTCTTCAAAATATAGCAACTCAGGAAGTCCATCATGATTGAAATCATAATAAAACATATAGCCATTATATAGCCTAAAACTTTCTAACTGACTGGCTAAACTAATATTAGCAAATAAAAAATTTCTTAATGAATTTGAATATAAAGTATATCCAAGCATAGGCTTTTTTCTTATGGATTTATTATCTAACAAAAATATTATGGCTTCAATACACTTTCTCTCATTTTCATACTCCTCCCAAAATGTAACAAACAAGTTAGGATTCAACAATTTTGCATAATGTTGTATTTCAAGAAGTCTTTGAGATTGATGAGTACTTCCAAATTCCTTTATTATAATTTCTCTTGCTAAATCTAATTCCATTTCGGGAATTCTCATTTCCGCACAAACTTGCGCAACACCAATTTCTTCGATGCGCCCTTTGTTTATGTGCGGCGTGAACGCGAACAGTTGTGTCGAAAGCAATGCAAGTGCCACTGAAATCACTAAATATTTTTTCATAAAATTCTCCTTACAAATCGTTTGAAACAAGCAAACGCCTTTCTTTTGGCTACTTGAAATACTTCCCTAAACAATCAGCAACCAGAACTACACAGATTCGATGCATTTCTGAATATTTTAAAAAACTTCTTATACTAGTTGCATTTGTTTCACACTGCCAGCAAATTTCAATCTAAAATAGATGACCTTCTTGTCTCGCAAGAATCATTTTAAAAATTCGTTTTTCTTTTCCATAATATGTTAATTTTAAGTGGTCTTTTGTTATGGAAAAATCGCAATGAAGTTCAATTTTCTCAGGAAGATTTATATCAATTTGCATTGAACTATAAAGGAACTTCTGTTTTATCTGCGAAACCTTTCCCCTAAGCAACAAGGCCTCCCTATAATCAGCAATATCAATATGGGTTTCCATTTCCTTAAATACTCTTACTTTGCGAATTTCAACGAATATCTTTTCAGGTACATATAGGTTTTCTTCCACACTGTTATTTATTGATATGCACTTCCAGCATCCTAAAATCTTATCCATAATCATTCTTTCCAATAAAAACTTGCGGTGGCTAGCAACTTATGTTCTTTTTCTAAAATAGAAACAAGTTCCTCTTTGAACCCTTCGTATATGGTTTCGTTATAGAGCATGCTGTAAAATTTTAAAAACGGCTCTTGCCTTATAAAAAAATAGCGATATTTATATCCCAGTTCTGAACAAAAAAAAGAATTTGTTTCATATACATAAACCACAACTTCGGAATAGTCTTTGTCAACAGCAATGTCTGCAACTTTATACTTCCAATAAGCAAAATCTTTTTTTGTGGCATCAATTAACGAATCAGCAAATTTCTTGCTGTCCGTCTCTCTAAAATTTATTTTCACATTTTTTTCATAGTCGGCAGAATGCACTGGAGCTCTTGCGCCGCCGGGAATGTACCACCAATCATAGGATCTATAGTTTAATAATGGATAGCACCATGCGGCATTTGTTCCGGTAGTTCTTATATATTTTGGTTCCAAAAAGGTCTTTTTGCGCCTTTCATAATCTTCTCTATAGCTCATAATCCCTACCTTGCTATAACTTATCCGCTTGTTCCTTGTGCAACTCATAAATATATGAAATCATTTTTACAGGATTGTAGAAATATATTTTCTCTGTTGCTGAATCAGGGACATTGTATTTTTTTAATAATTTAAGCATTCTTTTACCAACTTTACCAAATAAAATTGGAATCACAGATTTATTTTCATCTCTCTCTCTTTTTGAACATTCCATATTTCCAATGGCGTTGTCCTCTATCTTTGTTTGCTCCTTTTGCGAAAGCTCCCACAAATAATTTGGGACTTGAAGAACATAGTCTAAATCTTTTAAAGGAAATTTATTATGAAACTTTTCCACTTCCCTTTTTCTCACATAGTTAAAATAAAGCCATTTGAAATCGTCATCTCCAATATATTCAGATCTTTTAAGTTCTGATACGACACTGGACTTATCATAAATATTTTTAATATTAAGAATTTTCCCAGGATCCATGTTTTTAAAAACATTGTCTCCAGAAAAACATTCCACGGAGGTGCAATTTGTAGCCTCTCCCAAAACCGTTCCCGATGTCGCTTCAATGAAAAAATCCATGTTGGCTGGGTAAAAATACTTTACGCTCTCCTCAAACATCGTCCAAGTTACTCCAAAATCATATGCGCTTTTTACGCTTTGAAACAAGTTGTAGACGCTCTCATAAACTTGCTTTAGGCCTCTAAAGCTTCCATTCTCCGCTCCTTTGTACCACCTGTCGCTATATGAGAAAGCCGCTGTCTGCTCTGTCCACGGAGTTTCAAGTACCTTGCGACACAAAAGCTGGCATTTTGTTATAAAGTCATCAGCAAGCTGTTCAATTTCAGAACTATTCCCATTGGCTTCAAGTTGTTCGATTTTTTCTTGATAGAAATCTATAATTTTATCCAAATATTTGTCATATTCATCCCCCCACGAATCTATGCAAGGAAAAACCTCTCTTAAAATGTCCAGGAATATTGATTTGAATGTCGCTCTTGTTTCTATTGGGATTCCAGACGGGTCAGATATGGTATCGTCATCCTCCCCCAAGAATACAACGGTTTCCCCAGAAAGCAGCTGCGCAAGCTTCGCGCGGTAATAAAAATACTCCTTGTCATTCACCGTTTGCGGAATAAGATTTGAGTTGGCAAACTCCGCTTCCTTAGTCTCTAATGTTCCCGTCCCACTGTTTTTAACTTTAAATAGAATTTTATTTCCATCAGTGATTTTGTAATTGTTTATATCGTTTATTTTTGCACAGTTCTTTTTAGTCGGCATGGTGCCCGGTTCTATATGTTCTGCGAATTTTCTTACATTTTCGTCATGGGGGACAAGATAAGCGATCCCCCTTTCTGGAAGTCCAGTCTCGTGCCGCGCTCCCGTTCCCTTCCCTTTATCGTAAATTACAGCCTTTGTGTGTATTTTGCTGATTATTTGGTCATACCATGTCTTTACAAAATTCTCTGAATTATAAATTCCCTCTTCTATCTTTTTATCCAGCTCAACATACGACAAGCCCCTATACAGCATAAAGACCTTTTCCCCTGTATTTCCTGGAAGCGAATGCATCACGAGAATAAAGTTGTCTGCAATGTCTGTGCTGTTTTTTATCGCTATGATTCTGCCCGGCCCGCAGGAATAAACGCCTTTGCCTTTTGCAGTCGCAAGGCAAAGACCCAGTTTGATGGAACCATTGTCTGACAGAACAAAGTCCAGACTGGAGGATAGATTGTCTTGTATTTTTGACAATGTTTGGGCGGGGGCAGCGTCCCCGAATCTGATTCTTTCCCCGCTGACATCCCGCAAAAAAAAACTCCATTGCTTAGACCAAAGTATGCACATTGCAGCATGGGGAGGATTGTCGCAGACATTTGGAATCTTGCTCTTTGAGATGATTGCGTTGTCTCCGCTTCCCTTGCCCGCCGTAATGTCAGCGCCTTGCCACCTCGCCACATACACGCCTGGTATGCCGTCGCCAGATTCAAGCAGTCCGTGCGCGTTCGCGGGGTCTCCCCATGGGTCGTTTAGAATCCAGTCGCCGTTTTTGGTCATGCCGCGCAATACGGCAATGTGACCGGACATTTTCCTTACACCTTCCTTATCTTCCTTATTTTTCTTAACTTTCTTTTCCAAAATGCCAAACGAAAACATTATTGGAAATCCGGCTTTTAGATATTTTTCTAAATTTTCATGTTCGAATTTGTCTTGGCTGGAACTTTTTTCATCATATAAAACAAGCGCCTTGTCTATGCTGTAGAGGTCTCTGCATGCGGCTTGCAAGCTACTCCAATATGTATATCCATCTTTGTAGTTCTTCTCCAGAAATTTTTCAATGAGAACATCGGGTGTGTCATCGGTTATGCCAAGATAATTCAAAACCATGCACAAAGATGTGAGGTTGCATGTGTTCCACGCCACAGTCTGTCCCACACAATTTTGCACCCTGTTGCTTCGCTGGCTGAAGAACGGCACCGCAAGGTTTACCTCGTCACTCATCGTCAGGCTCCGAGCTGAACAGCCAGCCTATGGGCTCTATATCATCCTGAATACTCTTTCTCCAGGCTTCGATATAGTCATTTTCCCGATCCTGACGATATTGACTAAGCGTATATCCGTCATACTTGAAGTCAAGTTCCGCTATACATGTGTCGCTGTAGCGCGTGCCCTTGTATATGTCTTTCACAAGGAAATATTGGTCTATATGAAATTTATATTTCTGCCAGCCAAGCGTGCCATCGGAAATCCGGCATATATCGTCCGTCTCTATACATAAATCATCCTCCTCATAACGTTGAGGTCTATATCCCGTTTTTATCAACTTCGGCCGGTTGTTCTTTTTATACAAATCTTCATTCTGGGCGTATCCGTTTATTATTTTGAATTCAGAAAATCCATTGGGAAAACCCTTATCATATGAATCGGAAATTTCTATATACAATAAATTATCCTCGGAATCCTCTACAAAACTTGTGGAAGGGTCGCCGTCAAAGGCGTTGAAAAGACCGTATCGCAGCGGATCGTTTTTGTCATACAAGAAATCATCTGCATAAATACATGCTTCTTTGAGAGGGTGTGCTGTCTCCGATTGATAACCGAGGGTTTTCTTTTCAAGCAGTTGGTAGTAGACCATAGAATAATACCCCCTGCCATTTTTGATTGCATTCTTCCCCCGACACACCGCCTTTATCTTGTGCCTTTTTCCAGGTATAAAATATGTTTCGTATTTACTGATGTGTCCATAACTATAACTTTCGCTAAAATAGTTGTATGATGCGGGTGAATATCCTATCAACTCGCCGTCCTTTAAATACATCAGATACATATTCGTAGGATACTCATCGCTCTCATGCTCAACATAGTAATAGAATGTATGCCCGCCGAGTTTTTCTTCATAAAATCGGTGCTTTTCAGAACTCGGATGCAGCGTGACATCTTTGTTCAGAATTTCTTTGCCATCATGGACATCAAGCAGATAAGAATTCATAAAGCAGCCTTCCGTTCCGCCGTACTTGTTTGTCACGGTATACATAAAATCCGGTGAATTAGAAGCGTAGCCCCGATTCTTTGCCTCCTTTACTGTGTCCAGAATCTTCTGCTTCAATTCTCCATCGTATTTGTTCATATACTTCCATTCAGTAGGAAGATATTTTTGCATTTCGGGTGCCTCCGCGTATATTGCGGAAAACAATACAAATATCACCGAAACCATTAAATTCTTTTTCATTTTTCTTCTCTCTGTGTTGAATTTATGAATCCTGTTCCTACCAGAATTTCCGACCGTTTGCTGTCGCCTGCTTCCAAAGTATTGCCATTATATATTAACATAGGAATGATAATTGATTCAAGTTCTGCATTGACGGGAAGTTTAAAATCAAACTCTATTTCCTGTTCGACTTCATCGCTATCTATTGTAATGTCCTGCTCAAGGATGAGGTCGTCTTCTGTCGTGTAGTCCTTTTCCCAAAGTTGCAGTTTGCAGACTGGGCTTTCATCGCTGAGCTCGAAGCTCTTTATTTTTAGCGTTGCCTTGTCGCCGTAGTAGAGAGCCTTTTTGTCCCACTCCATGCTCACGACACGCGGATTCCTTACCCTGCATTCCCCGCTTTCGGTCTTCTTGCAGCGGTTGCCGGTGGCTTCAAGGGTGTATTTCAGCTCCCGCGTGTCATCGGGCTGCCGCGTGTCTATCGGCTTCCACTCCGTCTCTGCGATGCCGTCCCTCACCTCCGCGCCGGTCTGGAATACCTTTTCCCCTGTCTGCCTGTCGTAGACCGTGAGCGTCACTCCCTGCCCGTCCTCGATGTCCCTCGTCTCGGCATGCAGTCTCAGCCCCTCCCCCACAAGCCCCTTGCCAGTCGCGCTACCGTCCGCGTCTCGCCACTCTGCCCTCGTTATCTCAGGCCGCTTGAGCTTCACTTCAAGGCTGTTGGAACTCTTCCCGAACTTGCACCACGCGCTGTGCGCCGTGAATATAAATCTTGGGTTCTCCTCAGGCGGAATCTCCCGCCTGTCCGCGCGGTACGACCACCTCGCGCTCGCCGCCCCGCTCTTCACCGTCACCGGGAGCTTCGCGTACGCCGCGCCGTCCTCTGGCCCCCTCCCCTCCGGGAACACCTGCAGCGTCACCGCGTTCCCGTCCGCCATGTCCCTCACTCCCGCCGACAGCTCCACCTCCTCGCCCTCATCCGCGCTCGTCTTCGCCCACTTCACGCTCTGGAACTCCGGCCTCTTCTTCTCTTCTTCTTCCTGCTCCCGCTTCCACTCCTCCGTGTTCAAAGGGTTTATTATCTTCGGCATCGGCATCGAAGCCCCGACCGCCACTATCGTCGAGTTGTCGCGCGCCCCGATGTCGTTGCATGTCGTCACCGTCGAGCCGATCACGGCGGCTTCCTTTCCGTCTATCTTCACTTTCCCGCTCGTCCCTCCAGTGACCTCGCCCTCCTTCTTCGGGCCCTGCTGGAACTGTATCGTCCCGGGCAGCTGCATGTGCGTCGCGTCGCTGTGCCTCACCTTGCTCCCCTTCACCGCGCACTTTTTGCTTCCTATCTTCACATCGCCCGAAAGAGCCTCCTTCATCTCGCCTATGAACG
>JAAGKN010000662.1_pt1 | contig 127362 bp, 86 predicted proteins | sample 6206371 | NCBI WGS metagenome assembly JAAGKN01 (sample SAMN11533720, study PRJNA540317) | gut metagenome | isolation source: fecal pellets from male and female animal of same cohort | host: Peromyscus leucopus | place: USA:CA | collected 2017
CAGATGAAATACCGGACGTTTCTCTAAGGAAATATTTTTTAGATGTTCTGCTTGATACTCTCTTGCGCATTTCAACATTTTGCTTTCTTTCATAATGTTTCTCCTTATTAAGGTTCTACGGCTGTCTGTGTCTCTATCCACATTCTCTATCTTTCCGATACGCCGCAAATTTTCTACCTGCGTTTGGATTCTCGTCTGTCATAAGACGATAATCTAATATATATTCTACCATATCCAAGTTTTTATCGCAATATGAACATTTTTCACTGTCCGTTTCGAGTTGTAGGATTACAATAGAAATGTTACAGTAAGGCAAAAAAATATACGGAAACCTAAAAAATGTGTTATAGTTATTTCACCACAAAAAAACTGACACAAAGGAGTTTCCGTATATGACTACTATAACACAGGACATGCGTTTTAGGCAAGCATTAGTTGAATATTCTTTAAAACACGGTGTAACTAAGGCTGCTGTTCGCTACAAAACCAATCGTCAATATGTTTATCGCTGGCAAAAAAGGTACGACGGAACCATACGTTCCTTAGCCTATCTATCCCGCAGACCACACCATCATCCCAATCAACATACTAACGCAGAACTAAAACTTATCTCAGATATGCGCCGCAGAAATCCTCATGACGGCTTGGTAGTGCTCTGGGTAAAGCTACGTCAAAGAGGTTATTCAAGGTCTGTCACCGGTCTTTACCGTATCCTTTGCAAGAATGGCAAAATGGCTGTTAAACCTAAAAATCCCAAATATATTCCAAAACCTTATGAGCAAATGCTATATCCGGATCAGCGAATACAAATTGATGCTAAATTTGTTCCTGCCGCTTGTCTTGTTGGCGACGCAAAAGGGCAAAAGTTCTATCAATACACTGCAATTGATGAATACTCCCGTTTTCGCTACTTAGAAGCCTTTGAAGAACACAGCAGCTATTCCTCTGCCGTCTTCTTAGAACATGTATTAAAGGCTTTTAAGTTTCCTGTAAAATGTGTGCAGACAGACAACGGCATGGAATTTACCAAGCGTCTTTGCAACGGGAAACAAACACCTACCATATTTGAAAAGTTTTTACAACAACACGGTATTGAACATAAACTGATTCGCCCCTTTACGCCGCGCCATAACGGTAAAGTTGAACGTTCTCACCGTAAAGACAACGAATATTTTTATGCTACACATACATTTTATTCGTTTGATGATTTTGCAAAACAATTAAAGGTGCATAACCGTAACTACAATAAGTTTCCCATGCGTCCTCTTAATTGGAAAGCTCCTGTCGATTACATAAATGCTTTCCTCCTTGATGGCGAACTTTTTTAACCTTTTTTTAACACATCATTGACAAACCTACACTGTATAAATTTTTTATCCCTTAGCTGTATGATATGTAAGCAAATGTGTAAAGCATCTTATAAAACTATATTCACTGCCGCAACTTTACGGAAGAGCCGGTCGTCCGTTCGAATCGGATCGGTAGCTCCATTAAAATCCCGCTTCCTGTAAAGGATAGCGGGTTTTTTTATTATCAATATTCTTTATAATCCTTATTTCGGGTTTTTGCCTGACAGATTGGTTTCTTCTATCGCGGCTCAATTTTTGCCCCCGCCTATTCTTATACTATATCGTCTGTTTTCTCACTAAATCTTGAATTCTGAGTAATCAAATCACAAATGTTCTCTACACTTGCATGAGTGGTTAAACCGTCAGTCGGTGTGTGTTTACAGTAATCCACCATTTTTTCGACAGTTGTCACCGCAACATGAAGCCTTGTATCTGACGAAGCGTAATATATGTATATCTTGCCCTCCTTTTCTATTGCGCCGTTGCAGAAAACAACATTTGATACATCACCCGTCCTCTCCGATTTTCTCGGAGCGAGAAAATATCCTCCCGGCGTATATATTACCTTCTGAGGGTCGTTTAAATCCGTCATAAAACAATACAGCACATATCGCAATCCCGCCGCCGTATTCCGAACCCCATGTGCAATATGCAGCCATCCCTCCGGTGTTTTAATCGGTGGCGCCCCCGCTCCGTTCTTACTCTCTTTAACGGTATGATAAACTCTTTTCTCAATTATATTTTCCTCGGTTACAACCGCATTTTCCATACTCTCTACCAAAGCACAGCCGATACCGCCCCCGCTGCCTACATCAATAAATCCGTCCGACGGTCGGGTGTACAGCAAATACTTTCCCTCTATAAATTCCGGATGAAGTACAACATTTCTCTGCTGATACTTAGTTTCAAGGTCGGGCAGTCGCTCCCATTCCACCAAATTCTTGGTACGCACGATGCCGCACTTGGCAACCGCGGTTGATGTATCATTTACCGACCTATCCTTACGCTCCGAGCAAAACAATCCGTAAATCCAGCCGTCCTCATGCTCGGTCAACCGCATATCATACACATTGGTATCCGCCTCTCCATACATCGGCAGCCTGACCGGATACTTGTCGAACACAAAGTTATCTACGCCGTTCTCACTCCGCGCAACAGCAAAATACGACTTTCTGTCATTCCCTTCCACTCGGGCAACGAGGACAAATTTTCCTTCGTAATAAATTGCTCCCGCGTTGAACACTGCATTCACGCCAATCCGCTCCAAAAGATACGGGTTGGTATCATAACTCAAATCATACCGCCACTCAAGCGGAATATGCGCATTTGTGAGCACAGGATTCTTGTACCGTTCAAAAACGCCGTTATACCATGTTTTATCAATAGAATTCTGCTTTTCTGCAATCGATTTATAGTTCTCTTTTAACTCATTCAATCTTTGCTCAAACTCTCTCATATGTCTGCTCCTTTTAAATTTTATTTTCCCTTACAGCATATAACCGTTTCGTATTTTTTAAGTGTAACTTCATGATTCATAATTTCTCCTGCCATATTTTCAAACGTAGATTTAAGTTTAATTTTAACATCTTCCTCATTCCAGTTTTGGATAAAGAAGTATTTTTTCTCCTTTTCTCTCGTGCGCACCGATACTCCGTCGGGAAATTCTATATTCAACGAAGCCGAATACACCTCGGTATCGAGCGAAGTATAAAAATCGTCAAGAAATTTTTGTTCTCCTCTAAAAGCGATATAGTACGCCCTGCCTTTGCCGTACTGATTGACAGTCACTGCCGGAGCTCCCGCATAAAAATCCTCAGTATAGCTTGCCAAAACCTCTGCCGTACCGGAATGAATAATTTCACAGTAATCAACTGCAGAATAATTGTTACCCTCGAAAGTTACACAGTTTCTTTCCTCAGGATATAAAGTATCAATTTCCTCATTCCAAATTCCGAAAAGCTCTTTCAGTTTCCCTCCGGGAAAGCCTCCGACACAACACAAATCATCCTCATCAACATATCCGCTCATAAAGCCGGATACTACAATTCCGCCGTTTCTTACAAAATCACATAATTTTTCCGCCGTATTTGGCTTTATCATATAAAGCATCGGTGCCGCTATGATTTTATATTTAGAAAAATCCTGTTCACTGTCAATGATATCCATGTTTATTCCGTTTTTCCAAAAATATTCATAATGCAGTTGACACTCATTAAGATATTTCTTATCTGCCTTTTGAAAGCCCTCCGCTGCGTCAAGCGCCCATCTGTTTTCAAAATCATAAATAACGGCTACTTCTGCATTAACACAGCTCCCCTCTATTTCGGAAATGTTTTTAAGCGTGTCTCCCAACTTTGACACTTCATCAAACACACGCGTCGTTGCTTCGCCGCAATGATCAATGACAGCGCCATGAAATTTTTCGCTTGCTCCCCGACTTTTGCGCCACTGGAAATATTGTATTGAGTCCGAACCGTTAGAAATTGCCTGAAGCGATGACAACATATTCATTCCGGGTCTTTTCAACTTATTATACTCGGCCCAGTTCACATTGCTGGGCGTACTTTCCATAAGCAAGAAAGGCTTATGCTTTATAGAACGGCACAAATCATATACAAATGAAATTTCTGCTGCCACTTTTACGTTTCCGCTCGGAGAATGCCATTGCGGATACGCGTCCCAGCAAGCAAAATCAATATAATCTTTAAACTTAAAATAATCTATATCCGACAGATTCCCATGAAAGTTTGTTGTAACAGGAATTTTCGGTGTAATCTGCTTTAAAGCCTCAATCTCATTTTTATAGAAGTCAAGCGTCTGATATGTCACAAATCGCTTCCAATTTACTTTAAGCGCATTGGAGGCATCCTCTCCGATTGCGGATGGCGGTTCTATCTGTGACCAATCCGTATATGTATGACTCCAAAAAGAATTCCACCAGCTAAAATTCAACCTATCCAAATCATTATTATAACGCTTTTTCAAATATTTTCGAAATGCTTCGGCGCAAAGTTCGCAATGACATTCGCCGCCATATTCGTTTGAAACATGCCAAGCGTAAATCGCAGGATTATTCTTAAAGTGCTCTGCCAACTTTGTATTTATTTGTCTGACTTTTTCTCTGTATATCGGCGAAGTAAAACAATGATTGTGACGATTGCCATGCTTGTGCTTGATTCCGTATTGATCCGTCCTCAAGACCTCAGGATACTTTGCGCTAAGCCACGCAGGCCTCGCGCCGCTCGGAGTCGCAAGAATCGTTCGTATTCCGTTTTCATATAAGCGGTTAATAATCTCCTCATAAAACGAAAAGTCGTATTCATATTCGTTTGGCTCCATCTCACTCCATCCGAATATGCCGACAGACATAATATTGCACCCTGCTTTTTTCATAAACTCAATGTCTTTCTCTAATATTTCAGGAAACCTTCTCCACTGCTCCGGATTATAGTCCGCGCCGTATAAAAATGCCATTTACTTCTCCCCCATGACTATTGAAATATTTTTTATTTCTCCGTCGTATTTTATAAAAGGTTCGGTTCTCCTTTGGTTTATCATAAAAGTTGCGATTTTGCTGCCGGCGCCTTTTATCTGTATGTTTAATGTACAACCTCTTACTCGTATATTTTTAGCTTCAAGTCTCTTGATGTTATCGGGCATATACGGTTTAAATTCTATCCCGTCCGGTCTGAATTTCATTCCGGCAATATTACAAAAGAGCATATGCAAATACCCCGTCGCACTCCACGTTTGCTTTTTTTCGGATTCCCATTCAACAATTCCGCATTTTTCGCGCTCCTGCAATCCGCCATACCTCTCCCCTGTATCAGGGTGATAAATTTCAGAGAAATATCCATCCCGAACCGAACACTCCGTCAGCATATGAAATTCCTTATCAAATAAATCAAATCTTCCGTTCTCCGCCGCCGCATCCGCCCAAAAAGCCTGAATATGCGGCCAAACCGTTCCGCTATGCCTGCCGTAACCGCCTTTGTACCTTGCAAACGACGGATATACACACGGTATTCCATACGGCGTAATATGCTGATTATTTAAAATGTTATTTGCTTTCTCCTGATTCGCTATACCGAATAATATCGCAAATGAATGCCCCATTCCCTCATCATAATCACAACCGCCGAACCGGTCAATCAGATATCGGTACATTCCGTTTTCTTTATTACTGAAATGCGTGTTAACCGCGTTCTTCATATTTTGCGCTTTTTCTTTATACCTCTCTCTTTTTCCCAATTCTTTTGCCATCAAATCCGCGGTTTTGTAAGCGTTGTAATACAAACAGTTCGTAGACAAAGTGTACATTGGGATTCCTACGCCTGCCGCAGCCGTCAATTCCTTACATTCTTCAGCAAACGCCATGATACCGCTCTCTCCCGGCTTTGCATATATATCAGGATATGCGGCGACTCCGTCCCCGTAGCACGCAGGTCCGCGAAACAGGTTAAGCCCGCTGTCAAACTCTGTGTTCTCAAAAAGCTCAAGAGTATTTACCGTTGCCTCATACGCCGTTGCCAAAAACTCCTTATCTCCGGTAATAAGATATTCACTCCACGCACCCCAAGCCCAGATGATTGAATCCCAATATTCTCCTCCAATCATCAATCTTCCGTCTTTCTTTTCCAGAACTGACAGCATCGTATTCTTTGCGGCTTTTGGGAAAAGCAGAGCTCCGGCGTTATGTGTATTTATTGCGGCGTCACGCGTCCACGGTGTACAATATCCCATACCTGCGATGATAACAGGCTTCTCCTCTTCCAACACGCCCCCTTGATACGGTTTTATATTGCCATACAAGTCCGATACAGCAATATGATATGCGGTATTTACCTTTTCATTATCCGTTTTCACATATGTTCCGCTCATAATTCTTTTCCTTTCATCTCTCCATTATAACTAAATTCTGCCGGCGTTGATTTCTGCATAATCAGCCTATCTCCTTCAAATTCACAAAAATACTCATCAATATGCGGATTATCGAGATAATTGATATGTAAATGCAGAGAATTGTCTTTCCAAGTGCAGCAAGCCGCAAAATGAACATTCTCCTTTTCATCATGTCCGGCAAGCTCTTCCAGCGTGGGTTTCAGTTTTTTAATCGTAATGTTGTTTTCGCAGAATCTTCCTTTGCCAAATCGCATCGTTTGCCAGGCCGTCCCGTCGCTGAAATTTACGTCTACACTATCCTCATTATCCGTAAATCTGATAAAAGTAATTCCAAATACATTTTCCTCACAGGTATACAATTTTTCAAAAAATTTATCCTCTGCGTCCTGATATTTGACAGGCTCATGATAGCGGTCAATAAAATGATTTAACTCATTTTCAGACATATCGCTTTCACCGTAAAGGCTATCCGCAAGATTGTACAGCAAATCCATTTCCTTTTGCATATCATCCGAATAAGCCTCCATTGCAAAAACCATATTTTTTGACGGCAAAATCACGCATAACTGACCAAATGCTCCGTCTCCGCGAAATCCATCCGCTGCGTTACGCCAAAATTGAAATCCATATCCGGCAACCCAGTCAGGCGTCCCGTTTGTACTGTTATCTGACCACACTGCGGAAGCGGAATTCACCCAACGCTCTGACAAAATTCTTTTTCCGTTATACATACCTTTGTTCAAATAAAGCAAACCCAGCTTCGCTATATCGTCGGTTGAAGCATGAAGTCCTACCGCCCCCTGAGAATTTCCGTCCGCAAATGTGTTCCAATATGTATTTTTGATTCCAAGCACGTCAAACAACCTGAGAGAAAGGAAATCATACATAGACATATCGGCATATCTCCTGACTATTTGGGAAAGCATAAATGTCGCCGCGTTATTATAAAAGAAATGTGTTCCCGGTTCATTTTCAGGTTCAAAACTCAAAAACAGCCGGACAGGATCGCCGCTTTGGCGAATATCGTAAAGCAGGCATCTGTTATGCCCTGTATTCATGGATAAAAGATGTTTCACACACATTTTGGCAGTATTTTTTCCGATTTTTTCAGGACATTTATCCGGGAATATATCTATCACTTTATCCTCGATACTTAACTTTCCCTCATCAACCAAAAGACCGATTGCCGTTGACGAAAAACTCTTACTGAGAGAATAAAGCTGCTGCTTGTACTCAAACGAATAGGGCGCGGGAGCAATACGCACTTTTACCTCGTTGTTTTGGATTATTTCAAATGAATGAATGTCCGTTTTATTTTCTTTGCACTCTCTCATGAATTTAACAACTGCTGTGCGGTTTACGTTTTTATCCAAATATACTGTGCTGTTTTTTATCACGTTAATCACCATAACCTTTGCTTTTTCACGTTAATTCTCTTATTTTCTTTTCAACAATAAAACATTGGCGTCTATATCATTTCCATTTATCCTGATTTCCCTGTTATCGATTGTAAATTCACTCTCATACAAGCTATTTTCGATTTTGTAATCGCCGTCAATTGGAACCGTCAACGCTTTCGCATTATGAAAAAAGTGACACACCATCAAAGCATAACTCTTATCCGCGTTATACCGCAAAACCGCCTGTGTCCCCTGCGGATTACGATTGTTAATAAAATCAGTTCTGTAAATGGCGCTTCTGCCGTTCCTGATTATATCACAAACATCTTCATAAAAGTGCTCAGCGTTTTTCATCATATCTATCTGACCGTCCGAAAGCTTATCAATATGTCCCGACCAGCAAAGTCTTCCCAAAAATCCCGCGGCAATGACATATCTCATATGATTTGCTGTAAAATTCTCTTTCAGCACACACCAAATTTGGCTCTGCCTCGGAGAAATCAAATAATGCATATTTGCTGCAATGACCGGGACTTCAATACACTCATGCGCATCGGAAAACGAACTCATTGCCGTCACACCCATCATTTTAGGTTCAAGTCTGGAACCGCCTGTGGAACAGTTTTCGATGATTATTTCTGGTATTTGCTCTTTGATTCTCTTAAAAAAGCTATATACGCCGTTCATATGCTCAATCAGAGCGTCGCCCAAGCTATCGCTGCCGTCGCAGCCAAGCCCGACATTTGAATTATAATCAACTTTTATATAACCGATATGATTTTCTTTTAAAAATTCGATTACCGCATGGTCAAGATATTCAATTACCTCATTCTTTCTGAAATCAAGGAATTTGGTGGGGGCGGCATTGCAGGCTGCGTTATTTATCGGTATTCCGTCTTTTTTCAGGTACAATTCATTGTATTTCTCCGACCAACGCTTCGCCTGTTCCCGCACGGTTTCAAACTCCATCCAAATCCCCGGAATCATTCCCAGTCCGCAAATTTCGTCAGCATAACTTTTCAGCCCGCGAGGGAACTTTTCCGCATCAACTGTCCAGTCTCCGACACCGCCCGTCTGCCAGCCGTCATCTACTACAAAATACTTTACTTTTGAATCCTTTAACGCACCTGCAAGACTTATCAGTTTCTCATGCGAAGTGTCGCCCCAATGCGTTACCCAATCGTTAAAGATAATCGGCATACCCTGTTCGCCATAAGCGTCAATATCACGGTTATTCATCTCCGTTAAATCATTTGACACTTCTGATATGCCGCCTTTTGCACAAGCAATATACGCAGTCGGCGTTGTAAAACTGCCACCGTTCTCAATTTTCTTGCGCCAATGTCCGAATTTGAAATCTCCGATTCCGCACGAAAACGATAGCGGCGTGCCGTAACGCGAAAGTTCTATCTGCCATGTCGCGTTGTGCTTTAATTTGATACCCCAGATGCAATCATTTTCTCTGTCCTCGACCGCGGCGTAAGGGTAATATCTTCCAACCGTTTTTGAGCCTATTGCTCCTATTTTCTCACACTCAAACGAACCGCCCCATGACTTTTCCATATTCATTTCGGAAAGGCGTCTTTCTATATGTTTTCCCTCAACTGACCACCCGCCGCGAAAGGTATGAAAAACTAAATCTTTAGAACCGTCGTCCGCATCAAACATACACAGATTGTCAAGACTTGCGGAGGTCATCATCTCAAGCATAACAGGTTTGCCGGTATGATTAAAGAACTCACTTCTAACCTCAAATCCCTTCTCTCCGTTGTAGTTCCTCAGTCGGTGACATACACCGTAACCCTCGTCCGCGTTAACATATGTCGCAATTTCCGTATAATTTGATCCGTTTTGGAGTTCCTGCCGGTCAAACTTTAATTTTTTTGTACTTTCGCTCATTTTATAACTGTTTTCACACATCGGTGTGTAATGATGCGACAGGTGCAAATGAACCAGCGCGCCTGCATACCAGTCGCAGTTGTTCGGAAAGCCCATTTCATTCAATCTCACCGTGTCGTAACAATCGCAAACCCTCTCCGTCATATCGGTCGGAAAAAGCAGCATAAACACTGCTTTTGTATCATTCATCACGACATAACGCACCGTCGTTTTACCAAATGTATAATCCGTATATGTATAATTCTTTCTGTCATTTTTTTGCAATCATCTTCACGCCCCTTCTTTGGTTAAGAGTCCTGTTTCAAGCGCAAAATACAACGCGAAATCCTGGTCATTCGCCCACTCGTCATACATTTCTCCAAACCGCGCCCCCAGCCTGCGCGGATAAATATACGCCGCCGAGGCACACCCGTCATCCGCAAATAAACACATACAGTTGCGCATACACTCTTCCGCCGACGCTAAATATTTTTTATCTCCCGACATCATATAATAGTTATAAAACGAACGCGCTGTCAGGCAACTCCAATAATGCGGAAACGTATCGCCTTTTATCATAAATTTACCAAACCAGTAATCATCCCAATATCGGATTGGAATTTCATTCAAATGAAAACTCGGCTGACTGCCGCTGAATCTTTCAAGAATCTCTATATGCGTTTTGGCTGCGTCCTTATATTTCTTCTCTCCCGAAAGTATTGCGAATTCAGAAATAAAAGTTGCCGCAGGCGACACAATCGTCTGTTCAAAATTCACCTCGTGCCGCGGATATGAGACACCGTTTTCAACCATGTTATCCACATGATTTTTAAACATATCAAAAATTTCACAATATTCGGCTTTCATATCCGCGGTCCGAAACGCGTCGGCTGTACGAAGTATGGAAATGCCGTTGGGATAAAATTTATCACCGCCCATTGCATAATAAACCTTTAAAAGTCTCAACACCTCTCTGAGATACCCTTTATCCTTTGTCAGATAATATAACTCGGTAAAAAGCGTACTCACCCACGGCGCATTATACAACCGAATCTTACTTCTGTCTTTGCCAACCGTAGTATACACATATCCGTCACTTTCATCATAAAATTCCCGCTTGACAAAAGCAACATATTTCATAAGCGCGGTATAAACTTTTTCATTTTTATTCACCTGCAAATATCTCGCAAGGAGCAATCCCATACCTATCCGCTCCTGACAGGCATTATGATCCGGAATACAATCTTCAAAAATCATATGATTATTCTTGTTATCGTAAATTAAAAATGCCCCGTCAAGCGGGCTGCCCTTTCGTTGATATTGTTGATTGGCAACTATAAAATCGACCCTTCGCGCAAGAAGTGTTTTAAAATCTTCTTTCACCAAAAAATCCGCATATGTAACTGTCCCGTCCGCTTCGACAAAGATGCGATATTCACCCAAGTTCTGCGGAAAATATTCCACTTTTAATTCCCTATTCTCTGCCGAATATTTTATTTCACCGAATTTGTCGTAAATTCTTATATTTTCCGGAAAATGCCCAAACCCGACAGTAAAGCGGATTGGCTCTCCTTGAAACAAGGTATGATGCTCGGCTCTTATATCAATAAAATTCGGCGACATAAACGCTTTATCTCTGAAATCATTTTTACCGCTATGCCGAAATATCACCCATTCTATAACGTATTCTTCACCATACATCAGCACAAACGACGCCGGATTCAATAAAAATCTTCCCCTGTTGTTTGAGTCGCAGCCCAACACGCTGTATCCGTCAAACGCTCCTTTTGTAACAACAAGTCCGACGTTCTTATCCGATACCCCCATTTTAAGAGCGTTAATGTAGGTTGTGTCCAGTCCGCACCATATGTGAGTGTCACATTTATGAATCAGACAATCATCAGCATAAGTATATCTATCATTAAACGGCACTTCAATGGAACAATTATGTCCGCTTAGAAACAAGTCCGCATAGGCAAGGTTTTTAAAAGTAAACCTTTCGTTCAAATTACCGTAATTGTCAAAACTTCTTTCAACCGTAACCTGCAATATTTCGTTTGAATACACCGATTTTGCACCGAGGTCGCTGTCACTGAACTCAATCAGCCGCATTTCTTTTTGACGGCTTTGGTAATCCCCCCAAATATTATCGTAATTGATATGGTGAACATACCCCCACCTGCCGTCCTCGGCGCACCAGTTCATATTATCACTGTCATCAACCAATTTAAGCGACAGCAATGTTCCGTCTAATTTATTAAATTCAATATGAAATACACTGTTTCTCATAGCTTTATTTCTCCGTCCCGTCTTACAGTCATGTGTATAATCAGGCGTTGAATTGCCGATAGGACAGTCCAACGCCTGATTGTTATTCCTTCACTATTTCAAAATTCATTGCCCTTGTACCCCGTACCACACTAAACCGAAAACCGTCCGCGGTCTTTGTCACCGGAAGCGGTTCCTTTCTCTCGCCCGAAGAGGTCAGCGGATATACCACATAATTTCCGCTTAACTTTATTTCAATCTCACCGGTTATCTGTTCCGTCATAATCGGATACTTGCCGCTCTTTTTCAGCGTTGTCCCGTCCTCGGATAAAAGCTGCCCGTGATTGACGGAATCTCCCACCATTGTAAGAAGTAATTTTTCGCTGTCCGCTAAATTGCTGTTCGACAGCGCTGTCAAAATCACGGTTGCAAATTCATTATCAACCGTCACATCCGCCTGATTCAGGCTCATCTTCTGTCCGCCGATAAACCCGCATACCGCCTGAGATTTATCAGTATTCATTTGGAATATTCCGTTCTTCAAATCAGTAACAAGCTCACCCGTCTGCGAAGTATATATCTTATCACCATTTGTTGCCGCGTCTGCCGCGCCTTTCACTGCACTGTCGCTGATATTATCCCGACCGAAAGAAACACCTGTTTTACCGATAAGCCCATAGTTCCCAAGTTCGGGGAACAGATGGCGTCCCTGCCATACTCTGTTACCGTCTTTCATACCGGCAAAATAAATCTCGCTTTCGTCCGCGTAATTATAATAATATCCGCTTTCCGCCTCCTTGACGTCCTTACGCAGGAACATTGCCGCAACAGACGGATACATCGCTCTCAGCACGGGATTTTCCGCCGACGCAAAAACATCTGTAAGACAGATTTCTCCTCCGTTTTTTATCTGAGTAAACAAATTCGTCTTTGCTTCAAAGATAAAATCGAGCGGGTTCCACCCCTGCATACTGCCGTAGGCGGCAACAAGCAGAGGACCTTCCGCCAGATACGGATTTGAGGGACACTCCTTCCACTCCGAAATTGTATACGGCATTCCGTATACCCTGTTCGTTGCCATCTGCCCCACAAAGCCGAGACCGTCTGCCGTAAGATTGGACGTAACCCCCGTGATATTCTCTCCGCTCACCGCGTCTGTATAACGGTTATTCGTATTAAATCTTGTCCCCGGCGTAAGCAGATTTTCTCCGTCAGCTCTGTGCGACCAGTACAAATGTGTATCAATAAAGTCCGTCTTGGAATTGGCGTACCAAATCTCCGGCATGACATCTCCCCAGCAAGTATTTCCGGTAATCGCGCACCTTACCCCCAACGCCCTTAAATGCGCCGTGCGCCTTTCAAAGTATTTCTGCATAATTTCGCCTATAAACTTCATTTCGTCTATATACCGCGCCGGAGTATAGGTGACATTCTTGCCGTTCACAATCATTGAGCCGTTATTGGTGATTTCAACGGTTCCCTTGGTCGGGTCTTCCGACCCCTCAAGAGCTTTTCTCATATAATCGTCCGGCTTAAGCCACGCAATGTAAAGTTTGCTTCTTGTCTCATATTTATCCACCAGCCACTGATTATACATTTCTTTCAGTTCGGTATAATAGCGGCTGCCCCTTATGGAATCAAAGTCGAATGAGAACAGAAGATTTTCGTTGTTCAAATCAATACACGCCATAGCAGGATCGTCTTTCAATGCCATACCTGTGTATGGATTGACGTACGAAAGGTACATTTGCGAGTAATCCTCCAAAATGGTTATGATGTCCTCGTCATAATAGCATACCCCTTTAAATCCGCTTGTCAGATATTGTGCGTCCGGCAGATTATCATCCGCAAAAACCTGCCGACCGCAGGTCTGGTCAATAAAATAATAGATTCCTCTCTGCTTAAAGGCATACAGCAAATAGCATAGTTTATCCATTTGAGCGCTGTCAAGCTGCTTGCCGCTGGCAGCGTTGCCGAAAATATTTGGTCTGTTTGTGCCGTCAATGTTATGCACCCTCACAATATTAAATCCCGCCGCCGCAATGCTGTCCGCTATCATATCGGCCTCTTCATGCGTATCGGGAAAAGCTCCCGCGCCGCCGATATTCGTACCCCAGAACCGAATCGGTGTTTTTGACTGCGAACTCTCGTCCACACATACAAATTCATCGCCGTCGCGCTGAACAAACCCATACTTTCCGGCAGGCGCGTCCAGCATATATGACGCGTCAAGTGCACTGCCTTTCAGTTTTGAAATATCCGGCTGCTCATACTCATAAAAGCCGCTTAAATCTCTATTCCACTTATTGTCAGCATTGATATCGGGCAGAGATAACAAATACTCGTCCTCGCCTTTTGCCACTTTCAGGTAAATATAGTCGCCGTCATCCGCTTCAATCCTCAGATATGAAGCGTCCGCCACACTGCCCGAGCGAATCGGCGCACCGCTGTCGGTCACAAATTCAGCCTTTTTATCATTCTTGATATTCAGCTTATCAATAAATCTGCTGACCGATTGATTGTAATCATAAACCGTACTCCCGCCGTTGTCGATAGTATGCAGGTAATACGGGTCGTAGCTGTCCGCTTTTACCTCGCCGACCGGCGGCATACCACCCTTGTAAACCGAATACACCATATTGTCCAGATACAGTCCGTCAGAACGGTATCCGGAATAACTTCCGTCCGAAAGCAGAGCGGAACTTGTGTCGGGATAATTTTTAATATTATACCCCGCCTCTAAGGACGACAAGCCACCGAATACATTTGCGGTAAGACTGTTATTGATACGAAAATCCGCGTTATCCACAACCTTTATTCCGTCCCAATACACACTGAATTTATTTGCCTTACCGCTCTTGCCGGGACTAAATACAATTTTTACATTATACCACTTACGCGGAGTCACTTTAACATTTTCGCCCTCGTATCTCAGCATGGTTCCCAAAACCTCAACATATCCTCTTGTGTCTATCTCAATCAGCTTGCCCATTGAGACATCAGATTTTGTCCCCGTATATGCCGCCGCTTTCACGCTCTTCGTCGAAGTCAGAGTATCAACGGCGATTTCCGTCTCAAACAGAACCGTATCCGCGGCTGTAATGCCCGGTTTGTCCAAGTTCAGTTTCAGCGCATGATACCTCTCGTCTGCGTCTCCGCTTGAAAAACCGCTTGCAGAAACCGCGTCGGAAGTGTTTGCAATCGCCAGCGAGACATCGGATTCGTGCTTGCCGAACAAGCCCGATTTCGCCTCCATTTTAAAGACATCCTTGGTATTGTCCTTTAAATTGACATAAGACACGCCGTCAACGCAATATTCTTCATTTGTCCGAAGTCCGTCAAAATGCAGTTCTTTCATTCTTTTATCGTCATCATCCTGAATGTCGGGCAGTTGCTCTTGCGTTTCTATCGAACAACTGCCGATATACCACTCAGCCGCAGAAGCGTCGGGATTGCTAAACGAAAAATCCATCCCCGCAAGTCCTGTCGCTGTCTCAATACTCTTTTTCATCAGCAGTTTGCCGTTCATATAAAGATATGCTTCCGACATTTCAGTGTCAATGACAATGCTGTACTTTTCCCATTTCCCGTTTTTCATTTCCGCCCCGGTATCATCACCCAAAAAGTATATCTTTCCGCCTGCATCGGTTTTGAGCGTGCTGTCTCCGCCCAAAACCGATGTTTCTCTCTTGGATAGTGTTGTATACACAGGTATTTTTACATTCATCTCGCCGCCGCTTCGCCCTGCGTCGAATTGAATCACAATTTTGGAATCTGTGGGCGTCAGCCCGGAAAAACTTGATATTTCCAATCCGAGAGCCTTGTCTGCCGACACTCCCGCATTTACGGCCGCTTTCAGCGACTGACAGTCATAACTGCCGCCAAACGCTCCCGCAACCGTTGAAACACTTCCGTTTTTCCTGTTCCTTCAATGTAATCCGACAACCTCCTCCGGATTGAGCGCGAATGAGATTTGACGCGCTTCGACAGGAACAACATCACCGCTTGTGCTGACTACCAGCGGAACAAGATTTTCGTCAAACGAAATCAGCTTCACTTTTTTCGCGTCTCTCAAAACCTCAATGTCAAAATCATGATAGCTGTCATATTCTGTATATTCATACGGCAGTAAATCCATATGAATCAAACGTTCCTCCTCGTCGTATTGCGCCGCATACACATTGATTTTGTGCTTTTCCGTCTCATTCTTTTTCTTTAAGGAGCCGGGGAGGTTAAACGCGCAGGTCACCCGCATTGTTCCGGGAGTCAGCGTGATACCGTCCGCAGGGTCGTTATCCTCGATTGCCGCCCCCGACACGCCAAAGCCCGGCGTAATAATATCCAGCTTATAGTTAGTGCTGTAGATAGAATGATTCTCTTCGTGGCTTGCACCTTTACCCTGATAGTAATAACACATCTCCAGCGCCGTGAAGTATTCATACTTATCGGGCTGACCGTTTGTAACGTTGTTATCAAGCGTGCCGTAAAGCACCTGTGAGTCATCAATATAGATTTTCATCGTTTGCTTGCCGTCTTTCGCTTTATCCGCGGTATTGATGACAAACTCATAGTGATGCCATGCATTATTTGCAATTGTTTGATTGTCAAGTCCCGCACCCCAATGCGATCTTCCGCAATACCTATGCAACCCGGTTTCCCAAGCCTCAAGCAAAAAGCCGTCTCCGTATGCCGGACTGCCCACCTTACTGGTTGCTGTATCGACATCAAGATATGTTGTTTCGTATTCTTCAAACTCATCTCCCGAAGTATCTCTTACACCGGTATTATATCTCGGCATATTAAGCATGGGTGAAAAGCGATAATTTACGGCCGAGGCGTTATCTATTGTCTCATTCATTAAATCATAGCTGAAACGAAGGATATCGCCCTCCTTAATATCTACCTTACCCTCCGGGCTTTTAAAGCCAAGCATATTATGAGATTCGCCCTGTCCGGTCACATTAACGCTTTGTTTGAAAGCGTTTACCGTCTTGCCGTCTTTTTCAACCGATACAATCTCGCCCGTCCCCTCATTGCCGTACGACTGTCTGAAATATATACGGTCTTCCACACTGATTGTCTCCGGTGTACGGTTTCCAACCCCCAGTTTGGATTGGTAACTAAGTCCGCTGAAGTCGCAGTCAATCAAATTTTTGATTGAGGCGGTATAATATTTTTTAGCTGTCCCGATTTTCTCTATTTTCACATTATCCAAATAATATGTATCACTCTCAGAGGTTTGGTTTACGCTCCTGAATTTAAAATACCCAAATTCCGTCATTGGTGTAATATCGGTATCGTCAGCGTCTTTATAGTTAGCATCATAGGTTGCGTAATATATCTTTTTGCTGCCGTCCGCATAGGTGAAAGTCTCGGTTATGGTTTGACCTCCGCCCTGCTTTTTGTCGTCAGTATCAATCAGAATATCCACATTGACCCAATCCGTAAGCTGTGCGCTTGAAGCAGAATCTTTCGCCGCCTGATTACCAAAACTGAGTCCGCTGTTTTCAAACGTAACAAGAGTATTGCTGAAGTTCGGGTAAGTATCACCGTTCACCTTATTGCCTGCAAACGTACTGTCAAGCGGAGTGAATTTTCTGTTTGCAACAGAATTTGTTCCGTTATATTTATCATTGTTCGTCGAAGTCCATTCCTCCACCATATTAAATTCATCGCCGATGAGAGCAAACAGCTGACCGTTGCTGCCTTCGCCCATCTTATAGTCAAAGCTGATATGCAATTTGTCTCCGCCGTCCAGCACAACATTGGCATCAGGCTTAAACCAAATCTGCGGCTGCGCGTAATTGCCGTTAGTCTTCTCTCTAAGAACTTTAAAAGCCTTATCCTTTCCGTCTGTCTCTTTGGCTTCAATAGATACGCCGGACGCTCCGTACCCGTATGACTGCGCCGCATTGGGCGCTGTGTAGTATACCTTTGACTCGGACAACTGAGTTGCCTTGGACGCAGATAAATCCGTCCCCGACAGCCCGTCAAAATTTTCATCGATAATCGTAATGACGACAGGTTCCTCGGTGAACTCCGCGAAAACCGGTACTGATATAACACTGCACACAACACTTATGCTCAACACGGCTGACAAAACTTTTTTTAACATAACCTTATCCTCCTTAAAGATAAAATTTTATGGTTATTACTTTTACTCCCATAATATTCCGTAAATGATACACGCCATCTCGGCACGGGTCAGCTCTTTTTGCGGTTCAAAAACAACTCTGCCGAAAAGCTCGCTGATATACTGCTGCGCAAGCATGGTACTAACTCCCGCCTTAGCGTAATCCGCAACGTCTCCGCCATCTCTGTATCTCGCTAACACCTCATTCTCAGCGGCTGTCATGCGGACATTTCCCGCCGTCATCAGCCTTGAGAGAATCGTCAGCGCGTCCTGTCTGGAAATCGGACTGTCCGGATTAAAGTTTCCGTTTTCATCTCCGCTTACCGCGCCGAACGCTTTCGCAACGCCTATCGCGGTATAATTCTTATTTCCTTCCAAGACATCTGCAAAATTATCGTCAACCGATGCTTTCAGCTTGCAGACATTTACTGCCGCCGCGGTGAAATCGCCTTTTGTAATAGCGGCGCCGGGCGCAAATTCCGTTTCACTGACACCGCTCATATTCCCTAAAAGCACATCACGCGTAATCTGTTTTTCCGCCCATTCATAACCTTTCAAATCATCAAACAACGGCTTAACCTCAACTTGTTCATAAACAATATGTGTATTCGCGCCGCGCGCTCCCTGATATTTTGCTTCTCTTACTATCTCATAATTCATACACGCGTCATCTTCGCTGAGGCGAATGACCGAATATCCGTTTTCGTCTTTTTCGACCCGCGCCGTTCCCTTTCTGGCGCCGGTAGACGCCAGTCTGTAAACGGTTATATCGTCCCTGGTTTTCACCGTAAGCTTGCCCGTTATCGGCTCTACAAGTATCGGCGCGCCGCCGCCCTGTATGATTGTCATACCGTCGTTGGAACGAACCTCATCTGTATTGCGCTGGTCACCGGCGGCTGTCAAAAGGATTCTGTCCGCGTTCCAAATCGGGTCGTTGGAAAGCGAGGTCAGATTGATATTCGCGAACGGATTATCAATTTCAACCACCATATCGTCCGTTTCAAAACGCTTGCCGCTGATGCGTCCCGTCACCGCCTGGGAACGCTCGGTATTTAACTCAAACACCGCGCCTTTCAAATCAGTACGCATTTCTCCCGTCTCAGAAACATATGGAATGCCGAGCTTTTGGGACATATACGCACGGTAAAGCACATCATTGTCGTTGTATTCCTTGTCATATCCGCGCTTATCATACATCAAGCCGGTCTTACCCACCATACCCACATACGGGTCATGCGGCAAAGACTGATTTTCCGGATTAAAGTAATCGTTTTGCGAATAGCGTGTATAAAAGCCTGTATCGGCTTGTTTTACATCTCCGCGAATTTTCATAATCGAACCCGCAGGCACGCATCCCATTTTCACAGGATTGTTATTGATTGACCAGTAATCGCGGATTGCGTTCGGGTCGCCCTTATAACTATCATTATAGAGTACCTTTCGGGGGCCGGTGCTTGACTTAATCTCAGTTACCTCATCAAACTGAGAAAAATATCCAAAGTTCAGCGGTATCCAGTTTTGCAGCGAGGAAAACGCGCCCATCAGCGTATATTCCTCCGCCATAGTCGGGTTCATATCGCACTCGTCCCACTCGGTTATGGTATGCGGCATACCGTAAACAGTCTCATTAAACAAATTTCCCATAAAACCGAAGTTTTTATCCTCCATCATTGATATGGGTGCATTTCCTCCCATCGTTGTATTTTTCTGAAAGCTGTAGTACTCGGTCGGATGCGACCAATAAACGTGCGAATCTATCATGTCACTGTCGGTCAAGGTATATATGAGCGAAGGATAGTTCATGCCCCACAGGGTACACGTTGTCAAAAGTCCCTTGTACCCAAGCTCGTCCGTGATAGCCTTTCTGCTTGCGTAATACTCGCTCATAACATCCGCAATAAAGTGAAGATTATCCGTTTGGCGGGGCTTGACATATTTTTCGCGTTCCCCCTGATATCCAATCTCCACCGAATTGTTCTCAATACTCTCTCCGTCCAAAAGCCCCTCTTTGCCAAGATAACGCCATGCCTCTCTCAAACTTTCATCAGAGCCGTATTTCTCTTTCAGCCATGTGCTGTACAACTTTTTCAGGTCGTCGTCATAATACTTCGCGTATTCTCTTGTGCAGCTGTAAAGAGTTGTTTCATTCTTAAAATCAATGAACGCAATCGTTGAGTCCTGCGCTAACGTGCAGCCGGTGTACGGATTGTATGTTCCGAGCAGTTCCCGTATATAATTCTCGTCTATCTTTTGAAGCTCCTCATCAAAATAATATATTGGCTTTAAAGATATTTGACTGGTTGATTTGTCCTTTGCCCCTCGAATATTGTCATCTTCATTGCTTGACCGCGCCGTATTCATATCAAGGTATACATACATTCCCTTCTCCTTGAACTTTGAAACGGCATAGCACAGCGAGTCAACGCGCTGTGAATTTAATACCTTCTGCGACGGCCCGCTTGCGTATATATTCCTAAAACTCAAATGCGGCGCCATATAGTTATGTATCCGCACCAGGTTAAAACCGCTCGCGGCAATACGGTTAATCAGCTTGTCAATCCGCTCGTGTCCGACCAGGGCAGCCTCGCCGATGTCCGTACCCCAAAAATTTGCTTTTGTACCGTCTTCAAAATACAGCGCATCGCCCTTAATCTGTAACCAGCCGTGCTTTCCGGAGGGCGCATCCATAAGGAAGGAACAGTCAAGCGCAGTGCCGATAATCGTATCGGAAGTCGGAAGCTCATAGGGATACCAATGCGAGGTATCCACGTTACCCCTGTCCTTTTCCTCCATCATGTATGGCCCTTTATCCGTGAGCGTTGCGGCAACAATCATACAAAACGCGTCCTTGCCCGTTGTTTTACACACCAGCTTGGAAATCGTCTTGTCGGGATACGGATTTTCCATCGTATACAGATATATCGACACGCTTGTCGTAGAATCATTTTTACCGTTCCACGCCTGTTTGCATCTTTCGGAATACCCTGTTCCCCAAAAGTTAAATATTTCTTCTTTGTTTCTGATTGGGACATCATATCTGCTTCCGTCCTCATACACAAATGAATATGTGGCAATATTATCCGTAACATAAGCCGACGAATGGAGAAAATATACACCCGCCCCCTTTTGGTTGACCGGAATTTCCACCTCGTTCGGCAAGGTTTCCAAATTCTGACCGCGCAAGGTGATTACCGCTTTTCCGTTGTTTTTGGCAGGGTCGATAATATCAAAATCAACTCCGTGGAATTTCACTTTGCCGAAACTATCAAAATACCGCATATCATTTACCGAACCCTGATCTGTCCAGCCGCCTTTTCCGTCACCGGCAACCTCGTCCGCAAACCCCATATTCGCCAAATTCTTTATATCAATCGGCGTAAAGGTCTGATTCATCGCGTCATACACTTCTTCTTTCACTATACCGAACTCGGCGAACACAGGCATCTGAATGACCGTTACGGCAAACAACACCGCAAGCAAAAACGAAATCAATTTCTTAGTCATTTTAATCGCCATAGCCTTTCTGCCCACAAATAGTAATAAAAATTTTCGTCTACACCTTGCCGTGGGCGGATAAGGCGTATAATGACGATTAGCGCATCGCCGTTTCGTGCCGATACGGCACGAAAATTTCGGCGGCGCATCATTCCGCCGGAGGCTTAACGTGGTTTTCGCGTTATACCACTTTTCCTTTCTGCGGGTTAATTTCCGGCTATACTCGTCTTTTCGTAAATCACGATATCCACAGACCGCGGCGACGGGTCATAACTGACCACGTTAAACCATACATTATCGGACGAATTAATATATCCCAAAGGATTTATTCCGGTGTTTTCAACAAGTTTATATCCGTCTCTGCCGCGCACAAGCTCATATACAGTGGGGTATAGGTTAAGCGGCAAAACATCCGTCGGTTCTCCGTTTACCATAAACTGTACCGCTTTTCCGTCCCGGTATAATACTTTATCCGCCTTGTAAAATCCCATGGTTATCCCTGAATTATATGAGTCATTATCAATCTCCCATGTGTCGGTTGTGCCCGACAAATCGCGGATTTTATGAATCCTTATCGGATCTTCCGTGAACAAGCCATAGTACCATTCCACCAGCATATTCTTTTTCAAATTCTGCTTCTCAAAAAATTCACGGTCTAAGTTATACGTTTTGATTCCCCATTTGTTATAAAATTTCACCTGTACCGTATCATCTTCCAGATATGATATTTCTTCCACAATGCCGGTCTGCACACCTTTTGAGCGATGCGATTCCGCCCCTTTTCCAAACATTATATATTTCGGATTCGGATTATACATAGGGTCATAATCACTGATAATTGTCACGGGGGAATCAAAAGTGGTATCACGCAAATCGTTGCCCCAGTCCAGCATTTTCACCTTAAACGTTCCGTCGTCCTCATACGCGGCGAACATTGCGGCGGTTCTGATATACAGATTATCCAGCCACACGTCCGAATTTTTATCGATACTGCCGCTGAAAGTTTTGGTGCTGCCCCACAAATCAATCGGTTCTACCCTTGTGATTTGATTTTTACTGTTAGTGGTAAATTTGAGGAAAGATTTCCCCTCTGTATTTCCCGCGCAGGTGCGCAGATACGCCATTTTAATAGGTGATTTTTTCATTCTGTCAGGGTCTGTTTCATAAATTTTTTCACCCTGACCGCCGGTTATTTTAAAGATTTTTAATTTTGCCGATTCCTCTCCGAAAATACTGTTATTCTGGGATATCTGCATAAGAACGCCTAAAAAGCTGCTTGCATTCTCAAGGTCATCACTGATTTTGAGGTATCTTACGCACATATTGTCATCGACAAACACCTGAACATCTTTGCCTATATAGTCGTCAAGAGAACCGTCCTTTTGATACCTCATTCTTGTATTTGAATATACATAAAGCCCGTATGTTTTGCTTACCGCATATTCCACTCCGTCAAAGTTCAAAGCATCATCACGCACCGCGCTCAGTTTTTTGGTATAACAGCGGGAGGACGCGACCAAAATCAATTTATCCTCTTCGGGACTGATATAATAGTCAAATATCATATCCGATTTTAAATCATACATATCCGTATGAGGAATGCCGTCAATATAAATCCGAAGGTCGTCAATGGCGTCCAGATTTTCCATTGCATTGTCATTAACCTCTCCGCGTGTGTACTTAATCATCGTAGGGTCTGCCCGATACAAAATTCCGCCCTCGTACAGGGAATACGCTTCAATTTTAAAGATTTTGCTGTCACGCCTGATAATTCTGGCAAATGTTCCGCAAAGAATAACCGGCACATCTTTCGCATTAACATCATTGAGGAATATCACCACGTCGGAATCCATGCTGTATTCTTTATCCGCGTTTTGCAGATAAATTTTTCTAACCCGCTCGGTGGTATATTCCGCGCGGTCTGCCGACTCGTTTACCTCACTGATAAAATCATACGATACGGTTATCTCGCCCTTAAAATCTATATATACCACACTTTCCCCAAACCTGTCATTTGATATATATAAATCCGCTTTATCTTCTACAATCAAAGCAGCGTCTATCCCCGGAGCCAAATCATACCAAACTTCCGAAGTGTTGATGCGCACTTTTATCCTTTGTTCTTTCTTGTCAACCTCAATAATATTTCCGCGATACACGTCAATCTTCAAACATTCGGAAAGAATCGTCTTATCCGTCTGTTTATAAATCCCGTTATAATTGGTGTCCATCATTTTAACATTTAAGGTGTTGTTAATCAGTTCCGCTGCGGCAAGTCTTGTAATCTCCCCGCCTTTCCCCGACACTCCTTTAAGCATACCGTTGCTTGAAGCCATAGCCAGATAACCGGACGGCCAACCTCCGCTTTGTTCGGCAGCTATTCCGTATCCGGCAGCATTCACCAGAATTTTTACCGCCTCATTAAGCTGAATCGGAATATCGGGTTGAAAGGTATCGCTCTGCGCAACCAGTTTCATTTCACAAGCGGTATTGATATACTTTGCCGCCCGATGCTCCTCCGTCACATCCGAATAATGAAAACCGACGGACAAGCTCTCTATCCCCAGCATTTTTATTGCCCATACGCAAAATTCCGCTCTGGTAATCTTATCATCCGCAGCAAGCGTCATGTCGGAATCGGATATAATTCCAAGCGCGTGAAGCTTTTCAACCGACGCAGTCTTTTTTACGCTAAGCGGTTCTGTTTTCTGCCCGCCCTCGGTATCCGCTGATACCAAGAGCGAGAAAGAAAACATTGAAATGATAAGCGTCAGTATTACCATGAAAGATATTGCTCTACTTTGTTTTCGCATCATTTAGCTCCTTCCAACCACGATTTATCTCAGCTTATACAGCTCGTAAATCACCTTTGCCGCCATTGCCCGTGTCACCTTTTCGTTCGGTTCAAACCTGTTATCGCCGACGCCGTTTACAATTCCCGCCGTTTGCAGCAACCGGATACTTTCTTTTGCATAATCGGCTATCTCTGTCTCATCGTAAAATATGGCTGTATTATACTGCGGATAAAGCGAAATCCCGCACACTTCCGCCGTACGCGAAAGCATTGCGCACATATCTTGTCTTGAAATTTTGTCTCCGATACCGAATTTACCGTCATATCCGTTTACTATTCCCAAAGCCGCTGCCGTCGAAACCGCCGGATAGTACCATTCATTTTTATCGGCGTCTAAAAATTCTGCCTCCGCATTCTCATCAATCTGCGAGAAAGCACGAATAAGCATCGCGGCAAATTCTTCCCTTGTGACTTCTAAATCGGGCTTAAAGGTTCCGTCTTCATAGCCGTTGATAATATTGTTTTTGCCTAAAAACTCTATTGCCTCGGCTGCCCAGGATATTTCCTTGGAATCCTTAAACTTTAAATTATCAATGACATCTGTTTGCTCCAAATCCGTCACCGCAACATTCGCATTGTTTCCAACGGTTGCTTCACTGCGTCCGCCGCCAAAGCCGCCTCCGCCGGAACCGCCGCTGCCGCCGGAACCCGTTCCGCCATCCGATGAGGCAGTAATACTGATTTTCGGCGAGCCTTTTTGCTCTACCTTGACACTCTTCGGAGGAGAAGTCTGACTTAAAGTTCCGCTGACTGTAATATCAGAACCACCTGCCCGCAAAGCCTCAAACGCAATATCCGCTATATAGGAACCTATCACATAAGTATTGGAAGCGCCATCTGTTTTTATTGTTATTTTCCCGCTGTTAGTATCAACATCAACTTTTGCGTCTTTCAGCGATGATGACAGCCTGATATCATTTTCAACCGCACGCAATGTTGATGTTTCATATGAAATCGTTATATCCATTGCGTCGATGACGGCTTTTTTCGCCGCGTCTGATTCAAGATTCAGTTTTACAGAAAAAGCATCGCCCTTTTTCGCCGACCGGGCATCAATCTTCACATACTCAACATCAGCCATTGCGGGTACAGTCTCCGGCTCATCACCGTTTGTGCTAAAGTCAAACGCGGCGCCGACAATACTTGCGCCTTTTAAAGGTTTAACGCCGTCAAACTTCAAACTGTAGCTTGTCATTTTTTGCAGTCCCGTCGTAAACAACACCTTGACAGTCTTTGTGTTTGCATTATAACTGCAATCTACCGGAAGATTGCCCGCTTCCGATACAAGCAGAACATTACCTTCCAGTGAGTTTGCGTCTATATCCGTATCAAATGTAATATTGAGTTCTTTTGACGACGCTGAGATTTCCGTCCCGCTTAAAACTTCCGTCCCGTCAGAGAGCGTTACATTGACAATACCCGGCTGACTGAACCGCACAAATTTTATATCGTCTATATATATTGTTTTATCGGTTAAATACTGTGGCTCGTCAATATAGAAAGCGATACCTTTCACACTGTTAAATTTAAACTTACAATAGCGGTTGCTGCTGATATCCGCCGCATATATTCCCGTATTCGGAAATTCCGCAATCGGTATTGAAACATAATTCCAATATCCGTATTGCGTGACATAATCAGAAATTCCCACTCCCGACCTTGCCGTATATGTTTGATTGCTCAACGGCTCCGTTGTACACTCAAAACCTACCTTCACTTTATCCAGCATATCGGCGTTTTCCGCATAAATATAAAATTCAAGTCTTTCTCCTGCAAGCCTTGCGTCTGTTAGGTTCAACGGCGACACCGGAGAAAATGCGATGCCTTCACTTTCAAAGGAACCCGCCGCAAATGTCAGCATACCCGACCGGTTTCCTTTTGCCGCTTTATCGGTTGTTATATTCAACTTGCCCGACCCTACGCCCGAAGCCCCGTAGCCTTCGCTTACCGCGTCATCAAAAATCACTCTCGCTGTCTTATTGGTTTCCTCTATCAAAGCGATTACATGTTCCGAGGAGCGGGATACTTTACCCGCCTTATTCACCGCCTGCAAGAAATAGGTATAGGCTGTCGAATAGTCACAGTCACTGTCCGTATACTCCGTCTCATTACCGCTCACTTCCGCAATACGAACATTGTTGCGGAAAATAATATAGCTTTCCGCCGAGTTTACTTTGTCCCAGCTCAGAATGATTTTGTTGTCCGCAAGTTCTGTTTTAACATTTTCCGGATATCCAATAAACGCCGCCAGAACTTTCCTCCGTTCCGATGGCATCGAACTTACGCCCTCGGAGGTAACCGCCCTGATATAATAAGTATAAAATACATCCTCGCTCAAATTTGCATTGTCATAATACTCATTCACATTTCCATTAACGGAAGCAATCTTCTCATCATCTCTGTAAATGTCAAACGCTCCGACTGTTCCGTACTTTGGATTTTCCCAAGTAAGACGCACCTTTACTTCGTCATCAAATGACGAAACAGCAGCAAGATTTTGCGGCGCGCCTATCGGCGCAGCGTAGACCTCAACAGAATTACTCATACTCGACATGACTCCGTGCTTATCCACCGCCGCAACCCGATAAGTATATGTTTCTCCCGCTTCCATTGTCGTATCAATATAAGATGTCGCGTTTGCGTCTGTGTCAAATGTTTTTCCGTCATTTCTGATTACACGATAATACGCAACCTCGCTCAAAGACGCGTCCCATTTTAATTCCGCACGGGCGTTGTCAGAATCGACGAGCGTCAAATTTGTCGGCGCTTCAACGCTGCATAAATACATATCTGAAATGGTGTATTTAAAAGAAGGACTTCCCTCTCCCTGAATTTTATCAATATTATCAAACATCAAGCCTACTGCATTGATATTCGTAAATTTAGGGATAGAATTGCTGCCGTCTGTCGAATACCTTGTTGTGCCGCTCTTCTCAAAATCCGAAATAGGGATAAACACCTGTTTTTGACTTCCTATATCATCAGCGGAATAGAAATCGGTCAGCTTGATGCCCGCCATATGATATTGGTTTGAGGTATAATCCATTATCGCAAAATAGATATAGTCCAGATATTCCTGCGGGGTTGTTTCGGAAAATGTTATCTTTAACGTTAATACACCGTTATTTTTATAAGGCTCAAAATCGCACGTGTTTGTGTTATACCAACTCCTTGAATACTTCGTCCCTATAAAATCCGCGCCGCATATATTACCGTTCAGAGTTCCTTTTTCCTGGCCCCAAGTACCATTATTTGAGTTAAACTCCGCCGAATGTGAATAGTTCCCCTCTCTTCCGCTGTAACCTGCCCATGGCACTCCGCCTGTCGGCACATATCTCGGCACAGTATCTTTATAGCAGGAAAGAGACGTCATATTCCATCTGAATGAATTTTCATCATATACGTTATAATATAAAAAATTGATTATTTCCGTTTCGGTACCGGCAGCGGTAACTCGGCACGGCGCGATATACATTGTCAGCAATAATACTGCTACTGTTAAAGCGAAAAACTTTTTAAATTTTATCATTTTGGCCTCCCGCGCTCCCTTATTACATTCGTATCATTCGGAGCCGTGTTATTACTTATTGTTTGCTTTCCACTCATTATATTGCTTTGTTACCTCTTCTAAAATTTTATCTGAGCCGGCAGCTTTCAGCTTGGAAATATATTCATTCAAAATTGTGTCTACATCCTCCGCGCCGTTTGCCAGACGATTTTCAAACTCTTTTTTTACGTTCTGGCAGGCTCCGACTTCCGTCTTTATACTTTCCTGATTACAGGTAAAGCCCAAATTCGGTGCAGGAATCAGCATTTCATTAAACTTCTCCATTTCCTGTACTTTATTCAAATCTTCCCCTTGTACGGTATAGTTAATAAATGTATTACCGAACACCCACTGCATCCCCGAGTTTCCGTAGCCGGAGTTTTCAATCGGAGCGATTGTATTATCATCGTTCTTTGTATAATTTACCCCTTCAATACCGAATACAATAAGATTATTGAGATATTCGTCTGTATTGAACAATTCCAAAAACTGCATAACTTTCTCCGGATTTTCACTTGTTCTGGAGATTGCCATGATTGAACCGGTAGTGTCCATATCAGTCATGTACCCGTCGGTCAATTCAACCTGACACCATTCATACTTTCTTGTTCCGTTAAGCTCTTTTGCCTTTCCGGCTTTTAATCCCGAAATCTGAATGAAGAAGTTCTCTGATGACTCCTTATTTTCAAGCCATGAATAACCATTTACAAAATTATATCTTGTCTTTTCGCACGCCTCTTTATATTCCGGCGACTCAACATAATTTACAACTTTATCCTCGCCGTTGACATACACTCCTGCCGGAAAGGCAAACGTGTCGAAGAAGAGGAGATCCTTTGAACTGCCCGGACCATGCTCAAGCAGCGGCTCGATCCCCGGCTCGTTCTGCTTTATCACATCCAGCATCGGATAAATCTCGTCAATGCTTTTTATATTGTTCAGCTTTTCTGTAAATCCGTATTTATCCGCCAAATCTTTTCTGTACATGATTCCTGCTGAATGCCCCTTATCCTTGTTTGCAGGAATGCCATAGTTTTTTCCATTAATTTGCGAACCCTTTAAAAACTCATCTCCGATAATTTCCTTTGTTTTCGGCGCATATTTATCCAGCAAATCATCAATGGGCAAATACGCGTTCTTTGTCGCATTCAATTTATACGAGTCGCCGTTTATCCAGCATATGTCATATTTTTCGCCGCCCGCATTCATAACGTTGAGCTTTTCATAATACTGCGCCCATGTCAAGTAATGTAATTTCAATTTCGCGTTTATCTTATCTTTTAAATATTCATCCGCCTTTGCCTCTACCGCCTCCACCGCGGTCGGCGCCGTATTCGCAACAATATACCAATCTATGGTATATGCGGCATCGTCCGACGATTGATTGCCGCAGCCTGTTAATCCCATGGCAAGCAGCATCGTGCCCGTAAGTATTACACCTAAAATTCTCTTAATTCCGATAAAGTTTGTTTTCATTTTCATTCTCCCCTTCTTTTATATAATTTTAATTTATAAACAATTAACCTTTTACTGCGCCAACGGTAAGCCCCTGAATAAAATATCTCTGGAAGAACGGATACGCGAAAACAATCGGCGCAACCGATATAACGCATATCGCCATTCTCGCGCTTTCTTCGGGCAGCGTACGCAGTGCGAGCCCTCCGAACTGCGCAGATGAACTCTCAAGCATTGACGCGCTTTTCAGTATATTATACAGATACAGTTGGAGATTCTGCATCTTCGGATTAGTCGTCAGCATTAAAGGAGTCCAGTAGTCGTTCCAATACCCCAGCATTGCAAAAAGCGCTATCGTTGCAAGTCCGGGCAATGCTATCGGACACACTATCTTAAAGAAAGTCTTTATCTCTGATGCTCCGTCTATCCTTGCGGACTCTATTACCGCATCCGGAACAGAAGTCTGAAAGAACGTTTTTAAAATAATAATATTCCACGCACTGCAAACCAACGGCAAAATCAATGCCCATATCGTATTACCTAAATGCAGCACCCTGGTGCATATCAAATACCACGGAACCGTACCGCCCGAAAAAAGCATGGTGAAAAACGCGTAAAATGTAAAGCATTTTCTGAATTTAAATTCCTTTCTTGATATTGCATATCCATAGAGTCCGCACACAACTACTGTCAGCGCCGTACCTGCCACCGTTACAAATATCGTAATGCCGTACGCTCTTAATATCGTAGTCATATTACTCAATATAAACCGGTACGCATCCAGCGTTACTTCTCTCGGTATTACAGTATATCCATATGTGCCTATCGCAATCTCACTGTTAAATGAAGTTGAAACTATAAGTAAAAACGGATAAACACAGGTCAGGCATATCAATATAAAGAATATATTAAGTAAAACATTGACAGGCTTTGACACCATATTTATTTCTTCCAGTTTACGGTTATTTTTGCTCATGTTGTCTCCCCCTTAAAACATCGCTTTCTCATCGTCAATTTTTCTTACTGTCCAATTTGTGAGAATAACAAGCACAAATCCCACTACCGATTGGAAAAAGCCTGCGGCAGACGACATACCGACATCTGCGTTTAACATCAACGCGCGATAAACATATGTACTGATTACATTAGTGACCGGCAGCAACGCGCCGCTTTCCATCGGAACATTATAGAACAAGCTGAAATCGGCATTCAGTATTTTCCCTATCGCAAGAATCAGCATAATAATTATAACTGAAGAAAGTTCGGGGAGAGTTATGTACCAAATCTGATGCCATCTTGACGCTCCGTCAATCGCAGCCGCCTCATACAGCGAGCTGTCTATACCGGTAATCGCTGCCAAATATACAACCGTCGAGTACCCCACGCTTTTCCACAATCCAAGCGCCACTATAAGCGGCGGCCATAAATTCACCTGACTGTACCAGTTTACCGATTCTTTGCCCAACGCCTTTAATATATGATTGACTACCCCTGTGTTGTATGATAAGAAAGAATACACAACATATGTAACAACAATCCAGCTTATAAAATAAGGGAGCATTATCAATGTTTGGTAAACCTTGCCCAACCTTTTATTTCTCAACTGACTGAACCCTATTGAGAATATTGTAGGAATAATTGCGCCAAGCACAATTGTTACAAAATTATAACCAATAGTATTTCTTAATATTACGGGCAAATCCGGACTTTCAAACAAAAACATGAAGTTCTTTAACCCGACCCATGGGCTCATCAGCATTCCTTTCGCATAATCAATATCTTTAAATGCGATAACCAGCCCTCCCATCGGCATATAGCAAAAGACAAACATCAATAAAGCGCCGGGAAGTACCATAAGTAAAAATGCCATATTGGTGCTAAGCGTTGCTCTGTTCATTTTAAATGTCTGTTTCCTTAGTTTAAATTCGCCTTTTCCCTTTCGCATCACAGTCCACCCTTTTCATAAATTTATACAAAAAAACTTTGACTTTCTGTATTTGTTAGCTCAATTATAACTAACATTGCGGCATAAAGTAAATCAAGGATTTAAGCTTTTTGTTTAAAATCTTAACCACCCCGATAAAAAATTTTTGAAATGTTTAAATATTAGACAATTTGGCAAAATTATGAGATTGAAAAAAACGGAAAGATATAATATAATAATAGAAATAAAAATTTTGTGAGGCATACTTTTTATGAAAATTCAATCCAAACTGCTTCGTAAAAAAAGATTTTGGCTGTTCACGGTTGCGTTGATTATAACCGTGTGTGTTGTCGCGCTTGTAATCCGCGAAATATGGCTGCTTACGCATACACGCCAAGATGAAAGTACGCAGACACAAATCAATATTTACAACAGTTTCGGAAACTACAGTTTCAAAAATACCGCACTGTCTGATATAATAGATAAATACATGGAAGAAAACAAGGATACGATGATTATTAACAGTTCTATGTCCAATGACAGATTTTATACAAAGCTTCATGCTGATTTTTCAGCGGACTGTGCGGCAGATATTATCATTACCGCTCCGTCTTATGATATAAAACAACTTTATAAGCGCGGATATATTGCAAATTTGGATGCGGAATTTCAAAACAATTCTGCTTGGGACAGCATTTTTGACAAAAACATTATGCGTTTTACAACCGACTATGATGCCGAGCCTTCCCATGTGTACGGACTTCCGTTTGAAGTGCGATATATCGTTTTGTATTACAACACGGAAATATTCAATAAATATCATCTCCAAGCTCCGCAAAGCTATCCCGATTTCAAAAACGCGGTATATGAACTTTCAAAAACCGATAATATAGCGCCTATAGCGGCAGGCGCTATTGACAACGACATATACTTATATCAAATTTTGTGCTCCATGCTTGAAAAAACGGGGAATTCCGAATCTGCCGGTGAATTGCCGGAGCAATACCTTTCTGCCGCAAATTATATGAAAGAACTGTATGAAATGGGGGCGTTTCCCAATAATTATATGACCCTGACACAAGCCGACGCACAAAAAATGTTTTTAGACGGCTCCGCCGCAATGATTGTAGAAACCAACAGCTTTATCAACGAAATCGCGCAGTATGCCAACTCTTCAAATGTTGATTATACCAAATACACAGATAAATTCAATATTGTTGCGTTCCCGTGCGATAACCAATCCGGCATTCCGTACAAAAACGCGTTTAGCACAGTCGCATATAACGCCGGAGACTTCACCGTTTTTATCAACAAAAAATCTTACGAAAATAAGCACGATAAAATTATGGACATTGTTCAGCATTTGACAAACCCCGATATTTTACGTCTTTATACGGCTCAGATAAACGACATTATGGTTGTCGGAAATATTAAAAACAATGAGTATAATTCCCGACTCATTACAAAATGCAATTTAGCGATAGAGGACGCAACAAAATTCACTTATATGCCTGTTGATTTAACATACAGAAACATTTGGTTTACACAAATAAGCAATACTCTTCCGAACGTGCTGAACGGCACCGTATCGAGCAGCCAACTGTCTTCCGATGTGACAAATCTGATGCAAGCAGTGAACAAACGCGAAGGAGATGTTGGAAATTGAAGCTTTTAAAAAACTCCACAATTAAAAGTAATATTTTTATTGTATCCATTCTCCAAACCGCAACGCCGATTCTTCTTGTGGGAATAATATCAAGTATTATCACTTTAAACATTCTTAAAGTGCAGACATTTAACAACACCAATGCTCTTTTTTACGATGTATCTTCTAAAATCACTGATTTTTCAGACAAAATTTTCGACTTGTCTCAAAATCTTTTATACGATGATGATATGTTTAACATTATAGCGTTTAATCAAGACAGCAGCGCATACGATACCGTCCGATTGAATGACATTTTAGTCAACAATCCTGATATTCAATCCGTAAAACTGGTACTTGATACCCACGAATACACTGTTTCGCAAGGAAAGAGCACAATATATCAATATGGTTCCATAGGATATAACAATGTAAAACGTATGCTGGAAGATACTCCGGAAAGCTCTCTTTGGTACGCAACCTATCAAAAGAACGATACCTCCGACATTTTCTTCTCCCGCCTTATCAAAAACCCATATACAAACGAAACCCGAGGAATATTATTCTTTCAAATTTCAAACCGCGTATTTTCCGGTATGCTCAGTTTCGCCGAAAGGTCGGATAATAGTCAATTTTGTATTCTCGCGTCAAACAATTTGCCGTTAGCCAAAAACTTCGACTTATCGGACGACGTTATATCGAAAATATCAAATTCAAAAGACGGAGTAACATCGCTCCCGGGCAAGTATTATTTTTACAGCACACTATCCGGTCTTAACTGGAAAATAGTTTGCTGCGTAGATAAGTACAGTCTTTACCGCCTGCTTTACTTATTGATTGGATTGATTATACTATTGTGCATCATTTCAATCATCGTAGTTGTGTTTTTTACACAGCATATCAACAAAACCGTTGTCTCCCCGATTCAAAAGCTTTCAAAGGCGATGCGCACATGGAACGAAAATAAAATATTCAAAAAGAAACAGGACTATGAAATTTCCGAAATAGATATGTTGTATGATGACTTTCAAAATATGACACAAAGCATCACGGATTTAATAAACATAAATTATAAATCAACGCTTGTACAAAGAGAGTCTGAACTAAAAATGCTTCAGGCACAAATAAATCCGCATTTTATCTTTAACACGCTGGAGTCAATAAACAGCTTGGCAATCATACATGATGCACACGAAATCAGCGACATTACGCTGGCGTTTTCCGAATTGATCGAGCAAAGTATAGGTTACGAAGCGGAATCACTGCACACTCTTGAACAGGAACTGCATTTGCTCGATTGTTATATTACAATCATGCAGATACGATTCGGAAATAAGATATCCATTATTAAGGACATTGACGACGATACTTTAACAGTACTGATGCCGCGCCTGACTTTACAACCCGTTATTGAAAACTCAATCAATCACGGAATCATTCCCTCCGGAAGAAAATGCGATTTAAAAATAGAAGCGCATATCATAAAATCGGATTTGATTATCAAAATATACGATAACGGAATCGGTATCGGAAAAGATGAACTTAGCATACTGAACAATTCATTTATAGCCGAGAAAAGCTCAGTTGAAAAAAGTATAGGTTTAATCAATATAAATAAACGGCTGAAATTATTGTACGGAGATGAATACCACCTTCGCATATCCAGTGAAGAAAATAAGTTCACCGAAGTTGTCCTGAATATTAAAATCAGCGAATAATTTTTGCACAGTTTCACAAAACGGAGGAAATATATGAAGTATTACAAGGTTTTAATCATTGATGACGAATTGCCCATCAGAATGTCTTTAAGCAAAATAATAACCGAACGAATCCCCGAATGTACGGTTGTAGGCGATGCAAAAGACGGAAATGAAGGCATTTCGAAAATAGCGGAAAGCAATCCCGATATCATCATTACAGATATTTTTATGCCCCAAACAGACGGGCTGGACATGATTGAAAAAATTAAATCACATGCAAAAATTATCGTTATAACAGGCTTTCATGATTTTGAAAAAGCACGTCAGGCAATACACCTTAATGTATTTGATTTACTCACCAAACCAATAAATCATCAAAAACTCATTGATAGCATAACAAGAGCCATCAGGGAAATAAAAACCGAAAAACTGTCCTCCTTAAAAATTCTATTTTTAGAAGCCATAAACGATTGCAACATTCAGCTTGTTCAGCATTATGCCGATTCAATCACACAGGATATACGCAAATTGGATATTGATGACGCTGTATTTATCAGAAATTATTTTACCCAAATCCTCTTTTCTATGCAGGAAACACGAACAATTATTCTGGACAGCCGCGATGACTATATAGATAATATCAGTTTAAAAAATATGATAGCCAAAACCTCCGATATTGAAGAGTTAATAGAGGTATTCAACGCCTGCGTCAGTAATATTATAAGAAACATGAAGCAAAATAATCTGGCAAATATATCTAAGCATATCCGAATGGCTATAGATTTTATTGATGAAAATTATAAAAAGAAAATTACACTTGAAGATGTTTCCCGTCATATCGGTTTAAGCGAAGTATATATCAGCCGCCTTTTTAAAAAAGAAACAGGAAAGACCTTTTTGGACTACATCAATGAAGTAAAACTATCCAGCGCAAAACAAATGCTGGATACCGGAAAATACAAAGTGTACGAGGTTGCCGATGAACTCGGTTTCAACAATTCACACTATTTCTCTACACTGTTTAAGAAGTTCACAGGGCTGACACCGAGCGAATATCTGCAAAACAAGCATATATCGCAGGAATAGTACACAGTCTGCAAAAAAACTTCGTCAACCGCAAACATAGAAAAAGCAAACCCTTTAAAATATTTTTAGCCATGCGGGTAATATCGAAAGCCCGCATGGCTGTTTTTTTGCGCAAATATTCCGCCGCTTTTTGGCAGTCTGTCACTCACCTATCGAGCAGCTATCATTCAGAATAATCCGTCCGATATTTCCTCTGTTGCACAAAAAGTAACATTTGGATGCGTTCGCAGTAAGCTGGCAGGAATCTGCGGCCGAACTTTATCAAACAGCACATGCCTTATAATTCCGTGCTGCCAAGGCCGATTAAGTGCAATATAAATTTTTCGCGATTGCAAAATCTGTTTCATACCTATCGTGATACACCACCTTGGCATTCCCTGCAAATCTCCGCGCTGATATCCATACGCGTTTATCGTCATCGTCTCTCTTGTGATTGCGAGCACTCTTGTTCCGAGCGCCGCAAATTCTTCAACAGTGATAGGGTCATCTGCTTCGGGCGGCTCGTTAAACGCGATATGTCCATTGATTCCCAGACCGCCAAGACACAAATCAACGCCTCCCAAACTTTCTATCATAGCATCATATTCTTTTTCTTTGCCCGGTTCCGGAAAATGCCGCTGACTCTCCGGCATAACAAGCTCCGGCTTCACCAAGGAGTAAAAAGATGAATTCATACGACGGCGAAAACTCATCATATGTTCGGCATCAATAGGTTTTTCGGGCGTTGTTAAATACTCGTCCATGTTAAAGAAATGAACATTCTTTAAGGATACATTGAGATGGTTGACCATTTTTGCAAGAATCGGATACTGTTCCGTGGGACCGACCGGCACAATCATAACAGTTTTTTTATTCTCTGCGTTATTTTTGATAATTTCATCCAGCATGGTAACCGCCATATCAAAATATACCTCCCATTCATGGGATACTGCGCGATATAAAATATTATCCAACTTTCTTTCCATATTCAATTCCTCCTATAAAATTAAAAGTCCGGTTTTCGGTTATCAGCCAGCGCATCAAATAATTGACTCAAAAGCATAAATGCGCGAACATTATGGAACGGACCTTTCCAGTCGCTGCCTTTAATTTGCGAAATCGGCGTTCCGTCACGGTGCAGATGTCCATACCATTCCGGATGCCCGGGATCTGCAAAATGCGCGCTTGCATACTGATATATTTTTTCAAACCCTTCCATGTATCTATCATCATCGGTGTACCAATAGGAATATGTAAGGGCAAGCATTGCCTCGCAGTGTACCCATAATAATTTCATATCCCATTCCAAACTCAGTACAGGCTTATTTTCCAAATCCACAAAATAGAAAATGCCGCCCATTTCATTATCCCAGCCGCGCTCCAGCGACCACTCCGTTACCTTTATCGCGCTCTCCATAAGCGTTTTGTCTTTTCGTTTAATTGCCTCGCGCATAATAAACCATGCGGTTTCCATGCTATGCCCGGGATTTATCAATCTCCCTTCCGGAGAGTGGATAAACTGTCCGTCAAAATCAACTGTTTCCAACAACGCTTTCTTATCCGGCTTGATAAAAAAATGCTGTATCGTATCAAGACACTCGGTAATCATACGGTCGTATTTCGGGTCGTCATCTATTTCGCGCATGGTCTGAGCAACATTCATCATAATCATAACAATACTGTGTCCCTTGTGCCTGCGTGTCTGCGGATTGACCTTAGGCGGGAAATAGCCCGGAGTTGTATAATAAAGCTCCATTAAACTGTATAATTTGACAGCGCGCTCCTTTACCTGTTCAAAACCGGTGGCTTTGTAATACTCCGCATACCCCATCACAGCAAACGCTTCAGAAAAATAATATCGGCGAAGCACCAGAGGCTTTCCGTCTCTCGTAACCCGAAAATACATATGCCCGTCCTCTGCAAAACAATAGCGATTGATGAAATCGTATCCGCATTTCGCCGCGTCAAGCCATGCCTGCTTTCGCCCAAACTCATTATATAGCTTTGAAAACATCCAAAGGCTCCTGCCCTGCTGCCAAACCGATTTATCCTCATAAAACAACTCCCCGTCACGGTCAAAGCCGCAGAGATAACCGCCATATTCCTTATCAGGCGATACCTTTTCCCAAAAAGGAACAAAATTCTCCATCAAAATTTTCTGAATATCTTTCCGATACTTTTCAAAAAACTCCTGCCGCATCTCCTTCTCCCCCTTAAACCATTGTCACACAAGGTCTTTTGGCGACCCTGCCAACGATTTCCTCATACGGCGCGTCACTGTTCCACATAAGCTCGGCGCAAAGAGCCTGCGGGTACCAAATTCCACCGTCCAACGCACCGGCAATACATAAATTCACGTTACTTCCGCCAAACTCATTCACTTTTCTTGTAAATTCCCAAACATACTTACCGTTTTGAATCCACTCCGCCTGAAAATACTTCCAGATGGGCTTAAGCATTTCAACATCCTCTTCAATCAACTCATCTGCGGCTTTACCCATAATATACGGCCCGCTTTGATGGACAAATTTTGTCCAATCCATGGTCATCATGCCCTTATAAACCAAACCCGTACGTCCGTAATTGCGCAAACCGATAATCTTCTCGGTAAAATCAAGAGTTGCTTTAAACTCCTTTTCATCAGGTGCAACAGGCAAATAATGATATGGAAAAGTTCCGCAATCCTCCCATATAATTTCGATACGCTTATCCAACGATTCCAAAAATTCTATATCGTTTTTCACAGACGTGGCATGCAACCCAAACTGAATATGCAAATCAGGGTTGATTGCAAAAATGTCCGCCGCTGTACGGTTTACAAAGTTTGTTACAGCCTCAGCAATCAGAACGCCCCCTATATACCTATCCCCATGCTCGGTAAAGGATTGAAAGTAAATTCCGTCCCCCGCTCCGTCATAATTCTCCCGAAAAATTCTCACGATACTTTCCCGCAGTTCGTCCAAGCGCTCAAAATCAATTTTACGGCAGTCTGTATCCCAGCCCCAGGGGAACCCCCACATTAACTCAATGCCGTATTCGTGAGCACAATCCACAATATCCTTCGCATTCAAAGGAATGAAATCGTTCCAAACGATTAACTGATTGATTTTCAATCTGGCAATATTTTCGATATACTTTTGATAATTATTGATGGGGTGTCCCCATGTAAAAATACTTCTGGTTTTCACCTTAGAACAGGACTTTTTATAATAATCCGGAAGCTTATGGTCAAAGATTTCGCAAGGCGTACGCAATCCCCCCGCAACAGGAGCGGCAGACGGCAGATAATCGTCCGCAAAATCAACAGCGCCGTAAAACAAATTCCGTGCGTCATGCGCCGTGATAACTATCACTTTCCAATCGGGGTTAACCGGATTATCCGCCGCCTTTACAACATATCCGTTTTCGGGAATCTCGTCACGCTGAATCAGTTGCTGCGCAAACTCATTTTCTCCATAGATTCCAATCGCAATCACATTGCCGTCAATCTTGCATCCAAACTTTTCGCAAGGGAGTACGTGCAAGGCATATACGCCTTTATCTCTGCAAATATATTTCCCTGCTTCCGCGCTTATCAGCTCAATCGCCTTTTTCTCCATTCCGCAATAATTTGCATAAACAACCTTCCAATTTTGCTTTTTCATATGACTCGTCATATCCTTTCTGCCCGCAATCAGTAATGAAAAATTTTGCCTGCGTCTTATCACGGGCGAATAAGACGCGCAATATGAAGCTTCGCGTATTTATTTTGTCATAGACATAACATAATTTTCGTGCACATTAGGTCACTCTCTCGCTGCACTCAAACGCGGAATAAAAATACTCACGCTTTCAGAGTTCTTTTCTGATAAATACTCCATTCACCATGACAGCCTTTACCTGTAAATTTTTATCTAAAATACAAATATCCGCCAGCTTTCCTTCTTGAATTGAACCCAGTTGATGGTCCGCTCCGATTATCTTCGCAGGTGTAAGCGATGCCATAGCAACCGCCTCATACAAATCAATTCCGGCATCAAACACAAGATTTTTTACCATCTGTGAAAGCGGCTGAATACTTCCCGCTAAACGGCTTCTATCCGGAAGACGCGCCGCTCCGTCCGCTACAATAAATTTTTGCGCATCGCAATCCGACTTACTGCCAAGAATATATAATGACTCATCAGATGGCATTCCGCCGGCACGCAAACTGTCAGAAACAATACACATCTGCTCCGCGCCCTTACACTTATAAATCAGCTTTACCATCTCAGGCGTTATATGATGATTGTCCGCAATAATTTCTACTGTAAGCCTGTCATCGACCAGTCCAAGTTCACAAAGCCCCACACTTCTGACACCATTTCTCATAGCGACAGTAGACATAGCGCACCATAAATGCGTACAATGGGTCAGCCCCGCCTCTATTACCGGTAAGATAATATCCTTATATCCGTCATCGTGACCGCCGCAAACCACAATTCCGACTTCACGCAAAGCTTTCGTCATTGTAATCGCACCGTCAAGCTCCGGCGCAATGGTTACAGTTTTCACGACATCCTTATTTTTTAAAATAAAGTCATAGGAATCACGTGCCGGAATTCTCAAAAATCGCTCATGCTGTGCACCTTTATTTTTAAGGGATAGGTATGGCCCCTCTATATGTGCGCCTAAAACGCGGCATTGGGGATTTTTCACCTTTTGATATTGCCGCACCAAAGACAGCATATCGACAATCTGTTCCGGCGGCGCAGTCACAGAGGTTGCGAGCAGCGCCGTCGTTCCATAACGGGAATGAAAAGAAAGCGCTTGCTCAAATGAGTTTTGCTCCGCGTCCATAAAATCTCCGCCGCCTCCGCCATGCGTATGAATATCAACAAACCCCGGACAAACATAAAACCCGTTCGCATTTACAATCGGCTCGTCTTTCGGAGACAGCTTTCCGATGTCCGCTATTTTATTATCTTGTATCCTGATGTCACAATTTTCTTTCACTCCGGTTGGTAAAACAACAGAACCATGTTGTATCAGCATCGCGTTCACCTCTTATATCTGTATTACTCAATACCATTTTAATCTCTTTTACCGTTAAAGTAAATGTAAAATTAAAGACTATTTTATAATTTTTCGGCACAAAACAATTGACAAATTTTATTTTTAAACTATAATATTAGTTATAGGAAAAAGGGGGTTTTGTTATGTACGTCCGCCCAATTCACGAATTATATAATTATAACTTTTCAGTTAATGTAATCAATGCATTAAAATCACATTGGCGAACGCAGAATTTTTTTAGCTGCATTGATACACCAAAAGAAAAAAACATTCTGCTCTATCTGAGCGACTGCAAAGCGGAATACACCTTAAAAAACGGAGAAAAACTCTACGCAAAAAGCGGCGATATAACCTACACTCCCGTGAACAGCGAATACTCGGTGCGTTTCTATGATTTCAAGGACGAGGCTAGCCACACCGTCGGCATTAATTTTTTTCTGTTCGACGCAGATAATTGCCCTTTCGTTCTTTCGGATACGGTAACGATTCTGACACCGACAGATGATTACAACTACAAGCTTCTTTTCTCGAAGGTTGACATTCACAGCGAAGCCGCGGTCACCTGCTACGGTAAAATGAAAGCAGGTATGTATGATATTCTTTTAAATTTAAGCGCTTCCATGCGTCTGGATAAATTTAAAAAATACAATTTAATATCCGCAGGAATTTTATATATGGAGGAAAGTATAGATTATGACTTGAGCATTGCCGAGATTGCCGCGCTGTGCAACGTAAGCGAAACCTATTTTCGCCGCTTGTTCAAGGAATATTCCGGTCTCTCTCCCGTCGAGTATAAAATCACGAGTAAGATTAATAAAGCAAAACTGTTCCTTGAGCATGATAACCTGACCGTTTCAGAAATTGCTCAAAAGCTTAATTTTGCCGATACTGCCTATTTTTCAAAACAATTTAAAGACAGGGTTGGAATGACGCCGTTGGAATACAAAAGCTATACAGAATCCATATAAAACTCATGCCAAATATGAGAGTATAAGTTTCTTAATGTAAAGGAACGGCTTTTTACGCCGTTCCTTTTACTATTCTGCTTTTAAAAATAATAACCGCAAACTCCCCTATTGCTATTCAAGAAAAAACCTTCTGTGACATTCCGATATTCGGAATGTCACAGAAGGTCACCGTCATAACTAAAACTCACCTATAATACCATAATCGGCATATTCAAAAATCCGCGCGTCTTTGTCGGGATTGATGGCAATAATCGTCCCTGCGTTTTCAATCGCGCAGGTGTGATGCACCGCGCCGGAAATTCCGACCGCAATATAAATTTTAGGTAAAACCGTTTTGCCCGTCAGTCCAATCTGTGAGGAGTACGGCGCACCGCCGCAATCCACCAGTCCCCGCGACGCACCCACGTCTGCGCCAAGAGAGTCTGCGAATTTCCGCAACCGCTCCAACGTATCTTTCACACCCTTGCCGGCGGCAACCACAATATCTCCGCTTTTGCTGCTGGTGCGAACAGTTGCCATCTGCGGCTTGGTACGGCACTCAATTTTTGCGGTCACGCTGCCGCTGCGCGCCGGACGATACATAAAGAGCTGCTTGCCGTCCGTTTCCAACGCGGTGCAGTCGGCGCACAATCCCGTTTGTAATAATGCTGCTGTAATCGGTGCGTTTTTCCTGCCCCACAGGTCAGCGTCCCATAAAATAACTTCCGGCTGTTTCTCCTTTGCCAATGCGGCAATTTTGAAAGGGTCTGTTTCACGGATAATAACCACGTTTTCCGCAACATTCTCAGCCTCTTTTAATTCCCCGACTGTCCAAACCTCTTTCAGTTTATTTTCAGAGAGAAGTGTTTGCTCCCGCGTTTGTCTGTCCTCGTTCTTTAACCGCTCAATCAGCGGCAGCAACTCATCTCTTTGAATAAATTTACACCTGCGCTGACCTTTTTTGTTCTCAAATACTTTCAATACTTTTGTCGGTGAACCATTCAAACCGCATCGGCTTATATCAGCCTGAATGACGCTGTTGTCCCATACCTCAACCTCTCCCGCCTTTTTCCCTATACTCGGAAATCTCAAGGTGTGAATCCGCTCTATCGTTAACAAACAAGGCAGGCTTGCCTGTTCCTCCCCCGAACGCGTTTGGCACTTTACCGCCTCACCAACCTCCGGCTGTCGCATTACGTTGGTGATAACCGGAATGTTCATAAGAGTGGCAAGACAAGGGCCCACCTGCGCGGTGTCTCCGTCAATGGACTGTCTGCCGCACAAAATCAAATCAGGCGCTGTTTGTTCTATCGCTCGCGATAAAATATAAGCGGTAGCTAAAGTATCCGACCCTGCAAAAACAGGGTCGGATATTAAAACAGCACGGACGCCCAGACGAGTCACTCTCTGCAAGACCGAACACGCGGACGGTGGACACATACTGATTACCGTAATATCTCCGCCGATGCGAAGCGCGCATTCCAACGCTGCCTCGTCAAAGGGGTTTGGTTCGCCGTCAGCAATTTTCATACAGACTGTAATCTTCATCTCTGCCACCCCGCACTGTATAAAGGCGCCAATGCGTCATGCACCTTCTTGTAGGTTTTGAATATTTCCAGATATTTTTTATGGTTCTCCATATTCGGTTTGGTCTCAGACACGGTTTGATTGCAAATAGCTACCGCCGTTTCAAAACTGTCAAACACCCCGATTGCCACACCTGCCAGCATAGCCGTACCGAACGAAGAATCACTGTGCTTTTTTTGCACCAAAGGTATGCCGAGTACGTCAGCAGTAATTTGCCGCCAAAGCGGACTTTTCCCGCCGCCGCCGATAATCGCTGCTTGCTCATCATGCGGAATTCCGATTTCCTCCAGGGCGGTTTTGCAGTCCAGCAACGACAGAGCGACGCCCTCCATGACCGCCCGTGAAAAATGCGCCTTGGTGTGCCCCGCGCGAATCCCCGTAAAACTGCCGCAAAGCATCGGGTCGGCATAAGGGGTCAGTTCTCCGTTTAAATACGGATGAAAGAGCAATCCGTCCGCGCCCGGCGCAAGCCGTGCTGCGTCCTTGTCCAGCTCTTTGAAATCTCCGCCGAACGTATCCCGATACCACCGATAAGAAGCGGCGCAGGATTTGGTCGCTGTGCCGGGATACCACAAACCGTCCACCGTATGTGAATAGTTAATCAAGTGCTGATTCGGGTATGCCTTTTCGGTCACAACGCAAATTCTGCCTGCAGTCGCAAGCTTGACGGTCATATTACCGCTTTTCACCCCACCGGAGGCAAATACCTCCATCACTGTATCGGTTGTGCCGCAAACGACGGGCATTCCCTCACAAAGTCCCGTTTCTTCCGCCGCCTTTTGGCTGACCTGTCCCACAACATCGGTAGGCTTTACAATCTGCGGAAGAATACTCATATCAAGTCCCGCAATTTCGCACAACTCCTGCGACCATTTAAGCGTGTTGAAATCAAAAAGCATACTGCCCTCTGCCTCGATATAATCGGTGACGTAATCGCCGGTCAGCATATGCCGTACATAATCCTTAGCGAACATGATTTTTCTTGTCTTATTCCAAATCTCAGGTTCATTGTCCCGCACCCACATCAACTGCGGCAGCGTCCAAATGGTGTCCGGCTGATGGAGCGTCCGCTCCGCGATAAAAGGAATTTCCTTTAATGCTTCCGCCTGTGCAATACTGCGCGTATCCGTCCAATAAATGGCAGGGCGCAGAACCTGAAAATTTTCGTCAGCAAGCACCGCAGTATGTGTTGCTGCGTCCAAAGCCAGTGCCGCAATTTCCTGCGGCTGAACTCCACTTTGCCGCAAAACTTCTTTCACGTTTTTACATACGGCATTGTACCAATCCTCCGGATTTTGCTCTGCCCAACCGTTTTGTGGATAAGAGGTCGGATATTCCACCAAGCTTTCCGCTTTCACCTCTCCGCTTTCCGAAAGGAGAGTCGCCTTGGACGCGCCTCCGCCGAAATCAATTCCCAAAAGATATTTCATATATCTCTACCTACCTTTAAGTTTGTTCCATATATTCCCGCGACAACGCCTTTTTCTATCAGTTCCGTATTCTCCTCATGCGCAATCAGCCATTTATTTTTGCGGAACAGCAATTTATCCTTTGGTTTACCGTCCAATGGGAGATTTGTCCCTTTCGGCAATACCACAATGCTCATAAAGCCGTTTTTATCCGTCTCGCACGGGCAGAAATGCAAAGTTGTTGCGTATACTTCAATCGTCGTTCCCTTTTTCACCAAAAAAGCCCTGACGTTCTCGGAGAAATAGCGATTCCCCTCCATTTCGGAAAGTGTACCCAAAAACAAAATCATATCCGTGACCGCCACATTGATTTCGGAACTTTTATGCCATTCCAGCGCGTTTAAGCTGTCACTGTGACCCCAGCAACAACCGACTTCGATATCAAGTTCGCCAAAAATTTCCTCTTTAAGCGTTTTGAAAGAAGCACATTGCTCAAGCTGTGTCACGGACGCTTCATAGCGTGAACCGCTTTGCGGCATCTCAATTGACGCCGCCTTTTCAATCAGCTCTGTCGAATTAAAATCCAATACTCTGCCGTATTTACTGAACACTTTATCGGTAACTTGATACAATTTCATAGTTTTTTCCTTTCGATAATCTTTCGGTCCCTTTGCCGCAAACAAAAGCCTGCAAAAAATTGCTTAGATTTTTGTTTGCAGGCGTGCGCTGCGTATCGAGTATACGCGAGACACGCCGAAAACGGAAAGATGAGTGAATTTTTGCAGGCGCCTTAGTTATTTAACCACTTATGTTCCTCATCGGTGGTCATAAAGAATCCTCTGACGGGACCCGCCATAATCCACAGATAATAATTATCATAGCCGGGTGCGGTATGGAAAGGATGATACCCTCTCGGAATTTCCACCAAGTCACCGGATTTGACGGTGTAGGTCTCGTCCACATCGCCCTCCATGGTATAAACCTTTTGAATACCGAAGCCCTGCGGCTTTTTAAACTCGTAGTAATATACCTCCTCGGTGTTTGCCTCGGTCGGCATATTGTCATCATCGTGCTTGTGCGGCGGATAGCTCGCCCACTGACCGCCCTCTACATAGGCTTCACCAATGTAAATCTGATCCGCCTCAATTCTTTCGTCCAAAATAAAATGCGCCTGCCGCTGCCAGCCCGGCTTGCCCATATCCTTTATCACAACGTCCTCAGGGTTAATAAGCGCCGGCTTATGGTCGTTCTTTGACGGTGCTTTGCAGACAGCGATTGCCACCTCGCCGCAAGCAGTAATGGTAAACTCTGTATTTCTCGGCACATACACGCAGGAAGCAGGACCGTCGAATACGGTTGCGCGCTTGCCTATGTTCTCATATTTAAAGTTTGCGCCCTCAACCGTGCACGTTCCGTACAGAATGAGCAAGCCGTATTCCTTATCCTGCTCGCTGTACTTCTTTGTGTCACCGTCTGCCAGTCTGACCATGTCGATTTCAACATTTTTACAGCCGCTGTTCTCCTTAGTAAGAATTTCCGACTTGCCGAATCTTTTATTCCAATGTTTTTTATAATTCATAAATCAACATTCCTTTCTTTTAAGAATTTTCGTACCGCAGCATAGTCAGGCACGCTCTGCCTTGCCCCGAATCCTGTGCATTTGATTGCCGATACGGCGCTGGCAAAGATACAGCATGAATAATAGCCCAACCCCTGTGTAAGCCCAAAGGCAAACGCACCGTGAAAAACGTCGCCCGCGCCGTTGGTATCCACCGCGTCTACCGGAAAAGACGGATATTTTTGTAACTTTCCGTCCGCGAGCAGAATTCCGCCGTCCTTGCCCTGTGTGATTGCAATAACTTCGGGGTTATATAGCGCCATCAGCTTTTCGGCGGCAGTCTCCACGTCCTTTGCTCCGGTATGTCCGAGCGCAAACTCCTCGGAGGGGATTAAAATATCCGCATAGGGCAAAAGCCGTTCCACTCCGTCATACAAACCGCCCGCGTCATATAAAACGCGCACGCCGTTCTCCCGAGCAAGCTTTGCGCCCTCCACAGCCGCGTCCAGTTCATTGCCATCCACCATCAGAATATTCGCGCCTTTTATCGCGTTTTTCTGCGCAGTATCCAGTATCAGAGACGGAACATCACCTTTGTAGAACACACAAGTACGGGAAGCATTCTGCCCATTGATTAAAATATACGAGGAAAAAGAGGTATGCCCCTCAAATATTTCTGTAAATTCAGTGGAAACGCCGTAACGCTCCATATCTTCTCTCAGAAAATTTCCGCCCGCGTCATCCGCCAGATTACCGATATAGGCACACTCCGCGCCCAGTTTAGCGGCGGCTGTCAAGCCTGTCGCACATGGTCCGCCGCCGCAGGGAACAATTCCGTTACTGCGCATTTTTGTGTCCTCCGTCGGGAAGGACGGGACATTTATCAAAGTATCAAACACATTCGCGCCTATTCCAACAATCCTGCTCATGCTTTATGCTCCGCTCCCAATAATTTTATTTTGCTGATACCAAACTGCTTGACGCTTTCTATCGCGTCTTTCATAAACAAATCAATCGCGATTAAATCACGGGAAGTCTCAAACACTTTATCCAGGAAAGAATAGCAAACGTCCGTGCCGAAGTTAATCTTGCGGATGCCTGCTTTAACCGCCGCCTGAATCTCACTGTCCGGTACACCGCTGCCGCCGTGCAGAACAAGCGCCGCGTCTGTCGCCGCGTGAATTTCCGCAATTCTGTCGATGGCAAGCTTGGGCGCTTTCTTATATCTGCCGTGCGCCGTGCCTACCATAACGGCAAGTGCGGTAACGCCCGTTTTTTCCACAAACTCTACCGCATCTTTCACCTCGGTGTAATCAGTCGAAATTTCATCGTTCACACTGCCGATATGACCAAGCTCTCCCTCCACGCCAATACCTATTGCATCACACATATCCACAACCTCTTTGGTCTGCGCGATATTTTCCGCTAAAGAAAGCGTAGATTTATCTATCATAATTCCGGTCGCGCCCCAGCGCAGCGCGCGTGTTACCTCAGTTATGCCTGCGCCGTGGTCGAGATGAAAACAAATCGGAACGCTTGCCTTTTTCGCCGCCGCAAGCACAATCGGCGCTACAAAATACCCCTCTTTGTTGGTAAACAGACGGGAATAGCTTTGAATGATAATCGGCGCTTTCATTTCCTCCGCCGCTTCCATGATTCCCATAACCGTTTCCATATTATATACATTAAATGCGGGAACGGCAAAATTTTTCTTCTCTGCGATTGTCAACACGTCTTTTAAGCCTACAAGCATTGCAGTACAACCTCCTCCACAGACATAACCTGAATACTGCCATCTGCCGACAGCATTTCATATTCGGCAGGCGACTGTGTAACGATAATCTCCGCGTCCACATTCTTCGCATTGATTACGCGGTCATGCGCTACCATTTTCATCACGTCCGGCATATACTCGTTCATAATAAGATTGCCCGCGAGCATGGTATCTTTATTATATAATAACATTTCTTTCACGTCAGCACAAGCGGAAATGATACTTCTGCCAGGCTCAAATTCTTCCAGTTCTCTGGAAAGGTTGTGGTTATCCTGAATGGTGCAGTTCATCTCGGTCTTTTTAAGCTTTAATTTACCGCTCTTAACCGCATCGGCAAGAAAGGCGGTAAAGGTAACAACATTACCCTTGAGCGGAATATCCCATTCCCTGTAATCGCGGATAAAGGTCTTTGCGTCCGCAGGGTCATACGCGATAATTGTCTGAAAATCGAGTTCTTTCGCGCAGTTTTCCATAATTTTCTTTGTTTCGTCCGCCGCACCGACCAAAAAGTTCATCGCATAGCCGCTGTCCGGCTCGTTCTCAAAAACCGTAAACGGGATACCTGCCTTTTCCAACAGTGTAATCGCGTTTTTTGCGCTTTTGCAACTCTTATATATCGCGTCCTTACCGAGGAAAAGCAGGGTATCTGTCTTTGCAGTGTGCGCTGCCATTGCCTTTTGCAGGTCGGGACAAATCTCCGTCGCTCCGTAAACATTACCCGTCTCGGTAACATTTTCAATTAACTTGCTGATATATTCGGGCGTTTCACCATTGAGCGCAAGTTCCAAACGTACCTCTTTAGTAAACTGTACCGGATCCCAACCGGTCACGCATTCCTTGGTACAAGCGCCGCACAGCGCGCATTCGTACACGTTGTCGGCGACCTCGCTCAAAGGCTCTGCGCCTCTCTCTACCAGAGAAAGTCCGAGCGCTCTCGCTCTCGCCGTGTTTCTCTCTTGTCCTGTTGCGTTGCCGATGGGGCAGATGTGACGACACATCCAGCAAAATCGGCAGCTATCTATGATTTCTTTACTTTTTTGTGAAATTAGCATAACGTCTACCTCCTTTTATAATCCAAGCTTAAACGGATTCATTATCCCATTAGGATCGAGCTGTTTTTTCATTCCCTCAAACACCTGCATCGCCGGACCGTACTGTTCTTTCATCAATCTGCCGAGCTTAATTCCCACGCCGTGGTGGTCATTGACCACGCCGCCGTTTGCAATGGCGGTGCGCACGCCGCAGTTCCAAATAGCGTTGTGCAGGCGAAGCGCCTCGTGCGGATCCTCCGGAACATTTTCCTTGTCCACGATAAAGCGGTCGTAAATCATACAGCCCCACTCATACCAGTGCGAGAAATGAGCAATAAATCTCGCTTGCGGGAAGTTGGTTTCAATCGCCTTTTTCATTTCCCAATAGATTTTTTCAATCTTATCATAGGGCGCAATGGTGTCCATCGTGCCGAACATCTGCGGCAAATCCATCATGTGACCCGGATAAAAGAAGGTAATCTTCTCCTTCCACCACTTTTCACCGTACTCGCTGCCCAAATCCTCCGCGCCGTACTTATTGAAAATCTCCATCATAATTTTATGCTCTACGTCCACCAGCTCTTTTACGCCCTCAAGCGCAATGTTCATAAACGCGCCCTTTTTCTCTACGCCAACAATTTTCTTGATAAGCGTGGAGGTTTCCGCCTCGTCGTAAAGGCGCATAACTGACGGCTTGAACTTTTGTAAAAGTTCCCGTCCTGCGTTAAACGCATCTGTCATGTTGTGGAACAGAAATCCGCGGAATTGTCTGGATTCCGGCTGCTCGTAAATCCGCATCTGCGCTTTGGTAATGATACCAAGCGTTCCCTCCGAGCCGATAAATATTTGGTTCAAATCAGGACCTGCCGCGTGCTTGGGCGCGGGCGAGGTTTCGATAATATCACCGTTAGGCAAAACAACCTCCATTTGCAGCGCCATATCGTCAATCTTACCATACTTGGTAGAGGAAACACCGATACCGCGATGCGCGAGAAATCCGCCTACGGTGGAACAGGTGAGAGAGCTTGGGTAGTGCATGGTCGCGTACCCCTTTTCGTTCGCCGCCCATTCAATGTGCTTATAAATCGCGCCTGCGCCGCATTCTATGTACATACCGTTTGTGTTAACGTCATAAATCTCATTCATACGCTTGGTGTCAAGCAGAATGCCCCCGCAAACCGGAATCGCTCCGCCCTGCGTACCGCCGCCGCCTCCCCAAGTTGTCACGGGAATTTTATAGTAATTCGCAATTTGAAGCACCTTGGAGGTTTCCTGCGCGTTCTTCGGCGAAACGATAAAATCGCCCTCCGGCATACGGCGACCTCTGTCCGCCCACATTCTGGACAGCCAGAAATAATCCACACTGTGCGTCAGCTTGTCTATCGGTCTTGTCGAACAGTTTTCTCTCCCGACTGCGTCCTCCAGTTCAGACGCAATCATGTCCATCAAAAAATCATTCATTGTTTTTCCTCCTTAATCATTAACCGCATCGAATTCCAGATTGGGTATATACTTGCAAAATTCCTTTAACATTTCCGCATATTTTCCGTAAAGTTCACTCATGTGGTGAATATACGGCCCCTCAATCATTTTTCTCTCTAACTTGGACAAATCTTCAAATTCCGCCCACAGATAGGTTCCAAAGGTGTTCGGGCCATCCGTGGTTTGGAACTCACCGCCGAGCAATGTATAATTGCCGCGGTCGCCTTGAAATCTCGCTATCGTATATTCTCCGTCCTTCGCGCGGAAGCTGGGCTTTGTATTGAACAATTTCGCCTTTTCGCCGCCCTTTTTCGCAGAATAGGGGAACGGTCCACAATGCCACAAAAGCTCCGCGTTCTTATTCGAGGGGTGTCTGACGGTAAATTCACCGAACAGCGGTTTGTCGGTTCCGCGGGACGCACACTGCAAAATCGCCTGCGTGATTGCGCCGTGCAGGTCAGATTCGCAGGTGACAATATATCCCATATCATAGAGAATACTCATCGCAAGGCAGGGGTTCGCCCCGAACGCCTGCGGCATACTCGTCCAGCACTCGCTGAGCAAAACATCCGCATTTGTCTCCTCAAACACTTCGATATACGCATATACAAAGGTCAGCATTTTCTTTAAAACTTCATCGTCCAAACCGGCGACGTCGTATTGTTCTTTCAGCTTTGCTAAATCCGTGTCTAACTTGTCAGATTTCTCATTCAGCAAGCGGTTCAGTTTTTCGGTCATAATTGTCATATTCATGGTCGAAATATTGATACCGAACTTTTCGGTAATCTCCAATTCGTTCGCCATCACACTCTTGAACGGATTGAGCCGCGTGCCGATCTGTGTCACTTTAAGATTTTTGAAGTTTTTCACCATGCAGACCACCGATAAAAATTGCCGTAAGCCTTTTGCGAAAATCTCCTCTTCCATCTGACAGTTTTCAATGTATGAAAAAGGAACATTCAACCGCCGAAGCTGTTTGCTGATAGCAAACAGTCCGCACTGCGCGTCGGTGTATCTCGTGCCATCCGCTTCAAATATCATATCCTGAGGTCCCCACAGCAATACAGGCAAACCCATCATTTTGGCAATTTGCCCCGCCGCTTCCTCACTGCCGAAATTACAGTTAATAAGGAAAATGGCGTTTACTCCCTGTTTGATAAATTCCTCCCGAATAGGAGCGCACTGCTCTACGCGGGACAAAAGTCCTTCTTCGTTGAGCCATTCCAAATCAACAAATTCCGTGTTCGCGTCAATAAAGCGTTCTTTTATATACGCAATCACCTTGTCCTTATTTTCTTTTGCTTTTGCGGGCTCAAAAATTCCCTTTCTGGTCGCCTCGTCCGCTAACTGTCTGCGCAGCGGAACCAATCCTATTTTCACTTTGTAATCAAGCACGGTATTTCCCCCTTTGATGCCATGTATGAAATTAAATTTCATAATTTTGTTCATTTTCTTGTGATAATTCTATCATAAATAAAATTATTTTTCAATAGATTTTAAAAAAATTTTTTATATTTGACAAGTTTTTTTAAATTTGTTATAATAATAACGAAAATAAATTTCACAAAAGGTTGTGACAATCGCTATGCGAAAAACTACTTTAAAAATTAAAATGTTATATAATGAAATGGGAAGCGCCGAGAAAAAAATAGCCGATTGGATTTTTGAAAATCCGAACGGTATTATTCCGCTTTCCATCAGTGAGCTTGCGGAGCAGTGCGGCTGCGGAGAGGCAACTATTGTCCGTTTCGCGCGGCGCATCGGCTTTGGCGGATATCAGGAACTGAAAATCTCTCTCGCACAAGAGGAAGGAAAGGCGGAAATCAATGATACAATTTCCGCCGCGGATTCCTGCTTTGAGATTTTCGAGAAAATATCCAACGATATTTATTGTACCTTGGAAATGACAAAAAAATTCATAGATAAGGACATGCTTAACACCGCCGCTGACATAATTCTGAACGCGAAAAAAATTGTGGTGTTCGGTTTGGGTAATTCAGGTGCAATCGCTATTGATATGCAGCACAAATTTCTCAGAATCGGCTATAATATCCACGCCTATACTGACAATCATATGCAGGCAATCGCCGCATCGCATTTAAAAAGCGGCGAAGTTGCGATCGGCATATCACATTCCGGCTCTTCACGCGACATTGTAGAGGCTTTGGAAGTCGCAAGAAATCACGGCGCAAAAACAATCGCAATCACCAATCACGGGAAATCCCCGATTGTCAAGCAGAGCGACTGCGTGCTGTCCACCGCCTCAGACGAGACGCAATACAGCATCCTCGGTTTGAATTCCAGAATCGCGCAGCTTGCCATTGTGGACGCGCTCTATTCCTATGTCCTTTGCCGCAATCCGCGCACGCACGATTCCATCAAGGTGACGGAAAAATCTTTGCAAACAAAAAAGTATTGATTTTGCCGTTCCCTACGGTTAACATCATTTCGTTTCATATTCTTATACCAAAAAACTCACTGCAACAATATCGTAAGCACTGCGCCTTTCGTTCCTTCTGCCGTGGTGTAAACCTTTAATTTTTCGCTTCCTCTCTCCGACCGGAACCGCCGCCGAAATTCGTCCCGTGCGCATTTGGCGATCGGGCAAATTTACCGGATATTTTATTTACTATCTTTATTAACTATTTTTACTCTATCAAAATGGAGTTTTTTTCTGCATCCTTTTCTAACACTAAAGACCGTACATTTCACCTATATAGCAGGTGATTTTTATTTTTATTGCCAAAAGAACATTGATTAACCTCAATGTTCCTTGCTGTTATTTAATTATCATATCCTTTGCAAGCTGCAATGATGAGGCTGCCGTTTTCTGCCTTATAAGCAAGTCTGTTTTCTTCGCCAATCCGGCGGTTCCGCCATTCACGCAAATTTTCTTTTAGCAATTCGGGTTCGCCCTCGCCGTAAAAGATATCACATTGAATACTCTTTACCAGCTTATTGATTTTCCGGTAGGATTACAATGGATCTCCTGCAATCCTATAATGTTAATGATGAAAAACCCGAAATAAGCTTGACATTATGACAATTTTATGCGAAAATATGGAAAAAACAAATTTTGGCTCTAAGATGCTGTGGAAATAGGTATTGCGGGAAGATGTTTAATAGACGGCAGAATACATTTTTATCAGAAAGTCTATACACTGCCTATGGATAATACCGAAAATGCGATGTATTGGAAATGGAAACCCGATTGAAACCAGTATGTTTTGTAAAAGTATTTTTGACGTAGAAGAGTCGATAGAAAAAACAAGGAGGCAACTATCTATGATAGATATTAAAACGCTTGAGGAAAAACCGTATGCGCCGCTTGCCGCGCATTCAAGAAAGCTTGCGGCAGAGGGCTGTGTATTATTAAAAAATGAAAATAATACTCTCCCGATAAAGCCTGAGAATACGGTTTCATTTTTCGGAAGAACGCAAATTGATTACATAAAAAGCGGCACAGGTTCGGGCGGTCTTGTGCATACCGAATATGTTGTGAACATTATTGACGGCGCGCTTAATAACGATAAAATCAATGTAAATACCGAGCTTGTCGATATTTACAAGTCGTGGATTGCGGAAAATCCGTTTGACGAGGGCAATGGCTGGGCTACTGAGCCTTGGTTTCAAAAAGAGTATGTTCCCGATGAAAGTATTGTAAAATCTGCGCGCGCAAAATCTGACGTTGCGGTAATCGTTATCGGCAGAACGGCGGGCGAGGACAGGGATAACGCGCCAGAAAAGGGAAGCTGGTATCTGACCGACGAGGAAGAGTCTTTACTCAGCATTGTTTCAAAGCATTTTGAAAATACTGTTGTTTTGCTAAATGTCGGCAATATCATTGATATGAACTGGGTAGAAAAGTATCATATCAAATCTGTTCTGTATATATGGCAGGGCGGACAGGAAGGCGGAAACGCTGTTGCCGATATTCTTTCGGGCGAGGTAAATCCAAGCGGTAGATTGTCCGATACCATAGCAAAGGACATATCAGATTATCCGAGCAGTAAAAATTTCGGCAATAAGGATTTTAATTTGTATCAGGAGGATATTTATGTCGGCTATCGGTATTTTGAAACCTTTGCGCCGGAAAAGGTACTTTATCCGTTCGGTTATGGTATTTCATATACGGAATTTGATATAGACACCTCCAGCGTAACCAGAAAAGACGACAAAATATCTGCAATGATTACGGTTACAAATATAGGCAGCACAAACGGCAGGGAAGTTGTACAGGTCTATATTGAATCGCCGCAGGGCAAACTTGGCAAGGCGAAACGCTCGCTTTGCGCGTTTGCGAAAACGGATATGATTGCGCCAAATAAAAGCGACGACCTATTGCTTACAATGGATATAGCCGATTTTGCGTCATATGACGACAGCGGAATAACAGGGCATAAATCCTGTTATGTGCTTGAATCGGGAGAATATAACATATATATCGGTAAAAATGTAAGAGGGGCGAAGAAAGTATATAGCTTTACGGTTGACGAGTTGACGGTTACCAAGCAGCTTACAGAGGCACTTGCGCCTGAGCGTGATTTTGATGTGCTTTATCCGTCAGAAGATTTCAATCCTTTATACAGAGCCGCATCAACAAGGACGGTTAATTATGATAAGCGTGTAGCGGATAATCTTCCGCAAAATATTGAATACACCGGCGATAAAGGAATAAAGCTGATTGATGTAAAGAACGGCAAAAGCACAATGGAAGAGTTTATCGCGCAATTATCTGATACGGATTTGCGCTGTCTTGTTACCGGCGAGGGAATGTCCTCTCTAAAAGCCCGTCCCGGCAATGCCGGAGTGTTCGGCGGCGTTACCGCAGAACTTGCAAAATTCGGAATACCTGTTGCATGTATGCATGACGGGCCTTCGGGTATTCGTATGGACAACGGTGATATGGCGACCAGTATGCCCAATGGTACGCTTATCGCCTGCGCGTGGGATACGGAAGCGGCAGAAAAATTGTATGAATATGCAAGTGTCGAACTTTGCTCTCATCATATCGATTCACTGCTCGGCCCGGGAGTAAACATTCACCGTTCACCTTTAAACGGCAGAAACTTTGAATATTTATCGGAAGACCCGTATCTGACAGGAAAAGTCGGCGCGGCGCTTGTAAAAGGTATGAATGTACACGGCAATAGCGCGACGGTTAAGCATTTTGCCGCAAACTCGCAGGAATTATGCCGAAAAGATGTCAATGCCGTTGTTTCCGAACGAGCGTTGAGGGAAATATATTTAAAGCCTTTTGAAATGTGCGTAAAGGAAGGCGGCGCAAAATCCATAATGACTTCCTACAATCCCGTAAACGAGCATTGGACGGCTGTAAATTATGAACTTAACACGGTTATTCTTCGTAATGAATGGGAATATACGGGAATGGTCGTGACAGACTGGTGGCCCAAGCTCAGCAAAGAAGAAACAGATAAGCAAAATCTTCGTGATATGGTAATCGCGCAGAATGATGTGTTCATGCCGGCGAGTGATGCCTTGACATTCAACAGTAATATTGAAGAAAGCCTTGCAGACGGAACACTCACAAGAGGACAGCTGCAAAGAAATGCAAAGAATATTTTGAAATATGCAATAGAAACGCATACTTTTGAGCGTTTTATTGAAAGCGGCGGCAAGCTGGAATTGTCCCTGAAAGATAAATTAGACGAACTGGAAACTGTATTTGAATATGCAAAGCCGCAAAACGAAGAAAAAATAGCAGTTGAGTATAACGATACAGGCAAGCATTTATTGTGCGTTGACTACACATCAGACGCTGAGGGAATATCGCAGTTTGTTATAACAATAAAGATAAATGATACGATAAATTCAAGTGTAACCGTAAACGGCACAGGCGGAGAACAGGAACGCGTATATATGGATTTTACATCTAATACGCAAACCGGAAGTATAACACTGTTGTTTTCACAGCAGATATGTGTTAACAAAATAAGTATTATGAGACAGCTAAGTTGATATTCTAACTTTAATTATATATAAGAAGTTTATCCGGTAAAGATTGCGGAGAAGTTGGCGAATGAGACCCCCAAAAGTTAGACCAAAAATCTAACGATTGGGGGTCGGTTCAACGGTAATCCTTTTTAAATTCCACTAAAAAACTATACTCGATTTTTTCGCTTACTGAACACCATCCAACCAACAATGCCTAAAAAGACGACAGCAACGGCAAGCCACGAAATCAGATACACACTGCCTTTCTCGCAGAACATATCGTAATACCCTTTCAAATAAATGACCACCACGATAATCGGCAAAATATACTTCATATACCACTTAATTTTTTTCGGAAAGCCCATGCCTTCTCCACTGTTCGCCTCACGGATAAAGTTATCCCAGCCCCACCCGTTGCGGGTAGCGCAGAACAGCAGATATACCATAGACCCAATCGGGAGAAGATTGTTGGATACCAGAAAATCTTCTAAATCCATAATATTGCTACCCGCGCCAAGCGGCTGAATATGTGACAGAACATTAAATCCGAGTACGCACGGCATGGAAAGCAAGATGATTGCCGCAATATTGACGGCGACCGATTTCTTTCTCGACCACCCCCATAAATCCATCGCAAAGGAAATAATATTCTCAAACACAGCAACCACGGTGGACAACGCGGCAAAAGACAGGAACAGGAAGAACAGCGTTCCCCAAATCCGACCGCCTGCCATCTGATTGAAAATATTCGGCAGGGTGATAAATATCAGGGACGGCCCCGCGCCCGGCTCGATGCCAAAGGAAAAGCAAGCCGGAATAATAATTAAGCCCGCCATCAGCGCAACAAAAGTGTCCAGCAAGCCGATACTGAGAGCCTCTCCGGTCAGTGAGCGGCTTTTATCCAGATAACTGCCGAAAATCGCCATTGCGCCGATTCCGAGACTGAGCGTAAAGAACGCTTGTGACATTGCGCCAAACACCACATTCCCGATACCGTTGTCAATCATATTCTTAAAATCAGGAACCAGGTAGAATTTTACCCCCTCCATGGCGCCCGGAAGTCTGAGTGAATTCACCGCCAGTGCGGCAATCAGTATCAGCAGACACACCATCATCACTTTTGTAATTTTTTCTACGCCTTTCTGCACACCGCGGGCACAGATTCCAAAGGCGAGCAGGACAGAAATCACCATCCACAATATCATAACACCCGGCGAAGATGTCATGGCAGAAAACTTGTCGCTCACCTCTGCCGCGGTAAGCGCCGTATTGGTGAACTCGCCCATGGCACAGCGGTAACAATAGTACATCATCCAGCCGGAAATCATGGTATAAAACATCATCAGCAAATAATTACCCGCCATGCAGAACCCGCTGTAGCAATGCCATCTCGTCCCTTTCGGTTCAAGTTCTTTAAAAGAGGCGGCACAGCTTTTCTGACTTCCGCGTCCCACAGAAAATTCGCAGACCATGATAGGAAATCCCAATATCACCAAAAAGATGAGATATATTAAAATAAACGCCGCACCGCCGTATTTACCGCACATATACGGAAATTTCCACACATTCCCCAAACCTACGGCACAGCCCGCAGATACCAAAATAAACCCCAGCCTTGAACTGAATTTTTCTCTCTCCCTCATACTTACCCCCACATTTTCATTTTTATTTTAATTTTATCACACAAACCGTTTTTAACGATTCATCTCGTCCTGATGCCCTGTCGCGTGATGCGAACGGACAATCCCCTCCACCTCTGAAGGACTGCACGCAGGCATATCACCGCTAATAGTATTTTTGATTGCCGACATCGCATTGCCCAGCTCCACAGCGCGCTGCGGGTCGCTGTAACGGGTTAATCCAAACAAAACGCCCGCCAAATACGCGTCACCGCTGCCCACGCGATCCACTACTTCGATCCCCTCGTACGGCTTTTCCTCATAGAATTTGCCGTCATAATAAAGCTTAGAAGTAAAGTTATGTATTTTAGGGCTGACCACCTGCCGCATGGTGGTCGCAACTATCTTACAACCATAGTCCTTGCAGTACCCCTGCATAATATCCTCCAAACTGCCGGTGCGCTGCAACATACGGCGGGAAGTTTCCTCCGAGACAAAAAGAATATCCACATACGGCAAAATGGATTCCACCATCTTACGGGCGGTTTCCTCGTCCCAAAGCGCCGCGCGGTAGTTGACGTCAAAAGAGATTGCTGTTCCGTTTTCTCGGAAACGCTTTATCATTTGAATCACGGTATCACACAGATGAGAGTCAAGCGCAAGCGAAATACTGCTGACATGGAAAATTCCTGCCTTTTGGTAAATGTCGGGATTGATTTCCTCAATTCGCAGCGTGGTCATAGACGATGCCGCGCGGTCATAGATGACAGAAGATTTGCGCGGATACGCCCCCGTCTCGTAATAATAAATGCCCAGCCGTGCGTTTTGCGCGGTATCATATACGATATAATCATCGCTGACATTGCCGTAACGGATTTTATTGCGGATAAAATGTCCGATTTTATTTTCCGGAATTTTTGTGACAATCGCAGAGCGCAAGCCAAGCTGTGCCGCGCCGGAGGCAACATTCAGTTCTGAACCGCCCGCGTTTTTGTCGAAAGTTTCTCCCTGTGAGATTTTTTCGTTATTCGGCGGAGAAAGACGCAGCATAACCTCTCCAAGTCCAATCAAATCAAACTCCTTATTTTTCTGAATAAAATCCATGGAAAATCCTCCTTACGTCTCAAATATAATAAAATAATACCATAATTTTTCCCCTTTGACAATACAGATATGGAGAAAAAGAATATCGACGGTAATTTTGCATAAGATTTTTTCAATCGGAAATTTATGTTCAGAAAAAAATTTAAAAAATACAGGAAAAGAGGTTGCATTTCATGAAAAAGTATGCTATAATATCATCTGCATATTAGGCATAAGAGAATTGAACACATGTTTAGCTGTGTCAAATTCTCTTGTGCCTATACGAGAAAATCAACACGGATTTTGTGTTAGTTTTCCGAAGGTTATGGATATTGGAAAGAGGTGATATCAATGAGAGAAGGAATCCATCCGGAGTATAAGGAAACTGTAATCAAGTGCGCTTGCGGAAACGTAATCGAAACGGGTTCTACCAAAGAAAATATCAGCATAGAAATTTGTTCAAACTGCCATCCGTTCTATACCGGTAAGCAGAAATTGGTTGACACCGGCGGACGCGTGGACAAGTTCAGAAAGCGTTACGGTTTAGCGGAAAAATAAAAAATAAGAAGTCCACACGGACTTCTTATTTTTTATCTCCCTTTTGGAAATTGTGTACCCGCTAAAAATAGGCTATAATTACACTGACAAATCAGAATTTGATGCTTTATAATCAAGTCCACCGCTGGTTGATATCTCCCCATTCAACCAGCGGTGTGTAGATTCTATCATCAAAAACATTTAAACTGATAGCGAAAGGAGGTAACCGAATGGATCAAGCGAAAATCGGGAGATTTATTGCTGAACGCAGAAAAAACGTAAGCCTAACACAAATGCAGTTGGCAGAAAAATTGAACATCACCAACAGAGCGGTATCGAAGTGGGAAACAGGCAAAGCAATGCCAGACACTTCTTTAATGCTTGATTTGTGTAATGTTCTCAAAATCAATGTAAATGATTTATTAAGTGGGGAGGTCGTTTCAACGGAAAATTGCAGCAAAAAATCAGAGCAGAACTTACTTGAAATGGTAAAACAAAAAGAAGACTCAGATAAAAGGCTACTGTCTTTGGAGATTTTTACAGGTGTATTGGTAACTGTTATTTTGTTAGCCTTGATATTTACTGCTTCTTTTGTGCCGATGGCAGATTGGTTACGAATTCTTCTTATTGTAATAGGTATCATTCCGTTCGCAATTGGAATATCTTACGCAATAAGGATAGAGCAGACGGCAGGTTACTACGAATGTGCCAAATGCGGACACAGATATGTCCCCACATACAGTAGTGTTTTGTGGGCATCACACATCAATAGAACGAGACATATGCGTTGCCCTAAGTGCAACGAAAAGTCCTGGCAAAAAAAGGTGTTAAGCAAGGAATAAAACAAATTTCGGTTTGTGGAGTAGTTAATGGGAACACTTTTCCGAAAAGGGAGATTTTTATTTACGAAAAAACCTGCGAAGATGAACTTCGCAGGCTTTTTCTATCGTTCTTTACTTACTTGTTCGGCATAAAGTCGGGATAAGCCGATTCCAATCCATGTTCGGAGGAATCCAAACCTTCAATTTCCTCATGCGGTTTTGCGCGCAGAAGCTTTACCTGTTTCAGCACAAGGAAGAGTACAAACCCGATGACTCCCGCCCAAACAATCAAGGACAACGCGCCGAGCGCCTGTACGCCAAGCGTTTTCAAACCGCCGCCGTAAAACAAACCTGCCAAACCGTCCGTGTCCGAGGCGAACAATCCAACCGCAAGCGTCCCCCACAATCCGCAAACGCCGTGTACGCTGATTGCGCCGACCGGGTCGTCCACTTTAATTTTTGTGTCAATGAACGGAATTGCAAAGCACATCAGAACCGCTCCAACCACACCGATAAGGATAGCCGCAAAGGGTGATACCACATCACAGGACGCCGTGATGGCTACCAATCCGCCAAGGACGCCGTTGAGCGTCATGGAAACATCCGGTTTGCCGTAACGTAGCCATGTAAAGAACATAGTTGTAACCGCCGCGGCACAAGCGGCAAGATTGGTTGTAATGAATACTTTTGCCGCCACATCTACGCCGCCGTCTGACAGTCCGCCCGTGGACGCAGGGTTGAAACCAAACCAGCCCACCCAAAGAATCAGTACGCCAAGCGCGCCGATGAGAATGTTGTGACCGGGGATTGCGTTCGCCTTGCCCGATTTGGTGTACTTACCGATTCTCGGACCGACAATCGCCGCGCCGATAAAGGAAAGCGTACCGCCGAGCATATGTACGATAGCCGAACCTGCAAAATCGTGGAACCCAAGTTCGGACAGCCAGCCGCCGCCCCATACCCAATGCCCCGCAATCGGATAGATAAACAAAGAGATTGCCGCCGAGTAAATGCAGTACGCTTTAAAGTTGGTGCGTTCCGCCATTGCGCCGGACACAATGGTTGCCGAAGTGGCACAGAATACTGTCTGAAAGAACAAGACAGTATAGTTAAAATCAGGATTTTGTCCTACCACACCTGCCAAACCGTTCAAAAATGTTTCACCGAACGGCTTGCCGACAAATCCGCCGATACTGTGTCCATACATCAGGCCATATCCGATGACCCAGTAAATAATCGAGCCAAACATAAAATCAACAATATTTTTCATAATGATGTTACCGGTGTTTTTGCTCCGTGTAAACCCCGCCTCAACCATGGTAAAACCCGTCTGCATGAAGAACACCAACACCCCGCCGAAAAACAACCAGAAACAATCTATGATACTGCTTACTGCCTCAAAATCCATTTTCCATCCTTCCTTTCTTTTTTCAAATCATGACTCAACAAAGTCTAAAGCAATGCCTGCTTGTCCTCTTCCCCTGTCCGAACCCTGATAACTTTGGAAACAGGCGAAACAAAAATTTTACCGTCTCCGATTGCGCCCGTTCTCAATACGTTCAACGCGGTATCCACGACCTCCTGCACGGGAACGGTGCAAACCACCATTTCCACCTTGACTTTAGGGAGCAAATCAACACTGTATTCCACCCCGCGGTAATGATGCTTATGCCCCTTCTGCGTGCCGTAACCGAGCACCTGCGAAACAGTCATACCATTGATGCCGATTTCGTTGAGCGCGGTTTTCAGTTCTTCCAGCTTTTCCTGCCGGGTGATGATTTCGATTTTGTTCATTTCGTCCATGACAAAAACCCCTTCCTGCAAAGACAAAAGGCGCGCCTATGAGCCTTGCTCACAGGACACGCCATTGTGCCTCACATAAAATTTTAATCCTGAAAAAGAAAAAGCGTATTCACAGAGATATTCTCTCTGTAAACACGCCTTTGTGCTTTTTCAATCTTAATTCGCCTTTATTATACTGCCGTTACATTACAAAGTCAAGCATTTTTAAAAAATTTATATATCTTTGGCAATTAAAACATTGTGACACTCCCGCCGCCCTGTAAATTTTATGAAAAATTGACAAAGCATCGGATTTTCAAAACTTCTTACTTCTTCTTCAGATATTTTTTCAAATATTGTCCTGTATAAGACTCTGCGCACTTCGCGACTTTCTCCGGTGTGCCGCAGACAACCACCTGTCCGCCGTTGTCTCCGCCCTCCGGACCTAAATCGATGATATAATCCGAAATTTTGATTACATCCAAGTTATGCTCAATCACGACAACCGTGTTGCCGGCATCAACCAGACGCTGTAATACCTCTATCAGTTTGTGTACATCCGCCGTATGCAGACCGGTGGTCGGCTCGTCCAAAATATAAATGGTCTTGCCGGTACTGCGCTTGCTCAATTCCGTCGCCAGCTTGACACGCTGCGCCTCGCCGCCTGACAAAGTGGTAGACGGCTGTCCGATTTTCACATAGCCCAATCCTACCTCATATAGGGTTTGCAGCTTGCGGTGAATCCGCGGAATATTCTCAAAAAAGTACATTCCCTCCTCCACCGTCATTTCCAACACATCATAAATGCTTTTCCCCTTATATTTAACCTCCAGCGTTTCACGGTTATACCGCTTGCCATGGCACACCTCGCAGGGAACGTACACATCCGCCAAAAAGTGCATCTCAATTTTAATAATGCCGTCGCCTGTACACGCCTCGCATCTGCCACCTTTTACATTAAAACTGAAACGGTTAGACTTGTATCCGCGCATCTTTGCCTCCGCGGTCGAGGCATACAATTCGCGAATATCGCCGAATAACCCGGTATAGGTTGCGGGATTAGAACGCGGTGTTCTGCCGATGGGTGACTGGTCAATATCAATCACTTTGTCCAAAAATTCCGTTCCTTTGATTTCTTTATATTTGCCGACCCTCTTTTTCGCGCCGTTGAGCGTATTGGCTAATGCCTTATAGATAATCTCGTTGACAAGCGAACTTTTGCCGCTGCCCGAAACTCCGGTAACAGAAGTGAATGTTCCCAATGGGATTTTAACGTTAACATTTTTCAGATTATTCTCACAAGCGCCCTTGATTTCCAGCTTGTTGCCGTTTCCTTTCTTACGCTCCTTTGGAATAGGAATCTTCTTCTCGCCGCTGAGGTACTGTCCGGTAACGGATTCCTTGCACGCCATGATTTCATCCGCGGTTCCCTCCGCAACAATCTCGCCGCCGTGGATCCCCGCTCCGGGTCCGATGTCAACAATATGGTCAGCCGCGAGCATGGTGTCCTCGTCATGTTCCACCACAATCAGGGTGTTTCCCAAATCCCGCAAGTGTTTCAAAGTCTCAATCAGCTTATCGTTATCCCTTTGATGTAAACCGATACTCGGCTCATCTAAAATATACAGCACTCCCATCAGACTGGAACCAATCTGTGTGGCAAGACGAATACGCTGTGCCTCGCCGCCGGACAGCGTTCCGGCGGAGCGGGATAACGTGAGATACCCCAACCCCACGTCTATCAGAAAACGCAGGCGTTCCTTTATCTCCTTGACAATCTGTTCCGCGATGATTTTTTCTTTTTCCGTTAAATCCAGATTAGCGAAAAATTCATAAGCCTTTACGATAGAAAGATTGGTCGCGTCGTGAATATTGACCCCGTTGATGGTGACCGCCAGACTTTCCTTTCTCAGCCGCGCCCCCTCACAGGTCGGACAAGGCATATTCATCATCACCGATTCAATTTCCGCCTTCATCCACTCGGAAGAAGTTTCCTTATAACGGCGTTCCAAATTGTTGATAACACCCTCAAACGCCGCAAGCTGTGTTCCGGTCGCGTATTTGCGGTTATAGGTCAGCTTGATTTTTTCCTTTCCTGTTCCGTAAAGCAAAATATCCACAATCTTCTGCGGCAATTCGCAGACAGGCGTGTCAAGGCTAAATCCGTAATGCGCCGCTAAGCCCTCATAGTACATATTTGAAATGCTGTTTTCGTCCGTGCCGCCCCAACCACTGGCAAGAATCGCACCCTCATTAATGCTTTTGGTCTTATCGGGAATCACCATATCCGGGTCAACTTTCGTAATGCTGCCAAGTCCCATACAATCGGGACAAGCCCCATACGGCGTATTAAAAGAAAACATACGCGGCGAAAGTTCCTCCATACTGATACCGCAGTCGTCACAGGCGTAATTTTGACTGAACATCATTTCCTCGCCGTCTATAACGTCAACCAACACCAAACCGTCCGCCATTGCAAGCGCAGTCTCAATCGAATCGGTCAGGCGTTTTCCCATATCGGGTTTGACAACCAAGCGGTCTACCACAATATCAATGGAATGCTTTTTCTGCTTATCCAGACGCAGGGTTTCCTCGCCCAAATCAATCATCTCGCCGTCCACGCGCGCGCGGACAAAGCCCCCTTTGCGGGCGTCCTCAAATGTTTTGACATATTCCCCTTTTCGTCCCCGCGCCACCGGAGCCATAATCTGAATTTTCGTTCGCTCCGGCAGTGAAGTCACCGCGTCTACAATCTGATCTACCGACTGCGGGCGGATAGGCTTGCCGCACTTCGGACAATACGGCGTACCGACACGGGCGTACAGCAAACGAATGTAGTCATAAACCTCCGTCACCGTTCCCACCGTGGAACGCGGATTTTTACTGGTGGTTTTTTGGTCAATCGAAATTGCCGGAGATAAGCCGTCAATATAATCCACGTCCGGCTTTTCCATCTGTCCCAAAAACTGCCGCGCATAAGCGGACAACGATTCCACATACCGCCGCTGCCCCTCGGCATAAATCGTCTCAAACGCCAGCGAGGACTTCCCCGAACCGCTCAAGCCGGTCAAAACAACCAGTTTGTCGCGCGGTATCGTAATATCGACATTCTTCAAATTATGTTCTCTCGCGCCCTTAATAAAAATATTTTTCTGCATAACGCAACTGATAACCCCTTTCCAAATCAAACTCTGCTGTAAACCGTTTTATCCCTCATCAATACTTGCCTGAATCCTCTGTATCTCGTCACGCAGCTGTGCCGCAAGCTCAAATTGCAGCAGTTCCGCCGCCTTTTTCATCTCTGTTGTCAGTTCGGCTATTACATTCTGCGCCTCTTTCACATCTACCTGCTTGGCAGGCTTGTCCGTACCCTTATTAATGTTAACCGTCTGTGTCGCCTCAATAATCGCGTGCACGCTCTTGCGTATGGTTTCGGGCGTAATGCCATGTTCCTCATTATACGCCATCTGCAAGGTGCGGCGGCGTTCCGTCTCGTCAATCGCGCGCCGCATGGAACCGGTAATGGTATCCGCGTACATGATAACCTTTCCGTCCGCGTTACGCGCCGCGCGCCCCACCGTCTGAATCAACGAGGTTTCCGACCGCAGAAAGCCCTCCTTGTCCGCGTCCAAAATCGCGACCAGGGACACCTCCGGAATATCCAAACCCTCACGCAAAAGATTGATACCGACCAGCACATCGAAAACACCCAACCGCAAATCACGAATGATTTCCATACGTTCAATCGTCTGTACGTCCGAATGAAGATACCGCACTTTCACTTTCATATCCTCAAAATATTCGGTCAGCCGCTCCGCCATTTTCTTCGTCAGAGTTGTAACCAACACACGCTCTCCCCGCTCGGTTCGGGCAATAATTTCTCCATATAAATCGTCCACCTGCCCCGCAATCGGGCGCACCTCAATTTCAGGGTCAAGCAGACCCGTCGGGCGAATGACCTGTTCCACAATCTGAGAGGAACGCTCCCGCTCAAATTCCGCAGGAGTAGCGCTGACAAACACCGCCTGATGAATTTTACCGTAAAACTCGTCAAAGTTAAGCGGACGGTTATCAAACGCCGACGGCAAGCGGAACCCGTATTTGACCAAGCTCTCTTTTCGCGCACGGTCGCCCGCGTACATGGCGCGCACCTGCGGCAAGGTCACATGGGATTCGTCCACAAAGAGCAGAAAATCCTCAGGGAAATAGTCAATCAATGTAAAGGGCGGACTTCCCGCCGCTCTGCCGCTGATATGGCGGGAATAATTCTCAATCCCCTGACAAAATCCCGTCTCCCTCAACATTTCTATATCATATTTTGTTCTCTGTTTCAGCCGCTGCGCCTCTACGAGCTGGTTATCCGCCTCCAAAACGGCAAGCCGTTCCTCCAATTCCGCCTCAATACTCGCAATCGCCTGTTCCCGCTTTTCCGCCGTAGTGACATAGTGCGAAGCGGGATAAATGGCGCAGTGGTTGCGCAATGCAACGGTTTCGCCCGTGACAGGATTGATTTCAGTGATTCTGTCCACCTCATCACCGAAAAATTCCACCCGAATCGCGTTTGACGTGGAATCGGACGGAAAAACGTCCAGCACGTCCCCGCGCACACGAAATTTGTTGCGGATAAAGTTGATATCGTTGCGCTCGTACTGAATTTCAATCAGCTTGGCAATCACTTCATCACGGTCTTTTATCATACCGGGTCGCAGAGACACGACCATGTTATTATAATCAATCGGGTCACCCAAACCATAAATACAGGACACACTGGCTACAATAATGACGTCCTTACGTTCAAACAACGCCGCCGTCGCGGAATGGCGCAGTTTATCGATTTCCTCATTGGTCTGCGCGTCCTTTTCTATATAAGTATCCGAGGAGGGAATATACGCCTCCGGCTGATAGTAGTCATAGTAGGAGACAAAGTATTCCACCGCATTATTCGGAAAGTACTCTTTAAATTCACTGCACAGCTGTGCCGCCAGCGTCTTATTGTGTGCTAAAACCAAGGTCGGTTTGTTAACTGCGGCGATTACATTCGCCATCGTAAAGGTTTTACCGCTCCCCGTTACGCCGAGCAAGGTCTGGAACCGCTCTCCTTTTTTGATATCCTCGCTCAGCTGCTTGATTGCCTTTGGTTGGTCGCCGTTTGGCTGATATTTTGAAACAACCTGAAAATCCATCGTCTCACCCCGCTGATACTTCCTCCGCCGACAAAAGCAGAGGAACAAATTTCTGTCAAAATTTCTGTTCGTTAACTAATTGATTATACCATATTTATTTTTTTATATCAACCCTTTTTTACGGTTGGAAACAAGGGAATTTGTAGCAATTTCATCTATCAAGTTAAAACGCATCTCACGCGGAATGTCTATACTCCTTTACATTTCCATACTGCCAAGTTACCAGTGCCTTTTCCGTGAATTACAATGCGTTATACGGCTCAGATACCATGTAAATATTTGACGTACTGCTGCCATCCTTTTTTACTTGTCTTTTTCCGCTATCAATGGTATAATTTTATACAAGAGAAGGTGGGATTAACATGAAAAAAATACGCATTGCCGCGTTGTTTACAATTACGGCACTCCTATTTACCATGATTCATATGACTGTATCGGCACAGCCGCCGACAGAAGTATACACTGCATTTTCAAGCGGCAACTTTAACCACTCAGGCAACGGAACAGCCGCATCGCCGTATAATTTATTTGAAGATGCTTTAGCTGCCGTAGCTGACGGAGGAACTATTTATATTGGGGCGGGGGGCGCTTTTATCAATTATACGGATAACGCTCCTCTTGCAATAGAAAAAAATATTACAATTGCCGCTGCTCCCAATTTAGGTTACCGCCCTACGCTGGAGTCCCGAACTCCCGGAATAATATTGGGGGCAGATGTTACCTTCGAAAATATCGTTTTAAGTTTTTCAAACGGATACAGACCCATAGTATGCGCAAATGGTTATGCATTAACTATGGACAATACCTCATATTATGGCAACACAAGAATCATTCATTTATCCGGCGGCAGTATGCACGGATATTCAAATGTCGCGCCGGGTCAGCACAGCCGAATTACGGTAAGAGGAAAAAACTCTCAGTTTGGAAACATTTATGCCGGAAGTATAAACGGCAGCTTTGACGGAGATGTTGACATCACCGTTGAAAATGTATCCGGCAAAAATATTGGTACAATATATTCCTGCGGAGCGTTAGAAGGAATTTACAATAGTGATAATTTTATGGATCCGGACAACGAACCCGATTTCCCTACGGAAAATTCAAAAAATTGTCCGGTAACCGGTTCGGTATCGGTGGAATTAAGTCATACGGGAATACGAGCAGTATACGGCACTACGGGCGGAAACGGCAAAACTGATGTTACCGTTTCAACAGATAATTTATATTCCTGCTCTTTAAACGATATAGACAGTCTGACAGTAACGGCAGGAACTTTTCAACCAAGTACCATAAATAACGGAGCGGATATCACAGTCCAAAACGGCGCAGCATTTGATATCAGTGATATTGCATCATTAGAAGTCAATCACTTCTTCGGCGGCGGCATACTGGTAATAAACCCTTACGGCTTACTGACAATTAACGGCATCTGCACGGGAGAAACAGAATTCAGAACTGCCGGAGGAGGGCAGAACAATTCATACTTCGTTCAGCCCGAACATATGTATATCAAAACCAACGCGGGAAACGGAACATTTACATTCCATCCGTATTATACCCAGCAAGGCATGACGTTTGACAAGCATGCCGACGGATGGTATACAAGCGCACAGCCCGAGACGGAACTCGATGTTCTGACAAACTTTACTTTCCGGGAAGATGTTGTGTTGGTAACAGAAGCAAACATAAACGAGTTCGGCGTTAACATTGAGCTCGTTTCCGAATTTACCGAAAGTTCTCCGTTCAGAGAATTATCTTTTATTCCGTTTCATTACGAAATCGGATACAAAGGGAACTATTTTTATGCAGAATCCGAACTGTATGAGGAGCAATATTACGAGGGTAACCTGAAAGAGTTAAACATAAACTTATCGCCTGCGTCAGAAGATTCTGTTTATATCTCAAGAATGTCTGAAATATACGGTTGGCTTGACCATATATCAGCAGGAGTATATGACATTGTTATCTCTGCGCCAACGGAAGAAGGCAATCTCACGCGTTTACTAAGACTTGTAATACTGGAAGACGGGGCAGAACAAGAAGAATTTATCGTAACGGATACGCAAGGAAATATTCGGGCGACTTATACGAACATTGCAGGCAACGATATCGAACATGCAAAAATGATTGCCGCCGTTTACGAAAACGAAGTAATGAAAAAGATTGAAATATCAAAGGATATCGCCAATATTCCTCAAGGCAGCCGACAAACATTCTGCTTTGACGTATCCGATACAGAATATGACAATATAAAGATATTTTTATGGGACAACATGCATGGCATGAAACCCTTGTGCAATAATTACACCTCATCAACTGATGATAACAACAGGGAATAAACGAAACGCTTTCTGAAAAATACGGGTATTATCGAAACTTATCAAACCGTTTTTAAGAGCAAAGACACCCTTGTGCTATTCCCGTAAAGCAAGCCGACTTCAAGCCGACATCTGTAAGGCACTCTCACCTGTTTAGTTGCTGTGTGCGATATTCGGACGGTGTTTGTCCCAACTCTTTTTTAAAGATTCTGCGCAGGTAACCGACATCCTGATAGCCTACCTCACATGAAATTTCCGCCAGCGTCAACGAAGTATCGGAGAGCAATTCACACGCCTTATCCATGCGCAGTTTCTGAATATATTCGGAAACGGTTATCCCCGTCAAATCTTTGAACACCTTGCATAGGTGATTGGGACTGAGTAACGCGATTTCCGATAATTCCCGAAGAGAAATCCGTCCCGCATAATTTTCTTCAATATGCTGCATCACTTGCGAAATATATTGCGCATGTACCCCTTGTGCAGCATTGGTATCACTCCGACTCTCATAAAGGCGCATAAAGTAAACCAAAAGCTGTATCAGACATCCCATTAGAACGCTGTTATAGCCCTCCTGTGCGTTTTTGAATTCCTGATACATTGTTTCAAAAATACGTTTTAGCTTCAGTGAACGGTCAAAGACAGAAAGATACGGCGTATTCTTAAATTCCTGCGGAAAAATGGTTTTATAAAGCATATCATTCGCCGCCGCAGTAAATTCACGAAAATCCAGCCCCGCGCCCTTTAAAGATTCCGGTGTGAACACGCAGTTATAAAGCACAATGGGATTTTCTTCACTTTCAGACAGGAAACAATGCGGGGTATCGAAATTAGTAAAAAACGCATATCCGCTGCTAACAGGAACTTTCGCATCTCCCACCCTATGCACTCCTGCGCCGGAGATGACATATTCCAATTCCAAAAACTCATGAAAATGCGGTTCCTGCCACACCGGCTCAACGATACGGTTCATATAAATCGTATCGTTTCCGCTCAGCATACTCCGAAGTACTCTTTGACTCATTCCTGTTTCCTCCTCTCCGCAATATTAAAAATCGATTTAATTTTTGCAAACGATACAAAAAGGCTTACGACTCTTTTCGTTTGGAAATACGGCGGTATATCAAAAGCCCGATTAAACTGACAACCCCTGTCACAGCAAATACAACAATCGCGAAAGTATAACTCTGCATTCCCAGCGCGTCGCCGCCAATTGTGGACGAAATCACGGACGGAATCCTCGCCACTGTTGAAATCAGCAAAAAAGTATGCAGTTTCATCGGTGTCAGACCGATAAAATAGGTGATAACATCCTTGGGTGTACCCGGAATAAAAAATATGATAAAGGTCAGTAAATCTCTCTTTTTCGCTGTGTTGATGAATTTGAGCGAGTTAATTTTTTCACGGGAAATAAAAGCCTCTACCATTTTTATTCCAAACACCTTGGTAAATCCAAAAATTACAGCTGAGCCAATCGCCGTACCTATCAGGCAGCAAAGCATTCCGGGAATCGCGCCGTACGCGTATCCTGCCGCGATTTCCACCACCTCGCCCGGAATAATGGCAATCACCACCTGCACACACATAATGCCGATTAAGGCGAGATACCCCAAAATTCCATGCCCTGCCAGCCATTCCCGAAATTGTTCCGGCTCAGCAAGAATAGCCAAAATCGGCTTAAACGCAATCGTGACCGCGGCAAACACGCCAATCAAGCCCGCCAGCGATATTAAACTGACAATGCGCCGACGGCGAATATATGCCCTATCCTCCGGATTCAGTACCTCATTTTTCTTTTGCATACCTGTTCTCCTTCATCTCGGAATATTCCCTTATTTATTAACATTCGCCGCCGAGCGCATTTCCCCTCTCAAAAAAATATTAAAAATTTGTAAACTTTACACCAGTCTCTCAGACTGCTGAAAAACAAAGCGAACTTTTGACAGAACCGCCAAAAGCTCGCTTTATGCGTAAAAATATATGTAGTTTATACGCCGGAATAAGCGCTGAAACCACCGTCCACCGGCAGGACTACCCCTGTAATAAAGGACGCTTTTTCGTCATCAATCAAAAACATCAACGCACCGTTCAACTCTTCCGCCTTGCCGAAACGTCCCATAGGTGTTTGAGATAAAATCTTGCCCGTTCTCGGGGTCGGCGTACCGTCAGCGTTAAATAAGAGCGCCTCATTCTGCTTTGTTACAAAGAATCCGGGAGCAATCGCGTTAACGCGAATGCCCGCGTTGGCAAAATGAACCGCCAGCCACTGCGTAAAATTAGACACCGCCGCTTTCGCGCCGCTATATGCCGGAATCTTAGTCAAAGGCGTAAAAGCGTTCATGGACGAAACATTGATAATATTTCCTCCCTCCGCGTCCGTCAAATCCTTCGCGAATACCTGAGTCGGCAAAAGTGTTCCCAAAAAGTTCAGGTTAAACACAAATTCCACGCCGGACGGGTCAAGGTCAAAGAACGAAGTCACGCCCTCAGCGTCGATATCCTCTTTCCGAAAATACTCATTTGTGGTACTTCCTTTGGGATTATTCCCGCCCGCGCCGTTAAGCAAGAGAGTAATCGGTCCGAATGCTTCATGCACCGCGTCCCGCGCCGCCTCTAAGCTTGCTTTCTCCAACACGTTCGCCTGAAACGCCTTGGCATTTCCGCCCTCGGCAACAATTTCCGCCGCCGCTTTCTCTGCCGCCTCTAAATTGATGTCCAGCAGAGCGACCTGATAGCCGTTTTTCGCAAGACATTTTGCAAAACTCGCGCAGAGCACACCGCCCGCGCCTGTTACTACTGCCGTTTTTTTCATGGTTAATCCTCCTATGCTCATTCAAACATTCCGTGCGCTTTGATATTGTCAAAGCTGATTTTTAAACTTTCAAACGGGTCGCCGGGGCAAACATCCTGTTCCACCGCCACCCACTCAATACCGTTCGCAAGACAAGCGTCATAAATCGCCTGATAATCCATATTTCCCTCAAAAATTTCAGTCATTGTAGTAGAGCTTTGGTCAACCGCAATCATATCCTTGAAGTGAACCACCTGCAAACGGTCGGCGTACTTTTCAATAAATTGAATCGGAGACGCGCCGCCTGCCTGCACCCAGTAAAAATCCGCCAAAAATCCAAACTTCTTCGGGTCGGTATTTGCAGCCATGTACTCCATTCCGTTACGCTTACCGTCAATTTTCATAAATTCAAAGCGGTGATTGTGGTACAAAAACTTCAAACCGCTTTCATAAATTTTGTCCATGGCGGGCGCAAGCGCCGCCAGCATTTGGTCGTATCCCGCCTTCGTATTTTCAAATTCTCCCGGCTTAGAACCTAAGCCTATATACTTACAATTCCAGAGTTTATGCTCCGCAATCACATTTTCCGTATCATTGACAATGCGGTCAAAAGGGGTATGTGTCACGCAAAGTTCCAAACCGTTCTCGTCCAAATAACTTTTCAACTCTTTTGGGTCAATCGGACCGAAAGCGGAAACCTGAACGGCGTTGTACCCGATTTCTTTTATTTTTTTCAATGACGCGCGAATATCCTCCGGTGTTTTAGTAAAATCACGAATCGTATATAACTGTGCCGCTAATTTCATCATGGCAAATCAATTCCTTTCCCAATTATTTGATATTACCGATATGATTTTTGCTCCTTTTTAATGTGTGCCTTTTACATTCAAAACCTTGACCGGTTTTACCGTCTTTTTAAAAGTGGAATTTTTAATCTTATCCTGCAAGGTATTATAGAACAAATCCTCGTCCAGATTTTCCACATCTACCCAATCGTCTGTCCACGCGGAAAGATGAATCGCATTGGAAATCGTCAGACCGTTGATGCCCTCCTCGCCGCGGGCAAGCAGTTCTGTTCCGTTCAAAATCGCAGAGGCAACATTCTTAAAAATGCCAATGTGCTGAGAATTTTCACCTGACACAGGAATTTCGCACTTCCACACCTCAGGTGTACCAAAGCCGCCCTCCCAGGTACGGTTGAATTCCCGCTCATCGACACGGTTGCGGTAGAACACAATTTTATCATCTTCCACAACCACCTTACCCTTAGTGCCGGAAATTTCCAAACGGTTCGTGCCCGGCGCCTCTCCCGTTGAAGTAATAAAGGTCGCCGTCATACCGTTTTCATATTCCGCATAGGCGGTCACGTCATCGTCTACCTCGATATTATAATATTTGCCGAATGAGGCGAACGCACGGATACGCTTAGGCATTCCTACAATCCACTGCCACATATCAAGCTGATGCGGGTCTTGATTAAGTAAAACGCCGCCGCCTTCGCCCTCCCAGGTGCTGCGCCAGGAAGAAGAATCATGGTAACTTTGTGACCGATACCAGTTGGTAATAATCCAAACCATGCGCTTTAAATCTCCAAGTTCTCCGCTCTGCACCAAATCGCGCACTTTCTGATACAGCGGATTGGTACGCTGATTGTACATAATTGCAAAAATTTTATCGGACTTTTTCGCCGCCTCGTTCATCTCGCGTACCTGCTTGGTATATACGCCCGCAGGTTTTTCTACAATCACGTGAAGTCCATGTTCAAATCCCTCAATCACCAAACGGGGGTGGTCGTAATGCGGCACAGCAACTACAACCAAGTCAATCTCGGAGGAATGGTTATAAAATTCCTCTGTACTTGCGTAACCTTTTACTTTGCCGCCAAATTCCTTTTCCGCCCACTCCAGTCTCTCCGGATTCCAGTCACAAACAGAAATCAGTTCCATATCGGGAACTTTTCCCTCAAAGATATGCTTTGAATGGGAAGTTCCCATATTGCCGATACCGATAATACCTACTCTTATTTTTTCAGCCATGTTTTTCGTTCCTTTCCATCGCTTTTCAGCATAAATTAATTTCTTTATGATTCTTTGATGATTCATATACCGCCAAAATGAAATCTACCGCTTTGCGCGCCTCCCGCGCGGGAATTGCCGGTTCGCGTCCGGTCATGACACACTCCGCCATATCCTGCACCAAATTGGTATGCCCGTCCCACACACCGACCCAGCCGCAGTTCGTTCCGCCCTGCGAATCGTTCACAGCAGGCGGCGGGGTATCATCATTCAATTCCCATTGATAAAAGGAATGATCCCCAAACGTGATTCCGCCGGTTTCGCCGCGAATGGCAAAGACAGTATCTTCCCCTTTCGCCATAGAGGTTGCCCCCTCTATCACGCCGACCGCTCCGTTTTTAAACTGCACCAAAATAACCGCAGTGTCCTCTACCTCAATATTCCGTGTCAGAGTGCGGCAATGCGCGGTCACACTCTCCACATCTCCGCACAGCCACATCATCATGTCAATGCCATGGATACACTGATTCATCAATGCTCCGCCGCCGTCCAGCGCCCAAGTGCCGCGCCAGTCATCGCTTTGATAGTATTCCGCGTCCCGGCGATATTTGAAATAACCGTCACACAAAACCAGCTTTCCCAGTTTTCCCTCACGAATTGCCTGACGCGTCGCCAATGCCGCAGTATAGGTGCGCCGCTGAAAAATTCCGCCCAGCTTTACACCGTTGCGCTCACACGCCTCTATCATCGCGTCGATTTTCTCTGCTGTAATGTCAAGCGGTTTTTCACACAATACATTGACGCCATGCTCCGCGCAGATAATTGCGTGGTCGGCGTGCATTCCGCTCGGCGTACCAATCACCACAACCTCCGGTTGTGCCTGTTCCAGCATGACTGTCAAGTCGGTGTAGTAGGGGACGCCTGCCGCCTCCCCCTTCGCCTTTGCCTTTGCTTCCACAATGTCGCAAACCGCGACCAGTTCCGCGTCCTTTGCCTGCTGTACGGCAGGAATATGACTCTCCGATATTCTGCCGCAACCCAATACCGCAAAACGGACCATATGTTTCGCCCCCTTGCGTTACACCAATTTCACCAAAGCTTGGTATGCTATGTCAAATGTCTCCTCGCCGCTACGTTTTTCTTTCTTTTCCGCATTCTCCTCCAAATCGGAAAATCCCGCGAAATCTGCCAAATGCGGTTCAAAGGATAAAAAGCCGTCCCAGTTTTTCGCCTTGAGCGCATCCAAAATTGCCTTGACGTTTCCGTCACCATAACCTGACGGAACAACCTCGCCCGTTGATGCTAACGCGTCCTTGATATGCATATATTCCACATAGTCTTTCAGCAATTCATATGCTTGCAGGGTGTCCTCGCCGCACTGCACAAAATTCGCAGGGTCAAAGGTTGCTCTGAGCATCGGACTGTTCAAAGTGGTCAGCAAGTCATAGCAACGCTGTGCCGTATCGCCGTAAATCCCCTTTTCGTTCTCATGCAACAGCATCACAGGATAGCCCTTTGCCGCCTCCAAATAGCGGTTCCACCGCTCCAAAACCTCGTCACGATATTCCGCCGCCCGCACGGTATCCATGAAAAAGCTGAACATACGGATATATTTTGTATCCAGTTCCGCCGCCAAATCCAGCGTATTTTTAAATTTGTCCAGTTCCGGCGCAAAATCATCGGTAATCTGAATTTTACCAATCGGACTGCCGAGCGCGGAAAGGCGGAATCCGTTATCGTCAAGAACTTTTTTTACCTCTTTGATTTCCGCCACGGTATAATCGGAAATATTCTTTCCGTCAATACCGCGCGCCTCAATATGATTGATGTTGTACTTTTTCAGCACACTAATTTGCGTATTCAAATCAGGTGAAATTTCATCCGCGAACGCAGAGTATGTAAACATAAATGTTTCCCCCTTAGACTTTTTTCTTCATTGTAACGCAAAATTAAAAAAAGAAAAAGAGACATATTGCTTGAAATATTGCAAATATTGCGGTATACTATCATCAGAGCAAAGTTCACTCAGTTTGGAAACACAAATCTTTTAACAGAAAGGCAGGACGGGAAATGAAATCTTCTAAAAACATTCACGAACAGGAAAGTGAATTTCACTATTCGCACGCGGCATTTGAATACGCCTCCAAAATAAATCCCCACTTTCATACCGGATATGAATTGTTTTTGCTGCAAAAAGGCGACGTTGGCTATATTGTGGAAAGTAATCAATATACCATGTCGGTCGGCGATTTGATGATCACCAACCCGCGCGAACTGCACTATCCGGTCTTTCATTCCCGCACGCCGTACGAACGCAGCCTGATTTTTTTGAAACCCACCTATCTCTCCGAGTTTGTATCGGGAAATTATGACCCTTTCTCCGCATTAGAAAAGCGCAAAATCGGCACACAAAACAGAATTCCGGTTGAAGTGGTACAGGAATACGGCATTGATAAAAAAATGAATATTATCGGTGAACTTTCCACCTCCCCCGCGCCTGAGCGGGAGGTTTTGATTAAATCGCATCTGTTACAGCTTTTAGTTGCGCTGAACCGTGTGGTAACCACGGAACTAAGCGGATTCCGCTCCAGTAAAATGGAGGACATTATCGCCTATATCAATCAAAACCTGACCGAGTCGCTGTCGCTGGAGCATTTGGCAGAGCATTTTTATTTGAGCAAGTTTCACATTTCCCATATGTTCAAGGAAAGGACAGGATTTTCTTTCACGGAATATCTGACCTGCAAACGCGTTATGCTTGCAAAAGAATATATTTTAAGCGGAATGCCCTTGGGACAAGTCTGTGACGATGCCGGATTCGGCGATTATTCCGGCTTTTACCGCGCATTCAAAAAAGTGTTGGGAATCTCCCCCTCTGATTTAAAGCGATAGAAAAGAGGCTTAACGTGAAAAATCGTCACGTTAAGCCTCCGGCGGAATAATGCGCCGCCGAAATTTTCGTGCCATATCGCACGAAACGGCGATGCGCTAATCGCCATTATACGCCTTATCCACCCACGATGAGGTGTAGAAAATTTTCATTACTATTTATGGGCGGAAAGGCTATGGCGATTAAAATGGACTGGATACCGGCAAAAACAATTTTACAATCTATCCGATACAACGAAAACTGGTTCGGGCTGGACTACAATATGAATTTATACAAAGGCTGTTGCCACGGCTGTATCTACTGTGACAGCCGAAGCGAATGCTACCGCATCGAAAATTTTGACACCGTCCGCGGAAAAAAAGACTGTCTTTCCCTGCTGGAACAGGAATTAAAGACAAAAAGAAAAACGGGTGTGGCAGGAATCGGAGCTATGTCAGATACCTACAACCCATTTGAAAAACAATATAAAATCACGCGCGGCGCCTTAAAACTACTGCTGCAATACGGTTTCGGCGTTTCACTGGCAACAAAAAGCGATTTAGTTACACGGGACATTGATGTTTTACAAGAAATCACCAAACGCCGTCCGTGCCTGATAAAAATTACCGTTACCGCCGCAGATGATGTGTTAAGCCAAAAAATCGAGCCGAATGTCTGCACCTCCTCTGAGCGGCTGAAAGCAGTGGAACAGTTAAGCCGGAACGGCATATTTGCCGGAATCCTGCTCACTCCCGTTCTGCCCTTTCTCACGGATACAGAAGAAAATATCCGCGCTCTTGTCCACTTAGCAAAAGATGCCGGCGCAAAATTCATCTACGCCCTGTTCGGCGTTACTCTGCGGCAAAATCAACGCGATTATTATTATCAGCAACTGGACAAGCTGTTTCCGGGATTGAAAGCGCAGTATATTTCCGCATTTGGCGACAGCTATGAATGCCGCTCGCCGCAAGCGAAAGAACTATACACCGTATTCCGCGAGGAATGCGAGCGGCAAAATCTGCTCTATCGGATGCCTGATATCATCGCCGCCTACCGAAAGCCGAACTGTGAACAGATTTCTTTCGATTTTTAAGATTTTTTCTTTGACGTTTCTCCGGTTTTCCCGGCAACTCCGTCAAGAATGATTTCATCAATCGGCAGAATGCTGTAATCTTCTGCGCTGTCGATACACAAGCCGCAGTTATCACATATCTTTTCCGGATTGTAATCGCAGCGGTCACACTCCCCGCACTCAATACATTCCCTGTCGTAAAGGACACATTCCTTCTTTTTCTCTGCCACGGTCATTCACTCCCTCCGACGGAAAGCAACGCATCCGCCGCTTTTAGAATTCCGACCTTGGCGGCGTCATAGACAATTCCGCCCTGCATATACGCGGTATAGGGTTCACAGATTGGCGCATCAGCAGAAAGTTCAATCGACGCCCCCTGAATGAACGCGCCCGCCGCCATAATAACAGGGTGCTCATACCCCGGCATATCCCATGGCTCGGGCGAAACAAAGCTGTCAATCGGCGACCCCTTTTGAATTGCCTGACAGAATTTAATCACGTTTTCCGCACTGCCAAGCCGCACCGCTTGAATAATATCCGTGCGCTCCGCTTGAGAGGACGGACAGACATCATATCCCAATTCTTCACAAACTGCCGCGCAAAGCACCGCTGTTTTCAAGCTTTGCTCCACAATATGCGGAGCCATAAACAATCCTTGATATAAACTGCGATTCATCCCAAGCGTCGCTCCGATATGCTTGCCCAACCCGGGCGCGGTAAAGCGATAGGATACCAATTCTACATACTTTTCCTTACCGACAATATACCCTCCGGCAGGCGCGAGACTTCCGCCCGCATTTTTAATGAGCGAACCGACCGCCAAATCAGCACCGACCTCCGTCGGCTCACGCCGCTCCACAAATTCACCGTAACAATTATCCACAATACAAACGGTATCGGGGCTGACCGATTTCACGGTATCAATAATTTTTCCGATTGTTTCAATGTTCAGAGAATCCCGCCAGTCATAGCCTTTAGAACGCTGAATCAGCACCGCCTTGGGCGTACACTCTTTCATCTTGGAGCGAATTCCATCATAGTCTACACTCCCGTTCGGCAACAAATCCACCTGTCCGTAAGAAACGCCGAAATCTTTGAGCGAACCGACGCCAGCCTCCCCGCGCAGACCGATGACCTCTTCCATCGTGTCATACGGCCGTCCGGCGACCGAAACAACCGTGTCGCCCGGACGAAGTACGCCAAAAAGGCACAAGGCTATCGCCTGTGTACCGGAAACAATATTATAACGCACCATCGCGTCCTCAGCGCCGAAAATATCCGCAAAAATCTTGTCCAGCGTGTCACGCCCCAAATCATCATAACCGTACCCGCTGGTCTCACCAAAATGCGCGTAAGAAACCCTGTTTTGCTGAAAAGCGGACAGCACCTTTAGCTGATTGTACGCCGCGTTACTTTCTATACGGGCAAACTGCTCTGCCGCACGCCGTTCCGCTTTCTCACATACTTCCGCCGCTGCCGCGCTCACGCCGAATTTGTCTTGCAGCAACCGCTTGCTCTCATTATCCAGCATTAAAAATCATACACTTCCTTTGCCGTCATGACATTGACCTTGTGGTCAAGCAAAATTTTAACAGAAGCCTCAATATCGCTTGTTTTCAAAACAATCATCGCTTTTGCGGATTTCTCACCGATAAACGAATAAATGTATTCAATACTGATATTTTCGTCCTTTAAGCAGGAAATCATGTAATTGAACGCGCCGACGCTATCCTCAATGGATACCGCAATCACCTCCGTAATACTCGCGGTCATGGAATTTTCGCGCAGCACCTTTTCCGCCTTGACAGGGTCACTGACAATCAGGCGCAAAATACCGAAATCCGTAGTGTCCGCAATATTAAGCGCGCGGATATCAATGCTGTTTTTGGACAAAACATCCGTGATTTCCGCCAAACGCCCCGGGCGGTTTTCCATAAATACAGATAATTGTTTGACAAACATAGGTAAGCCTCCTTTAATGATATTTTTACTTTACTTCGTACTCTCTACCCTTTAAGAACGCCGCGCGGTTAACCTCCGCCGCTTTTGCGGGTACTGTTTTTTCCACCGCTTTGAGCCATTTTTCCTCAGAAATTTCCGTCGATTTGGACAACACGCCCAGCAGAGCGACATTCACGGTTTTAATATTTCCCGCTTCCAGCGCGAGCGCCGCCGCGTCAACCGGAACAATGTCGATAGATTCCGCTTTTATTTTTTCAATAATATTCTGCGGATATTCACACGCGCCGATGATGACCGGCATCGGGTCAATGTTCTGCGTATTGCAGATAATGCGCCCGCCCTTTTTCAGATAAGGAATCCAGCGATACGCCTCCAATTCCTCAAAGGCAAGAATCAAGTCCGCCTCGCCCTCATCAATAATCGGAGATTCAATCTTCTCTCCGTATTTCACATAGGTCACCACCGAACCGCCGCGCTGCGACATTCCGTGTACCTCCGAAACTTTCACGTCATAGCCCTCATCTGTCAGCAAATTGCCTAAGATACGGCTTGCGAGCAGCGTTCCCTGCCCGCCGACGCCTACAATCATAATTGACTTTCCCATAAGTTCACCAAGCCTTTCAATGTCTAACCAAATATATTCCAATACGTCTGTAATAAAATCGTTTCCATTACTTTCTCGTCGGAAAAGTGTTCACTGCTATTTCCCAAAAAATTCTATGAACATTCATACATTTCTTGATTTTCCATACAATTTTACAAACCGGAAGTTGATTATTTCTTTTCTTGTGAATTATCATTTGTTCTATTTTGTTTCTTTTCTTCTTTTTTCTCTTTTATACGCTGTTTAATTTTAAAAATTAACTCTATTGCCATTTGATTCGCTATTTGTCCCATAAATTGACCACCTCAAATTTCAATTTATATTTATGAACTCGTTTTTAGTGGATGCACAATTCCAAATTACGCGAACATATCAAGCACATAACCATGCTAAGCAGGAAATGCACGCTATACTACCACATAGTCTTAAAAAATCGTTTAGATTGCGCGAGCATGTCAAGCGTCGCGTGTCCGTGTACACGCAAGCTTGGCTCGGTTGCGCAAGATGAATGATTTTATTAAGACTACTCAATTGCGGAGAATTTGCATACCTGCCGACACAGCCCACAACCATTACATAACGTCTGGTCAATTTCCAAATGGTCGCCCTTGTCGGAAATCGCGCTGCAACCAATCTTCATACAAGCTTTACATTTCTTACACTTATCGCTGATAATCTGAATCGGTCCGGGGAATTTCACGCCTTTGAGCAAAGCGCAGGGACGCTGTGCCACAATCAAGGACGGCTCCGCAGTCTCCAACTCCTCTTTCAGCGTTTTTTCGAGCAGTTCCACATCAAAGGGGTCAACCACCTTTACACGGTCAACGCCGACAGCGTGCGCCAACTGTTCCAAATCAACGGAACGGGTTGCCTCGCCCTTGAGCGTCTTGCCTGTGGTCGGGTTGTCCTGATGCCCGGTCATGCCGGTAATGGAATTATCCAAAATCATTACGGTGTTAATGCCCTTGTTATACACCACCTCAATCAATCCGGTAATGCCGGAGTGCATAAAGGTAGAATCCCCTATCACCGCAACGGTTTTCTTCGCAAATTCCTCTCCGCGCGCCAAAGACATACCGAACGCCATACCAATGCTTGCGCCCATGCAGACAACCGCGTCCATCGCGCTGAGCGGCGCAACCGCGCCTAAAGTGTAACAGCCAATGTCGCCGCAAACGTGCAGTTTCATCTTATTCAGCACATAAAACACCGCGCGGTGCGGGCAGCCAGGACAGAGAACAGGCGGGCGTACCGGAAGTTCTTCTTTCGGTACAGCAACCTCCGCCGGTTTTTCTCCGGTTATTTTTTCACGAATCAGATTCGTGCTGAATTCATAACAAATCGGGAACAATTCCTTACCGATTACCTCAACGCCGATATTGCGGCAATGTTCCTCAATGAACGGGTCAAGTTCCTCTATGACATAAAGCGTTTCCACCTGCGCGGCAAAGTCCTGAATCAGCTTGACCGGCAGCGGATAAATCATGCCCAACTTCAAAACGGACACTGTATCACCGAACGCCTCTTTCACATAGTGATAACAAGTACCACTGGTAATGATACCGATTTTCTTGCCGCCGTACTCTACACGGTTTAAATCTGTTTTTTCCGCCAGTTCGGTCAGCTTTGCGAAATGCTCTTCCACAATAGGATGTCGGCGTTTCGCGTTACCCGGCATCATGACATACTTCGCAATATCCTTTTGATACTCTTTCAGCGCCACTTCCTGCCGTTCCTCTTCTTCCACACTGCTTTGAGAATGGGCGATACGCGTAGCCAAGCGATATAAAACTGCCGTGTCATATTCCTCGCTAATTTCATACGCTTTTTTCACAAATTCCTTACATTCCGCGCTGTTGGACGGTTCCAGCATAGGAATCTTTGCCGCCTTCGCGTAATGGCGGCTGTCCTGCTCGTTCTGCGAACTGTGCATACTCGGGTCGTCCGCAACCGCAATCACCAAACCGCCGTTCACGCCGGTATAGCCAACGGTAAACAGCGGGTCAGCCGCCACGTTCAACCCAACGTGTTTCATAGCGCAAAACGCCCGCGCGCCGCCAAAAGATGCGCCGATGGCAACTTCAAGCGCAACCTTTTCATTCGGCGCCCACTCCGCGTATACCTCATCATATTTCGCTAAATATTCCGATATTTCTGTACTCGGTGTGCCGGGATACGCAGAGGACACTCTCACGCCTGCCTCATATAAGCCGCGCGCCACCGCCTCGTTACCCAGCATCAGTCTTTTTTCTGCCACTATGTTTTCCCCCTTAAAATCTATGTCGTTCAAGATAAGTGCATTTTCTCAAAATCAAATTTGCGGAAAGATGAGTAATTTTATTAAGACTTTTCTCTTAGGTCTACTACTCTCTTTGCCTTACCGGTTGTGCGTTCTATTGACTTCGGCTCCGCCAGACGCAGTTTGACATCTAACCCTAAAACGCTGTGAATGCGCTCTTTTATTACACGCTCCAACTGTTCCAACTCCGCAAACCGTTCCAACAAGCTGCCGTCCACCAATTCGACGACTACCTCGATATTATCCATCATATTCTTACGTCGAACAATCAACTGATAGTTCGGGCTGACCTGTGGGAATCCCAAAATCACGCTTTCAATCTGAGACGGGAACACATTGACTCCCTTGATAATCAGCATATCGTCCGTCCGCCCCTGAATATTCGCCAAACGGTAGTTTGTTCTGCCGCAGGAACAGGGTTCGGGTATCAGATACGAAATATCCCGTGTGCGGTAACGCAGCATAGGCATTGCCTCTTTGGTAAGCGTTGTGATAACCACCTCGCCCTTTTCGCCATAGGGCAACACTTCACCTGTGTTGGGGTCAATAATTTCGACGATAAACATATCCTCATTGATATGCTGTCCGCACTTGTACTCACATTCGCCCGAAACGCCCGGACCGATTACCTCGGTTAAACCGTAATTGGTTGTCACCAGCGCCCCGAATCGTTTTTCCAAGGTCGCGCGCATTTCCTCGCTCATGCCCTCCGCGCCAAACAGTCCATATTTCAGACGAAAATTCGACTTCGGAAGTTCCATTTCCTCAATAACCTCTGATATGTACATGGCGTAGGACGGCGTGGCAATCAGCGTTGTTGTGCCGAAATCCTGCATCAGCATAATCTGCTTTTGCGTGTTGCCGCTGGACATCGGCACCATCGTTGCTCCCACGCGCTCCAATCCGTAATGCAAACCAAATCCGCCGGTAAACAAACCGTATCCGAACGAAACCTGCGCAATATCCTCGTCCGTCACGCCTGCTGCCGTCACAATGCGGGCAATCGCGTTTGTCCAATTCTCCAAGTCAGACTTGGTATAGCCCGCCACAACAGGCTTACCCGTTGTGCCGGAGGATGCGTGAATACGGGAAACATTTTTCATCGGTTCTGCAAACAATCCGAACGGATAGTTGTCCCGCAAATCGTCCTTAACCGTAAACGGAATGTGCTTTAAATCGTCCAGACTTTTCACCTTATCTGGCGTCATTCCTACCTCGTCCAGTTTTTTCTTATAGAAAGGTACATTGTTGTATGCCTTTTCCACCATATGTTTCAGCCGTTCCAACTGAATCGCCTCAATTTTCTTATGGTCGGCACAGCATTCTATCTCTTTATCCCAAATACTGCTCATTAGTCAAATATCCCCTTTACAAATTCTGCGTCATATTTTGGTGTGTACAAGCTCACAAGCGGTGTAATGATGAGTGAAACCAGCATCGCGCACATACCGAAAGTCGGCGCGTACTGCGCGTTGAATCCCGATACAACCGCCGGAACGATAGAGGTCAAAAATCCCAGTATCATACCGCTCCACGCGCCAATGCGCGTAATTTTCTTAGAATACAAGCCCCAAATATACGGTCCGATAAAGGTACCCGCAACCGTTCCCCAAGAGAAAGACATCAAGGTGATGATTTCCTTTGGCTTGAACGCCGCAATGGAAAAAGAGAGCATCACGAACACCACGCACAGGACACGCATCAATCCGACAGTATCTTTCTCAGACATATTCGGCGCAAAATGTCCTTTTACCAAGTCAATCGTGACCGAACTGCTCGAAGTCATGACCACAGAGGACAGCGTAGACATGGACGCTGACAAAATCAATACCAGCAGCACACCCATAACCACCGTCGGCAACGCGCTGTTGAGCATCAGCGGCATCACTGCGTCAAATCCCTCCGCCGGAACGGTATTGTTCAAAAACAGTCTGCCGAACGCGCCGATAAAGTAAGCGCCGCCGCCAATGAGCAGAGCGAACACCGTAGAAATAATCGCCGCCTGCTTAATAGAATTGCCCTCTTTCACCGTGTAGAACTTATGTATCATCTGCGGCAAGCCCCAAGTACCCAAGCTGGTCAAAACAACCAAAGAGAGCAGATTAAACCAATTCTTCCCTCCATACCAGCTTGTCAGGTCGCCGCCGACGTTTTCTATCGCGCCAAGCTGTGCCAAGCCGTTCTGCAAGCCGCCAACCACATCGTGGCTCATTACAAAGTAGATAACCAAAACAATACCGATAATCATAATAATTCCCTGAATGAAATCGGTCAGAACCGTTGCCATATAACCGCCCAGCGACAGATACAACGCCGTCAGCACTGCCATAATCACCATCCACCAGATATACGGAATGGTAGGGAATACCGCGCTGAACAGATAGCTCAGTCCCATATAAACCGAGGCGGCATACGGCGTTAAGAAGATAAAGATAATGATAGCGCAGAAGATTTTCATACCCTTGTCGCCATAGCGTCCCTCGAAAAATTCCGGCATGGTTTTGGAATTCAGCTTATGCGTCATGCGGCGCGTCCGCTTGGCAAGCAGCAGCCACGAAATCAAACAGCCGATAATCGCGTTGGCAATACCGATCCACACGGCGGAAATACCGAGATTCCAGCCGTTCTTTCCGGCGTAACCGATAAAGATAACCGCTGAAAAAAACGAAGTGCCGTACGCGAAAGCGGACAGCCAAGGCCCCAAGTTTCTGCCGCCGAGCAAAAATCCCTCTACACTGCTCGATTTTTTCATGCAGTAAAGACCCATGCCCACCATCAACAGAATGTAAAGCACCAGTATCCCTGTGTTAATCCATGTATCCATACATCTTCTCCCCCTCGTCACCGAGAATTTATTATTATTGTATATTGTATCACAAATATAGGGGAAGTTGCAAGAGGATTTTTCGTGTATTTTCAACAACTTTCAGCAAAACCCGCTCCTGCCCGTTTTCGCCGCGCTCAAGCGGGAGATACAAGCCGCCGAAAATCGAACCGTTCCCCGCAAGACTGAGCGTTTCCGCAAAGCGGTTTTCCTTTTCCACCGTCAAAGTATAGGAAATCTCCGCCGCCTTTGCCGCGCTTTCAAGCGCGCGGCGCATTTGCTCATGCGCGACGGCGTTTTTCTCTTTCACCAAAATGCCGACCTTCTCTTTCTCCTCGCTCTCGCGAGTATTCACCGTCAGCAAATACTTCGGACAAATTCCGCCAATCGCGGCACGCGCTCCCCTTGCGCCCAGCCGTTTCTGCGCGGAAAACAGGAAGTAAGCGTCTCTTTTATTCCCCTGTTCTTTCCAGTGTTTTGCCGTCTCTAGCAAGCAAAGCGCGGGTACGCACGCGGAAAGATTATTCGCAAACGCGGTTTCGGTTTCAGTATTGGGCGCACCTGCACCTCTTGAAAAATCCGCCTGCATCACAACAAAATCGCCAACGTGCGTTTCGCCGCAATCCACTTCAATATAAATATCGTCCGCCTTTTCCGCCTTTTCTTCATCAGTCTTTACAATTCCGCTCGCGCCCGTGGTAAAGTTCACCCGTTTGCCGACCCACTCGGCAATTTTCGAACTGCCGACCGCGGCAACCCTGACTTTTTTCAAATCGGAACAGGCAGTCACCATGAACCCGTCATTGTCTATCCCGCACTCAATCATCAAAGGTTCGCCCTCACCTTTAAAATGCGCAATTACATTGCGCATATCATCTGAATATACCTCGTCGGCAAAAGGCTCCAATTCAGACAGAATATATCCAGCGCCGCCCTCAAGCCCCGATACGTTAAAGCAATTACACAGATGTTTCAACACTCCTGTCATGCTCGTTTCCGGCTCAGGTCCGGAAATAAATCCTATTGCCATCGCATCGCTCGGTTCTATCGGCTTTGCGCGCATATCGCTCAGGAACTGCGTCAGTATCGCAAGACAGGAATCATAGTCCCGCTTATCCATCACCGACACAGGCGAATGAATATAACGACAGGGAATCGAAATACTCGCCGTGCGGATTCCGCCGCTCGCAAGATGAATCGCTCCCGCGTCATTGCCGCCGCGCGTGGACGCTTTCAATTGATAAGGCACGCCGCATCTGTCGGCAGAATGCTTTAAAACGCTCACTACCTCCGCACTCGCTCGGCTTGCGGAATCCAAAACGGAAATCGCCGCTCCCTTGCCCTGCTCGGTCACGCGCTGACCTTCCTCAATCCCCGTCACATCGTTGCAGGTAGTCGCCTCCACAACCACGGCATAATCCGGTTTTAAACCGTATACCGCCGTCTTTGCGCCGCGCAGTCCGACCTCCTCCTGCACGGTAAACAGGCAGGTCAAATCACATTCCCACTCCTGCTTTAATAATTCCATCAAAATGCAACAGCCCGCGCGGTCGTCCAGCGCCTTCGCTTTCACTTTATGCGCGCCGTACTCGATATATTCACTATCAAAGCCGCAATAGTCGCCGACGGTAACATATCGCTCCGCCTCCGCACGGTTGGACGCACCTATATCAATCAAAAGATTTTCAAGTTTGACCGGCTTTTCCCGCTCCTCCTTAGTAGTAAGATGCACCGCCTTAAACGAAATCACGCCGTTTAACCCGTTCACAACAACACGCTCGGAGATTAAAACCGAGGGGTCAATCCCGCCCACGGTGTCAAACTTCAAATAGCCGTCCTCGGTAATATCGGTAATCAAAAAACCGACCTCGTCCATATGGGCGGAAAGCAAAACGCCGTCCCCGCCGCGAGATTCCGACATACCAAGCAGACCATACGCGCTTTTGCCGCTTTTCCCCTTTTTATAAGCAACCAGATTGCCCATACTATCCGTCCGCACCGAGGTACAATAAGGAGTTATCTCCTTTAAAATCAATTCCCGTACGGCGTCCTCCCGTCCGGAAATCCCCATCGTTTCGGTTAATTTTTTAAGCATTCCACACACCTCCGTTCAAAGCCGCCGCCATCAGTTTGGCAACGCTCTCCACGTCCCGCGCGTCTAACGTTTCCACCGTGGTGTGCATATACCGCAAAGGAATGGAAATGAGCACAACGGGAATTCCGCTTTTCAGCGTCTGAATCACCCACGCGTCCGTTCCGCTCGCGCCCGCCAACGCCTCGATGGTATAGGGGATTTCATTCTCCCGCGCAGTTTGTATCAGTTCCAACGTCCGCTCATACTGCACATTCGGACCGCGCCCGATTGCCGCGCCGCTCCCTAACGGAAAAACACCGGAGGTCTTTTCTGTTTCGGGCGTTGTGCCATGCGTCACGTCCACAACGACCGCCATATCGGGCATAATTTTCAATGTTCCCGTCAGCGCGCCGTGCAATCCCAGTTCCTCCTGCGAAGCAAACAGCACCGCCACATGGTAAGGGCAATCGTCCGTAAGCTGTTCTAAACAAGACAGAACCGCCGCAACACCCGCGCGATTGTCCATCGCGGGGGCGGACAGCCTGCCGCCAAGCAGTTCCCGATACTCGGATTTGAGCAATATCGGAGTTCCCACACTGATTTGTTCCTGCAATTCCTCACGGGTATATCCCGTATCAATCAACATATCCTCTATTTTCGCCGCCTTGCCCTCATCCTCTTTGGAACGCAAATGCGGCGGTTTCGCGCCGATTACGCCGTAAAGCCGCTTTGTTTTGCCGAGCAGATATACCTCCGCGCCCGGCAAAATCCGCTCATCCACTCCGCCGAGGTTGGCGAACGCGACAAAACCGTTCTCATCAATTTCAGACACCATCAACCCGATTTGGTCAAGATGCGCCTCCAGCAAAACCGTTTTTGCGCCCTCATTTTTAGAGCGCCGATACCCAATCACATTATGAAATTCATCGCTGCTCACTTCGTCGCAATATTGCTTTAACTCATTTTCAAGCAAAGCGGCAATCTCTGATTCAAACGCGCTGACACTGCCCACAGAGGTCAGTTGTTTGATTCTTTCTTTTAGCTCCATATCCTTCCATCCTCTCTTTTCCTTAGTATAGGCATAAAATAGTCGAACTAATACGGTTCGACTTTCTTATGCCTATGCAAAAAACGGATTTGTACGCTTTAAATCTCAAAGCCATAGGCGTCTCCGCGCGAAAAGTCAGGCACAAAGCCCGCTCTGCGAATGCGTTCTTCCAAATGCCGCACCCCCTCCGCCGCCTCATCACCGGTATTCGCTTTATTGTCATACAGCATATACGCCTTGCGCACATCAGACGGAGAAAGGTTAGGCATCACCACGTTTGCGCCGCAGGCAAACGCAAGTTCCCGCCCATTTTCCGCAATCGTTCCGAGCGCAGTGGTTGCGGGCAGCAGAACTTTCGGCAAGGTCAGGCGCGTCAATGCAAGCATGGTGAGTGTCAGTTCCAACGTTCCCGCAAGGTTCTGCGCGAAACAGGTGTCCTGATGCGGAATAAAAGGGCCAATTCCCACCATTTGCGGCTGTAACTCTCGCAGAAAGAGCAAATCCTCCGCCAGATTTTCCGCCGTCTGATACGGCGAGCCAACCATAAATCCTGCCCCAACCTGAAAGCCTATTTCTTTTAATGCATACAAGCATTTTTTCCGATGTTCCAAACTCAATTCCGACGGGTGAAGTTTTGCGTAATGTTGTTCATTCGCGGTTTCGTGCCGCAAAAGATAACGGTCTGCGCCCACGTCAAAAAACGCCTGATATACTCTCCGCTCCCGCTCTCCGACAGAAAGCGTTACAGCGCAGTCGGGATATCGCTCCTTAATCGCTGCAACAACCGCGCACAACTCACTGTCCGCAAAGCCGCCGTCCTCTCCCCCCTGCAAAACAAAGGTGCGAAAGCCTAAGCGATAACCCTCCGCACAGCAGGACAAAATCTGTTCCTTTGTCAAGCGATAACGCACCGCTTTGCGGTTTCCGCGGCGAATCCCGCAATAATAGCAATTGTTTTTGCAATAGTTGGTGAACTCAATCAATCCGCGGAAAAATACGGTTTTACCGTAATATTGTTCCCGAACGGAAAAAGCCGCCTCCCGCAGCGCGGGGGCAAGCTGTTCCCGATTTTCCTCTATGATTTCTGTCAACTGCTGTTTTGTAAAATCCGAAATGTTTAAGTTCACGACTGCCCCCTGAAAATCTGACTTGCACGGTCTAATATTCCACTCAGATACGCCAATATTACGCCGTAATTGCTGACCGGAATGTTCTTTTCCTCAAATTTCTTTAACCGGGACTGCACTTCCCGTCGGTTAATCATGCACATACCGCACTGAATCGCAAGGTCAAAATCTTCCGCGTTTTCCGGAAAGTCATACCCTGTCATATGCACAAATTCCAACTGTTTGCCCGTTTTCTTTCTCAGTGCGGCAGGGATTTTCACTCTGCCGATGTCCTCATGGCTGGAATTGTGCGTACAACCCTCCAGCATCAAAATTTTCGCTCCATCTTTCAAGTTCGCAATTTTCCGCGCACCCGCCATAAGCTGCGCGAAGTTTCCCTTTTGGTTCGCCAACAGCATGGAAAATGAGGTCAGCGGAATTTCAGGCGGAACCAACTGCCCCACCTCGTGAAACGCCTGTGAATCCGTCACCACCAAATCCACCCTGTCCATGGCGGAAAGCGTTTCGGTCAAAGTGGTTTCCCTTGTGCAGACAGGAATCATTTCATAATCCAAACAATCCCGAATCAACTGCACCTGCGGCAAAATCAGTCTGCCCTTGGGCGCCTCGCTGTCAAGGGGAATCACCAAAACAACACGACTGCCGCGCGGCAAAAGCTTGCCAATCAAGGTATCATCGTCCCGCTCCTGTTTTTCCAATTCGCGAATCATGGCTTGGCGCAAGCGTTCCAGTTCCGCCTCTTCTTTCCTCTTGTCTCCTAAAAATATGGCGTTAGGGTATTTGCGGCGGGTTTCCTCCACCGTTTGCTTATACGCGATGTCGCATTTGGTGAAAACGAAAATTGTCGGCGTTTCACCATACAATTTTTCCGGCATATGCTCCGCATTGATATCCGCCACCTGCAAAATCAAATCCGTACGGCTCAATGTCTGTTGCGTTTTTTTCATACGCTCCGCACCAAGTTCGGAGGAATCGCCCAGCCCCGCCGTATCAATCAGCACAACAGGTCCGTAAGGAATCAACTCCATCGGCTTGGAAACGGGGTCGGTGGTTGTACCGCTGACCTCGGAAACAATCGCCATTTCCTGTCCCAGCAGAAGATTGAACAGGGTGGACTTTCCGACATTGGTATTGCCGAAAATCGCAATATGTTTGCGCATGGAATTTGGAGTCATCTCCATCCCTCTTTTCATAAAAACAACCTGTTAAGGTTTTTCTTCAAAACTTTTTAATATTATTGTTCATTTTTTCGCATGCCCGAAAAAACGAACCAAAAAAGGGGCATTTAGGGGATACCCCTAAAAACCCCGGGCGCCATTCGGCGCTAAGTACGCCTGCAGCTCCCTTGCGGCGCAAACGCCGCGAACTCTCTACCGTAAGGAAAATACCCATATTTAAATCCTCACAGGCAAACTCAATTATTGTCCTAAGAGAGAGTCAGGGGGTACGCCGCGGGAATTTTGACGGGGTTATCTTTGCCCCGCGGCGGAGTTCCTAAAGGCTTTCCTTTGTTGTGTCTTTGGTTACTTTCTTCACGGAAAGATGCGTGAATTTTCCTCCATCCTCTAAAGCTTCAAAAAATTTGCTCAGATTTTCGATTGCAGCCGACCGCCGCGTATCGAGATACGCAAGGGAGCCGAAATCGGAAAGATGTGTGAATTTTTAAGCTTTAGAGGAATAAGTCTCTTTTACCATTCTTAATCTTCTCAATGTTCTGCGCGACCAACTCGCGCACCTTCTCATTCTCAATATTCGGCAGTTCGCGCTGAATGGTTCTTTCCGCCTTTTCACGGAACTCATCACTGCCGTAATCATTCATGTATTCCGCAAGCGTCATCAGCGCGTTAGGCAAGCAAACATTCTTAATGTTGCCAGACTTGGCGACAGACATGAAACGGTCGCCCGTCCTGCCGCTGCGGTAACAAGCGGTACAAAAACTGGGAACCATGCCCTGATCCATAATCCAGCCGATAATATCCATCGCGTCGCGAGTGTCCACCACTTCAAACTGCGCGCGACCTTTTGCATCCTGCTGATACCCGCCAACCTCTACACTGGAACCCGCGCTAATTTGAGAAATTCCTATCCGCAGCAGTTCCTTGCGCATTTCCAAACTCTCACGGGTCGAAACAATCATGCCGGTAAACGGCACGGCAAGCCGAATGACCGCCACCAATTTTTTAAAGGTTTCGTCATCGACCGCATATTCATATTCGCTTTGCAGCGCGCCCTCCGCCTTGCGGATGCGCGGCACGGAAATAGTGTGAAAACCGACGCCGAATTTTTCTTCCAAATGCTCGTTGTGCAGCATTAGACCCATGACCTCAAAATACGGGTCATACAACCCAAACAACGCGCCCGCGCCGACATCGTCAATTCCCGCCTCCATCGCGCGGTCAAACGCGGTGGTGTGGTACTCGTAGTCGCTCTTAGGGCCGGAAATATGCATTTCCTCATAGGTCGGTCTGTGGTAAGTTTCCTGAAAGAGAATATACGTCCCGATGCCCGCCTCTTTCAACTTGCGGTAATTCTCTACCGTAGTCGCGGCAATATTCACATTCACACGGCGAATCTCGCCGTTTTTAAACTTCATGTCATAGATAGTTTGCAAGCACTCTAAAATATAGTCAATCGGGCAGTTTTTGTCGTCCTCGCCCGCCTCTAAGGCAAGGCGCTTATGCCCCATCGCCTCCAAAATACGCACTTCCTCGCGCAGCTCGTCCATCGTGAGCTGCTTACGGTTGAAATTGTGGCGGCAGTTATAACTGCAATACTTGCACTGATTCACACAGTAATCGCTCACATACAGCGGCGCGAACATAACAATACGGTTGCCGTAAATGTGATGCTTGATTTTGTCCGCAATCTGAAACATACGCTCCAAATGAGCAGTGCTTTCCGTCACCAACAGCGCGGCAACCTCTTGATGAGCCAGTCCCTCAAACCGCTCCGCCTTGTCCAAAATACGCTGAATTTCCGTCTCCGGCGTATCCTTTGCCTCCTCCAATAGGGAGTTAATATACTTTTCATCAATAAACATGATAAACTCAATCCTTTCTGTGCCGTATGGCACACAGCGAGTCTGCACGCAAACCGCTCTACCTACTATATTAGTACTTTGTAATTTATTTGTCAATGGTAATTGTATTGAAATTTAACACAGAGCAGAAAAAAATACATTTTTTTGTAATTATGAACAGAAATTGCAGACTTACAGAAGCCAAACATTTTGCGATAAAAAATTCTATACACAAAATAAGGTACAATGCTGCGACAGCGCACTGTACCTTTCTCTTGATTTAAACTGCAACACTTCATTTAAAAGTATTTTCCGAATACGGTTTTACAATAGGCTTTGTCCCTCCCAATCCCGGTCGGGTGCGACTTCCAGCAACTGCGCAACGGTCGGAGCTATGTCCATAATACCGGCATTCTCTTTTTTCACACAACCGGTATTGTGCAAAATCAACGGTATTATCATGTCCTCTGAAATATCCAATCCGTGACTGCGCTCATGTCCGCCGTGATCTGCCGTTACAATAATTGCGTAATCTTCTCCAAAGGCTTCTGCAACAGTACGGATGCATTGCCACGCATTGGCAACCGCATTCATATACTCCTCTGTCATCCAGCCGTACTTATGCCCCTTCTCATCCGTTTCTCCAAGATAAAGAAAGACAAAATCCGGCTGTGCTTCCTCAATGTATTCTTTTGCGGCAGCAGTCAGCTTTTTATCACTGTCCGCCGTAATATCCATGTTACAAAACAGACTATGGGCTAAACTTCCGGGGCGTCCCAAATCTCTCAGCGGCTCCCAATTGTAAAACGCCGCACACTTTCTGCCTGCGCCGTTCAGCACCTCAAACAATCCGTTTACCGGACGCACCTGCGGCGTGTATACATTGGTCAATATTCCGTGCCGTTCAGGCGTCACACTATGAAACAGCGACATATGGCAGGGCAGCGTCACGGACGGCATCACCGTCCGCGCGTCCAAATAAGAACAGCTGCTCCTTACAAATTCTCCGGTAAACCTCTCCTCTGTTTGCTCCACAGCATCCGGTCTCATTCCGTCCACTAATATTAAAATTGTTTTTTTCATCGGGCATTCCTCCCACCGTCAAATATATTTTCGATACTTCTCTGCTAAATATTGCGCTGTCTGCAAAATATTTTTCCGCTCTCCCGAAAAGGTTTTTCTGCGGTGCAGCCATTCAATCTCAAATTCCGCGATTTTTTCATATATTTTATTTGCGCGGAAAGCTTCGCGTCCGTATACCTGAGGCAGAGTATCCTCGGCATACTCCGCGCCTGACTGCAAAACATTTTTCAACTCCTCAAAAAAGATTTCCCATCTCTTTCGATAAAAGCCGTTCAACAGCCCTGACCATTCCCGCCAGGAATAGTCGAAAATATGCGGTTCTTCTTCTCCGCCCCATATCGTAATCAGCACGCCGGCACAATATTCCATATAATCCGCCTCTGCTTCGTCTTCTCCCCAACCGCGCGCGTCCGCTATCCATTTACTCAGACTGAATTCCTCCCTGCCGGACAATAAGCGGTCAACATCGGAAAGCAATTCTAAAAAGGCCCGGCTGTACTGCTCAAATTTTTCTTCTTCCCGATTAAGGAATGCTTCCGCGACCAAGCGGTACAGTTTCTGGCCGTAATTGCTCAATAACTGTCGGGTACAATCCGCGATATCATATAAGTATCCGTCGCTTTCACTCGGTCGGCTGAGCAGCAATTCCACCGCGCGCAAAAGCCGTCTGTTTCCGTACGGAATATGAAAACCGTCGTTGGGGCCGGATTTTTTAACATTGACCGCCGGACGCGCGCAGAGCGCAGAACTTTTCTCCACCCCATTTGTTCCGGGGGCATATGCTGTTTTCAAAAGAATCCCCCACGCCTCTGACCACGCCGAACTCTGCCCGCCGTAACGCCGCGCAATATATTCCTCCAGCCATACAGTCAGTTCCTGCGGTTGTTCCGCTGTCAGCATATCAAAGGCAAGGTCATAATAAACGGGGTTTTGCCCGATCCCCTCCATAAACAATCCGCTGCCGCACACATTGGGCGCTGTCCGGCGAATTTGAACAAAGCTGTTTTCCGCCAGTCTTTGCAGGTCTCCGTGCAGGGCAGTGCGTCCGCCAAAATTGTGCAAATTTCCCGTGACAAAAGGATAGCCCCAAAAATTATCATGCTTTTTATGCCCCTCGCCTGCCAAATCCAAAATCAGCAGCTGCTCTCTCGGTACAGTGCAAGCAATCGGCTTGCGTATAGACCAAGACTGCATCACCCAAACCGCACCCGTTTCAAACTCCTGAAACAGTTGATTGATAGCCTTGCCGACCGCTTGCAGATACTCCTCTCCCTCCTGCGGAGGCGTTCCCTCGTGAAAGGGGTCTGCCGCATAAAATCCGTGCGCGCCGAACAGTGCCTTTTGCTTTTCCAAAAAGATGCGTCCGATTTTCCGGAATTCCGGCTCGGTCGGGTCTAATTGCGCCGTTCCCTCTATGCCGCACCACGATTCCTCAATCCGAATATGCAAATGCGGCATTTTCTCCTTTAATTTACGCGGGACAAAACCGGAAAATCCCTGTTGAATCGGCGTCATGCCAAGTTCCAACTGACGTCTGATGATTTGCTGTCCCAAAATTCTGCGTTTTTCCATCCACGATTTTGGTATCGGGCCGCAAAATCCTTCGATGTTTGTCATCCACTGCCACGCCAAAAAAGCAGGTCCTGAAAAAAACGCAAGCGTTTCTGCTTCGCTAAAGCCCAACTCCCGCAAAGTCTCATACCAGACGCACTCTATTCCTACTGCGCTGAGCGGAAAATTGATACCGCTCAGCGCCATGAAATCCAGTTCCTTTTCCCACCGCTCCCAGTCCCACCAGGACGCGCTGTAATTAAAGGTACAATAATTAAAATACGCGCGGTATTTCTGTTGTATTTCTCTGCGACACACCTGCGGTGCGGGCAGCCGCTCCGGTAATTCTACCCTGCTGCCGCACCAAGACATATGCACCTTTGCGTCATGTTTCAGATAATATCCCAGCGCTGCTGTTATCGCGCTGACGGTACTCCCGCGCAAGACAATACGTCCTTCCTCGCCACCGATTTCATAAAACTCTTTTTCGGCAGAACACCATTCAAGCACAATCTGCTCCTTATGGTTTGGCAAAACCCGTGCAATCAAATCTCTTACAGCCTGAAGTTCTCTCATCCCTGCTGTCCTCCCGGCTTACTCCGCGCCGCCGACCGAGCTGACATCATCAGCGCACAAATCGACCAAATCAATCTCTTCTTCAAATTCCACCTTGCACACAGTGCAAATATCGTCCAAATCAGAATCCTCTATCTCAATCCATATCTGACCCGGCATATTTACCCACGCCGCGCCGCCGATAATTTCATATTTCAACTCTCTTCCGCTCGAAAGAGATGTTATCTTCATATTCTTGTTGCGGATACCGTTGAGCATCAGATAACGGTTCGGTTTGTCGTACACAAACAAATACAGCGTCTTTCTATCCTCACTCAGTGTACTTCCGCCCAAGAAATACGCAGGGTCTAATCCTTTTTCGGTCGGGTAGATTGCCTCGGCGTACTTATGCGTCCATTCGCCCAGTTCCAGCATCTTTTGTTCCGTCTCCGCGGGAATTACACCCTCTGCGTCAGGTCCGATGGAAATGAGCAGATTACCACCCTTGCTGATACATTCGCACAGCATACGCACAATTTGACGGATATCCTTATATTTCTTATCGTTCGGCTGATACCCCCACGAATTATTGAACGTGGAGCACAGCTCCCACGTCTCTTTTAGCGGGCGCAACGGTATGTACAGTTCCGGCGTTTCGTAATCTGCCTGTCCGACCAAGCGCGCATTTACCATCGTTTTCGGATTTAACTTCCGTATCATCTCGCGCACCTTGTCCGTCTCCCAAGAAAATCCCTCGCGCGTCCACATCACGTCAAACCACAGCAAATCCACCTCGCCGTAATTGCTGAGCAATTCCGTAATACCCATGCGGTAACGCTCCATAAAACGCTGCCATGCTGCTTCAAGCTCTGCTTTGTCCTGCGTTCCCTCGTCGCCGTTTAAATTACATGCCTCCACACGAGTTGTAATATATTCCTGCGCGGTATCACGCATATCCAAAAGCTCTTGCTTGCTTTTATCCATAATAACCTGCATATTGTCCAAATCCGACCAGTCCGTGTTGGTAAAATACAGTCCGACATGAATTCCTTCTTTGCGCAGCGCATCGCAATAAGGCGCAACCAAATCCCGCCCGGCGGGCGTCTGCTTTACCACGTTCAAATCGGTATGCTCGGTATCAAACAAAGCCACTCCGTCATGGTGCTTAGTAGTCAGCACGGCATAGTTCGCGCCTGCCGCCTTAATCAGCCTTGCCCACTTTTCCGGGTCGTATTTCGCAGCAGTAAATCCTTTTAACTGTTTCATATAATCATCATAGGACATAGACCCGTTGGTAATGCTCCACGATTCTGTCACGCCGTCCACCGCGTAAATACCCCAATGAATAAAAATTCCCAACTTTGCTTTATCAAACCATGGCTGTATCATTTTTATATTCTCCTTTTTGTTTTATTTGAAAAAAGAAAATCACTCGACAACCGGCATTTTACTGCTATTGCTGAGTGATTTTCACCTCTTTTACGCTAATTTTTATTTCTTGCTTAAGAATTCATCATATTGTCTTTGCATTTCCGCCTGCACCTTATCACTGCCGACATCCTTCAGTTTCTGTAAGAATTCCGGTAAAACCACTTCGGGGTCAACACGGCCAAACAACAAGTCTTTCTTATACTGACTGATGACATTTTCCATTGCCGCAACCTCTGTTTTAACCGAGCGGGAATCGAAGAAGAAACCCTTGAGCGGGGACTCAATCGCACTTTCGTTATACTCCGCAAAACGTTCCCACTTTCCGTTACGGTCATTTTCGGATAAATCGGTAATCAGCAGATTGCCCAAAGCATACTGCGGCATCGTGCCGTAGTTGTCCTTACCCTGCTGAGTAAGCACGCGCTTGCCGTCCTCATTCAGGTTGTAATGCACCCCTTTGATGCCGTAGCCAATCATGTTGCGGATTTCTGAATCGGTGTTGACAAGATTCAAAAATTCCATCACCTTTTCGGGACGCTTACAGCTGACAGGAATCGCGTTCATTGCGCCGATTGTGTTGCTCATAACCGGAGTGTGTCGATACACTACATCAATCTGATATCCCTTTGCCGCACTGTCCGAAATCTCATATTCCGGCTGATAGGCATTAAGATTGAGGAACCATGTCCCTTTCTTCTCTGCGTCTGAATTACCCGTGACATCCTGCGGCAAAAAGCCCTTTTGATAATAATCTCTCATCGTCCGCAAATGGTCTTTCGCTTCTTCCGTCTCGTAGACATTTACAATCTTATGGTCTACATCCGTCGGATTTTCAAAATTCAGCTTCGTACCGAAAATGGTATCTCCGACAAACTCATACGGCGTCACGCCAATCATACCCGCGGAATACGGCATCAGCGGCAGGAAGCCAGCGCCTTCGCCGTCCTTTACCTTTTGGAGCAACGGCTCCATCTCCTCCAGTGTGGTAATCTGGCTGTAATCAATATTGTACTTCTCCGCGATTTGCGCATTCACCATCCAGGTATTTTGCCACGCTGTCTCCTTGTAAGTCGGAATGCCGTAAAGCTTGCCGTCTATCTTTGCCAGGTCAAACACCTCTGCCGGAATATTCTCCACCATATCCTTGCCCTGCTTTTGCAGCATATCGCTCAGTTCATAGAAGTTGCCCTTGCGGATATTGTCAAGCTGCATCTGATTGATAAAGCAAAGGTCAAACTCTTCACCGGAATTGAGCATTGTCTGAATCTTTTTCGGATAATCCGCATTTGTCACCTGATACATCTTAACGCCAACACCGATTTTTTCCTTGGTAATCTTAGAAACTTCTGTCATAACCTTATCCAAATCATTGGGGGCGCTGCCAATCATGTACCATACCAAGTCTTTCTCCTCTGTTCCGCCGCCCGCGCAGCCGGAGACCAAAAGTGTAATTCCAATCACACACGCCATCAAAAATGCTAACTTTCTTTTCATGCTTTCTCCTCTTTCCTTTTAAAATTTTAAATATAATAAATAATTGATATTATTCTTATCCTTTTACAGAACCGATTGTCAAACCCGATACAAAGTATTTTTGGAAGAACGGATATGCACAGGCAATCGGCAAAATAATGAGCACCGCCAGCACCATACGCGCGCTTTCGGACGGCATATTCTGCAAAGCCTCCGCATTGCCCAAGTCTCCGCTGTTGGTTGTCAGATAGTTAATATTGTTCTGTATCTTCATCAACAGATATTGCATCGGCACCTTGCTTGCTTCATCTATATACAGCATCGCGTTATACCAGTCGTTCCAATATCCCAGGGTGTAAAACAGCGCTATCGTCGCAAGTCCCGGCAGAGATATCGGCAGAATAATCTGCACAAAGGTGCGGAATTCACTGCTGCCGTCTATGCTCGCGCTCTCAATCAGCGCGTCCGGAATCGATGTGCTGTAAAACGTCTTTAAAATAATGATATTAAACGGAGACGCCAACAGTGGAATAATCAAAGCCCAGATACTGTTTTTCAGTCCGAACATCTGCACCATGATAACGTAAGTCGGCACTAAGCCCGCTGAAAAAATCATGGTGATAAAGGACAGCCAGTTAAAAAACTTGCGGAATTTATAGTCCTTGCGGAACAGGATATACGCATACATAGACGATATTGCAAGTCCAAGCGCCGTTCCGACAATTACCACAACAACACTCACCGAAAACGACTGAACAATCATGCCGCCGCTCTTGAACACATATTTATATCCTTCCAAGCTCCATTGGGACGGCCAAAAGCTGTAGCCCTCCAACAAAGCGCTTTCCGCTGTCAGAGAAATAATCACGGTAAAGATAAAAGGCAGGATACAAGTCAAACTGAACAAAATCAGCACGATATTGATAATGACCTCCGGCACAACCGGCAGAGCATTCAAGCCTCTTTTTTTCTTCAACATTGTTTTCCCTCCTCTCTCAAAACAGTGATAACTCATCGTCGATTTTGCGGACAACAAAGTTAGCGGCAACAATCATTATTAACCCTACCGCTGACTGAGCCAATCCGGCAGCGGTACTCATTCCAAAATCATTCAGATTGATCATAGAATTATATATGTAGGTATCTACCACATCAACCACCGGCTTTAACGCACCAGACATATTTGCCTGCGGTACATTGTAAAACAAACCGAAATCCGCGGCAAACACCTTGCCTATTGCCATGATTGTCAGAATGACCATCATCGGCTTGAGCATCGGAATCGTGATATGCCGGATACGCTGAAATCGTGTCGCGCCGTCTATCATCGCCGCCTCGTGCAAAGAATGATCCACCCCGCAAATCGCCGCCAGATAGATAACGCTGTTGTAGCCTATCCCTTTCCACAAATTCATAAAGGTCAAAATAAACGGCCAGTATTTTTTCTCTGCATACCACTGAACAGGCTCTCCGCCCAAAGAAACAATCATCTGGTTGAGAAATCCGCGTTCATGGCTCAAGAAGGCAAATACAAAGGTTGCCGCAACGACCCATGACAAAAAGTACGGAAAAAACATCAGCGTTTGATATACCTTTGCCATCTTTTTGCTTGTAATCTCGTTAAGCATAATTGCAAACGCCACTGATACAAACAGCATCAAAAATATCCAGATAATATTATACAGCAGCGTGTTGCGTATCGCGATTAAAATGTCCGGCGTTGCAATCAAAAATTTAAAATTATCCAACCCGACCCATCTGCTTGCCAGCAAGCTGCCCCAAAAGCCCCTGCCGGTCACTACATAATCTTTAAACGCCATCACCAAGCCTGCCATCGGCAGGTATTTGAATAAAATGAAAAACAATGCTCCCGGCAGAGCCATTAAAGTGAGCTGTATCGTCTTGCTGTTCTTGCCGGAAATACCATGGTGCAGTTTTTCCTTTTTCTGCAAACCGATTACTTTTTCCATTGTCTACATCCTTTCTGTTTTATTTTTAACGTCTGTTATACCGTTCCAACGCCGCTTGCTTTAATTCCAGCAAGCGCGGCAGTCCCAAATTGTTCAACTCTTGCAAATACGCGTCAAAATTTTCTATCGGTTCCGTACCTACAATAAATCGATTGCGCATATCCTCCGCGTATCGGGTGATTTCCCGCTCCAATTGCCCAATCTCCGCCGCCTCATCAGTGGAGGGAGAAATCGGCGGGAGCAGATGCTCCGCATTCCCCCGAACCTGCGAAAACGCTTCGGCTGCCTGCCGCTGCTGCGGCATGGTATAATAAAATTCCTCTATCTTCTGCGAACCTCGCTTTGCCCAGTTGCCGCTTGCAAAAGTGTACAGAGTCAGGAAGTCCGAACGGTCAACCCCCTCCGGCGGAATGATATAGTTCGGACTGCCGTCCTTTTTCTCATATGACACTCCCTCAATGCCGAAATTATAGGTAACTTTCCCTTCTTCGCTGTAGCCGTAATCCAAAAATTTTGCCGCAAGCTCCTGCTTTTTACTTGCCGCACTGATGGCAATGCCCATGCTGGAAACAGGGAGAAAAGTAAGTCCAAATGCCGCCTGTGTCCCTTTTTCCAAAACCGGAGGCTTTAGTCCAATCAAATCATAATTCGGGCTTGCTTTTTTGCCCTCCTGTATCCATGTGCCCATACCTGCGCCCAGCCACGCGAAAGCAACCCCGCTCTCGCCGCTTTGCATGTTATCCTGAATGGTAGCGTAATCGGCGCTGATGATATTTTCGTTAACCAAACCTTCCCGATACCATTGATTCATCTGCGCTAAATATTGGCGGTACGCAGACTGTCCGGGGCCGTACAGCACCTGTCCGTCTTGCTGGTAAAAATCTGTATAAAGCCCGTATGCTGCTAACATCCCCTGACAAAACACTTTGTCAAAATACGATTCCGTAAAAGGAGCGGAAACGTGTTTTTGTTCTTTAAACGCGGTGAGCGCCGTATGCCACTCCTCTATGGTCTCGGGCGGCTGCAAATTTAACTCATCCAGCCAATCCTTGCGCATAACATAACCGCCGCTACCTAACTGCCTATCAACAGAAGAATTCTCCTCGCCCCACTCCTCATAGGAGGGATACATATAGAAATTGCCGGAATCAGTACGCGACATTTTGGAAAACGTCGGATTTTCCTCCATAAATCTGCAAAAATTCGGTGAATACTCTTTCATAACATCGTTGAGCGAAATAATATAGTTGTCCCGAATTGCCTGATCGGGTCCGCCCGGAATATTCATCCAGTCGTAATAAATCATGTCCGGCAAATTCTCCGATGCCAAAAGCGCGTTAAACTGTTCCTCCTCCATCCCCAAATCCGCGTATTGAATATTTAGTGTAACGCCTGTTTTCTTCTGCATCTCTGCCACACGCGGGTACTCATTGGGGCTGTCATATCCCGCCACGCTGCGCCCGACATTATGCCTCATCCAAAGCGTCAGCGTCTCATCGGTTTGAAGCGGATAGTTACTTGTTTTCAGCGTCTCCGGTCCGATAGTACTGCTCGCGTTTTCCTTTCCGCCGCTGCAACCGGACATTCCGCACACAAGAATAGCACAGCACAACAAGCCCGCAACCTTCTTATTCGCTCTCAGCATAACCGAATCTCCTCCATTTTCATTATTTGAAGTAATACATTCGATACATCATTACGATTGCCTGCTCCCGCAGAACACTGCTGTGCGGAGCAAACGTGCCATCCTCCATGCCTTTCATCAATCCAAGTGACGCCGCCGCTTGGATATACTCTTTCGCCCAATCACTGATAGTGTTCTCATCAGCAAAGGTGTCTGTCCGCCCCTCCGGCGCGGTGATTCCTTTCACGCTGTTCATCGCGGAAACAGCCATCTTTGCCATTTCCTCTCTGGTAATCACTGCATTCGGATTAGCGTTGCCATTCTCATCGCCGCCCAAAATACCGGCGGCTTTTGCCGCGGAAAGCGTATCTGCATACCACTCTCCCGCCGAAACATCCGAAAATTCACCATGATACTGCGTTGTCTGCACACCCAACGCACGCGTCAGCATTGTGACAAATTCCGCACGGGTGACATTCCGATTCAGTCCAAGTGTATTCTCGTCCACACCTTTGACAATCCCCTTATCAATCATGTCACGGATTTCCTTTTCTCCCCAATGGCCTTGTGTTTCCGCCCGGAAGTTAGGATTGACGCTGTCCGTTTGTTCCTCCGAGTCTGACGGCTCCACCGGCGGAGTGACAACCGCGCTGCTGCCGCCTTTGTTTCCGCCTCCGCCATGCGGAGAACTCGGTTTAACGGGTGTAACCGGAGTCGGTGTAACAGTCGGAGTGTCTCCATCATCAATAATCGGCTCATCTCCAAAGTAAACATAATGTCCGTTCTGCTTGAACGGGATTTGCTTGCCGTTAAAGATAACCGAAGTGATGGGCTTTTCCGTATAAACCGTAAGACGACTGATATCGACATATTCCTCCGACTCTTCACTATCTTGTGAAGCCTCCAACACAAGTTTCATATCTTGCCAGGCGACGCCCAAATGGCTGACTGTATCATTCGATTTAATCAAATAATTTCCCGCACTGTCCTGCACGAACGTACCGTCTGTGAGGATAGCGGTCTGATACCGTTTTTCTCCCTTATCAACGTACATCATACGTCCGTCCGTAGTATAATCATCAACCTTGCGTTCCGCCTTAATAGCATTATTATGCACGTTGTAGTATGTGCCGTATGTCGTCTGATTAGTATTTGTCTCTGTCATTTGGAATTTAAAAGCGCTTGCGTTAGCTTCTTTTACATCCAAAGTGACAGGTGTTGTCGTTGTCTCATAGTTTGTGCCCGGCGCCATGGTAACAAGCATCGTGTTGAACGTAGTTGCCTGCGCCTCGTTCTTGACATAAGCGGCATATTTAGCAGGAACGGTAGTACCGGTATGATACCAGCCGTCCAGAATGGAAGCGGTCATCTCCGTCTCGTTGCTCATGACAGGAACAACCGCAAGATTCGCGTCGTCAAAATTCGTCCGCACCGTTTTCGTTCTCTCGTCCATGGTAATATTCGCGTCATTGGTGAAATGCCAAGCCTGGCTGTACTTGTTCACCTGCGTATTGCCGTTAATCGGCGCCACATAGTCGGTCACAATAATAAATCCGGGCTTGATATAAAGCATGGAACGGTTGTGCGCGTTATCCACACCGTAGTAAATCTTGCCGCGCGGGCCGAAATAGCCGTTGTCATCCTTGTACCACACATCGATATTGCCGTAGGTCTCTCCCTTCACATAATCAAAAACGCTGTTCATTTCATTTTCCAAAAAACGTCCCTGAAAATAGAGATTTTTCCCGACTGCATGTTCAGTCGCAACCTTTTGGTCAAGCGCATATATCTTTTTCAAATTTTCCTGCGTATATTCCTTGTTATCGACAATACTTTTTACCTCTGCGTTTTCAGGCTCCTGAATAACGTCCGCAATCCAACTGCCGGAAAGAGACATATCATTGTCATTCGGACGGAAAGGCAGAACAATTTTTTCTCCGTTCGGCCCTTTTACCATTTCGGAATTTGACCAAAATCCGCTGCGCTGTGAAATATCATTGATCTCAATTGTGTTATGTCCGCGAGTGGAATTAACCCACGCGCGGTACGGATTATCCTGAACATACGCCTCTGTTCCCGGGTCAGCGAGCAAATATCTGCCGTAAGCCGCAACAGCAATGGACAAATCATCAAAATGCGCATGAATTCCTCCTGCGGAAATCCCCATCGTCGCGCCGACCGCGTCCGCGTCCCAACTGCTTCTCATAACCACTTTACGAGCAAAAGGATAAAGGATGGAGTCAAACTCCGGCGCTTTTCCTTGTGTACCGTCTGTATAAGCATACAAAAGCTCATTGTATTTGCGTTCGCGCTCCTGATACTGTTCGCTTGTCTTATCCTGTGCATCATCAAGCAAAATCTTCAAAGCGTCAATAATCTCCTTGATACACTGACGGTTGATGAACTGCGAACCGTAGCCGTAAGAATTACCGATATTCCAGTCATGATAGCCGGGCGCCATACCGTGCATAAAGTAAAGCGCCGCCGTGGACATCAAATCATAGTATTCGTCCGGCAATAACTCCAGATTATCTGTTTCCAGCAAATACTGCAAGACTGCCTCAGTGTTGGCATATGCTTCCATATTATAACCGCCGGGAACTTCCTTACCCGCGCCGTCAGGAAAACTGATTTCCTTCGCTTTGAACATGACACGCCGCTGCAAGCAGGGAATCCAGCCGCCGCGACCGCCGAAGTACAGTCCGCTGTAAGACGGGTCGGTGTCAATAATCGGGTCATTCGCCTTATAAAACTCTGTAAGCATTATCGCCAAATCAGCAAATCCCTTATTATAGTAGGTTGCGTGATTGGAGTTCAGCGCGGCAGAGTTTGTGTTCCACCCCTCCTGTATCCATTCGGTTTGCACATATGCCGACTTTAGCATTGCGCCGAATACCTGCGGCGTCATATACTCACTGTTAATCAAAGAATAGAAGGAATCCATCATATTGAATCCGTTAACGCCCTTATCCAAAAAGTCGTTGTACCGCAGCGGCCCTTTATGGAAAATCTGATGGTAGCGCACAGCAAGCCGCAGCGCGTGATAAGCGTAAATCTCTTCGCTGTCATACAAATAGCGGGACGCCAGCACAGAAACATTGTGAACAAAAGTGTAAAAACCGTTATTGCCGTACAGGTTAGGTTCCAGTCCCGGCAATGTATCACAAGACATTGTCCTCGCAAAGTTAGCGGAATTCCAGGTCAGAGAGGTCTCCGACCATGTCACGGACGAAGTGCTCGCTAAAAACATCTTTTTTGGCGCGTCCGTTTTATCCGTCCCGCCGCAAATTCCAAACTTCGCGGATTTTATCCGTGTTCCCGCAGGAATATCCGAAAAGTCAAACTTCAAAATAGCGCGCTGACTGTAATTATCATTCGCGGCGGAAGCATTGTGCCGTTCCGACGCGTACAAAAGCTTTTCCGACGGGAAATTTCGTCCGGTATTGCTGCCGCCCTTGATGGTTACGTCCGCCTCGGGATAAAAAGTACGTGTACTCCCGTCCGTCAGGCTCGCAATAACATAAGGACGGTTCTCATCCGCCTCGCGGGAGGCAAACCAAGCTTGCTTTTGGTCAATCTCCAATGCGTTGATGACAAAAACAAATGAGGACACTACCGTGCTGTCAATAACGCCGGAAATCTGAGACGTCACATCGAATTCATAAATTTTTTCTTCCGCGTCCATGTCAAACATATCAATCGCGGTCAGATTTTCCGTTACAAAATTGTATGCCAACGCGTTGCTGCGCACGGTTGTTACCTTATCGTCCGCCTTAGCAACGCTCTTGTTGATACCGTTGAACTTATCACGATAATATTTCAGCAAAAGACCTTTCGGCTTATTATAATTGCCGTTGCACTCCTTTACCGCCTCCTCGACCTTGCGCAGTTCATCATTCTGCGAGTAGTCAATCAGCGGTTTGTCCAACTGAGCGGGAGCGCCCGGAAAACTGTACCGAAAGTTCATCGGATTATCCTGCGGAATCCAGCTTTCGGTCGCCGCGTCCCATTCACCGAAAAGTACTTCGTCCGTGATATAATTCGGGTCAGAATAGTCAAACGCGTCATATCGCGTCAAAGTGTCAGAGATGTCATAATTACCGACAGATACTATCTCCGGCGACGCAGACGCTCCCAACACTGTTTTTTGTTCCGCAATTGGCTGTAATGCGATTTCGGCGGACGGAGACGGTTCTGCCGTCTCCTCCGTATTGTCTGCTTCTGCCGGTTCAACCGTTTCTTCTTTCGGAAGTTCTACTGTCTCATTCCCATTCTCATTCTCGTTTTCCGAAACATCGGGGGCCGGACTTTCCTCCGCACTGCCGTCCGTAATCTCGACAGACTCCGAAACATTACTTTCCGATTCTTCTGTAGAAGTAATCTCCTGCGGAACTTCCGTCTGTATCTGTGCGTATCCTGCACAGCTTGCAAGAAGCATTGCCGCAGACAAAATTATCGATACTGTTTTATTACGCCGCATCATCATACTTCCTTTCTGCTATTTCGCATTCTTCTGCATTACCATGCAGATAATTTTCGCCGCCTGCTCTCTCAGCGCGGAAGCGTTCGGATTAAAATATCCGTTCTCGTCTCCGTTCAGGATTTCCGCCGCCGCAAGTTCTGTTACGCTTTCCGCCGCGTAATCCGCAATTTGTCCCATATCCGCAAATACCGTTTCCTTTTCGGCAGTGAGGGTGATTCCCTGCAAATCAAGCGCACGCTTTGTCATAACAGCCATATCCTGCCGTGTAATGGTTTGACCTACGCCAAACTGCGTCTCTGTCACGCCGTTCACCAAGCCGATTGCCGCCGCTGTACCGACATACGGTGCGAACCAGTCGCCGGTATTCACATCAGCAAAGCTGTTCTGCGCGTCCGTGTTAACTTCAATCTTTAACGCTTCAACCAACAGCTTGAGATACTCTTCACGGGTAATCTCACTCAACGGACGGAATAAACCACTCTCATCACCGTTAACTACCTTTGCTTCTTTCAACGTTTTAATGTAATCATACGCCCAGTTATCTGCCGCAACATCTGCAAATACACTGTTCACATTCGGATTTACCGGCTCAATGGAAGGATTGTTATCCGAGGGAGTACCTGCCAAACTTACAAGCGCTCCGCTGCCTCCGACTGCTCCGCCCTTACCGCCGGAACCACCGGACGAACCGCTGACACTTCCGCCGCCACCGCCGCCGGAACCGCCTGAACCGCTGCCGATTGCCAAATGCTGCTCCACACTTGTACCCTTCGCGCTGCCGTAACTCAGATACGCCGTCATAGTGAACGGAGTATTAAACAACGGTTTTGTAAATTCTCCCTTGTCGGAAACAACATTCGGCGCTGAAGATTTCCATGTAATATCCGAACCAAACACGCCTTTTGTCGGCAACACTGCACTTGCGGTAACATTATACTCATCAAACGCCTTGACCAGTTTCTTGTCCGCTTCGACAATATCAGCGTCGCTCGCGTTCATCGCCGCCTCCAACTCACTGATGCGGACAGTCTCACCTGCCGCCATCTCTTTCACTGACAGGCGAATATACTGTGCCATAACCGGCAGGAAAGAAAGATTTCTTTGGTCGCCGCTGCCGCTCACCACACCAACTTCTGTCCACGTCTTACCATCGGTGGAAATTTCAACCGCCGTCTTAACCGTACCCTGCAATCCGTTTAATACCACAGTGGAAATCGCTTTTTCCGACCCGATATTTACGGTAATCACAGGCTTTTTACCGGCATCCAATGTTTCAATAAATGTATTGTAATTTCCATCGGTCAAATTGCCTATATCCTCAATGGAACTGCCGTTTTCAATTTTAACCGAAGACCCGATCAAAATATTGTTGACGGTCATTTTCCTCTGAACAACTAATTCAAATACCACCTGTTCTGTTTTATCCCCGTTCTTCAGTGTTGCAGTCAAAGTAACCGCCTTATCTGACTCAGGGCGTATCACCGCGCCTGTTGCGGGATTGATAACGGAGGGGTCGGAGGAACTCCATGTGATAGTCGAACCAAATTTTCCCTCGGTATAAAGATTCAAATCTCCGGTAATCTCATTCGCTTTTTCATCGGTAATCGCGCCCAAAGTCAATGCGTCCTTGTCCAAACCGATTGCGGTTTCAGCCGATATTCCCTCCCCTTCATATACGTGGAAAGATTTCAGCCAGACAAACTCGGAAGCCGGTATGTTATACCATTGCAAATTCTGTTTCCAAGTAACTTTCAAAGTGCTCAATGATTTTTGCGGGTCAGAATAACTGTAAATGCTGTCAGCAAGCTTTTTCCCGTTCTGATAAAGCACCATTTCTTTCAGCTCCGGCATAATATAAATGCCGAAAGTAACATTTTGTCCGGCTGTGTATGTCCCGGTTGTCCGTACTGTTTCCTCCGTCTCGTACTGGTACAATTCCTTTGCTCCGTTGCCGCCGTCCGTCTTGTTAATGCGCACAACCGAGGCGTCCCCCTCTTGTCCGAAGTCCAGCAGAACCTGCCCGCCGGCACTCACCGCACATTCCAATTCCATATAATACGCTTTCTTTAAATCCTCCAGTTGAGGAAGTGTATAGGTTTGCTCCAGAATTACCGCCCCTCTGCCGGGATTCGCACCGGTCGCTCCCGCTCTTGAAAAACGAATGCCCTGGTCAGCCTTTTCTGCTTTCAAACCTTCTGTTACTCCGTCTTTTTCCCACGGAACAGTACCGTTCGTTCCGTTGGAACCGTCCCCCTCAAAGTAGTCAATAAAATTCATTTGTTCCGTCTGATAGAACATTCCGCCGGTGAAGTAAGTGCCGTCAATACCCTCAATCTTCTTAGAAGCCATCGTGCCTAACACCGTAACCGCGAACTCTTTTTCCATCACAACATTACCGAAAGACACAGTGGCTGTCAGGGTAACAGTTACGCCCTTTTCGGGACGTGTCACAGTACCTGTCGCAGGGTCGATGACAGACGGATTGCTGCTCTTCCAGCTAATGCTGCTCCCGCGCTTACTGCCGCTCGCAGGCAAGATCAAATTTCCCGTCACCGCCGAGGTATCACCCAATGTCAGCGCCTCATAATCCAACCGCACTTTAACCTCATCTGTCTCTATCTCAGCAGACGGCAGAACAGTAACATCAAAGGATTTGGCTGCGGTCTTGCCGTCTCTCTCAAACACAGCCGTCAGTGTTACTTTTGTATTCGCACTCGGTGCCTGAATAATCGCGCCGTCCTCAGAGATAATATTTTCAGGCGCAGACGTCCAGGAAACCTGCGTGTTCTGGAACATGCGCATCAGTTGTAACGCACTGCCTATCGCATCTGCCGAGGGGTTATCCCCCAGAATATCCTCTACCGTTACGGAAGCCGCAGCATTTTGCGCCATCACAGCGCCGTCCATCTCGTACGCGTGAAGCAAAGTGATAAAGCTCTTATCATTATGCGTATTTTGAGAATATGTCTCCACACCCGTAAGTTGTGTAATCGGCGCGGCAAACGGCTGGTCCATTATCAAAAGTTCTGCGCGGGTTGGCATTTTCTCACTATATGCAGTGGACAAATCTCCGCGTTTTACCAGCCACGCGGAATAGGTCTGGTTTTTCAAATCCACATATATACGAACAAAGGAAACATGCGGTGCTTTCGTTGCATTATTCGAGGTTCTCAACGGAAGAGGAATTCTTGCGGTATTATCCGCGTCCGCCATTTCCGCATATCCGGTTAAAGCGCCGTTTTCGGTTGCTGCATTCGGCGGCAAGACAGTACGCAATATAGCAAAGGTCTGCGCCGCCCCGTTCGCATCCAAGCCTTTGAACTGATATTCCCACAAGCCGGGCTGATTTGCCTGCCGCGCCTGACGAATATAGTTGCTGAACTCCATATCAATCACATAACCGCCATTCATGTTGCTCATCGCCAACGGTTTATTTTGTGTGTTCTTGGTAAAATCAACACTGCCTGCCAGCAGCTTTGCGCCCTCAGTGGTATCGGTTTGCCCGTTTCTCGGCTCAACGGAGATACCTTTTTTGCCGGATAAACCCGAAATATCCGTCTCCACCGCCTTAACAGAACCTGCCCATCTATCCGGCGAGACTGCCGCAACATTGATGCCGTACTTCTGCAAAGCCGCAGCATCGCCCGCTACATAACCAAAAGCATTTTCGGACAAATTCGGATTGTACAGCACCTCAGCCGGATAGAAGTACACACCCATCTCAAAAATACTGAGACCGACCTTATTACCGTTATTATTCCAGTTTTCCAGAACGTAAATTCTCACATATCGCGCATCCACCGACGGAAAATGATAATCTTCATGCACATTGGGGCTGGCGGTTGAACCTGTCTGTCTGCGTTCCTCCCCGATATCCGTCCAGGTCTTTCCGTCATTAGAATACTGATATTTATACCGTACCAATCTGTGTGCAAACTCCCGCATGGTGATTGTATTGAAACGGTACTTTTTGCCCAAATCAATCTGAATGGCAGAACCCGAATAATCTGTCCAGTCCTTTTGCGCCATACGCGTTTCATTATCTCCGTCCACCATCTGTTCGTAGCCAAAACTATCACTGTACGGTGCAATTGCCGCGCCGTTCTTATCATAGGCACTCACCGCTTTTTTCAGCGCTAGATTAGTGCCTGCTGTTACAGTTGTTTCTTCTTCTATCGGTTTTTCTTCTTTTTTAACGGTAACAGCAAAGGTCTTGGTCGTCTTTGCTTCATTCAACGTTGCGGTTGCCGTCAGAGTTACCTTCGCATCCGCATCACTTGGACGAACTACGGTTGCCGTTCCACCGCTGATTGCAATTGCGGCGTTGTCACTTGCCCATGTAATCGCGCTGTTGTTCACACTGCCCGTTGTCGGCAAGGTGAAGTTTGCGGTTACCGCGCTCATATCGCCTAAATTGATTGCATTCAAATCCTCCTGCGCCTTCTCCGCATCGGTTTTGTCCGGAACTACTGTTTCCGCCTTTTTAACGGTAACAGCAAAGGCCTTGGTCGGCTTTGCTTCATTCAATGTTGCGGTTGCTGTCAGAGTTACCTCCGCATCTGCATCACTTGGACGAACTACTGTTGCCGTTCCGCCGCTGATTGCGATTGCGGCGTTGTCACTTGCCCATGTAATCGCACTGTTGTTCACACTGCCCGTTGTCGGCAAGGTGAAGTTTGCGGTTACCGCGCTCATATCGCCTAAATCAATCGCGTCCAAATCCTCCTGCGCTCTTTCCGCGTCGGTTTTGCCTGGAGTGACAGATTCCTCTGTCTCGCTGATCCTCATAAAATGAACATAAACCTTATCTTTAAATGTATTGACAGCCCCAAATGTTGCACCGGTCAAAGAAGTAATCTTCGTTTTAAGCGATTGTCCCGCAATCAAAAGATTATCCTCTGTAGGCTCGGTGGCGCTGTAACCGTTTGCATCACCGCGCTTTACTGCCCACACGCTGTATGCCTGAGTTTCCATATCCACATATATCCGCAGATAGTACAGTTCTGCCGGTTCCCCGCTCGCGTCCAGAACAACATCAATCGTCTTTGCACCCGCGGCTCCTTCTACGGTCATCTTTCCGTTTGTTCCTGTTCCGTACACATGAATCCTTACCGCATCTGCCGGATTGCCTTGCTCATCAGTGCCTTTCAACGTATAATAATAATGTCCATCCTTACCGCCCTGCGCACGCACAACAGAAGAAATCTCCATTTCAACCGCATAAGTTGCAGTTGCGCTGTTAAGCGCTGACGGATTATTCTTCGTATCGTCGGCAAAGGTAAACTGCCCGTATACTGTTTCCGTCTCACCTGCGTTTACATCCTTTGGGCTGAACCGAAAGCCCTGTCGTCCCAATTTCAACTCATTGGCAAAACCCCAGCAATTATTCAGCAACTGAATGCCATATTGCGTTGAGGCACTTGCATCAACATATCCGCTTTTCGATGCATCAGTAACATTCGCATCATAGTTTATCAAGTACGGACTTACCTCTTCCGCAAACACAATACCCGTCAGACATGACGCAAGCACACAAACACTTAATAATAACGATGTCAGTTTCTTTATCATTTCACTTTCCCTCCTTATCGAATGATAACCAACGCCCTGAGCGCCCCTTTAGGCTGAACAAGGAATACTTTTTCCGCATCGTCCGTAATAGTTGCATACGGTACGATGTCATCTAACGTTCCCGCCTCTACCGTCTGTCGTCTCAGATCATAAATAAATATATCCGGATAGTTGCTGACCGGTATCAAAAATGTCTTGGTATCTCCGTCTGTGTTTCTAATCAGTTCCAGTTCATGCACCTTGCGCAAGTTTTCCGCGTCCAGCTTGTTCAAGCGCAAATCCGCCGCGTATCCCGCCGCGCGCTCACTCAAAGACTGTTCGCCCTCATAATACGGATAACTGATATCGTTCATATTTTCCGAAACAACAGCTGCTTCCAAATTGCCATCCGCATCATCGCTGTAAAAAATGAAGTCCCCGCTGCGCAGACTGCGCAAACCTTCGCGTCCGTCGGATAGAGGTAAGGTTTTCATCTCCTTTACCTCAGAACCGGTAATCATCGTGAGGGTCAAATATTCTTCCCCGTCCTCGTCTACCGACAGCGCCGCGCTTTCAATCAAGCCCATTTTCGCAGAATTTTCTTCTACCGTTCCGACAGCGCTTGCTTTCATCTCTGTGCGCAGCACCATCAACTTCACGGCGCCGGTTTCCTCATCCAGTTCATATCCATTCGCGTTATAACGCAGGAGCACATCCTTGTTATCAACAGAGACACGAGTCATCATATCTGTCTGACTTGCGTCAGCGTTGGTCGGAATACAGATAACTCTTGTGTTCTCATCAATCAAAAATGCCGCGCTGGAAAGTCCCGACTTTTTGGCAAACACCTTCTCCTTTGCATTGTACTGCATTTCACTGTTGCCGGCAGCATATTCTAAAGTCTCTATACGGCTCAGCTGACCTGTGCTGCTGAGCATATAACGGATAGGCACGCCCACATACGGGCTCTTGTGCTCTTTTTCCAAAAGTACTTCCGGCTTTATTCTGCCACCATCCGCGGAGAGTTTTTCAGTCTGTACAATCGTCTGTATACTATCATTGCTGCAAAGTGTGACAGGAACGGTATCCTTATTGGTTCTGTCCGCCTGATCGACTTCTTCCCGATTTTCCACCTGACCGGCGGTAATAAGCTGAATACTTACCGTTTCAAATGTTTTTTCGGCTGTAGCGTTAATGTATCCATACTTCCAGTTGCTTTCCACACTGTCGTCATCCTCGGCGTACACAATATCACCACGGAAATTCAAAGAAAAGCGGTAGCTTTCTCCCATTTGCAAATTCTCCGCAAGCGCGTCGTTTGCCACATGATAAAGCTCTTCCGAACCGTCCAACCGGATATCATTGTCCTTGCCGATAAAAACAACCTTACCGGAAACCGTGCTTTCCTTTGTGACAATAATCCTAACAAAACTGTCTGTGTTATTTTCAAACACCGATACTACGTCTCCCGACTCAATATCCTCATAATTTAGTCGATTTCCCTCGGCATCCTCAACGGTGTAAGAATTTTCCTGTGAAAAATCTATTTGAATATGACGATATTTCGGCATCTCCTTGCCGTCCTCAAAAGCATAATACTTGAGTTTTAAGTTACCGTTTTTCGCTGCATTATCTACAATATAATTTTTGTAATCTTCAATAAATACATAGTCGATACGGTTATTGCCATCATTATCTATCAGAATCATTTCGCCCTCTGTCAACTCCGCAAACTCAGACAAAATCTTTGTTTCTACACGATTGTTGTAAACCAAAAGTGCGTCGTTCTCCAAGGACAAAGTACGTTCCTTGTCTGCCTTCCAATACTTCACTGCGGTTTGGCTTATCTCCACTACATCCCGATTATCCAATACCGTTTTTGTATTGCGGGAAGTGGGTTCAATATTATAAATAAGCGGATGCCGCATACTGTCATTTTCCTGGTAGTAAACGCGAACCTCCTGACCGATATAATCACCGGCATTTGCAACCTGCGTTTCAAACAACACGCCGTCAATTTCAATCTGAGTTTCCGTCATATTATCAATAGGAGTATTGAGCCAAGTATTAAAATTAGCAGTAACGATACCTGTATAAGTAAGCATATCTTTCATACTTTCCAACAGGGAACGCAGTGTCTGATTGGGATCTTCTTTATAGGACGCATCCTCGGAATAGGTGCTGACCAGCATAGGCACATCCAAAGCGTTGTAAACCAGCATAACAATATCCTGTCGAATTGCCGCCTCGCTCCGATTGCCCGAAACACTTTTGAGCAGTCCCTTTTCGACCGCAATGTTGTAGTATCCTACAGGGTAACCGCCCCGCTCTGCGGCTGCCACTTCATATCCTAATAAAACAACAACAGTCTTTACACATTCTTCCAATGTGATATTATCGTCGGGGCGAAAATAACCGTCCCCGTCTCCCTGCATCAAACCCGCCTGCACGCAATATCCGATATAGCCACAAGCCCAGTTATCGGACGGCACATCCGCCATATCCGCAAAGGTAAAGCCCTGCGCAATTGTTTCGCTGCCTTTCAGCATGGTAATAATTTTCGCAAATTCCGCACGGGTCATTTGCTCATTCAGGTTTAACGCGCCGTTCTCATCGCCTTGAATAACACCTAAGGAACTCAGTGCAAAAGCCGCCTCGTTTATATTTGAGGAAGCAGCGCCTGCTGCACACCATAAACTGCTGCATCCTATCGCCGCAGCTACGATGAAACTACATACTTTTTTCAACATCAATCCTCTCTCCTTCTTTCTGTCATAATAGATATGTCAGGCGGCTGAAAAATTATTTGAAGCAACCTTTTCCTTCAAAACTTTTTCCACGCATTTCTGCGCAAGTCACCCTACCCTTTGCTTATAAATCGATTATCGCACAGCTCTCTCAAAACCGCAATATTCAAAAAGGGAAATCGGATTCTCATTTTGGGCACTCCCGCGAAAAAAGCCGTATTGATAGGATTTGCGCAAGCATGTCGCCTATCGGAATTTAACAAAAAAGAGCCATTGTGCCGAAATCATATTTCGACACAACAGCTCTCTGCCTTTTAAAAATATTAACCTGATATCCATACTTCTTTTAACTGCCTGCACCCTCGCGATACTTTCCGGGCGTTGTTCCGGTATACTTCTTGAAAACCCGCAAAAAGGTGCTGATATTACTGTATCCGACCCGTTCCGAAACCTCTTCCATTTTAAGTTCCGTATGAACAAGCAGTTTTTTCGCCTCATCTATCCGTACCTGATTGATATAATCAAGCAGCCCGCTCCCCGTTGCCTCCTTAAACAACCGAGAGAGGTATTTTGACACAATTCCGAAAATCGGACCGAGTGCGGCTACATTCAGATTCACATCCATGTAATTTTCTCGAATGTAAAGTTTAACACGTTCGCTGATTTCTTTTTCTCCCTTTTCGGCAGTCATTTTACCGCAGAATTCACGCAGCAGGCTTTGCAGACCTTCCTGAATTTTTGTAATACTGTTGGTATCCAGCAACTGCTGCACATAGTTAATCTGCTTGATATTTTCCTCTTCCCACTGTGTATAAATTTCCGCCATTGTCTTGAGCATCGTACTGCCGATATCAAACAAAAAGTACTTGACGACGTTCAAATCAACAATATTGCTCTCGCGCAAACTGTCAAAAATTTCATTCAGGGTTGCTTCACCCTCGTCCGCGTTTCCGCTTTGTATCACGCTTACCAGTTTCTTTTCCAAATCAATAGAATAACCATACCGCTCCGTTCCCTGCGCTTGCGCGTTCGGAATATCCTGCGCAAAAATCACCTTGTCATCGTCTACAAGCACCTTGTATTCCACAATTCCGACTGCTTCACGGTAGGCGCTTTCCAACATTTCCGCCCCGGCGTACAAACTGCTGACTCCTTCGCGGAACAGCAATCCGAACTGATCCAAAATAAACGCGTGCGCATAGTTCAGCTTCTCGGTCACCGTTTTTGTCCAAGACTGCGCGGCTGCTTCTGTCGGGTTAATCAGCAAAACCAAATTTTGATCTACTACAGTCAACCTTGCATATCCGCACTCGCCAAACAGTTCCTCCAAAATATTGCTCAAAATAAACCGGGACATCTCCTCCTGCTGCGCGGGAGCCATATGTTCCTCTGCAAAAAGCATGTCGTAATTTTCAATATAGAGCGCTGCGACCGCAAATTTTTGCGAGACAAAATGAATATCCAAATTTGCCGCGGCCTCTTCAATAAAAGGAATTTTTTCCGTTTCGCCTTTCAACAGCTGAGCGAAAAAGAGGGTTTGCAACGGTTTGCGATGCCGTTCCAATGTTTCCACCGCATTTTCTTTCTGGACAAGCACGGTTTTCAAATTTTTCTCTATATACTGATATTCCCCGATGTTTACTTCCTTTTCCTCCGCGCCTATCTTGCGGAACAGGGACAAAATATGCTCCAGCGGGGTGTAATTGATACGGATAATCCCCCAAATACACAAGCCTCCCAAAAGCAACGATATCAGAATCCCGAATATACTCAAACGCAGCATGAAGTTTGTATCCCGCCAAAATTCATTTGCAAAGCTGATTTTTACATATTGCCAGTCAAACTGCGGACTCTGCTTACAGCAGATTTCCACCTTTTCCCGTCCCAACTCAGAGGAAAAATTGGATGAACCCTCCGAAAGATTCAACCCCCTCAGCCATTCCGGCGTCAAGGCCTCACTCCCTCGATTGCCAATCAGCATTCTGTCCTCCGAATCTACCAAAATAACCAAATCATTTTCGCCAATGTTGGTATCATCTAAGATTGTCTGAAAATAACTCTGATCAATCGCAGCACAAAATTGCGGCACGTCTACCTGCCCGACCAGTTTTAAACTGCAATAATAAAACATACAGTTGTCAACCTTTTTATTCCCCGACAGACGGCTGCCCGGCAAAAAATGTCCGTTAGATTCCAGCATAACATTTGACATCCAGCCGTCATAAGACTGCGCCGCGTCCTGATAAAACTTATTGTAAAACGCCTGCGGACTGAAAACACCTTCCGAACTGACAATAGTATCAACATTCGGAAAATAGATGAAAAAGTGTGAAACATTTTTTTCTGAAACCTTATAGACCTTTAACCGCTGATACACCTGCGTAATCTCATACTGATAGTCCTTGGAATTTCCTTTTTTGGTTGACAAAGCGGAAACCGTGGAATCGTCCAGCAATTCCACTTTCATTTTCAAAACCTTATCAAGCGTGCTTTCCATTTCTTTTTGCACTTGCTGCACAACCAGTTCGTTGCTGTAAACCGTTGTGTCCTTCAGCGCCCTCTGATTTTGCATAATGAGCAGAGCGCTTACAAAAATCGGAATCAATAAAATTAAAATACAGGAAACCATCCAAACCAATCGGAAATTTTCTTTTATTCTCTTTTTCATACTCACTTCTCCTACATCATATTGCCGGCAAACTCCGCCAAAACAGCACGCAACAGCAAGCGCGTGACACGATAGATACAAGATTTATAATGAGATAATAGCAACGTACTCTCTGATTTTCAATATACCATGTTTTCCACAGAATGTCAAACAAAATTCACTTCCGATCACCTTTATTTTAAATAATTCTATCACAAAAAACAGAAATAATCACTAATGATTACAAACACAAAAACAGTCCGCATTTTTCTGTGCCGTAGTTACCTATCGGTGACTTTTGAGCGGTTACCGAAAAGTAACCTTTGGATATCTGCAAGGATTGGAAGGTGTTTAAAATTTTAAAAAAATTTGAGGATTGATTATCATGAGAGAAAATGATATACTAAAAAGCGGTAAATCAGATTTTGAGGAGGCTTACACAATGGACTTTTTACAATTGGCTGAAAAACGATTTTCCGTCAGAAGTTTTGCGGATAAACCGGTGGAGCAGGAAAAAATCGACGCAATCCTGAGAGCGGGGCAGGTAGCTCCGACCGCATGCAATCTTCAGCCGCAGAAAATATTAGTCATTCAAAGTAATGAGGCGCTGGAAAAGTATAGAAAATGTACTTCGTGTCATTTTGATGCGCCGCTCGCCATTTTAACTTGTTACGACAAGAATCTTTGCTGGCAAAGAAAATATGACGGCAAAACAAGCGGTGAGATTGATGCGTCAATCGTCACCACTCATATGATGTTGGAAGCGGCAAATCTGGATATAGGTTCCACATGGATTATGCATTTCAGACCGGAAGCAGTTCGTGAGGAATTTGCCTTGCCGGAGAACTACGAACCTGTCAGTCTGCTTGCTTTGGGCTATCCGTCCGAAGACGCGAAACCGTATCCGGGGCACGCTGAAATAAAACAATTAAGTGATACTGTGTCATACAATGAATTCAAATAAGCAGAAGTTGAAACGCTGTATCCCAATTCGGGATACAGTGTTTTTGATTATTCGGACAGTTCCGACAATCCCCTGCCAATATCGGCATCAATGCAATTTGCTTAAAGAACCGTGAACATCACTTCCCGCTTATCAAACTGCGGTAACGCTCTACGGTGTCGCCGATTCCGGGTTCGTGCAGATATTCATTCAAATATGGTGTTGCAGATAACGGGCGAGCCGCCACTGCGTGATACACGTCCCACGCCTTATCATATTCGGCAATCGCCGCTTTTAATGAAGAAATATCCGACTTTCCCGTTTTGTCCCCGACAAAACCGAGTTCCATCACCTTCCACCCCGCCGCGGCTACGCCGAACAAGCCAATAGCATAGTCAATGCTTGTCTCAATCATCTCATGCAATTCTTGATTCGGAATACGGATTTGCATAAAGATATTTTTTATCTCCTTCCACAACAGAAGCGATTCCAGTTTTTCCGTTACGGCGGAATGGAGCAAATCGTGCTTGTATAGATATTCAAATATCTCCGAAAGCTGCCGCAATCCGCCCATGCGGTCATCACGCATCCAATTTGCCGACGGCATGATTCCCTCGTTCAGCGTTCTGTCATACGCTTCAATGTACCGCCCTTTCAATACTGCGTTCGGTACAAGCAGACACATCTCGCGGAATCGTTTCGCATCCTCCTGTGACAATCCCATTTTTTCAACCGCGTATTGTAAAAAGATTTCCTCTTCCGTGCGCTGCGGGTTGACCCCGTATTGCGCAATCACATAGGCGTTCAAATCACACCAAAATTCATTTTTAAGATAAGGACCGTACCAACCTCCTCCACGCGACCATGTATAGATACCCTCAATCAGCGGATGCTCTATGATGTCGCGAAGTCCTTTGGGATTCGCGTTTTCCTTAAAAGAATTGATAACACCGTTCATCACATAACCGGGATAAGCCCCCTTGCCCTCATATTCCCGCTGACACTGCACCTCTATAATTTGATGATGATTGCCCAGTGTCAGACAATCATTAAACTTGACTCTGCGCCAAAAATCCAACGCCGTATGCTTAATAGAAAACAACAGCTTGTCATGCGGCTGTACCCGATTGGTAATGTCCAGATAGTATTCCGCGTTCGCATGAAAACGGTCGGGAAAACAATCCCAAGTCCGAAAGAAGAGGTAACGGTCATGCTTCTCACAAATTTCCTCACGCAGAAAATTGAGTAACAAAACAAAATCCTCTTTTTCCCGCTGCGGGTCACCGTATTGCACCGCTGTGTTCCCGATATGATACGGAGTGTCATGCAAATAAGTCTCTCCTATCCGAACAATTAGTCCGTCCACTTCCGGAAACCGCTCAAACATTTCGTCAAACAACGCGCGATGTATTTCCAATGTTTTTTCTTTTCTCAGTGATATTTTATTGTTTTCATCACAAATCTCATTTGCGTATTTCTCTTTCACGGCCTGCGGCAAGACAAACAAATCAATATGATAATACACATTTAGCCCCGCCTGCTTTGCGCGCGCAATCTCCGCTTGGATGCTCTCCCGCTGCTTTTCAAACCATTGTTTTGCCTCCGCGCTGTAAACAAGACTGCTGTCGTACTGTTCTAACGTCACAGCAGCGTTGATGTGCTTAAATACCTGCGCACGATATCCATACTCTTTCAGTTTTTCCGGATTTAAAAAGGAAGTTTCAAACGGCGCTTCCCCCGGATTGTGGTGTACCATATCCATTAAAAATTTCACGTCTTTCCCCACTCCTTAATTGATAAATATTACCCCTCTATTATCAAGGAAACAGACAGATAAAGTCAATATTCATTTGATAATAATATATGCATTTCATAGCATATGCAAGAAATTCTTAATAAACCGAGAGTGAAAAATATTTTTGTTCATCCATTTTATAAAGCCCATGAATTTCTGACGGTTTTATCCGATTGACACCTTCCGCAAACAATATTGTGATATATTGTATTTTTTATTCTTCTATGATAAAATAGAATAAATTTTCAATACGGAGGGATTAGTATGTATAAGAAACATAAGGTAAGAAAATCTATGTATTGTGAAAATACTCCCATATTGGAAACAGAAAGACTAATATTACGGAAATTTACTGATGACGACATTGATGATATGTTGCTGCTGTACAGTGACGAAGAAGTGAATAGATTCTTGCCCTGGTTTCCATTGAAAACACGAGCGGAAGTTTGCAAGTATCTCCACGATACCATTTTCCCGTTTTATGAAAAAGACATTGCGTACAGCTATGCCGTATCTCTGAAGTCGAACAATCGGGTGATAGGATATATTCATATCAACGACATCGGTGACAGTAATGATATCGGATATGCTCTGCGAAAAGAATTTTGGAATCAAGGAATGACAAGCGAGGCTTGCATTGCTGTTGTAAACAGATTGCGGGAAGTAAACTTTCCGTTTATCACGGCAACGCACGATGTTCATAATCCGCATAGCGGAGAAGTAATGAAAAAAATAGGGATGACTTATCGTTACTCCTATGAAGAACAATGGCAGCCAAAAGATATTTTAGTCAGATTCAGAATGTACCAATTAAACTTGGACGGAGCAGAACGCACCTATACAGAATATCAAAAGAAATACCCGTCTTTTGTGGAACAACTAATATGAGAAGTATAAAAAAATTCTTTTCTGAGCAGCCTTTTGGTTATAGCCGATAAACCAATTGATACTTCTGTTTCATCCTCAGTTGTGCTACAATACAGATAAAGAAAGCCCGGTGCGGAAATTTCCACTTCGGGCTTGTCGCTTATTTTCGGTGTATTCTGTCTAAACTTTCTTTTGCGGCGCGCAAATGCTCGGGAATTTCCTCTATTGTCATATTCTGAGGCACAGAGGTTGTCCCTGCCTGCTTTGCGGTTTCGTAATACCAGCATTTATAATTGAGCGCGTCAAGGGTTTGCTGCAGCTCCTCCATTTGCTGCGCAACCTTTTTTCGTTGATTTTGAAACAGAGCAAGTCTTTCGTCAATCGTTTCGTCACCCTTTAAAGCCATATCAATATAACTCTTGATGTCTTTAATCGACAATCCCGATTTTTTCAGACACTCTATCACGAACAGCCAGCCAAAATCCTTTTCTTGAAACACACGGATTCCGCCGCCCGAACGCTCAACAAACGGAAGCAATCCTTCCTTATCATAATATCGTATGGTTGACGGCGCAACATTTAATATTTTCGCGGTTTCGCCTACTGTGTAAATCATTTGAAAAAACTCCTTAAAAAAATTTTTAAAAAAACTCTTGACTTAAAGTTAACTTTAACTTGTATAATATGTTCGAGGTTCAAAAACATTATATAACTTAATATATAAAAAGTCAAGGAGGAAAACAAAATGGAATTTAATTTTGACAATCCGACAAATCTTATTTTCGGAAGCGGGAAGCTGAACGAACTGGGAAATCAGACAATGCCGGGGAAAAAGGCGCTGCTCATGATTTCAAACGGCAAATCTACACGGGAAAACGGCTATCTCGACAGAACCATAACACAGCTTGAAAAAGCGGGAGTCGCGTATGTACTCTATGACGGGATTATGGAAAACCCTGTAAAAGAAGTCATTATGGAAGGAGCAAAACTCGCACGGGAAAATCAATGTGATTTTATCGTCGCTCTCGGAGGCGGCGCGGTGCTTGACGCCTCTGTTGCCGTTTCCGCAATGGCGACCAACGACGGCGACCTCTGGGATTATGTGTCCGGCGGAACAGGCAAAGGTAAACCTCTTTCCAATAAAGGTCTGCCCATTGTCACCATTGCGACCACCTCAGGTACAGGCTCTGAAATTAACTGTTGGGGCGTCATATCTAATCTTGAAACAAAAGAAAAAATCGGATTCGGCAACCCGATTTTAACACCTGTCCTCTCCATCGTTGACCCCGAACTTATGACAACAGTACCGCCAAAATACACGGCATATCAGGGCTTTGACGCGCTGTTTCATAACACGGAGGTCATGATAAGTAAAAATGTAAATATTTTGAGCGAAACGTTAGCACTTTCCGCAATTGAAAATATTTCAAAATATCTCCCTATCGCAGTAAAAGACGGCAAAAATCTCGACGCGAGAGAGCACGTGGCGTACGGAAGCACAATAGCAGGTATGACCATGCAGCTGACGCACACTACCGCACAGCACAGCATGGAGCATTCTATGAGCGCATATCATCATAATCTGCCGCACGGCGCGGGACTGATTATGATTTCAAAAGCGTTTGCGGAATTTTTTATTGAGCGTCACGCCTGTGATGAACAATTTATTAAAATAGCAAAGGCAATGGGTATCAAAGACGCGGATAAAGCAGAAGATTTTATCACCGCGCTTGTAAAATTGCAGGAAGATTGCGGTGTGGCAGACTTAAAAATGAGCGATTACGGCTTTACACCTGACGAATTTATGACGCTTGCAAAGGGTGCAAGAAGTATGCAGGGCGGATTGTTCGAAGCAAACCCGTGCGAAATGACAGATGAGGACTGTGCAAAGGTTTTTGAAAAATCATACAGATAGAAAGGAAATTTGCTATGAAAGAATTAAGCGTATTTAAAACAGGGAAAACAAACGATAATTTTGCGAAGTATTTTGTGGGTCAGAGTTATCTTAATATGCTAACCACAGAACGAGTGGGGATAGGAAATGTAACCTTTGAGCCTGCCTGCCGAAACAATTGGCATATCCATCACAAGGGCGGTCAGATTTTGCTTGTAACGGCAGGACGCGGATATTATCAGGAGTGGGGCAAAGAAGCACGGGAATTAAAACCGGGTGATGTTGTAAATATCCCGCCCGAAGTGAAGCATTGGCACGGCGCGGCTCCGGACGAATGGTTTCAGCACCTTGCGGTAGAAGTACCTGCTGACGGTGCGTCAACCGAATGGTGCGAGCCTGTATCGGAAGAGGATTACGGAAAACTGAAATAAAAAAAGGGGAGAAACAAAATGGAAAAACAAACAGCAGGAAGAAAGGAATTAGGGGAGTTTGCCCCGAAATTCGCTGAATTAAATGATGATGTATTGTTCGGGCAGGTATGGTCGCGTGAAGATAAGCTTTCCGCCCGTGACCGCAGTATCGTTACGGTTGTTGCGCTGATGGCGGGCGGAGTATTGGACAGCTCTTTGCAGTATCATATTCTGAACGCAAAAAATCACGGAGTAACAGCAGAAGAAATGTCGGAAATACTGACGCACGCGGCATTTTATGCAGGATGGCCAAAAGCGTGGGCAGCATTCCGCATGGCAAAAGAAGTATACGGAGAGGAAAAATGACCATGAACGATGTAATTCTTTGGACAGGAGCAGGGCAAATCGGTATGGCTATTGCCAGAAGGGTCGGTTACGGAAAGAAAATCATTGTCGGCGACAAAGACATTGACCATGCAAAAGCAACCGCAAAAATAATGAATGACGCAGGATTTGATGTTGTGCCGACGCAAACGGATATTTCATCAAGAAAGTCCATTTTAGAGTTAATATCAGAAGGGCAAAAATATGGGGAAATCACAATGCTTATCAATTCCGCAGGCGTTTCACCGAGTCAGGCGTCGATTGATGCCATTTTAAAAGTTGATTTATACGGAACTGCCGTATTGCTTGAAGAGGTGGGCGCAGTCATAAAATCGGGCGGTGTTGGTGTCACGATTTCAAGTCAATCAGGGCATAGAATGCCTGCGTTATCTCCTGAAATTGACGAACAACTTGCGACCACTCCAACAGAAAAACTTTTAGAACTTGATATTTTAAAACCGGAAAATATCAAGGATACCTTGCACGCATATCAAATGGCAAAACGCTGTAACGAAAAACGTGTCATGTATGAGGCTGTGAAATGGGGGACAAAGGGAGCACGGATAAATTCTATTTCTCCCGGAATTATTGTAACCCCACTCGCGATTGACGAGTTTAACGGAATCCGCGGTGATTTTTATAAAAATATGTTTGCGAAATGTCCTGCAGGCAGACCGGGCACGGCTGATGAGGTAGCGAATGTTGCAGAGCTGATTATGAGTGATAAAGGCGCTTTTATCACCGGAGCGGATTTTCTGATTGACGGCGGCGCAACAGCGTCATATTTCTATGGACCGCTTCGCCCGTAAATATCAACAGCTATAACCTTTGGGTTACAGCCGATAAACTTTTTTTGAACTTCCGAAAATAAGGAATATGAGATATAATATAGTTACAAAACAAAAAAGGTGGCAATATTTGTTAATGAAAAGTTTTGATTTTATCAGGCAGTTCGCGAAAGGACGTCATTTACGGCACGAGCGTATACGAAGCCGGCAAAATCAAACATATGCCCGCCTTTGAAGAAACATACAATATGGGATTAAATATATAAGGAGGAAAACGAAATGAAAAAAATAGTATCAATTTTAATGGTGCTGGTATTTGCGCTATCCATGGCGACAGGATGTGGCGCTGCGGAAAACGAGGTTACACAGGATTTTATCCTTACCATGCAGATTGGCAATCCGATGATGAATGTAAATGGAGAGAGCCGCGAAATTGATCCGGGGCGCGGAACTGTTCCGGTTACGGAAAACGACAGAACTTTGGTTCCCATCCGCGCTATCATAGAAGCAATGGGCGGCACGGTAAATTGGGACGAAGAAACACAGACTGCCTTGCTGGAATACAACAGCGATATTATTACACTGGCCATCGGCAGTACAACAGCATTTTTGAATGAAACAGCAAATACGCTTGATGTCGCACCGACAACAATCAATGACAGAACTATGCTGCCGATACGTTTTATCGCGGAAAGTTTTCAATTCGATGTTGATTGGGACGAGAGCAATCAAACCGTTATAATTTCAAAGAAGATAGAAAGCGCGGACGTTCCCGCAGTTCAGCCGACAAGCGGTAAAAAAGCTTTGGTTGTCTATTATTCCGCTTCGGGCAATACGGAAGAAGTGGCAAACTTTATCGCGGCAGCAACAGACGCAGATACTTTTGAGTTAAAACCTGCAAATCCGTATACAAGCGCGGACTTGAATTGGACAGACCAAAGCAGCCGTGTGGTGCGCGAACACGATAATGAAAACGAGAGAGACGTAGAACTTGAGGCAACAACTGTTCCGAATTGGGAGAACTACGACACAGTATTCATCGGCTATCCTATTTGGTGGGGCATCGCGGCTTGGCCCGTGAACGGATTTGTAAAAGCAAACGATTTTACAGGAAAAACAGTGATTCCGTTCTGCACCTCATCCAGTTCGGGACTTGGCGAAAGCGGAACACTTCTTCGGGACATGGCAGGTACAGGCAATTGGCTGGAGGGGATGAGATTCCGGTCCCATGTTTCGGAAAGCGATGTGAGCGAATGGGTGAAAAACTTAGATATATAACCCTAATGCAGTTTTCAGTCCACTTTAAAAGACAAATCTAAGGTAATCTGACCTATAATTGCAAAGAGTATATGTATCTGATGATGCATATACTCTTTACCTTTGTTTCGAGCTAATCTACCTAATCGCCATTTTATAAAATGACGCACAGACACATATAAAATATATAAAAAACATTGACAAACCCCATCACGTATGTTATACTATATAAGCATTTATATGTAGGGGTATAGCTCAGTTGGTAGAGCAGCGGTCTCCAAAACCGCGTGCCGAGGGTTCAAGTCCTTCTGCCCCTGCCATACTTGGACAATAAAATAGATGTCCACCCTTTAAACCGCCTAAATAGGCGGTTTGTTGACATTTTAGGAGTGAAAATTTGTAGTGTAAAACCATAGATGCTTTTCGCCCAATTTTGCAAGTAAGAAGGATTTGAACCGATGCAAAGGAATA